>Ga0315282_10001020_pt1 | contig 54117 bp, 46 predicted proteins | sample YL17G07_20_MG_FD_203693 | JGI IMG/M metagenome (GOLD analysis project Ga0315282, IMG submission 203693) | Sediment microbial communities from Yellowstone Lake, YNP, Wyoming, USA - YL17G07_20 | ecosystem: Environmental > Aquatic > Freshwater > Lake > Sediment | place: USA: Wyoming | collected...
TCATCTCGATAGCGGTTCGGTCGCTTCACCCTATCGTGAGACGGAAGCGATGAAGGACGGAAGCGATGCCATTGCTGACTGGCCTATTTTGAATGCCTTGCTTAATGTGGCTGCAGGAGCCACTTGGGTTTCGGTCCATCATGGTGGCGGAGTCGGAATCGGTTACTCCATCCATGCCGGAATGGTGGTGGTGGCAGATGGAACGAAAGAGGCAGAGAGAAGGCTGTTGAGGGTATTGACGACAGATCCCGGAACCGGTGTGATGCGCCATGCCGACGCAGGATATGAAGAAGCGATCGAAACCGCCAAAGAGAAGGGAATTAAGATCCCAGGGGTGACGATCTACGAGAAATAACCACTCAATATTTTCTTCTCCATTCGATCGAATTATAGTGAACGACCCCCAAAGTCGTCATTGCGAGAACCCCGCACTTGATGCGGGGGACGTGGCAATCTCGGAGACTGCTTCACTGCGCCCTGAACAGCATGCGGTGCAGGGCTTCGTTCGCAATGACACTTTGGCAATACAAGGGGGAGGAGAAGGTAAGGAAATAACATGAGCTTTAGGAAGACTGTAACGATTGATGGCAGACATCTTTCTTTAGAGGATGTGCTGGAAGTAGCACAGGGAAGGACAACAGTAAAAATTTCTCCCGTAGTGGAGAAGAAGGTGAACCGGTCAAGAGACTTTATTGAGAAGGCCCTTGACCGGGGTGAAAAGATTTACGGCGTCACCACAGGGTTTGGAATGCTTTCCGATCAGATCATCGATCATTCCCAGATCGAGGATCTCCAGAGAAATCTCATCCGGAGTCATTCCGTGGGAGTGGGTCCACATTTTGACGAGATGACCACTCGTGCCATCATATTGCTAAGAGCAAATGTGATCGCCATGGGCTATTCAGGGGTCCGGATGGAGGTACTGAAACGACTTGTTGATATGATCAATAGAAGAGTTCATCCTCTTGTTCCAGAGCAGGGATCCGTGGGAGCAAGCGGCGATCTCGCCCCTTTGGCACATCTTGCTTCTGTTTTAATGGGCGAGGGAGAAGCAATCTTCAATGGAAAGGCGATGTCAGGGAAGAAGGCGATGGAGACGGCTGGAATTCCCATTTTGACGCTGAAGGCAAAAGAGGGTCTTGCCTTGGTGAATGGCACTCAGGTCATGACCGCTGTGGGTGTTTTGACCCTTCTTAGGGCGGAACGGCTTTGCAAGGTGGCAGATATTGTCGGTGCCTGTACCTTAGATGCCTTGAAGGGAAGCTTGAGAGCCTTCGATCCGGATATTCAGAGAGTGCGTCCCTTTCCGGGTTCGCTTGCCGTCTCGAAGAACTTTCGAAAACTGGGCCGGGCGAGTGAAATTGTAAAGTCCCACAGATTCTGCTCCAAGATCCAGGATGCTTACTCACTGCGCTGCATTCCTCAAGTTCATGGAGCGGTCAGAGATGCGTTGGCCTTTGTTCGGAAGGTTCTTGAGGTCGAGGTGAACTCAGCTACGGATAACCCTTTGGTCTTTGCCGACCGAAGGAAAATCCTCAACTGCGGAAATTTTCATGGAGAACCCGTTGCCTTTGCCCTCGACCTCCTGGGAATCGTCGTCTCCGAATTGGGAGGAATCTCCGAGAGGAGAATTGAAAAGTTGATCAATCCTGCCCTCTCTGGATTGCCTGCTTTTCTCACCAGAGAAGGAGGGCTTCATTCGGGGCTGATGATGGTTCAGGTGAGCGCGGCTGCCTTAGCCTCCGAGAATAAAATCCTTGCTCATCCTGCAAGCGTTGATTCCATCCCCACCTCGGCCGATAAAGAAGACCATGTGTCGATGGGAGTGATTGCGGCCAGGAAGGGGAGAGACATTGTAAAAAATGTTGAAAATATTCTGGCCATGGAATTACTCTGTGCCACTCAGGGGTTGGAATTCTTGCTTCCTCTCAAGCCCGGGATTGGCATTAAAGAGGCTTACCGTGTTGTCAGAGAAAAAGTCCCTCCGATCAAAGGTGACCGAAGATTCAGTGAGGATATCAAAAAGATTCAAAATCTGATCGAGTCTGGGGAACTGCTCAATCGGGTAGAAAAGGTGGTAAGGGGATTAGAATGAATTGTAACGGGTTGATACGTTCGACGGCGCACCCTCGGCCTGAGCGACTCGACTGAGCTCGCCGAAGTCTCGGGTCGAAGGCATACCCCGGGCTTCAGACCGGGGAGTCGAAGGGTTGATTTTCTTCAAGGCTTGTGGTAATAGTTTCACATACTTTAGGGAGTCGAAGAGATTCCCAGGCTAAAAATTTAAAAGGGGGAGGGAACAAGATATGAAGAAAAGCTGGATTGCGGGAATGATGGTTCTGGTATTTTTGATGGCGGGCTCTGCGTTTGGTGCTGAACCGATCAAATTGGGCATGTCTACCTGGCTGGGATACGCCCCTTTGTATCTGGCCAAAGAAAAGGGATTTTTTAAGAAGCAGGGGGTTGATGTCGAGATCGTTGTGATCGAAAGTCCTGCCGACCGAAGGGCAGCCTTTGCTGCGGATAAGATTCAGGGAATGGCGACGACCGTGGATACGCATGTGATGACGGCAGCGGCTGAGAACCCGATTCCGTTGAAACAGGTCTTGGGCCTTGACGATTCTAATGGCGGGGATGGGATGGTAGCCAAAAAAGAGATCAAGACCATAAAAGATCTCAAAGGGAAAACAGTTGCGGCGCAGCTCGGTGCCGGAGCGAGCTACTTCTGGTTGAATTACGTGCTTCTGCAAAATGGCATGAAGATAACCGATCTCAAGATGATCGATATGAAGGCGGGCGATGCCGGTTCTGCCTTCGTCGCGGGGAAGGTCGATGCGGCTGTGACCTGGGAGCCGTGGCTATCCAAAGCGAGGCAAACCCCGTTTGGCCATGTTCTTCTCTCAAGCGACAAGACACCGGGAATTATCGTGGACTCTTTGGCCTTCAAACCGGACTTCATCAAGAAGAGAGGGGCGGATGTGAAGAAGGTCGCAGCCGGATGGTTTGAGGCGGTCAAATTTGCCGCAGCAAATCCGAAAGAAGCCGATCCCATCATGGCCAAGTTCACCGGCCAGAAACCCGAGGAGTTCACGAAGGAGAAGACGGGCGTCCGTTTCTACGGCGAGAAAGAGAACAAGGACTATTTCGGAACGCCGCAAAAGCCTGGCCTTCTTTACACAGTCACTCAACGCGCCGCGGACATTTGGTTTGAGCTGAAACTGATCAAGACCAAACCCAAGGCAGCAGATTTGATCGATGGTTCATTCCTTTAACAGATGGACGAAAAAAACGAAAAGGAATTGGAGAGGGCTCCCCGGAAGCTTGAGAATCTCTTGAGTCCGAGGGAGCCCATTTCTAAAGGCCTCTATATCATCCTTGCCCTTAGCAGTTTTGGCTTCTTCCTCATCCTCTGGTCAATTCTCACCTACGGGAGATTTGTCGACCCCCTGTTTCTTCCCTCTCCAGGAAGGGTCTTCAAGGCGGGTGTTGATCTCTTCGTGGAAATGGGGTTCACCACCGATATCCTCAACAGCGTGTACCGAGTGATGATGGGATTCGTCATCGCGGCCATCATCGGAGTCCCCATCGGTCTGATCATGGGAACCTTCAAGGTCGCAGAAGCCTTTACGGAACCCGTGGTGGGCTTCATTCGATACATGCCCGCCTCTGCCTTCATCCCCCTCTTTATTCTCTGGCTGGGGATCGGGGATGTTGAAAAGATTGCGATCATCTTTGTCGGGAGTTTTTTCCAACTCGTCCTGATGGTGGCTGTTGTGGCCAAGAATGTGCACAAAGATCTGTTGGAGACGGCCTACACGCTGGGAGCGAAACGATTTCAGGTGATTCGGAAGGTTTTGCTTCCGGCAAGCCTTCCGGGGATTGTCGATACGCTGAGGATTATTGTGGGATGGGCATGGACTTACATCATTGTCGCTGAATTAGTCGCCTCTGCTTCAGGCATCGGATATATGATCATCAGCTCCCAGAGAATGCTCCGTACCGGGAATATCATCTTCGGGATTCTAACGATCGGGATGCTGGGTCTCATCACAGACTTTTTCGCGAAATGGCTGTATAATAAATTGTTCCCGTGGGTGGAATGAAGAATGGATGAGGGGATCAAACTCCATATCCATCATGTCTCAAAGGTCTATCGCTCGGATGGTCGCGATGTGGTGGCCATCGATGAGATCGATCTGAAGATAAAGAACAAAGAGTTTGCCACGATCTTGGGCCCCTCGGGTTGTGGAAAGTCTACGCTTCTTCGCATCGTGGCAGGATTAACCAAGCCGACTCGAGGAGTGGTCAGGCTGGATGAGGATGTGATCAGCGGGCCGGGTCAAGACAGGGGAATGGTCTTTCAGAGCTATACCCTTTTCCCCTGGCTGACCGTGAGAGAAAATGTTCAGTTCGGACTTGAAATCTCGGGCACGCCGAAAGCGAAGCTAAAAGAGATCGCTCAGGAGTTCGTGGAGAAGGTTGGCCTGAAAGGATTTGAGCTGACTTACCCGAAGGGGCTTTCCGGAGGGATGAAACAGAGGGTTGCCATTGCGAGGGCCTTAGCCAACAACCCGGCCATTCTGCTTTTGGATGAGCCTTTTGGGGCCCTTGATGCTCAGACGCGGTCACTCATGCAGGAGCTCCTCACCCAAGTTTGGGAAGAGCTTCATAAGACCATCCTATTTGTGACTCACGATGTGGAAGAGGCCATCTTTCTTTCGGACCGGGTATTTGTCATGACCGCCAGACCGGGAAAGATCAAGGCTGAGATCGATATCCCCTTGGAACGGCCCAGAAGTTACGAGCTCAAGTCCACGGAGGCTTTCCTCAACCTAAAAAGACAGGCGCTCACCCTGATCCGGGAAGAAGCGATCAAGGCCGCCCAGCGGAAAGAATAGACCTGAAATGGGGAAGGCGAGAAGCCGGCCAAGAAACCTTGCCCAGAACAGAAGAAAAAGGAGAAAAGAAGAGTTGAAAGGAAAGAATCTTGCACGAAAAGGGATTTTGGGAATAAAGTCCTACGTTCCCGGGAAGTCTATTGAGGAGGTTCAAAAGGAGCTCGGGACTAAAAAATGGATTAAACTGGCTTCGAATGAGAATCTGCTCGGTCCTTCTGCAAAAGCAATAGCGGCCATTCGTAAGGAACTTCCAAACATCTATCTTTACCCGGAAGGCCCTTGTCCGGTTTTGAGAAAAGCCCTGGCCGAGAAGTTTGGAATTTCAGAAAGGATGGTCGTGATCTCCAATGGGGCCGACAACTTAATCCTCATGATTGCGAATGCCTTTGTGGATGAAGGGGACGAGGTGGTGATGGCAGATCCCACTTTTTCAGTCTATACCAATGTGACTCAGATCATGGGCGGAAAACCGATCAAGGTAAAGCTGAAGGACTTTACCCATGATCTGGACAGCATGCTCAAGAAGGTCAGCCCAAAAACAAAATTAGTTTTTATCTGCAACCCGAACAATCCGACCGGGACGACTGTCTCTCGAAAGGCATTCAACGAGTTTCTCTCTAAACTTCCCAGACGCGTCATCGCGGTCTTAGATGAGGCATATGGAGACTTTGCGGAAGGTGCCCTTGGTCCGAATGGCCTGGACTATATCAAAAAAGGGAAGCAACTCATCGTCCTTCGTACCTTTTCAAAGGTCTATGGACTGGCAGGCTTGAGAATCGGTTATGCCTTAGCCAGGAAAGACTTGACGGATTGCCTCTATCAGGTGAGGGATCCCTTCCCTGTCCATCGGCTGGCCCAGGTAGCTGCAGTGGCCGCACTCAACGACGAAGATCATGCCATCAGGTCGATTCAATTGGTTCACGAGGGGAAGAGGTACCTCTATGAAGAACTGGATCGGATGGGTCTCTCTTATGTTCCCAGCCAGGCCAATTTCATCTTCATCGATTTTGGAAGAGATTCTGAAGAGGTTTTTCAGGCTCTCTTGAGGGAGGGAATCATCATTCGTCCTGGAAAGGTATGGGGATATCCTACTTTTGCCAGGTTAACGATCGGCAGAATGGATGATAACCGCAAATTCATCAAAGCCCTCAAGAAAGTACTCAGATAAGGAATTGAAGAGCTAGGGGATGGGGAGATGAGGAGATAAGAGATCAAGGACTTTTTTACTCCCTAATTTGCAATCTATCGATTCTTATAGTTTTGGGGCAACCCAACAAACTCAATGGACCCAACAAACCCGATAACTGAAGTCGATCTCGTCATCAAGAACGCCCAAGAGCTCCTCACCCTTTCTCCTTTATTCAAGGATGAGTCGGGATTGGGGATTATCCGAAACGGAGCCGTCGCAGTCAAAGGGGCAAAGATCTTCTGGATCGGGAAAGCAGAAGAACTTAGTGGGAAGTTCATTTTAAAGCGAGACGGCCTGGAAATTGATGCCGGAGGAAAAACTCTGATGCCCGGCCTCATCGATCCTCATACTCATCTCGTCTTTGCCGGGTCGAGAGAGAATGAATTCGAACAGAGAATCAGGGGCCTGTCGTATTTGGAAATTGCAGGAAGGGGAGGGGGAATCCTTTCAACCGTCGAGGCTACCAGAAAAGCCTCGTTTGATGAACTTTTTTCACTCGGGGAGAAAAGACTGGACCGGATGCTTTCCAAAGGTGTCACCACCCTGGAGGCCAAGAGTGGATACGGGCTTTCGCTCCGGGATGAAGTAAAAATTCTCCAAGTGATCAAGGCGTTGCAGGAGAGTCATCCCATTGAGATCGTCCCCACTTTTTTGGGAGCTCATACCATCCCGAGAGAATTCAGAGATGCTCGAGCTCGCTATATTGACCTCGTCATTGAAGAGATGATTCCAGGGATTGCCCAGGAGAGGCTCGCAGAATTTTGCGATGTCTTCTGTGAAGAGAAGGCTTTCACCCTCGAGGAGTCGGAAAAAATTCTCGATAGAGGAAAGCGATACGGTCTCAAACCAAAGATTCATGCGGACCAGTTAAGTCCCGGGGGAGGGGCAGAACTGGCCGCTAAAATCGGCGCCTTCTCCGCAGATCATCTTGAGTACGTAAGCCGCGAGGGCATTAAAAAGATGGCCGAGAAAGGGGTTACCGGGGTCTTGTTGCCAGGGGCAAGTTTTTTTCTTTCCATGAAAAAATACCCCCCTGCGAGAGAGATGATCGAAGAGGGCGTCGCCGTTTGCCTTGCCACGGACTTGAACCCCGGCTCTTCGATGACCGAGTCTCTTCCCCTGATCATGACCATGGGTTGCACAATGTTCAAAATGAGCCCCAAAGAGGTGATTCAGGGGACGACGATTCATGCGGCGAGATCCATGGGCCGCGAAAGAGAGATCGGTAGTCTGGAAGCTGGAAAACAAGCCGATCTCTTGTTGCTCGACATCCCCAACTATCGTTATCTCCCATATCACTTTGGGGTGGACCATGCTGAACTGGTTATTAAGAAAGGAAAGGTTGTCTTTCATCGGTCATTGAGTCATTCGTCACTATTTTTCACTTCTCATTAACTTAACAGGGTGCTGAAAAAGTGGAAAAAGGGGCTCCGAGCGCGAATTCAGATTTTTTCGGGAAACCATTCTTAGCGAGCAGAACGCCCGCAAATCCAATGTCTGAGCCCGAAGGGCGAGTTTTGGATTTGCAGTGAAGCGAGCTTTAGAATGGTCGAAAAAAGATGTTGAGTCGGCGAGGAGCAACTTTTTCCGGAAGCTGCTAATTCCTTATTGACCGATGACTTCGTGACCTTCGGAGCATTGACCAAATGCGACTCTTGGAATGTGTTCCCAATATCAGTGAGGGGAGGGATCGAGAGAAGATCTCCTCGATGGCGGAAGAGGTGAAAAAACACAAAGGGGTTAAACTTCTTGACACCTCTTCAGACCAGGACCATCACAGGAGCGTGTTTACTTTTATCGGAGAACCCGAAGCGATAAAAGATGCTGCCTTCTCGCTGGCGATGAAAGCCCTCGACCTGATTGATATGAGGGAACACAAGGGAGGCCATCCGCGCCTGGGAGCAGTGGATGTGGTTCCTTTCGTTCCCGTTCAAGGAGTGGAGATGGAAGAGGCTGTCAGAGTTGCGCACGAATTCGGAAGAGCGTTGGGAAGGAGGGGGATTCCCATCTTCTTCTACGAAGAAGCCGCGACCCGACCGGAGAGAAAGGACCTGCCTTCCATTCGAAAGGGAGGGTATGAGGGATTGATGGAGAAACTGAGGGACCCTGAGTGGAAGCCTGATGAGGGACCTGATCAATTCAATCCCAGATCCGGGGCTTCCGTTGTGGGAGCTCGATTCCCCCTGGTGGCCTATAACGTCAATCTCAAATCAAAGGACCTTGCCATCGCCAAGGAGATTGCGAAGAAGGTTCGGTTCAAAGATGGGGGATTCCCAAATGTCAGGGCAATGGGGGTTGATCTGAAGGAAAAAGGTCTGGTTCAGGTCTCTATGAACCTGACCAATTATCGAGTGACCAATATCCCAAAGGTATATGAATTCATCACCGATGAGGCCTTGAAAAAAGGAGTAGAAATAGAAGGTTCAGAGATTGTGGGATTGGTTCCCTTAGGGGTTTTAGAGGGGATTGTCCAGAACTATTTGAAGTGCCCCCAGTTTTCGATTCGCCAGGTCATTGAACAGCGAATCTTAGAATTTGAATAAACCCCTTCCTCCAAGGAAGGGGATGAGGAGAGATTATGGAAATGAAGAAATTCTTAGAAAAATTGTCCTCAGATCGCCCAACCCCCGGAGGAGGAAGTGCTTCTGCTTTGGCGGGGGCGGCATCTGCATCCCTCGTGGCAATGGTGGCCGGGCTTTCTTCAAGGAAGGGTCAGGCAGGCCGAAAAGGGATGGACGAGATGAGGAAGAAGGCACTGGCCTTTCAAGAGAGGCTCTTTCAGGCAATTGATGAGGATTCAAAATCTTTCGATGCGGTCTTGAAGGCTTTTCGCCTTCCCCGAAATTCGGAAAAAGAGCGCCTCCGTCGAACGAAGGAGATTCAAAAGGCGTACCAGAAAGCCACCCTTACACCCCAACTTGTCTGTCAGCACTCCCTTCAGCTCCTGGAGTATTCCAAGACTCTTATTCTAAGAGGGAACCCGAATGCAATCAGCGATTCAGGGGTGGCCGCCTTCCTTGCCGATGCTGCCCTGGCAGGGGGACTGCTCAATATCGGCATTAATTTAACTGCCGTGACCGACAAAACGTTTGCGAAGAAAATGAATGTTTTGATGAGAAACTGGGCGAGGAAGAGAAATCAGCTGATGAAGGCAATCCTCATGAAGCTCACTGGGACACATCAGGTCTGAAAGGATTTCTAATCCGCCCTCTTTTCCGTTTGTCAGCGAATGTTTTGAAAAGCTTCCTTATCGGACAAAGATTATGCAAGGAGGTTCACCATGGAAGAGGAAAAGTTAGGAATAAAGTTCATAGGGACCGTGACAGGGGCGAAGGGGTCCTGCCATGCCAACCACAAAACAGGGCAGAAGTTTGAATTAAATTGCTACGATACGGGGGGACTCTGCGGGTGTTTTTATCATGATATTTTTCCCTACATCAGTGTGATGCAGTTTGGTGGAAAATATCCATGGTGGGATAAGGATCAGATAGAAGTAGAGTGCCCAGACCGTTACAATACGGTTTCCCTGAGGATCGAAAAGAAAAAATAAATATTCCTCTGCCGGGACTTTTACGGCAGGGGAATATTTTTTCCCCTGCCGTAAATACTCTCGTAACAATTATACCCATGAAGGTACGGGTATAATCGTACCTCCCTACGGATAGATCGTTTATTAAGTTCGCTTGGTCAATCGGAAATATTTATTTCTTTGGTGGAACGATCGCTTCCTTGCAAGCCTTGGCGATACGCATCTTCACCACGGTCTTGGCCGGGATATTGATCGCCTCGCCAGTGGCCGGATTTCTTCCTACGCGTGCCTTACGCCTAACAAGGACAAGCTTGCCGATCCCGGGGAAGGTGAAAACTCCAGCCTTTTTGGTCTCGGCGATTCCCAACGCCGCCATCTCATCGATGACTGAAGCTGCGACCTTTTTCGAAAGGTCGAACTTTTTCGCAAAGTACGAAACGATTTGAGATTTGGTGAGCGGTTTCTTCCCTGCCATGTTCTTTCCTCCTCCTTACTGAATGATTTAAATGTTAAGTATACAAAAAAATTCCCAAAAAGCAAGGGGAAAATTACCTTATTTCAAAAAATTTCTCGGAAAAATTTAGACCAGGCAACCGGATGCAACCCTGGCTTGGGAGACCTCACAAGCCCCTTTTACTCTTTTGCACTGAGTAACAAGAATTAATATTTTTGTCAAGGAAATTAATTGAGATTTCTGAAAAAGCCCAGAAATCTCCCATCAAGAGAGCGAATAGTAGTTTTTCAGAGCTCTCTAACTTATTTGAAATGAGAGAATAGAGTGGTTAAGCTAAGAATAAAACGGAGAGAAGGGGGAGGTAGAATTGAAATCCCGTGTTGTATTAGGGTTGTCTTTGTCGATGGTGATTGTGGCGGCGCCGGTACGGGCGGCGGAGTTGAACCAGGCTGCCGTAGACGGGTTTAACCGATATGCGGAGTTGACAGAACAGCGTATCAATGATCAGACCCAGCGCGGTCGGTTCCTGTGGGTAGATACGCTGCCTGCAAGTGAGCGCGATGGGATTTATGTGCGCCTCCGGAAGGGTGAGGTCGTGGACAGAAAGCTGGAGACCAAGGGCAACGGGGGAACAATCGAGGCGCCACAGGGAATGATTCACGATTGGGTCTCATTGGTTTTCGTGCCGGGTGCAACCCTACGGGAGGTGAAGGCTTTATTTCAGGATTACGATAACCATTACCGATACTATGGGCCGGAGGTGGAGCGTTCGAAGCTCCTGAGCCGGCAGGGCGACGATTTCAAGATTTACCTCCGGATGCGCAAGAAGAAGGTCGTCACAGTGGTGCTGAACGCCAATTTCGATGCGCATTATAATCAACTCGATGCCAGCCATCTGATGGTTGCTTCATACTCGACGCGAATCGCCGAAGTGGAGGCTCCCGGGACACCGGAAGAGCATGAGTTGCCGATAGGCAATGACAGCGGATTCATGTGGCGATCGAACTCGTACTGGTGGGTGGAGGAGAAGGACGGAGGGGTTTATGTGCAGTGCGAAACCTTGACGTTGACGCGGAACATCCCGCTCGGACTGAAATGGCTGACGGAGTTCTTTCTGGACTCGACATCCAGGGAATTCCTGAACAAAATGATGGTGGACATGCGGAAGGGTGTGGAGAAGAGGCAGGGTTCACGTTTGAAAGTTCAAAGTTGAAAGCTCAAATACCAAGGCAAGTCACTACGTCATCCCGTAATTTTCGTAACCTCGCTGAGAATCTTCCAAAACTCGTCCTTCGGGCTCAAACATTGGATTTGCGGGGTTCCGCTCGCTAAGAATGGTTTCCCGAATAGATCTGAATTCGTGCTCGGAACTCCTCTTTCCACTTTTTCAGCACCCTGCTCGGCAATGGATTGAATTATCCCCCTGGCGGTTTTACAATTCTGGCACCTTTTGATGATTAGAAGAAACGTGAAAACAATCGGACTCGTCGTCCTGGCGTTCGCCCTTTTAGTAGGTGGTTGCAGGGCTGAGGTAACTTCAGATGGTCGCTTCTCTCGTTCGGCTGATCTTATCCAGATGGAGGGCGTTCCAAATTTTTACAAGATCTCAGAGGATCTTTATCGGAGCGGCCAACCCACGGCAAAGGGCCTGCGGAATCTGAAGGCCATGGGAATCAGAACCGTCGTCGACCTTCGTTGGTTGCACTCCGATCGGAACGAAATCAGTGACAGCGGACTCGGATACGAACACATCCATATGGTTGCGTGGTCCCCGGGGGAAAGCGAAGCTGTTAAATTCCTTCAAATTGTGACCGACAAGAAAAGGACTCCAGTCCTTGTCCACTGCCAACATGGAGCGGATCGGACAGGAACTGTTTGTGCTGTTTACCGGATCGCCGTCCAGGGGTGGACGAAAGAGAAAGCCTTAAAGGAAATGGTCGAAGCAGGATTTGGCTTTCATGGAATCTGGGGCAACCTGATTCAATGGATCAACAAACTGGACATTGATAAGGTTAGAGAAAAAGCAGGCATCACAGAGAATAGAGAGCCGGTAACTGCGCCTTCGATGTCTAAGGCTCCAGGATATCGTAACGATGGCACCAATATGGACACCAACAAAAAAGAGGCTTCACATGGAAGCCTCTAAGTTATTGGAATCTTGGAGCGGGCAACGGGGATCGAACCCGCGACCCTCGGCTTGGGAAGCCGATGCTCTACCAGCTGAGCTATGCCCGCACCATCGTCTCTTAGTCCGCTGTCTTTTAGTCAGATGGCCAATCTCACAACAGCAACACTATAAAAAATTATTTGGGATTGGTCAAGTTCAGTTCTAAATCTCCCTTAGCTCTGTGGGAAGACAAGTCAACGGTTCTGCCCCATGGGGGGTGACGAGAACCATATCTTCTATTCGAACGCCTCCCCAGTCAGGGATGTAGATGCCCGGCTCTATTGTAAAGACCATTCCCTCCTGCACCAACCCCTTATTCTCGCTGTTGACCACGGGGTCCTCATGAACGGCAAGGCCTATGCCGTGACCGAGTCCGTGGCCGAAATATTCTCCGTATCCCTCGTTTCGAATGTGATCCCTTGCCGCTCCATCCACCTCACCGATGGGGATACCTGGCCGAACCCTTTCAATCGCCTTGTCATGAGCTTCTTTTACTATTCGATAGATCTTCTGCTGTTCCGATGAGGGGCCGCCGCAAACCACTGTGCGGGTCTGATCGGAATGATAGCCCTGGAATTCCGAGCCGAAATCGATCAGGATAAAATCTCCCTTTTCAACCCTTTTACTGCTTGCCTTTCCATGAGGGAGCGCGGATCTTTTTCCGGAGGCGATAATGATATCAAAAGCAAGAGCCTCGGCACCTTTTCGTTTCATAGACCACTCCATCTCAAGAGCCGCTTCTCTCTCCACCACACCTTCTTTGAGCAATTTGAGGATTTCAAGGTAGGCTTTGGAAGCGATCTCGATGGAGGTTCTGAGTAACCCTAGTTCCTGTTTATCTTTGGGAGCCCTAATGTTTTTAATCTCCTCCTCCAAGGGGATAAGCCTTGCCTCAGGAGGCAACCTTTCGATAAGGAATTGATGGGCTGAAAAAGAAAGGAAGGCGGATTCAAACCCTATCTTTCTCAATTTTAGGTCGAATAGGAGGGAGAAAATCCCTTCCATTTTTTTTCGGTAATGAACAATCTGAGATCCCTTCACCTCCTCCTCGGATTGGGTCCAGTATCGGGAATCTGTCAGGAAGAAGGATTCTTTCCGGCTGATGATGACAGCCCCGTCACTGCCGGTAAAACCACAGAGGTAGCGAATGTTTTCAAGACTGTTGAAAAGGATTCCATCCAATTGCTTCAGGTCCAAGATTTTTCTGACAGATTTTAGACGTTCTTCGTAGGGAAAGTTCTCTACCATGACCCTCTCCGTTTACGAATATTAGACAACCATTTTTCGAGATAGCGGATCCTTTCCTCCATGGATAGCGGGTAGGAAAATTTGGGAGGAGGCGAGGGATGCAATTTTTCTTTCAATTCTTTCACCCGTTTCTGTATCTCCAGGTCAAAGGGATCTTTTTCAGCAAGGGCTCTATAGATTTCATGGGCCTCCTTGAGATGGCCCTGCTGGAGGTAAAGTTCAGCCATCGTCTTTGTCACCATGCGATCCATTGACCGTCCCAGCCTGGAGAATCTAATTAAAAATTAGAAAATAATTGTCCAAAAGTCAATTCAATTCCTTTGAGCTCTATTATTTCACAAGGATTGACTTGCCCACCCCCAGCTTTTCTTGCCCGCGACCGTGGTAAATCCCTTCCGAGGCTTCGTAAGGCCCGCGTTGAGGGCAATCAGGGGTTGATCCCCTATGATCTTGATACCCCGGTTTCTCCTTGAGACTTATGCAGCAAATCCCTAAAAGGTTGGGCCGATGAAGCCTCTTTAGGGACCCACCCCGGTCGGCAATGATAAACCACATCCTTCCTCAATAAGCTCAGAGAATAAGCTCAGAGAGTATTGACACGGAGGCTAATACAATATAATATTATTTGGTTTTTTTGATCTGAAAGGAGCTCGATATGGAAAAGAAATACCTCTTCTCGCCCGGACCGACCATGCTTCCTCCCGAGGTGCTTCTCAAGATGGCAGAGCCCATCATGCACCACCGGGAGCCGGAGTTTGAGAGAATCTTTGCCGAGATCAGGGAAGGGTTGAAATATCTTTTTCAGACGAAAAACGAGGTATTGATCTTTACTTCATCAGGGACGGGTGCCATGGAAGGAGCGGTCTCTAACATCCTCTCCAGGGGAGACAAGGCTCTGGTGATTCGCGGAGGGAAGTTTGGTGAGAGATGGGGGGAGATCTGCAAGGCTTATGGAATTGAATTTATTCCCATCGATGTGGATTGGGGGAAGGCAGTGGATCCAAAGCAGATTCAAAAGGCATTGGAATCCAATCCCTCCATTCGTGCGGTCTTCACTCAGGCGAGTGAAACCTCGACCGGCGTAAAACATCCGATCCGTGAGATTGCGGAGATCGTAAGAAAACATCCGGAGACTGTCCTGGTCGTTGATGCCATCACAGGGATCGGGGTCTTCAATCTTCCGATGGACGAATGGGGGATCGATGTGCTGATCAGCGGTTCCCAAAAGGCCCTGATGCTTCCTCCCGGGCTTGCCTTCGCGGCCCTAAGCGATAAGGCGTGGAAGTTTGTGGAAAGATCAGATTTACCCAAATTCTATTTTAATTTTAAGAAGGAGTTGAAATCTGCCCAGAAGAATCAGAATTCCTTTACCCCGGCCATTTCTTTATTCGTCGGCTTAAGGGAATCGCTCAATCTGATTCGAAAAGAAGGTCTGGAAGGGGTTTTCCAGCGCCATGAAAGATTAGCAGAAGCCACTCGTGCGGCGGTGAAAGCCTTGGGCCTCGAACTCTATGCACCTGATTCACCGAGCAACGCCCTCACAGCCGTCAAGATTCCAGAGGAGATCCAGGGTGGGAAATTGAAGAATCTGTTCTTTGAGAAGTTCGGAATTACTGTGGCGGGCGGCCAGGATCAAGCAAAAGGCAAGATTATTCGGATCGCTCATCTGGGATATTATGAGCGACTGGACATGGTGATGGTCATCTCAGCCCTGGAGATGCTTTTGAAGGACACGGATTATAAGTTTGAACTGGGGACAGGAGTGAAGGCAGCCGAAGAGATCTTAATGAAATGAAGGAAGACCGGATAAAGGGAACGTCCCGGGAGGGACTGGAGGAGCGTCTCGCAAAGCGAGACTTGAGGTCTAAGGCTAAATGATTTTGCCTCAAGCCTTAAGCGATAGCGACCCTCAAGCGAAGCGATCCTCGAACAAAGTGCTTCTCAATCGGAGGTGAGATGGGGGAGATTAAGAAAGTCTTGGTCAGTGACCCTTTATCGAAGAAAGGGTTGGAGATATTAGGAAGAGCGAAAAATCTGAAATATGATCTGAAAACCGGACTTCCTCCGGAAGAGTTGAAGAAGATTATTGCGGAGTATGACGGGATCATTATCCGGAGTGAGACGAAATTAAAGGGTGATCTTGTCGAGGCAGGAAAATGTTTGAAAGTGATTGGAAGGGCAGGGATCGGATTAGACAATGTGGATCTGCCTGCGGCCACGAGGAGAGGCATTGTGGTGATGAATACTCCGCAGGAGAACGCCATTGCTGCGGCCGAGCATACAATCGCCATGATCCTGGCTGTTTCGAGAAAGATTCCCCAGGCCACGGCTTCCATGAAAGCCGGCAAGTGGGAAAAGAAGAAGTTTATGGGAGTGGAGCTTTATAATAAGACCCTCGGGCTGGTGGGCATCGGGGTCATCGGGACGATCGTTGCCGATCGTGCACGGGGTCTGAAGATGAAGGTGATCGGTTACGATCCTTATCTTTCGAAAGAGGTGGCGGAGGAGAAAGGGGTCGACCTGGTATCTTTTGACGAACTGCTGGGCCGTTCAGACTTCATCACTGTCCATACTCCCCTAACGGAGGAGACAAGGAATCTTATTGACAAAGATGCCTTCCCAAAGATGAAGAAGGGTGTGATCCTCATCAATTGCGCCCGCGGGGGGATCATCAACGAGAAGGACCTTTACGACGCCATTAAAGGAGGAAAGGTGGCAGGGGCAGCCCTGGATGTTTTCGAGAAAGAGCCAGCCATTGGAAACCCTCTCCTGGAGTTGGAAGAGGTCATCAGCACTCCCCACTTAGGGGCCGCCACAGAGGAGGCCCAGGAGAATGTATCCATTGCGATTGCACAGCAGATTGTCGATTATTTAACCTTGGGGGAGGCCCGGAATGCGGTCAACATGCCAGCGGTCAGCCCGAATATTCTTCCATTCGTGAGACCGTATCTCCGGCTGGGAGAGCAATTGGGAAGCTTTCTGGGTCAGATTTCGAATTACGCCATTGAAGAGGTTCTGATCGAGTATCACGGTGAGGTCGTAGAATACGGGACAAAACCGATTACGATCTCGATCTTGAAGGGCCTCCTCACCCCCTTTGTCGGCGAGACTGTTAACTTTGTCAATGCGCCGGTCATGGCGAAGGATAGGGGAATAAAAATCACGGAATCCACCCGGGCGAGCACGGAAGATTTTGCGAGTCTCATTGCCCTGACCGCTCGATCGAAAATGGAACAAAATTACATCGCGGGGACTTTGTTCGGAAGGAAAGAATTGCGAATCGTCAAGCTGAACGATTTTTTTATCGAAGCCATTCCGGAGGGATATATTCTATTGGTAAATAATTATGACAAACCCGGGGTGATCGGAAATCTTGGGAATGCCCTGGGAACTCGGAATATCAATATTGCAACGATGCAGTTCGGGCGTGATCGAATGGGAGGCAATGCGATCTCACTGCTTCACCTGGATGCCCCCTTACCGCCGGGGATGCTGGGTGAGATTTTGAGGTTGCCAAATATCATCTCGGTTCGTCAAATTCAGCTTTAATGCCTGAAGAAGCGGAGGTCTGAATTAGAATGGCTAACGTCGTCATCGTCGGAGCTCAATGGGGGGATGAAGGAAAAGGGAAGATTGTCGATTTGTTGACCCAGTATGCCGATCTCGTGGTGAGGTTTCAAGGCGGAAATAATGCAGGCCACACCATTGTCTTAAAGGGGGAAAAATTTGTCGTCCATCTCATCCCGTCGGGTATCCTTTATCAGGATAAAAAATGTATCATTGGCAACGGGGTGGTCTTGGACCCGGCCGTATTGATCGAGGAGATCGATGAGATTAAAAAGCGGGGATATTTCAAAGACGACTCTCAGCTGATGATCAGCGAGGAAACTCACCTCATCCTTCCTTATCATCGAAGGGTCGATGTTGCCAGAGAAAAAATTTTCAAGATCGGCACCACGGGAAGGGGAATAGGACCTGCGTATGAGGATAAGGTGGCTCGATGCGGAATCCGCGTGGTTGACCTGATCGATGAAAAGGTGTTCCGGGAAAAGTTAGAAGCAAATCTCATCCAGAAGAACATCTATTTGACTCAGGTATTGAAGGAGAAGGGTTTTGAGTTCTCAGAAATTTTCGATGAATATATTCAATATAAGAACCGGCTCGAAAAATATGTGAAGAATACCGCGCTCATCCTGTATGAAGAAATGGAAGAAGGGAAGCACATCCTTTTTGAAGGGGCGCAAGGAGCCATGCTCGACCTGGATCATGGCACCTATCCCTATGTGACTGCCTCGAATACGCTGGCGGGGAACGCCTGCGCGGGGTCGGGAATAGGGCCGACGACGATTAACCGTGTGATCGGGGTAGCAAAAGCTTATACGACCCGCGTCGGGGAGGGACCCTTCCCGACGGAACTTCAGGACGAGATCGGCGAGAAGATTCGCCAAAAAGGAGGAGAATACGGCGCCACCACCGGGAGGCCGAGAAGGTGCGGTTGGTTCGATGCGGTAGTGGTCAACCATTCCGTCCGGCTCAATGGCATCCGGGAGATGGTGATTACCAAACTGGATGTGTTAAACGATTTCGATACGATCAAAGTCTGTGTGGGGTATCGCGCCGATGGGAAGATCTATTACCACGTCCCCTCTAACCTTGAGATATTGAAACGCGCCGAGCCCATCTATGAAGAATTCGGAGGATGGAAAGCGGAAATCAAGGGAGTAAGAAGTTTTAAAGACCTCCCCACAAAAGCGAAGAGATACATCAAAAGAATTGAGAAATTGATCGGCACGAAAATCATGATGATTTCCGTCGGCTCAGAAAGAGACGAGACCGTAGAGGTTAAAAACCCATTTTTGAAGGGATCTCTTAAGAGATATTAGCGAGAGCATTAAATAGGTTACATTTGGAGTCACAAAAAAGGTGTCATTCCGAGCCCAAAGCCATGCACCGCATGGTGTTCAGGGCAAAGGGCGTGGCAATCTCGTCTTGAGATTGCTTCGTCGGTCGTTACGGCCTCCTCGCAATGACCTACCGGGCGAATGTAAACTATAAGGTGCTTCTCTTAATAATTCTTCATGAGATTTCTGAAAGGTTCCAGAAGTCTCTGATTTCACTGATTAAGGAACGTTCGAAAATTACAAGAATCTGAGTAATCTTCTTTGAAATCTGAGTAATCAAGAGAGCTTGTCATCGTTGTTGAAAGCTCTCCCCAATTTTGCTTGACAATTTGATAAATTTTCCCTTACTCTGAACTGTAGGGCCGTTAACTCAGGAGGTAGAGTATCTGCCTTTTAAGCAGAGAGTCGCTGGTTCGAGTCCAGTACGGCCCACCAATTCCAATTAGGAATGCGGATTGCGGAATTCGGAATAAAGATGGTGAAATTGTTTTTTGATTGTAATAAGAATTATGAATTTTTTGTGGTTTTTTAACTCCGCAATCCGCATTCAACATTCCGCATTAGGAAGGTCCCCATCGTCTAGTCGGCCAAGGACACCGGCCTTTCACGTCGGCAACGGGGGTTCGAATCCCCCTGGGGACGCCAATTGATTTTGGGGGTTAGCGAATCGGCTAATCCCTTTATTTTTATCCGGTGATAGGAAGAGGGACAGAAGAATCATTGGTTTTGCCGGAACTGTCCGGAGTAATTCAACACCCACGAATCTATAGACATTTGTGTAATAAGAGAGTAAAATAACCGACCGTTTCCGCCCTATTTTTTTCGTGAGAGGGATGAGAGCTCTCCCTCTTAGGATAGGAAGGAATGCGGTAACGTTCTGAGTACCAGAAGACGAAAGAAAAAAATGATCGAGTTGTTTAGGAATGAATTCTATGTCAGTTGGAGTTGGTAACCTCCAGAATTTTTTTGAACCCAAAGGGGTTGTCCTCGTGGGAGCGCGGAGGTCTTTTGGGTTCGGCTACGGCATTCCGCTGTTTCTGCAGAAGCTGGGTTGGGGGAATCGCCTCTTTCTCGTCAATTCAGCAGGCGGGGAACTACATGGCCAGAAGATTTACAAACGAGTTCAAGATGTGCCCTCGCCCGTTGACCTGGCGATCGTCATTGTCCCTTCCGAGGCAGTTCCCGGTGTGATGGAAGAAATTGGAGGGCGGGGGATAAAAAGCGTCATCATTGAGAGCGCCGGTTTTGCAGAGATCGGTGAGAGAGGAATGGCCTTACAGGAGAGGGTAAGAGCTATGGGCATGCGATACGGCATGCGGGTCATCGGGCCGAATTGCGTGGGCGTGGTGAATACTGAAAATAAATTCTGTTCGGTAGAATTGATGGAGGAATCTCTTGCTCCGGGGCCACTTTCCATCATTGCACAGAGCGGGGTCTTTGGAAATATTCTGCTGGATCATCTCCTTCAGTGTGGCCTCTCGATCTCAAAAGCGGTAACGCTGGGCAATCGCGTGGATGTGGATGAGTCTGATGTGTTGGATTACCTCGACCGTGATCCGGCGACACGCGTGGTCATGGTGTATCTTGAAGGAACTGCGAAGGGCCGACGCCTCATGGAGTCACTTGCCCGTATAACCCAGAGGAAACCCGTCTTGGTACTGAAGAGCGGCAGGACAGAGCCCGGCAAACGCGCGACCGCCTCTCACACGGGTAGTCTGTCCGGAGAGGATAGTATCTATCGTGCAGCTTTCGCACAGGTGGGAGCCATTCGAGCTGAAAACCTTTCCCAACTCATCGACCTGGCACGGGTCTTCACGACCCAGCCCTTGTCCAAAGGTAACCGTCTCGGCATCATCACGACGAGCGGAAGCCTGGGAGCCTTGGCAACAGATGTGGCGGTGTCGGGTGGGCTGGTCGTCCCTCCTCTTTCCCCGTTGATGATGAGGAAGACACAAGAAATATCGCCGGACTGGATGAATGTTAGGAATCCCCTCGACATCGGGCCCTCGGGGATCTACGGCAAGCTCCTGCCAATGCTCTTGGCCGATCCGGGAATCGACATGGTGCTCGCAATCATGGTCATACCCTATGTGGCTGTCAGGCACTTCAAGACCGCTGGAATTACGGCGAGGGACTGGTTCGGGGATATTGCATCGATTCGCGAGCAGTATCCGGACAAGCCCCTGCTGGGAGTTGTCGTCGGTCACCATGGACTTGTGAACGATATTAATTCGCTTTGCGGTCCGTCCGTACCGGTGTTCACCTCGCCTGAGCCGGCAGCTCAGGCCTTGGTCACACTCTGGAATTATTCCAAGGCACGAAAAGAACGGGGGAGGAAAAGACCTAAATCACATCCATTCGGTGAGAGTTAAAATCTCTCTTTTTCACTACAGGGTTTACTCCAACTCTTTTTTGTGTTATTGAGACGTGAGAAAAATACCTCAGGTTTGAATGACCCTATCTATGACAGCCGCTTCCCGAACGAAATGGACATGGGCACTGCCTCTCTGTATTTTTATAGGGGTCCTTTTCTTTCTCATTTACTGGTACAACTCGCAGATATGGCTTGGCATAATAAAAGTTTATCATCTCTACCAGGATCACGAAGCATTTAAGAAAGTTATCTCCTCCTATGGAGCTTATGCTCCTCTGGCTTATATCCTCCTTCAGGTTTTGCAAGTGGTGATCGCTCCCATTCCAGGGGGGGCGATTGAATTTTTGGGAGGTGTCTTATTCGGGGTAAAGGCCGGTTTAGTTTACTCGATGATCGGTCTGATATTAGGATCTTGGTTGGCCTTCAGCTTGGCAAGGATTTTTGAGAAGATGGCGGTCGAGAAGTTTGTATCCAAGGAGACAAGAGGGAAATTTGATTATCTGGTCGAACATGAGGGAGTTATTCTCAGTTTCATCCTGTTTTTGCTCCCGGGTTTTCCCAAGGATGCCCTCTGCTACATTCTGGGCTTGACCCCCATGCATTTAGGGATTTTCCTGATCATCTCGACCATTGGAAGGATACCCGGAACATTGATGGCGACTCTTCAGGGGGCGAAGGCTTTCGAGCATCAATATTACACTTTCGGGATCCTTTTGGGGGCATCTGGCTTGATCATTTTAGTCTTCTATATCTACCATGAGGAAATTCATAATCTGGTAAAGAGATTAAAAAGGGAAAAAAGAAACGAGGCTTAAGGAGCGAAGATGGCACCGGCTGTGAAAGACGAGAGGGGAGGGAAGTGGTCTTCCGATCTTGTTCTGGATCTTTATTCAAACCTTATGACAGAAATGTGGGAGCTTGTGTCCGCCCTGATCGGCGAAGCCATTTTGGCATATCTTTTTACACTGGCCATTCGAAAACTCGGAGAGAAATATCCCTTTTTGAATTCACTCAAGGTCTCTGAGGAAGGGGTTTCGATGGAAGAGGTGAGGCAGGATTACCGAACCGTTGCCCCGATAGAAATCCATCGGGGTTTCCAAAGCCTGATCAATCATCTCTCCCAGCTCTTTTCAGCTCTTGCAGAAGGGGTGATCAATAAGGAATTGTTTCCAAAGATCTTCCCGAAATTTAAAGAGGCCGACCGAATTATCTCTCAAAAATAGGGGAGGATGGGCCCGTGAGGTTGATTTTCAAAAATTTGAACGTGCTTCGATCTACCATCAACGCGATCAGCACGAGCATTGAGATCAAGGAGATCGTCGAATCAGCCGGAAACAATCTTCCTCATTTGTTTGATTTCTCATCCTTTGGAATGTTTTGGAAAGAGGATCTCCTCCTCTTCCTCTATCAAGAAGAATCCTGTTCCCCTTCCTTCACCCAAGAGGTCATAAAGAATATGGTCAAATTTTTTTCAATCTTGGGAGAGGAACCGATCGATGTCGAACGGGTTTCCATTCAAGTGGAAAAAAGGAAGCTGAGGCCCAAACAGATGATGATGGACCCAAAAGCGACCTTGAAGTCCCACCTCACTTTGCCCCTCACCGTGGAGGGGGAGATCCTGGGATCCATTTCCCTCAACAGCGATCAGCCCAATGCCTTTGACGCCCAGGATCTACAATTCCTTTCCGTCATCGGGTACCAGATGGCAGCGACCCTGAAACATTTTCAGAGATTCAGTTCGATCAAAAACATTGCCACTTATGATACCCTGACGGGTCTCTTTAATCGGAGATATTTCGAGGAGAGGCTTGGAGTAGAAGCCCAGAAATCTTTTTACGGGGGAACTCCTCTTTCCCTGGTGATGGTGGATATCGACCTTTTCAAGAAAGTGAATGATACCTTCGGGCATACGGAAGGCGATCAGGTCCTCTGTAAGATTTCTTCTCTACTGAAGACCTCGGTTAGGAAGAAAGACACGGTAGCTCGTTATGGCGGCGAAGAGTTCATTTTGATACTGCCGGAGGCTGGCCTGGAGGAGTCCTTTATGATTGCGGAACGCATTCGGCACTCGGTTGAGAGCACGGTCTTTGAAGTAGGGGGGGTTCAAGTGAATTTGACCCTTAGCATGGGAATCTCAAATTTTCCGAGTCATCGGGCGAAGTCGAAGGAGGAATTGGTAAAGATGGCAGACCAGGCGCTCTATGATGCCAAAAGGGGCGGCCGCAATAAAGTCTGTATTTTTGCTGGGAGGTCTGCTCAATGGACTGTTCCGACTTAGGGCTTGGCCATATTTCAGCGAATCCAATCAAAGAAAAAAAAGGCACACCATGCGGTGTGCCTTTTTTTAAATTGAGTTTCCAATACCCTCGGATTACTTCTTTTTTGGCGCAGCCTTTGGAGCAGACGCTTTGATCGTTGCGGCGATGTTCTTGTCCCCATCCTTCTTGTACTCGATGACGACGTTCATTCCCGCCTTCAGATCCTCGAATTTGAGAGCCTCTTTGCCCTTCGTGATCTTTGTCTTGTCATCGGTCACAAATGTCTTCTCCTCTTTTCCTTTGACCGCCATAATGCTCTTTGCCATTGCATCAACACTTTTAACTTCTCCAGTGAACTTATCCAATTTAGCTGGTTTCGTGGAAGCTGGTGCTGCTGGAGCAGGGGCTGTTCCTGCTGCCTTCGGAGGAGCTGCTGCTATGGCTCCGGAAACAAAAGCGACAAGGGTAAGCAGAACAACTAACAAAATGGATTTTTTCATTCAATTTCACCTCCTTTCTCATCAGGTTTAGGATTATAAAAGCAAAAGAAGTGCCAAGGATGGATAGCGGAAAGGAATTTCCAACTCCTTGAAATCACTCAATAAGATTTTATCGAAGAGAAATTTAAGGGGCGGGTCTGCTGTAAAATTCAGCACACCGGCTGAGGGTGTTGCAATATTCTACATTCCTTCTTTCTCTAATATTCTGTAGAGAGTCGCACGGTCGATCCCTAAGATTTCAGATGCCTTCTTCTTGTTTCCTCCGGTCTCCTCAAGCACCTTTAGGGCGTATTTTTTTTCTAACTCTCTTAAAGATAATGGTTTCTCAGAAATTGGAATCTCCGGGCCCTTGGTTTCTTCGAACATTTTTCTTGGAAGGTCTTCAGGAAGGATGATGGGGTTGATTGAAAAAATGACGGATCTTTCTATCGTATGCTCCAATTCACGAACATTTCCCGGCCAGGAGTACCGGCTGAGTATCTCGAGAACCTCGGGTGAGATGTGTGAGATATTCTTGTGATTCTCTTCAGAAAATTTCCTCAGAAAATGGTTCGCCAAGGAGGGGATGTCTTCTTTTCTCTCCCTTAAGGGAGGAAGGGTGACGGTGACAACATTGAGACGATCGAAGAGATCCTCCCTGAATTTTCCACTTTTCACGAGGGGCTCTAATGGTTGATTCGTCGCTGCAATCACCCGCACATCCACTTTGATACTTTCGGTCCCTCCTACCCTTTTGATTTCATGCTCCTGTAGAAACCTTAAAAGCTTCGACTGCATCAGAAGGCTGAGATTACTCACCTCGTCGAGAAAGAGCGTTCCGCCGTCCGCCTCTTCAAAGAGGCCCCGCTTCGTGGAAGAGGCCCCCGTGAAAGCTCCCCGGACATGGCCGAATAACTCGCTTTCGATCAATGTCTCCACCAAAGAAGCGCAGTCGACAGGGATGAAGGGCCGGTTATTCCTTTGGCTATTGTAATGAATCGAGCGGGCGATCAATTCTTTTCCTGTTCCCCTTTCTCCACAGAGAAGCACCGTGGACTTTGTATCCGCCACCTTAGCGATGGTTTTGTAGACCTGAAACATTTGAGGAGTCCGTCCAATGACATTTTCAAATTGATACTTTTCCAGAAGTTCCTGCCGATAGTATCTGTTTTCCTGGATAAGTCTCCTCTGTTCCAACGCCCTGTGGAGGGTGAATTTGATCTCATCCAGCTTAAAAGGTTTACTGATATAGTCGTAGGCTCCTTCACGGATGGCCTCGATGGCGGTCTCAATGGATCCAAAGGCCGTGATCATGATCACCGTGGTTTCCGGAGCGTTCTTCTTGAAGAACCGAAGTACTTCCATTCCGTCTTTTTCTCCCATCCGTACATCCGTGATGACGATATCAAAAAGGTTGTCCGTCCCCTGAGCGATGGCCTCTTCGCCGCTCAAGGCGGTGGAGACTTCATACCCTTCCTTGGAAAGCACTTCGCTCAAAAGGTCGATGGTGACCCGATCGTCATCCACGATCAAGAGATGGGTTGGTGTTCTCTTCATTGGCTTCACCCATTCGGCGGCGCGAACCTCCGTCTTTTAGGACGGAAAGCGCCGCTTCCTTCGGCAAGCTCGGGACACTGAGTCTATCGAAGTGCAGGGTTCACCCTGAGCGAACCCCCGGCTTTTAGGCCGGGGAGTCGAAGGGTTCATTTGTTTCAAAGATGGGGATGGAAATAAGGAACGTGCTTCCCTTCCCCACTTCGCTTTCAACCTCTATTTTTCCAGAGTGTTCTTTGACGATCTTTTCACAGATCGCCAAACCCAATCCAGTTCCCTCTCCCACTTTTTTAGTGGTGAAGAAGGGATCAAAGATCTTCTTTTTCGATTCTTCCGTGATTCCGATCCCGGTATCTGCTATGGAGATTTTCAGCCATCTTCCATCCTTCGATGGAAAGGGAGGGAGAACTTGCTGGGTCCTGATCGTCAGCACTCCTCCTTTGGGCATGGCGTCCAATGCATTGGTGATCAAATTCAAGAAGAGCGTCTGGAGATGGGTGGAATCTCCCAAGATGAGAGGGAGACCCGGGGAAAACTGCGAAGAGACGCTTACACTTCGCGCAAGAAACCAGGGTTCGCTCAAATGAATCAATTCTTCAAGCAGTTCGTTGACATGCAACGACCTCAATTGAGGCTTGGGCTGTCGAGTGGAAGAGAGAAGGTTTTTAACCGAATCGGCCAGCCGGTCCAGCTGTGATTCAATGATTCTTAGCCGATCACGATCTTTGGATTCAAGATTTCCATCTTGAAGGATGAGCTGAATATAGCCAGAGATGGAGTTCAGCGGAGTTCCGATTTGGTGAGCCATGGCAGCAGTGACTTCCCCGACGGCAGCAAGCTTTTCGGATTGACTGAGTTGCCTCTGGGATTCAAATAGTGCTTCGTTGAGAAGCCTCAGCTTTTCGTTCCCTCTGGCCAATTCCGAGGTCGCGGCCTCGATCTTTTTCGTCAACTCTTCGTTAAACTGGTTGACCTGTCTCAAGAGTTGAATATTTTGCTCATGGGTCTCCCGAATCGTCTTGAGCATACGGTTAAAATTTCTTCCCAGTTTTCCGAGTTCGTCTTCGCTTTGAACATGAACTTCGGTCTCCAGGTCCCCTTTCTCGGCACGGGTCATGGCCTCAACCAATCTCTGAATTGGATCTCCGACCAGTTTCCCGAAGAGGATCGTCAAGGTGAACAGGATGACGACGATGCTGGAGAAAGTCAGGATCATCGCCCGCTCTCTCATTTTGCTTAAATAGTTTTGAGCTTCATCCAACGTACTGACCACTCGAATTCCACCGACCGCTCTTGTCTCCAGATGAAGAGGGACGATGACCTCCAGCCACCTCTCCTCTCCCACATCATGGAGTGACGAAAGAGGTTTATCTTTTTTTAAATGCTTGATCTGTTCATTCGTCAGGGTCAAAGAGGTGAGATGAACATCCTTGGAGTTGGAGACGACCAGGTCCCATCCTCTGGGAGAGAAAAGAAACAGATCAATTTCTTTCAAAAAGGGCCGACTGAGCAACCATTCCTCCACTTCATCCTGGATGTGAGGGAGGTCATTCTTTATCGCTCGATCCGAGATCGAAGCATCGATCTGCTTTGCAATGTAGAGATTCCGGTCCAGATAGAGGTCAATCTGATCCTTTCTGGCAAAGTGATAATCTAAATAACTGGCGAGCAGGAGAACTCCGGCAACGATGAGGACGATAAATAGGGTGATCTTGGTTTTCAGTCCAATTTGGTGGATTCTTTGATGGAACAAGGATCTGATCCACGGAGTGGTAGAAGGGGCGATGGAAGTTGATTTGTCTGTTTCCATCTCTATTTTTCGGCGGGCGATGTCTCAGCGCTGGCCCTTTTCCGCTCGATCATCTTAACCAAGATCACACCGATCTCGAATAAAATATAGAGAGGCACTCCCATTAAAGCCATATTGAAAACATCTGGGGTCGGTGTGACGACGGCTGCGGTAATCGCAACGAGCAGAATAGCATACTTCCGGTTGCGAGTCAAAAAGCGGGCATTCACTACCCTTAAGTAGCTCAAGAGGGCCAGGATCAACGGAAGTTCGAAGGTCAGTCCGAACCCAAAGATGAAAAAGGTGCAAAAAGAAACATATCTCCCCGCTGAGATCATCGGTTTAATGGTGGCGGATTGATACCCTAAGAGGAACTGAACGCCAAACGGCAGGGTGACGAAGAAGCAAAAGAAGGCACCCAGATAAAAAAGCAAGATGGCAGTGATCAGTACGGTCTTTCCCGAAGTCAATCCTTTCGCACGGAACAGAGGCGAGAATGCCTTCCATATTTGATAGAAGATGACGGGGATAGAAGCGAATAGGCTGGCATAGAGAGTTAGTTTGAGGAGCGAGAAAAAGGCTTCGGGAATGGCGAAAGCTACCAGATCGATCTTGAGAGAAGTGTCACGGAGAAAGCGCAGCAGATCCTTGGAGAAGGGAAAGATGATCACCCCGCTTACAACAATCATAATGATGATCTGGAAGAGACCTTTCCGGAGATTTCCTATGGCTTGAAAGACTCCTTCCCTCTTCAACCCCGCGACGAGCCCTTTGCCCTGAAGAACCATGAAAACAATGTAACATAAAAGGACGCCTTCCGAAAGCGCCTGATTCGGTCCAAGTCTCGTGGCCCTGTGCGTCAACCCTTTCTCATTCTGAAGAACGACGAGGCAACTAATTCATCCTCCCGTACAGTAATTTTCCCTTACTAACACATTTTGCAACAACGGGGTTGACAAAGATTTAAAACAGAGCTAAAAGAAAAAAGATTATTGATGTCTGCTCGGCCAGCGGCGGGCAGGAACGTTCCGAAAGATGAAATTGAAAGTCGGCATTACCTATAATCTCAAGAAAGAATTCTCTCAGCGGGAAAATCAGCCGATTGATTTATTGGAGGAGTTCGATTCCGAAGAGACGATCGACGCCATCCGTGAAGCCCTGGAGACCGAGGGACATGAAGTAATGAAACTGGGGGGAGATGCGGGTTTGATTGATCGGTTAAGGCAGACATCGGTTGATATCGTATTCAACATTGCAGAGGGCCTCGAAGGCCGAAACCGAGAAGCCCATATTCCCGCTCTCTTAGAATTCTTAAGCATCCCTTATACCGGCTCCGATCCTCTCACCCTCTCCGTCACTTTAGATAAAGCCATGGCAAAAAGAATCATCATGAGCCATGACATCCCGACGCCGGGATTTAAAAAAGTGGAGAGGATGGAGGACCTCGACGGATTAGACCTTCGCTACCCTCTTTTCGTCAAATTATGCTATGAGGGATCGAGTAAGGGAGTTCGGTTGGATTCAAAAATCTCAAGCCCTCAATCCTTGGAAGAGAAGACGAGAAGTCTTTTGAGCATTTATGGCTCCCCGCTTCTCGTGGAGGAGTTTGTTAGAGGACCGGAGTTCACGGTGGGCGTCCTCGGCAACGAACATCCTTCTATCCTCGGTGTCATGCAGATCGAGATCAAGGGAAGACCTCCGGAGGAGTCCATTTACTCGTTAGAAATCAAGCGGGAATGGCAAGAGAAGGTGCGCTACCACTGCCCTCCTCTCGTTGACCAGGCGTTAATCAAAAAGATTGAGGAGGTGGCCCTCCGGTCCTACCGGGCCCTCGATTGCCGGGACGTTTCTCGAGTGGACATCCGGGTAGGGGAGGACCATATCCCTTACTTCTTAGAAATCAATCCCCTGCCAGGTCTTTCTCCTGTGTATGGAGACCTTGTGATTATGGCGAGGTCCATGGGATGGGATTATGCCAGATTGGTAAAAACCATTTTCCACCATGCCCTGAAACGGTATGGATGGATGTAGCGATCCGTTAGAGATGAAAACAGAGCAGACCCTCTACGAGATCATACTGAGAGATTTTAAGGAGGCCGTTGTCTTTGCTGACGCCCAAGGGCGAATCCAGATCTTCAATTTCATCGCGGAGAAGTATTTTCAGATCAGCAGAAAGAAGGTTCTCGGAAAAAGATTGGAGAGGGTCATTCCCTATAAGAATATCAAGAAGCATTTTGATTCAGTTTACGAGAAGAGAGAAAGTAATCATGACGTGGAGCTCGCGATCCATGTTCCTCCTGCTCCTTCTTCAGACCAGAAGACCCGTATCCTTCACTGCAGCTTTTATCCAATTTTTGACAAGAAGGGGACGATTTTCTTAGGCTGTCTGGCCACGTTCGCGGATATCACGGAGAAAGGGCTGCTCTTGCGAGAGATCAGCAAGAGCCGTGACCTTTCCACGGTCGGGATGCTGGCGAGATGGATGGCCCACGAGATTCGAAATCCCTTGAGTTCTTTGAACATCAATATCGAGCTGCTGAGAGAGGAGTTGGGAGGGGAAACCCAGCTCTGCCAGAGAGAAGAGATTCACTCTCTGATCAACTTCATCAGCTACGAAACGCTCCGGTTGGAGAACAATCTGAAAGAATTTTTGGATTTCAACCGTCTTCCACCCCTGAAATTTGAATGGATCCAGTTGAATGAAGTGCTGGACTCAGTGGTTCGGCTCTTAAGACCGGACGCCCAAATGAAAAATGCAAGGATCGAAACCCATTTTCAGAAAAAGCTGCCTTTCGTGAAGATCGATGTCAGTCAATTCAATTTGGCGATTTCGAATCTCCTCGTCAACGGCATTCAGGCGGTCTCTGAAAAAGGGGAGATCCATCTTCTCACCCGGGGATCTAAGAAAAATGTCTTCGTCATCATCCAGGATAACGGGGTGGGAATCTCCAAAGAGCATCTCCCAAAGATCTTCGATTTCATGTTCAGCACTAAGCCCACGGGGTCAGGATTGGGGCTTTCGATCGTGAAAAAGATCATTTCAGACCATCATGGGGAGATCTCCGTAAAGAGTGAGATCAATAAAGGGTCGGTCTTTAAAATAAGAATTCCACTGGGCCAGAAGGCGAGTTAAACCGCATGGAATAATGGAATACTGGAGTGTTGGAACAATGGCGAAGATAAAGAATAAGGTAAGACATGATGTTTTTTCTTAAAATCCATTATTCCACTATTCCAATCCAATTGACTTTGAATAAAAGTGGCCGCTAAAGAGATCCCTGGATCGTAAGGCGATGGAGAAAAAAGTTATTTTGATTGCAGAGGATGATCCCACCGTAGGGGAGAGCCTCCGTCATTTGTTGAAAAAGAAAGGGAATGAAATCCTTCTCGCCACAAACGGTAAGGAGGCCCTCCAGCTTTTCCGGCATGGGAACATCGATCTGGTCATTACCGATGTGGTCATGCCCAAGATGGATGGGATCGAACTCTTAGAAGCTGTGAAGGATCTAAAGCCCGAGACCGAGGTGATCGTCATCTCAGCCCAGGGGACGATCGAGAAGGCGGTTCAGGCGATGAAATTGGGTGCCTTCGATTTTATCGAAAAACCGATCAATCCGAGGGTTCTATTCTTATTGGTGGAACGGGCGCTGGAGAAACAGACCCTGATCCTCCAAAATCGAGACTTGCGTTCCAGGTTGGAAGACAAGTTCCATTTCAAGAACATCATCGGAAGAAGTGATCGGATGGTTAGAATCTTTGAACTCATCCGTCATATTGCGCCCTATGATAGTTCTGTTCTCATCATCGGCGAGAGCGGAACGGGGAAAGAGTTGATTGCCAATGCCATTCACTACAACAGCCCGCGAGCATCCATGCCGTTTATCAAGGTGAGTTGCGCTTCCTTAAGTGAAGGGATCATCGAGAGCGAACTTTTCGGCCATGAGAAAGGGGCCTTCACCGGAGCCATTGCTTCCCGGAAAGGGCGATTCGAAATGGCTCATCAAGGAACCCTTTTCCTGGATGAGGTGGAAGATATTCCTCCCGCCACACAGATTAAACTTTTGCGTGTCCTTCAGGAGGGCGAGTTTGAAAGGGTGGGTGGAAATAAGACCCTCAAAGTAAATATCCGGATCATCGCCGCAAGCAATCGAGATCTTCACGAGCAGGTGAGGCAGGGACTGTTTCGGGAGGATCTCTATTATCGCTTGAATGTGGTGAACATTAAGCTTCCTCCCTTGAGGGATCGGAGAGATGATATTCCTTTTCTTGTTAATTTTTTTATTGAAAAAAATAACAAGAAATATAATATGAAGGTAAAAGGAATTTCCCAGAAGGCCATGAACCTGCTGACCGACTATGGATGGACAGGCAATGTCAGGGAGCTGGAGAATACCATCGAATCTATCCTTGTCATCAACAGCCCTGGAGTGATTGACATTCAGCATCTCCCTCAAGAAATCCGGGATTCTAAAGGAGGGCTTGAGGTGATTCCGATCAGGATCGGAACGCCCCTCGAGGAAGTGGAGAAGGAGATGTTGATTCAGACTCTGAGGGCGACCAAGGGAAATAAGCGAAAGGCAGCCCGGCTGCTGGGGATTAATGTCCGCACCATTCACCGCAGGATGGAGGAAATAGAAGAATCCGGTTCCGCGTGAGAATTGAACGGAGGTGAAAGTCTAAAGAGCGATAAAAAGTCGTAGTTCATGAGAATAAGCCAGAAAAGGAAGGCATTTTGTCACACTTTTGATAGATGGGTATGCCATTCTTACTCTATTTCATTTTCGAAGTTCGAAGCGTGGGAGTAAGGCCGAAGTTTAGAAGAATGTAACTTATTAATATTCCAATACTTTTTCTGAGAAGCCGGCGAATGAGGGACTAAGAATTTGGCACGAAATTTGATAACTAAATCTCTTTATGAAGGAAAAGTTGAAATGGGCTTTTATCCTTGACAAAGATGAGTTTGTCCGGTTCAGCCTGAACAAGATTCTGAAGAAGTACGGTTTTCATGTAGAGGAGATCGAAGATTTTTCTCAACTTGAAAAGAGGAAAAAAGATATTGAAGGAGGAATGATTTTAGCCGATGTAGATATTGACGTTTTGGAAAAGGGGTTTCCTCTTCTAAAGAAATGGAGTCGGCGTTTTATATTGATGACTCCTTTGGTTACCGATGAACTCACTATTCAGTTGAAAAAAATGGGGATTCGTCATATTATCAAAAAGCCTGTCGACCCGAGACTGTTAAGGAAAGTCATCCGAGAGATTTCTTTTCCCGATGGGGTGAAAACTCCTTCATTTGGGGAAAAAGGGGAGGATTCCCATTCCATTCAGAAAGGAGGTGAAGTGACATGAAGAAGTGGATTTTTCTTTTCCTCGCATTGGTTTTGGTTATTAATATTGCCTCGATGGGAATTGGGTGCAAAGCCAAGGAGGCACCGAAGGCACCAGAAAAAGCGATGGAGAAGCCTGCTGAGGCACCGGCACCACCTGCGCCTGCAGCAACACCGGCTCCAGCTCCGGCTCCTGAGAAACCTGCCGAAGCTCCCAAGAAGTAGGATTCTTTATTTCATGGCGGAAGCGTTGGCGCCCCCCCCACTCTGTTAGAAAGGGGGCGCCAACAGAAGTGAGTCTCATTTAAGAGAGGAGTCTATTATTCGATCTCAACGCAAAAAGAAGAAAAGGTGCATATTTGCTAAGCAGGAAAGAAGGCTTTTCCTTGGTCTTGAAGGAGGAGGTATCGGATGATATCTCCTTTTTTGTTTTCTGAAAAGGCTCATCCGACAGGGAACGGCCGTCTTCTCGGCAAATGTGCGGGAAGGAGAGAAGATGGAGCCTGCTTCAGACTCTAATTTATCCGTCCCCCCAAGGGGGGCGAAAAAAGCTTCGCAGCTTCATCTGTTTCCGCTTCATATAGAAGGGGAAAAGATTGAAGAACTAAGAGAGACCATCCCTCAGGTTTGGAAAGGGGTTTCAGAGAGGGAATGGAATGATTGGAGGTGGCAACTTCGGCATCGAATTACGACTCTCGAGCAGCTCAAAGAGATCATCGAGCTGACTCCCGAGGAAACAGAAGGGATCAAACATTCGAAGGGAAGATTGGCCTTAGCCGTCACCCCTTATTTTGCAAGCCTGATGGATCCGGTAAATCACAATTGCCCCATCCGAAGACAGGCAATCCCTCGAGTTGAGGAGATCCATTTATCAAAAAGTGAAATGGTGGATCCCTTGGGGGAGGACAACCATTCTCCTGTGCCGGGTCTTGTCCATCGCTATCCGGATCGAGTGCTTTTGCTGGTCACGGATCAGTGTGCCGTCTACTGTCGATACTGCACGCGGAGGCGATTGGTTGGAAGTAACGAGCGGTCGATCACCCAGGGAAATTTTGAGGAGGTTCTCAAGTATTTGAAAAGCCATCGAAAGGTTCGGGATGTCCTCGTATCAGGAGGGGATCCGCTCCTCCTGGAAAATGAGAGATTGGAGGAGATCCTCAGCCGATTGAGGGCGCTTCCCCATATTGAGGTTCTCCGGATCGGAACGAGGGTTCCGGTGACCCTCCCCCAGAGGATTACCAACGGATTGGTGAGGATGTTGAGGAAGTATCATCCCCTCATGATCTCCATCCATTTTACCCATCCGAAGGAGATTACGGATCAGGTGAAAAAAGCCTGCAACGAGCTGGCGGATGGGGGGATTCCATTGGGAAGCCAGACGGTTCTTCTCAAGGGCATCAACGATAAACCCTACGTCATGAAGAAGCTGGTCCAGGAACTCCTCAAGATTCGGGTCCGCCCATACTATATTTATCAGTGCGACCTGGCGATGGGAACAGAGCATTTCCGAACCTCTGTAGCGACCGGGATTCAGATCATGGAGAAATTGCGCGGTCACACCACGGGTTATGCTGTTCCTACCTATGTGGTCGACGCACCCGGGGGCGGAGGAAAGATCCCACTTCAACCGGATTATGTCGTCTCGAGGGAAAGAGGAAAGATTGTCCTGAGAAATTATGAAGGCAGAGTGTTTGAATATCCGGAGCCGAATATCATTGAATTCAAGAAAACCAGACCCGCAGGGGAGGAAAAGACAGCTACGAAGAAGGTGATGGCTTAGACGCAAAAAGGGGGGAGGATCCGCCCGTGTTGAAAGTAGTCATCCTGTATAATCTTTTTGAGCGGCTCCAGAAAGGCGAGGAAAAAGATATCCTGGCAGAGGGGGCCATTGTCGAGGAGATCGAAGCTGTTGAAAGCGCAGTCCGATCTCTCGGTCATCAATCCATCGTCATGGCCGTTCGTGAAGAGATTTTCCCGATTATCCACTGGTTGAAGGAATGTCAGCCCGATGTCGTCTTCAACTTGTGTGAAAGCGTTTATGGGAATAGCTGCTGGGAGATGAACGTCCCCGCTTTGTTGGACCTTTTTCGGATTCCCTATACCGGATCCTCTCCTCTTACCCTTGGGTTGTGTCAGGATAAGGGCAAGGTAAAAGACATCCTCCAATCCCAAGGAATCCCCACCCCACGGTATAAGATTTTCGAGCGCGCAGCCGGCCCTGTCAAAGGGAATGTCTTTCCGATCATCGTCAAACCCCTACACGAAGACGGGAGCCTTGGGATCTCAAGGGAGAGTGTGGTTTTTGACAATGAGACCTTAAGCCAGCAGATTCAATATGTGATCGAACAATATCAACAGCCTGCCTTGGTGGAAGAATTCATCGATGGGAGAGAGTTGAATGTGGGTATGATTGAGACCAATGGCAAGGTGGGAGTCCTTCCCGTCTCGGAAATCGACTACTCCGAGTTCCCGGAAGGGGTTCCAAAAATATGCGGATACGAGGCCAAATGGATGCCGGAAAGCCCCGAATATAAAAAATCGAAACCGGTCTGCCCCGCTCCTTTGGAATGGGCGACGAAAAAAAGGGTGGAGTATATCGCCCTCAAGGTTTTTAAACTATTTGAGTGTCGCGATTATGCCAGGGTGGATCTCCGGGTTGACCGGGATGGGAAGATCTACGTGCTGGAAGTGAATCCCAACCCAGACATCTCTCCCCAATCCGGGATGAATCGGGCTCTCAAAGTCCAAGGGGTGACCTACGGGGAGTTCGTTAAGAATCTGCTTGAGAGAGCGCTTCAAAGAAAAGATGGGGAGATAAGGTGGTAAGGAGATAAGGGGATAGGGGAGACACGGAGATAGCGAGATAGGGTGACGGGGAAATAGGAAATAGGGAGATAGGGGATTAATCAAGGCAAGAACATTCATAGCTTCTAACCCATCGTAATTGGTACCATGGGGACCATGTAAGTGTTAGCAGTAGGAATACTGAAATTTGGAATGAGATTGTTACTCCCATCAGAAGAATTCAATACGTAAGTCGTACCCTCAATGACAACCCTACCAAGAGTGATTCTCAAGAGAGGCAGAGAGAAATCAATGCTGCGGGGGCACCCCTGGGTCTTCTCCGGAGCTGTAGCAAAGGTGGTAGGAGAAGTTTCTCCTGGAGATGTTGGAGAGATTTACTCCGGTGATGGGCAATTTCTGGGCCTCGGGCACCTCAATCCCCGGTCTCAGCTCATCGTGCGCGTCCTGACACAAAAAAAGGAAGAATTAGGAGAAAAGTTTTTTAGCGAGCGGATTTCAAGAGCTGCTCATTTTAGGGATAGGCTCAGCGGGAGAACCAATGCTTATCGAATCATCAACGGGGAAGGAGACTACCTCCCGGGGCTGATTGTAGATCGTTATGGAGACACCCTTGTCATCCAGTGTTCGACCGCGGGGATGGATCGATTGAAAGAAATTTTGACGAACTTGCTCACAAAAGAATTCCACCCCCGAAGCATCTACGAACGAAGCGATGTGGCGCTGAGGAGAGAGGAGGGGTTGACAGAAAACAGTGGTCTTCTGTATGGAAAGGAGGTCCCGGAGTTTATTGAGATTGAAGAATATGGTTGCCGCTTTAGAGCCAACGTAAAAAAGGGCCAGAAAACCGGGTTTTACTTAGACCAGAGAGAAAATCGTTTCTTTTTAAAAGGAGTGTCAGAAGACAAGAAAATTCTGGACTGTTTCTGTTATACAGGAGGTTTTTCGGTTCATGCAGGATCAGGGGGTGCGAAAGAGATTCTGCTCGTCGATTCCTCCGAGGAGGCATTGGCGATGGCTAAAGAACATTTCACGCTAAATCGATTGGAGAAAATTCCGCGCCAATTTATTCGAGGAGATGTCTTTGAGATCTTGAGAGACCTTGAACGCGGATATGACATAGTTGTCCTCGACCCGCCTCCTTTTGCGAAAAAGAAGGGGCATCTTCCTGGCGCATCGAGAGGATATAAGGACCTCAATCTCCACGCCTTCCGCCTGTTGAATGAAGAAGGTCGCCTCCTCACGTTCTCTTGTTCTCACCATATGAGTTGGGATCTGTTTCAAAAAATAGTTTTTTCTGCCGCCCTTGATTCGGGGAGAAAGGTTCAACTTTTGGGCCGATTAGGACATCCCTGGGATCATCCTATTGATATATGCCATCCTGAAGGAGAGTACTTGAGAGGGTTGATCTGCAGGGTGGCGTAAGTCCTTGACCAATCTATGAGTTTCGGTTAATATGAAGCATTTCGTTTAAGGGAAAAGTGGTTTGATGGACCTTTTGGGAGACCTGAAAAGAACAGATTATTGCGGCGATCTCAGGAAAAAGGATGTAAACCGCGAAGTCATCCTGTTGGGATGGGTTCAACGGAGAAGGGACCTCGGGGGTCTCATCTTTGTCGAATTGAGAGACCGGCAAGGAATCATACAGGTGGTCTTTAATCCCGAGGTGAGTTCAGAGTCACATGAGAAGGCTCAATCCCTTAGGGGTGAGTATGTCGTAGCTGTTCAGGGAATTGTGGTGGCGAGGCCGGCAGGAACGGTCAACTCCAAGCTAAGCACAGGGGAGGTCGAGGTTGTTGCAAAGGAATTAAAGATTCTCAATAGCTCAAAAACTCCTCCTTTTCTGGTCGAAGATGAAGAGGAGGTGGCAGAAAACACCCGTCTGAAATATCGCTATCTTGATCTAAGAAGACCGAGGCTCCAAAAGAATTTGATCCTGCGGCATAAGGTGGCCAAGGAAGTGCGCTCTTATTTTGATCGCTTGGGATTCTTAGAGGTCGAAACACCCATGCTCACCAAAAGCACCCCTGAGGGAGCAAGAGACTTTCTGGTTCCGAGCCGGCTCGACCCCGGCCATTTCTATGCTTTACCCCAGTCTCCCCAGCTTTTTAAACAGATTCTGATGATCTCAGGATTTGATCGCTATTTCCAGATTGTCAGGTGCTTCCGGGACGAAGACCTCCGCGCGGACCGTCAGCCTGAGTTTACGCAGATCGATGTCGAGATGTCTTTTGTCACGGTTCAGGATATCCAGAAAACGATGGAAGGTCTGATGGCTCACATCTTCAAAGAGGTTGTAGGAATTAATCTGGAACTTCCGTTTCCGGTCTTGAGCTACGATGAAGCAATGAGTCGCTATGGAGCTGATAAACCCGATATCCGATTTGGAATGGAATTGAGAGATGTGACGGAGCCATTGAAAAATTCGTCCTTTCAGGTATTCAGGGATGCGGTAGAAGGAAAGGGGACCATCAAGGCGATCAATGTGAAAGGTGGGAGCTCCTTTTCACGGAAAGAGATCGATGATCTTACTCATTTTGTTTATGCTTACGGGGCCAAAGGATTGATGTCGGCTAAGATCGTTCAAAACGGATGGCAATCGTCGATTCAAAAATTTATCACGGAAGCGGAAAGGAAGGCGGTGGACGATGTTTTGAAGGCCTCGGAGAATGATCTTCTCCTCTTTGTGGCAGGTTCACCGAAAGTGGTCAATCAATCCTTAGCTAACCTACGTCTTCACGTCGGCGAGAAATTGGAACTGATTCCGAAAGATGAATATCGCTTTGTCTGGATCCTCGATTTTCCGCTCTTGGAGTATGATGAGACAGAGGGACGTTTTGTGGCGGTTCATCACCCTTTTACTGCTCCGAAGGATGAGGATATTCCCAAACTGAAGGATCAGCCGGAATCGGTCAGGGCCAAGGCTTATGATCTGGTTTTGAACGGGTCGGAAATCGGAGGAGGGAGTATTCGAAATCATCTGAGGGAAGTCCAATCTCTCCTCTTTGAAAAACTGGGAATGGGCGAGGAGGAGGCCAGGGAAAGGTTTGGATTTCTGCTTGAAGCGCTTGAATACGGGACGCCACCTCACGGTGGGATCGCCTTTGGGTTCGATCGACTCATCATGATCCTCAGTCATTCGGAGTCCATACGGGACGTCATTGCTTTCCCGAAAACCCAGAAGGGCACCTGTTTGATGACGGATGCGCCTTCGAGAGTGGATTCCAAGCAGTTGGATGAGCTTTGGATTAAGGTGAAAGAGATTAAGGCTTAGCAAACCCAAATGACAAAGATCAAATGTCAAATAAATGTCAAAATTTAAATGTCAAATATTTGTTGGGAACAGTCGGTTAATCTTTGACATTGGTCCTTTCTCTGTTTGATTTGAACTTTGAGCTTTGAGCTTTGACATTTGGTTACCGGCCTTTTGATGTGGGGAAGCTGAGAATCGTCAGATTGAGAAACCATTTTGATCAAAACGAGGAAGACCTATGACCATTACCCGGAAGAAGAGAACATTTCAAGGCAAGCACACGATCGAGCAATTCCCCCTCTTAGATATCCAAGAGCCCAACCTCTACCGGAGTATTTTCCCATACGATGAGGTCTGCAGGGTGGAATTTGATAACAAATTTGTCTTTACCGATCCGCCTGAAGAGATCTTCATCACCGATACCACCTTTCGAGACGGACAACAGGCCAGGCCACCCTATACAGTAGAGCAGATCGCCGATCTCTACGAGATGCTCCATAAATTAGGAGGCATGAATGGAGTGATCCGGCAATGTGAATTCTTTTTGTACAGCGAGAAGGATAAAGAAGCGGTGAGGAAATGCCAGGAGAAGAATTACCGCTATCCTGAAATAACAGGATGGATCCGTGCGGTGAAGGAGGATTTTAAACTGGTGAAAGAGATGGGGCTGAAAGAAACAGGCATCCTCACCTCTGTTTCCGATTACCACATCTTTTTAAAGTTGAAGAAGAATAGGCGGGTGGTGATGCGCGAGTATCTCTCCATCGTTTCCGCAGCTCTGGATCTCGGAATCGTCCCCCGGTGCCATTTCGAGGATATCACGCGTGCTGACATCTACGGGTTCTGCGTTCCCTTTGCTCAGGATATCATGCGTCTTTCTGAAGAAGCCAAGCTTCCGGTAAAGATTCGACTCTGCGATACCCTGGGGTATGGGGTGCCCTACCCAAGTGCAGCCCTTCCCCGTTGTGTACCCAAGATCATCCGGGCGATGATCGACGATGCGGGCGTACCCTCTGAGTACCTGGAGTGGCACGGTCACAATGATTTCCACAAGGGATTCATCAATGCGACGACGGCATGGCTCTATGGATGCGCTGCTGCCAATGGTACGCTTCTCGGCTTTGGAGAAAGGACAGGAAACTCTCCCATCGAGGGGTTGATCGTTGAGTATATCGGTTTGATGGGCCATAACAACGGTGTCGATACCACCATGATCACAGAAATTCGCAACTATTTAGAACGGGCGGTGAGTGTCCATATTGCTTCAAATATGCCTTTCGTAGGAACCAATTTCAATTCGACAAGCGCGGGAATTCATGCCGATGGGATTTTAAAGAACGAGGAAATCTACAATATCTTCAATACGGCTAAGATTCTTAATCGTCCCATCTCGATCTCAGTCAACGACAAGTCCGGATTGGCAGGGATTGCCCAGTGGATTAACTCCCATTTTGCCTTAACCGGAAAGGACCGGGTGGAGAAGACTCACCCGGGAGTCGCCAAAATCAATCGATGGGTCACCAAACAATATGAAGAAGGAAGGACGACTTCCATTTCGGATCAGGAGATGGAGAAGGTGGCCCGGAAATATCTCGCGGAGATCTTCGTCTCCGAGTTCGACATTCTGAAGGCAAGGGCCCGTGAGATGGCTTATCATATTATCGAGCATGTGATTGAAGAACCTGGAATGAAATCAATGGAGCCCAAACAGGTGGAGCCGATTCTGCAATCTATGGTGGACGACTATCCCTATCTGCAGTACGTTTATGTTGTGGACCTACAGGGAAGAAAGATCACACGAACGATTTGTCAACCCGTCGATCAAGCGAAGTTTGCCCATGTCCCCGCGGGAGAAGATTACTCGGACCGTCCCTGGTTCATCGAGCCTTTGAGGGACGGGAAAATCCACGTCACGGATCTTTATTCTTCAAAGCATACGGGTGCGCTGTGCATCACGCTTTCCGGACCGATCAGGAATGATGTTGGAGAGATCAGAGGCATCCTCGGCCTGGATATCCGATTTGAGGATTTAACCAAGAGCGATGAAGAGGTTTAGCAGGTTGTTGAAAACCGGCCATCTGCGGCGTTCCCCTCGTCCCTCGTCATTGCGGCGTACTGCCAAGTACGCCTCATTCCCCAGGATTTCGGGTGCCTTGCATCTGACCGTTTTTGAGCAACCCGAGAAAGATGACTTTTAAGCAGCCTGTTAGCGGAAAGGATCGAAAAAAGTGATTTTAACCCACACCCTGATGAAAGCGCTTAAGCTTTTTCCCCGGAAACAGGCCATCGTGTGTGGCGGGAAACGTTGGACCTACGAGGAGTTCAGCAACCGAATCAATCGTCTCTCTCACTGCCTAAAGAGTTTTGGAATTCAGAAGAACGATAAGGTTGCCATTCTCCATCCTAACTGTCACATCTTTTTAGAAGCCTACTATGCCATTCCACAGATCGGAGCGATTTCCGTGCCGATCAATCACAGACTTTCCGGGAGGGAGATCGCCTTTATCCTTCAGGATTCGGAGTCGAGGGTATTGATTGCGGATTCGACTTTTAAGAATCAAATCGACCCGATCCGAAAAGAAATCCCGGCGATTGAGAAAATCCTCTGGGCGGGTGAGAACAAAATAAGCGATGGCCCTGGCGATTTGAACTACGAAAAGGCATTGGCAGGGGTGGATTCCAGCCTACTGCCGGAACCTCTCATCAACGGCGAAGACACTGCCCAGATCTATTATACGAGCGGGACCACCGGTCGGCCTAAGGGCGTGATGCTCTCTCATAAGAACGTCGCCACGCATGCTCTGGGAACGATTGCAGAAATTCACCTTACCGACCGTGATGTGTGGATTCATGTCGCACCACTTTTCCATCTTGCAGATGCCTGGGCGACCTGGGCGGTGACATGGGTTGGAGGGACCCATGTCTTGGTCAGAGAGTTCGATGCGAAAATGGTTCTGGAGACGATTCAGAAAGAGAGGGTGACGCTCACCAATCTCATCCCTACCATGCTCAATTTGATGGTGAATCATCCGGATGTTGGAAAGTTCGATTACGGCAGCTTGAGAGTCCTATTAAGCGGAGGAGCGCCGATTGCTCCAGAAGTGGTCCGAAAGATCGTGGAGACTTTCAAATGCGACTACATACAGACTTACGGAATGACTGAAACGAGTCCCTATTTGACGCTCTCCATTTTGAAAGAACATTTAAGAGGACTGTCTAATGAGGATCAACTCCGATTCAAGTCCAAAACAGGAAGGGAATTCATTGGCGTGGAGTTGAAAGTGGTGAATGACCATGGCGAGGAAGTTAAGAGGGATGAGAAAGAGGTTGGGGAGATCATTGTAAAGGGAGATATCGTGACGAAGGGGTATTGGAAATTACCTGAAGAGACGAAGAGGTCGATCAAGGAAGGCTGGCTCTATACAGGGGATATGGCTGTCATCGATCAGGAGGGCTATGTCACCATCGTCGATCGGAAGAAGGACATGATCCTGACCGGAGGAGAAAACGTTTATTCAACAGAAGTTGAAAATATCCTTTACATGCATCCGGCCATCTTGGAATGTGCCGTCGTCGGCGTACCCGATCAGAAATGGGGCGAAGCTGTAAAAGGGATTGTGGTATTAAAGGCGAGCCAAAAGGCGACCCAAGAGGAGATCATTCAGTTCTGCAAGGAAAGGATGGCCCATTATAAAGCACCCAAGTCAATCGATTTCATTCAGGCTCTTCCCAGGACCGGTTCCGGGAAGATACACAAAAAGGGTTTAAGAGATATGTACTGGGAAGGCTATGAGAAGAGAGTGCACTAAACTTTGTAACCTTAAATCCAAGTCCGCATGAAGAAAAGACCTGACCCAATTTGGTTCATTCTTCTTACCGAAGATTCGTCTTAGTCCTCAACATCGAGTAGAAATCACACAAAAACTTCAAAAAATGAACAGGGAGGTGTAATTCCAAAACTTTCGAATGCGGTCGTTCGATTCAGGGGTAATGATCGGTAATAGGAAGAACGACGCTATGTTATTAGGTCTGAAAATTTGTGCGATCGCATAAGAGGTGCCCGCTCAAAAGTTTTTAGATCACACCTCCCCGTTCACCGAGACTAAAGATCCTTTTGGGAGTTCTCCAATATTTTGCTTGACAAAAAGTTGTAACTTCATTAAGTTTGGGTTACGATGTTAACGTTAACGCACACTTCCGGAAGAGTAGATTTCTGTCCAGAATTCAGAAAAATAATCAGCACCCAGAACTTTAAATATTTAAAGAAAACTCAAAATTAGTTCTAAGAAAGGAGATAGCAAATGGAGGGAATGGACAAGATCAAGAGCAAGCCGATTAAGATTACGGATACAACGCTTCGGGATGGGCATCAGTCGACGTTGGCGACACGGATGAGGACAGAGGATATGGTTCCCATTGCCGAGCAACTGGACAAGGTGGGGTTTTATTCTGTGGAGATGTGGGGGAGAGCAACCTTTGATGTGGCCCATCGGTTTTTAGGAGAGGACCCATGGGAGAGAGTGAAGGTATTGAAGAAACTGATGCCTAAAACTCCTTTTCAGATGCTTCTTCGGGGTCAGAATTTGGTTGCTTATCGGAACCATCCGGATGATCTGGTGGAGGCTTTTATTCAGAAGTCGGCGGAGGTGGGGATTGACATCTTCCGTTGCTTTGATGCGGTCAATGACGAGCGGAACTTTGAGACGGCCTTTAAGGTGATCAAGAAGTGTGGGAAGCACATCCAAGGGACCATCTGCTATTCGTTGACGGAGAGGAGGATGGGAGGTCCGGTTTATAATTTGAATTATTATCTTGAGAAGGCGAGGGTGTTAGAGGGGATGGGGGCGGACTCGCTTTGTATCAAAGATATGGCCGGGTTGTTAGCTCCTTATGATGTTTATGAATTGGTGAAGGCGTTGAAGAAAACCGTAAAGATTCCCATTCAGCTACATACCCATTATACGAGCGGGATGGGGTCGATGACGTATTTGAAGGCGATAGAGGCCGGGGTGGACATTATTGATACGGCGTTGGCTCCCTTTGCCTTGAGGTCTTCACAACCGGCGGTGGAGCCGATTCTGGTGGCCCTGGAGGGAACGCCATGGGATCCGAAGCTGGACCTGGACAAGCTCTTAGAGATTGGGGACTATATCGAAAGCATTGCACCCAAATACCGTGACTTTTTGGATACGACGAAGATGGCGGTGATCGATACGAGCGTGCTCAAGCATCAGATCCCCGGAGGGATGATTTCGAACATGGTGAGTCAGCTCAAACAGCAGAAAGCCTTGAACCGGATTGATGAAGTTTATACGGAGCTTCCACAGACTCGCAAGGATTTGGGTTATCCTCCGCTGGTGACGCCCACGTCGCAGATTGTGGGGGTGCAGGCCGTTCTGAACGTACTCTTCGGCAGGTATAAGATGGTATCGAAGGAGACTCAGGATTATGTTTATGGTTTGTATGGGAGGCCGCCGGTCTCCATTCCTGAGGAAATCAGGAAGCTGGTGTTGAAAGGGTACAAGAGAGGCAAGGAGCCGATCACGTGTCGGCCTGCGGACCTGATCGAGCCGGAGATGGAGAAGGTAAAAACGGAGACGGAGGGGCTGGCGAAAAATGTCTGCGATACCCTGGTTTATGCGCTATTCCCTCAGACGGGAAAGGAATTTTTGAAGTGGAAGTATGGATTGGAGCCCGTGCCGGAGAAGGTGAAACCCAAGACCTTGGAAGATGTGAAAAAAGAGGACGAGGCCGTTGCCAAGGCCAAGGCAGAAGCTCAGAGAAAGAGTGCTTGAAAGGAATAGTGATCGAAGGACTCTCAAAAGACTCATTGAGAGAAGAGAGGTGTAGGAATTACACCTCTCTTCTCTTTGGATCCCGGGCCTCTCTTCCCGGAGATCTCGGATTTGTCTTGACAAAAAAGATATATAAATGGTAGCGTGTGACGCACCATTCGATGGTTTAACCCTTTGATTTAATGATTATTTCTTCTTGGCCGAAGGATTATCCCTGACGCAATAACATGCATACGAAGATTACCATTAAAGATATTGCCCGGATGGCTAATGTTTCCCACACCACGGTTTCAAGGGCGTTGAATAATAAGGCCCGTATTAAGAATGAGACCAAGGAAAAGATTCTCGCTATTGCAAAAGAGTTGAACTACCGACCGGATTTCATTGCCAGAAGTCTGGTGATGAGGCGAACCAAAACATTAGGTCTTGTCATCACAACGATCGCCAACCCTTTCTATACGGAACTCTCCCAGGGCATCGAGACAACGGCTATCAGCCTGGGATATAATATCATTCTCTGCAGTACCAATTATGACCTTTCGGCAGAAAAGAAGTATATCGATATGCTGCGAAGCAAAGGAGTGGACGGCATTATTTTCACTTCTGCACATATGGGTGACCCCAATATCCTTGCGCTGGCAGAAGAGGGATTTCCCATCATATTGGTCAATCGGAGGACCTATCACCCGGTGGTGAGAGAGAAAGTCGACTATGTCGGCGTGGATAATATTCTCGGCGGTTTTTTGGCTGTCGAGCATCTGATTAAACTCGGCCATCAACGGATCGGGGTGATCGGTGGATCATCCGAGTCTTCTGTAGGTTTTGAACGGCTTGAGGGGGGAAAGAAGGCGCTGACTGCTTATGGTCTGAAGGTGATCGCTGATTATTTTTTGGAGGGGGATTTTTTAAGAGGATCCGGTTATCACGGAGGCAAGAAATTTCTTGAGATGAGTGAGCCCCCCACTGCGATCTTTGCTACGAACGACTACATGGCATTAGGGACTTATCAGGCGATCGTTGAAGAGGGCATAAAGGTTCCGGAGGAAATCGCGCTGATTGGATTTAATGATATTGAATTTACCTCAATGAAAGGGATCGAATTGACAACGATCGGCCAAAAGAAGTATGAGATGGGTGCTCTGGCAGTGAAAACGTTGGTTGAAAGGGTTGAGGGGGCGAAGGTGGGGCCTCCCAAGGAAATTATCTTAGAGCCCGAGCTGATCATTCGGAGGACGTGCGGTTTTCACCTGAAGGGCTACAAAAGTGATTCTCAAAGTCCCCTTGGGACGGGTGATATTAAATCCGAAGCACAAAATCCTTAATGACTATGACCAGAAAGGATGAACCGTGAATGGCAAAAGTTTGCAATCTGTCATTCCGGGCTTGACCAAGCCTGCCCCGTGCTTGACACGGGGGAATCCAGTGTTTTCCTGGATTCCTGCTTTCGCAGGAATGAGGACTTTTGGTGTGATGAATGTCATTTCTATATTTGAACTTTTTCAAGAGGAGGGGTTCCTATGGCAAGGAAAAAAATTTCAATCATTGGTGCGGGGTTTGTGGGGGCCACTGCAGCCCATTGGGCGGCTGAAAAGGAATTGGGCGATGTTGTTTTAGTGGATATCCTCGAAGGGATTCCTCAAGGCAAGGCGCTCGATCTTTTTCAAGCAAGCCCTGTCGAAGGTTTTGATGCAAGGGTGACCGGCTCAAATGCGTACGAGGAGACGAGGGATTCTGACGTGGTGATCGTCACCTCAGGCGTTCCTCGAAAGCCGGGGATGAGTCGGGAGGATTTGTTGGAGATCAACAAGAAAATCATTGAGTCGGTGGTGGCCCAGGTCGTCGAAAGATCTCCCAAGGCTATTCTCATGATGGTGACCAATCCTCTGGATACCATGACCTATCTTGCCTTCAAGAAGAGCGGGTTCCCGAAGCAGAGGGTGATGGGGATGGCGGGGATCCTCGATACAGCGCGGTTCAAGGCCTTCATCGCGATGGAATTGAATGTTTCGGTTGAAGATATCCAGGCACTTCTGTTAGGAGGACATGGGGACGAGATGGTACCTCTTCCGAGATACACCACCATCAGCGGTATTCCTCTTTCTCAGCTTCTTCCTAAAGAGACGATTGACAAGCTCGTAGATCGAACTCGGAAGGGCGGCGGGGAAATCGTCAATCTCCTCAAGACAGGCAGTGCTTTCTATGCACCCTCAGCAGCGGCCATCCAGATGACCGAGGCAATTCTCAAAGACAAAAAGAGGATTCTCCCCTGCTGTGTCTATCTGGACGGAGAATACGGCCTGAAGGATATCTGCTTCGGCGTCCCCGTTAAGTTAGGCGCCGGCGGTGTGGAGTCAATCATCGAACTTCAACTGACCGAGGAAGAGAAAAAATTGGTTGCCAAGTCTGCGGAGAGCGTGAAGAAGAGCATTACGGAACTGAAGCTGTAAGGCATCAACCCTAAGGGGTTGAGTTACATGGTTGAGACTGTAGCTCAGGGCTTTAGCCCTGATTAGGGAGCCCCGGGAAATGAGAGAAATTAATGTTCAATTGATCACTGAGAAGGTGAGAGATCTTTGCATGAAAGCGAACACCGACCTTGGAGAGGATGTGCTTCAAGCCTTTGATCGGGCCATGGAGAAAGAAGAGTCTCCCCTGGGGATTGAGATTTTAAAGGAATTAAAGGAGAACGCCAGGATTGCGAAAGAGGAGAACGTTCCGATTTGTCAGGACACGGGTTTTGCCGTGGTATTCGTAGAATTGGGGCAGGATGTCCATTTGGCCGGCGGAAATCTGAATGAGGCCGTCCAGGAGGGCGTCCGTCAAGGATATCGGGATGGATATTTGAGAAAATCGATTTGTCATCCTTTTACCAGGGCAAATACCGGAGACAATACGCCTGCGATCATCCATACAGAGACGGTTCCGGGAGATAAAGTTAAAATTACGGTGGCACCTAAAGGCGGCGGCAGCGAAAATATGAGCCGGGTGACGATGCTCACTCCATCGGACGGGGTCGAGGGCATTAAGCGGTTTGTCGTCCAGAGAGTCAAAGAGTCAGGATCGAATCCGTGCCCTCCCACGATTGTTGGAGTCGGGATCGGAGGGACCTTGGAACAGGCCGGGCTTCTTGCGAAGATGAGTTTGCTCAGAGTCCTCGGAAGCAAAAATCCGGATCCGGTATTGGATAAATTAGAATCGGAGATCCTTACAGAGATCAATCGTCTCGGTATCGGGCCACAGGGATTGGGAGGACGAACGACCTCTTTGGCTGTTCACATTTTGATGATGCCATGCCATATCGCCAGTCTCCCTTTGGCGGTGAACATTCAGTGCCATGCGCAGAGACATAAAGAAGTCACAATATGATGGGGAGACAGGGTGATTGGGAGATAGGGAGATACGAAACGCAAAGGAGATACAACACGGAGGAATGATGAGCGAACCGATTCGTATAAAGCCGCCCCTCAGTGATCAGGACGTGGAGAGATTAAAGACTGGTGATCGGGTCTTGATCAATGGAATCATCTACACAGGAAGGGATGCTGCCCACAAGAGACTTTTCGATCTGTTGAAAGAGGGAAAGGCCCTTCCCTTTGACCTCAAAGGTCAGATCATCTATTATGTTGGCCCTACGCCTGCCAAACCCGGACAGGTATTTGGATCAGCAGGCCCCACAACCAGTTATCGGATGGATGCTTATTCCCCATCCTTGATTGAGAAAGGCTTGAAGGGAATGATCGGGAAGGGAATGCGATCCGATGCGGTGAAAGCAGCGATGAAGAAATACAAGGCCGTCTATTTTGCTGCGACAGGAGGGGCCGGGGCCCTTCTGGCCAAACGGGTGAAGAAGGCCGAGATCGTCGCCTATGAGGATCTGGGACCCGAGGCGATCCGAAGATTAGAGGTTGACGATCTTCCAGTGATTGTTGTGAACGATGTAAGGGGAAATGACCTCTATATCGAAGGAGAGAAAAAGTACCGGAGAGAATAAACCCGGTATTAAATCAGCACACTATTTAATACGGGTGGGGAAAGATATGGAAAAGATAGAACCAGGATCATTGAAAGCATGGTTGATATTACCTCGGTTTCAATTTCTTCCGCTCACCGTTATCATGGTGTCCTTAGGAACCGCGATTGGCGCCTATGAAGGTCACTTCCATCTCGGTCATTTTCTTTTGGCCATGTTCGGTTCCATTCTTGTCCACATGACCGTCAACGTGATTAACGATTACCACGACTATGTGGACGGGATAGATTTAAACACTCAAAGAACCCCTTTCAGTGGAGGAAGTGGTGTTCTTCCTTTGAATCTTCTGAAACCGAAACAGGCCTTCTGGTTTGGAACCATCTGTTTGCTCGTTGCCATGACGATCGGGTTCTATTTCGTGATGGTGAAAGGTTGGTTGCTTTTCCCTTTGCTTCTCCTGGCAGGATTCTCTGCATACTTTTACAATGTTTATCTTTCCAGATGGTTCATGGGCGAAATTTTTGCAGGCCTCAGCTTCGGCCCTTTGCTCGTCCTGGGCTCCTATTACGTGCAGACGGGGAGATACAGCTGGGAGACGTTCATTGCATCCCTTGCGCCAGGGATCCTCACCTCGAATCTTCTTTTTCTAAACGAGTTTCCGGACTGGGAAGCGGACCGGATTGGAGGGAGGAGGCATTTTGTCATCTCCCTTGGAAAAAAGGATGCGAGTTATCTCTTTGTTGCATCGCTCACCGCCTCCTATCTCTGCATCATTGCCGGGGTTCTTACCAAGATGATGCCTGCGGTGGCGCTGATTGGCCTGGGAACAATAGGGTTTGGATGGAAGGCTGCTAAGGGAGCGATGAAATATTATGATAGTACCGAAAAGCTCGTCCCGGTGTTAGGAGCAAATGTCATTACGATCCTTGGAACACAAGCCCTTTTGGCCGTAGGATATGTGGTTGCGATGCTCCTGGTTTAGCACAACAATATCAGTGTGTTGCAAATTCATGAGAATGAACTTCTTCGCAAAAGAATAGACGTGCAATAGAAGCGTATTTATGTGGCTACACCACTCGTTTTGTAACAAAAAGTATTTTATTATTAATTGATATCTTTTTCATTCTTGGAGATCCCTAATGAAAATCGAACTTACCAGACAGAAGATTCATAATGAATTTGCGAAGAAGGTAGAGTTGATCAGCGGTCAAAACCTGTTCGCTTGCTATCAGTGTGGAAATTGCACGGCCGGCTGCCCGGTTGCCTTTGCCATGGAGATCGGCCCTCACGAGATCATTCGATATACGCTGTTAGGTTTGGAAGAGGAGGCTCTCGGCGCGAATACTTTCTGGCTTTGCGCCTCCTGCCTTCAATGCACGTCAAGGTGCCCCAAGGGAATTGATATTGCCAGGGTGATGGACGCGTTGAGAATGGTGGTGTTGAGAAAGAAAGAGAGAAAGGATCACATTCAGATTCCTGAATTTCCAGAGGGATTTCTGGAGAGACTTCCGCAGATCGCGTTTGTCAGCGGGTTTAGAAAATTTCTATCATAGAATGCCAAATGCGGAAGTTCGCACGAGAAATGATTACAGAAAGTGAACCAGTTCAAATTAAATTCGATGCTCAATGAGATGCCGAAATCGAAGATCCTGAACCAAGTTCAGGACCTAGTTCGGCATGACCACGGTGTCATTCTGAACTCGTTTCAGAATCCATTTTGAATTGTGACATTCATTTGACATTTGGATTTCTTAGAACGCTATGCGCTATGCGCTCTGCGGTTAGGAGTTGTAGATGGATTATCTTTATTTCCCAGGTTGTACTCTTTATACCAAGGCAAAAAATTTTGATCAGACCGCACGAGACTGTTCCCTTCTTCTCGGGTTTGAATTAAAGGAGCTCAAGAATTGGACCTGCTGCGGAGCCACCTTTCCATTGGCCACGGATAACGTCATGGCCCTTCTCCCGCCATCGAGAATTCTGGCGACGGCACGGGAGGAAGGGACTGTCCTGACCACCCTCTGCGCCATCTGTTACAACGTGATCAAAAGGACGAATCGATTGATCCAAGGGGATGGAGAGAAGAGGGATAAGATTAACAATTTTATTGAGAAGAATTATCAAGGAGATCTTCGAATCCTCCACTACTTAGAAATCCTGAAACAGGATGTTGGGTTTCCTCAGCTCAAGGAAAAGGTGAAGAAGCCATTGTCGGGGCTCAAGGCAGCCGCCTATTATGGTTGCATGCTCCTGCGCCCCTTCGGAGAGATGGGGTTTGATGATAAGGAGAAGCCCACCCTTTTTGAAGAATTTCTGGAGGCGTTGGGGGCAGAAGCAGTTGAATATCCATACAAGATCGAGTGCTGCGGGTCGTTCCAATCAGTGGGGTCGCCCGATGTGGCCACAGAATGTGCCTATAAAATTCTTGGCTCGGCGATTAAGAACGGTGCAGAGGTAATGGTGTCCACCTGTCCGATGTGCACTTTTAACATCGACCACAAGCAATCCGACATCAAAGAGAAATATCTGGGCTTCCCATCGGTTCCGGTATTCTATTTTACTCAATTGCTCGGGATCGCAATGGGGCTCGATTATCGAACCTTAGGATTCGATCAGAATGCCGTCGATCCTTTACCCCTCTTGAAGAAGAAAGGTCTTCTATAGATGGGCAGCAATGGTTTCATAAAAAGAGCGATGGTGATCGGGGGAGGGATTGCAGGGATCTCTGCGTCGATCGATCTGGGAAATGGGGGATATGAAGTCGTGCTGGTGGAGAAGCTTCCCTCCATTGGAGGCAGAATGCTTCAGCTTTCCGAAACCTTTCCCACCCTCGATTGTGCGCAGTGTACACTAACTCCGAAGACGGTGGAGACGGGTCAACACTCCCATATCAAGCTTCTCACCTATTCCGAGGTGGATGGCATCGAGGGAAAGGTTGGAGACTTCAGGGTAAATATTCGAAGGAAAGCAGCTTATGTGGACTGGGACAAGTGCACTGGCTGTGGCCTCTGCCAGCAGAAATGCCCCTCCAAAAATCCATCCGAATTTGATCGGGGCATGGGACTGGGGAAGGCCATCTACACCCTATCGCCCCAGGCCGTTCCAAATAAACCCGTCATCGACCCCTCCAACTGCCGCTATTTCAAAGAAAATAAGTGCAGGGCGTGCGAAAAGCTGTGCCCTGTTGGAGCGATTGACTACGAGCAGAAAGATCGCTTTGTCGAGGAAAGAGTAGGTGCGATCATTATTGCAGTGGGTTTTGACTTGATCCCCAGGGAGACTTTCGGAGAATATGGATACGGCGAGGTTCCGGATGTGATCGACGGTCTCGCCTTCGAACGGCTCAATTCTGCCTCCGGACCGACGACGGGTGAGATTCGCAGGCCCTCGGACGGAAAAATCCCCAAAGAAGTGGTTTTCATTCAATGCACGGGCTCAAGAGATCCTGAACGCTACATGCCTTACTGCTCGCGGGTTTGCTGTATGTACACGGCCAAGCATGCTCGCCTGTATAAACATAAGGTCCACGACGGACAGGCCTATATCTTCTATATGGATATTCGCTCAACAGGGAAAGGCTATGAAGAATTTATCCAGCAGGGAATGGAAGAGGAGGGGATCCTCTATCTGAGGGGGAGGGTTTCCCGGATTTTTCGAGACGGAGACAAGGTGATTGTGTGGGGCGCGGATACATTGACAGGGAAGAAAGTTGAGGTTGCTGCAGATATGGTGGTTTTGGCAACGGCCATTGTTCCTCAGAAAGAGTCGAAGGATCTCGCCAGAAAGCTGGGAGTCAAGACAGATGACCACGGTTTTTTGACAGAAGCTGAAAGAAAATTAAGAACCGTCGAAACGGATATTGAAGGAATCTATATTGCAGGCTGTGCACAGGGGCCGAAAGATATTGCTGATGCAGTGGCTCACGCCAATGCGGCGGCGAGCAAAGTCCAGGGTTTGTTTGCACAGCACTAACGACGTAAGTCGTTAGGCGTAAAGCGTGAGTTGAAAAAAGACTTTTTACCCCTTACGCCTTACGATTTACGATTCACGGATTATGAGAAAATTGGGTGTTTTTATCTGCCATTGTGGCGTTAATATTGCCGGGACCGTGGACGTCAAATCGGTCGCTGAAAAGATAGGTAAGATTGAGGACGTCGCCCATAGCACGGACTATATCTACATGTGCTCCGAACCGGGACAGCAGATCATCAGGGAGGCCGTTCGGGAGAAAGGTTTGAATGGAGTGGTGGTGGCCTGCTGCTCACCCAGCATGCACGAGAACACCTTTCGGAAGGCTGTCAAAACTCAGGGCATGAACCCTTATCTCTGTGAGATTGCCAATATACGGGAACAGTGCAGTTGGGTCCATCAGAAAGAAAAGGGGGAGGCGACCCGGAAAGCAGAAGAGATCATCCAGGCCACCCTGGAAAAGGTGAGAAGGAATGAATCGTTGGAGGCCATTGCTGTAGCGATCAATCGAAGGGTATTGGTGGTCGGTGGTGGGATCGCCGGAATGACCGCCTCCCTTGATCTGGCTGAAGGAGGTTACGAGGTCATTCTTCTGGAAAGAGAAGCAGCACTGGGAGGCCACATGGCCCAATTATCAAGGACCTTTCCAGACCTCGACCCTGCCTTCAGTGGTCTCCACGCAAAGGCATTGGACGTGGAGAGACATTCGAAGATCCATCTTCACTGTTATTCTGAGTTAGAAGATGTAAAGGGCTACGTGGGGAATTTCGATTTAGTCATCCGTAAAAAAGCAACTTCTGTGGAGAAGGGAAAATGCACAGGATGTGGTCTCTGTATAGAGAAGTGTCCTGTGGAGTATGCTTCAGAGTTTGAGAGGGGGATGGGGATGCGAAAGGCGATTGATACGCTCTACCCTTCGAGTGTCCCAGACAAGCCCGTGATCTATCGTGATCGTTGTCGATATTTTTTGGACGGGACTTGTCGCCGATGTGAAGAAGTTTGCCCTGAGAAGGCCATCGATTTCAAACAGGAGGATGAGCGGATCTCAGAGAAAGTCGGGGCCATTGTGGTGGCCACAGGGTACGAACTTTATCCGAAGGAAAAATTGGGAGAGTACGGATACGGTGAAATTGCGGATGTGATCGATGGCCTTGCCTTTGAACGAATGCTTTCGCCTAATGGCCCGACGAAAGGGAAAATCATTCGGCCGTCCGATGGGAAGGTGCCGAAAGAGATGGTCTTTATTCAGTGTGTGGCCTCAAGGGATCCGGACCGATATATGCCATATTGTTCGCGGGTTTGCTGTATGTACACGGCCAAGCACGCGAAAATTTATAAGGAGCAGGTTCCGGACGGACAGCCCTATATCTTTTACATGGATATTCGCTCGGACTGCAAAGGCTATGAGGAATTCCTTCAAAAAACCATCGAGGAGAAGGGGCTTCTCTATCTCAGAGGCCGTGTGTCCAGGATTTTTCGGGATGATGGGAGAGTAAGGGTGTTGGGAGTGGACACGTTGACAGGGAAAACGGTTGAAGTGGCAGCCGATATGGTCGTCCTGGCAACGGCCATTGTGCCGAGCAATGGGATAAAGGATCTGGCGGCCAAGTTGAGAGCCACGACGGACCGACATGGTTTCTTGACGGAGGCCCATATCAAACTCTATCCGGTGGAGAGTTCGACAAAAGGGATTTATCTTGCGGGTTGCGGCCAGAGTCCAAAAGATATTTCAGACACTGTTTCTCAAGCCTCAGCCACCGCAAGTAAAATCCAGGCACTACTCTCTACGGATAAACTCCTTCAAGACCCCTTGATCGCCTTTATCGACGAGGGAATTTGCAGCGGGTGCGGGATCTGTGTCGAAATCTGTCCTTACGAGGCGAGGGAAATGGATCCTCATCGAGGGATCTCAATGGTTCACAGTGCACTCTGTCAGGGATGCGGGGCCTGCATTGCTGCCTGCCCCAATTTTGCTTGTGAGTTAAGGAATGGATCTGCCAATCAGGTCCTTCGAATGGTTGATATGTTTGTAACCTAGTGTACTGTCTCAGAAATGACTTTACACATCTCGTCATTCCGGACTTAATCCGGAATCCAGTCTTTTAAATCTGGATTCCTGCTTTCGCAGGAATGACAGCTCTTAGATCATTGTAAAGCCGTT
>Ga0315282_10001021_pt1 | contig 54089 bp, 56 predicted proteins | sample YL17G07_20_MG_FD_203693 | JGI IMG/M metagenome (GOLD analysis project Ga0315282, IMG submission 203693) | Sediment microbial communities from Yellowstone Lake, YNP, Wyoming, USA - YL17G07_20 | ecosystem: Environmental > Aquatic > Freshwater > Lake > Sediment | place: USA: Wyoming | collected...
CGTCCAGCCGGAAGTCGAGGGTGAGTTGTCCCTGGCGCGAGGCGTCCAGCGACCGCAGCACCGCGCGGAACGGCACTCCTCGCTCCAGCTCGCTGGCTGCCTGGCGGACCAGGGACAGGTCCTGGAAGCTGTAGTAGCGCTCCGCGTTGGTGCGGACGACCGGCCGCAGGAGCTTCCATTTCTGCAGGTAGCGCAGGCGATCATCACGGAGGGAGGGGTACATCGCGAGGATGTCGCGCTCGGCGTAGAACTGCTGCTTGAGCGTGGAGGGCGAGGCCAGGCCGGCAAGGAGGCAGAACTCCTCTTCGGTCACGATGCGGATGCGCCCGGGGCTCGACGCGTTGATGAGCTCCGCTTTTCGCAGCTTGTGGCTTCTCTCGTCCCTCTCCGCCCCGTTCGCGCCCGCGCGCCTCTCCGATGTCGGGAACCCCTCGGCGCCTACCACCAGCAGCGTCGTGCGGGTGGTGACCTCGTCCATTGGCGTGCCGCCGAGCGAAGACACGAGCCTGTACGCTTCCTTTCGGGACAACGACGAGAGCTTCCCGGTGAAGGCAATGCAGGCGCCCGCCAGGATTCGGCCGTCGGGTAAGTGGAGAGGCAAGGCCAACAACCGCGTCAACGATGAGCGAGGAAGGCGCCCGATGTCAATACTCGGGCGCGAGGAGGTAGCCGGCCTGGTCGCGTTGCAGGCAGAGTTGCGCCTCGCAACCTCATGGTACAGAGAGGCTTCGGCGCGGCTGGCGTGGGCCCAGGGCGCCGGTCGCGCCGGAAAGTGGTAGGATTGACCCAGGTAACCCGGCGGACGCCGACCCGGCCTCCGGGGCCCACCTGGGTGCCTGAGTTCCCCGATGATCTGGTTCTTCGAGCGCGAAGGCGAACGGCTGAAGTGCGAGATCTCCCGGGACGAGACCGGCTCGGGTTACAGGGTCATTGTGCGCCAGCCCGACGGGACGCAGAACGTCGAGCAACTGGACGCGGCGACTGACCTGATCGAACGTGCCGTCCGCCTCCTCCGCGAGTTGCGCGACGACGGGTGGCGGGTCGGCTGACCGCTCCGGTTCGGCACCCGGCCTCCCGTTCCGACGACTCCTCCTCCCGCCGACACCGCCCGCCCTCCACACCGCAATCGACAGAACGCACTACGTTGCACTTCTCGGCGTGTGCCGGTCTCGTCTCGACCGGAAAGAGCGGTCGGGGAAGGAACCGCGCGGCAGGAAGCGGGGGCGCGGCGTCTGCCGCGCCCCTACGCAGAGGCCGGTGAGGTCCGATCAGCCGATCATCGAGCGCATGAAGATCGCGGCGACGACGGCGCCCGTGATCATCGAAATCACGAACCAGACGACGATGATCACAATCGCGGACACCACCATGTACGGGACCACCTTGTCCGCGGGCGTCTTCATGACGGGGGTGACGCCCAGGTAGAACAGGTAGATCGCATACAGGCCGCCGACAAGGGCAGCCAGCGCGCCGAGGAACGGGATCAGGTTCAGCACGCCAAGCACCCAGACCGGGGTGTAGGCGTAGGCGACCAGCTTCAGCGCCTGCGTGGTGTCGCCCTGCGACTGGAAGGTCGGCGCCAGCTTCTCGATGATGAGCGCGGAGACGTACACTCCGACGAGGGAGAGCACGTAGATGAGAATCGCCGAGGTCAGGCCGTACCCGACGATCGACCCGCCGATTCTGAGAAAGGGAATCCCGAGGCCGAACAGCGCCGTCCGGATGAAGCTGCAGATCGGCGGAATGGCAGCCAGCAGCACGATGTAGCTGGTGAAGAGTGCCGCCACGTCGGTCGTTTCGGCGGCGATTACGGGCCATTCGTCCTTCGGCTTGCTCAGGATGTTCGTGACTCTGGTCTGCAAGTTCATGGCTGCTCCTTTGAGTGCCCGCAGTTGCACCTGCTCCCGTGGCCCTCAGGCTTCGTTCCGCCCTTGGCAGTCTCCTGGCTTGCTCCTGGGACCCGCCCGGCCAAGACCGACCGGAAGCGTAGAATCCTTCGGATGGCTATGGGCCGGAGAGTACGGCCATCCGGCGGCTGAGTCAAGCGACTTCTGCTGGATTCCATCGGCCGCCGACGGCAAGCCCCGCACCGGCTACGGGTGCCCGGGACGGAAAAGTGCTCTGGCGTCGTCGTGGAGCAGCACCCAGAGGGTGTAGACGCCGAGTGCCGTGCCGAACGGGATCAGGAGAAGGTTGAGGACCGCAAGGACGAGGCCGAAGGTCCGTGCCCAGTCGCGCGGGCGTCGCAGCCCGAACCCTTCCCACAGGTGCGCCGCCCCCCACGTCAGGCTGACGATGGCCATGCTCATGAAGCTGGCGGCGACGAACCGCTCGGCCAGGGTCGAGCCGGCTTCGGGCGGCTCGCTCGCGACGATGCTGATCGCAGCCACGGTAAGGGCCAGCATCGAGAGGCCGATGAGCAGGCTGAGGGCGCCCCAGATGATGTGAAGGATCCCGAGCAGGTCGACGTGACGTTTCATGGGTGCGGACGCCTGAGCGTCCTTTCATTCTATGCGAGGCGGGTGCCGCTCTGCGGGTCCACGCTTGCCTGTGGCGCGGACTCGGTGCCTGACAGGCCCCAGGCTTCGGGCTGCAGGCTTCGGCATACTGAAGCCTGAAGCCTGAAGTCGCATGAAAAGGGGACGGCTCCGTGTCTCGGAGCCTCTGTGGTGAGGATCAGCGGATGGCGACACGGACCTCGATGCGGGTGGGCGGGGCGTATTGGGTGCCGACGCTGAAGCGGAACCTGGCGCCGTCGGCCACGCGCGGCGGCACCGACAGGCGGACGCGGTGCTGGAACAGCGACTCGCCCGTGCCCTCGCAGGCCCGGCACGGTTCCATCCAGGTCTCTCCGCGGCCGCCGCAGAGAGGGCAGGTCCTGCGCACGGGGACATCGAGCGGGACGGTCACGCCCCTGAACGCCTCGTGGGCGGACAGCAGGATCTCGGCGCGCAGGGGCGCACCGAGCTCGTCCGAGCCGAAGAAGGCGTGCCGGATCCGATCCATCACGGCGGACACCGATGGGAAATCGATGGCGATCTCGTCGGCGAACCAGTTGTGCTCCTCGGCCGCCACCGGTCGGATGCGCCGGCCGCCCACGAGCTGCTCGTCGTAGGTGCGCCGCCGCTGCTCGTTGCTCAATGTCTCGTAGGCCTGCTTGACCTGCCGGAACGACGCGCCGTCGGCCGCACCGCTCAGGTCGGGATGGAACCGTCGCGCAAGGTGGCGGTACGCCCGCTTGATCTCGTCCGCACGTGCGTCCTCGGCGACGCCGAGAATCTCGTAATAAGTCCGCATACGTGCCGCACCCGTTACGATAGGAGCCGTGCCGGGCCTTGTCAAGGCACCGACCGGGTAGTACGATCCGCGTCGCCCGGTGGTTCCCGTGCAACCCGGGTGCCCGGCCGGGGCCCCTCAGCCTGACGGCCCGGGCGGCACCTCCGTCCTGAAGCCTGCCGGCCATGCCGAACCTCGAGGCCACCAAGGAATGCCCGCTCTGCGGCGAAACTATGCGTCTGCAGGCCCACGAGGAGACGACAGTTCTCCCCGGCAGCTCCGAAACGCGGACGCGAACGCTAGTCGAGTGGGTGTGCCGCGAGTGCGACTACTTCGAGGAGGAGTACGACCGGAACCAGCACGACGTCTGAGGCAGGCCTGGATGATCGGGCGTGCGTGCCGTGCGGGAGAGGCGCCCGGAAGGGAACCGGGCCCGCCCGGGCGGCGCACCAGGAAACCCGGGAAGGCGGTCTAGCGGGCGCCGAGGGTCAGCAGAACTTCCTTGCGGAGCGTGTCCTCGATCTCCTCGAAGTTCAACGCCGTGTCGCACTCGTCGCACAGCACTTCGAGGACGGCCGGGCGGCTCTCCTCGGTCACCTCCACGCGCGAGTCCTCGAGGTGCACCACGTGCACCTGCAGCGTCTTCACCAGAAAGTTCCGGTCGTTGCCGCAGGTCGGACAGGTCAATGTCATTCTCAACTCCTTGCTTCGTACTGCCGCTACGCACCGAAACTTGAATTGTATGGAATGGCACCCTGCCGAAGCAATGACGATCTTCGCGGGCTCGGCGTTTGCTGGCGCCCCAGCGGGGCCCCCAAGACAGGGGCGTCGGCGCGACCTGCGGTAGCATAGGAGCGATCCTGGAGAGGAGCCTGATGGACATGCGTACTGCGGCAGGAGCGGCGTTCGAGATCCGAAGCGAGGCGCATGGCCCCCACTGGATCGCCTGGGTGACCCGCGGCGCCGATCCGAAGCCCGTTCAGTCCGTCGTGCTGGTCGGAGAGACCCGCGAGGAAGCCGAGGCCCGGGCGCGGCAGTTCGCGGACCAGCTGGCTCGCCAGCAGGGCGCCTGAAGCCCCGTGCTTCGCGTCAGCAGAGCCCCGGATAGCAGATCCGGCCCTCACGCTGCCGCGCCAGCGGGTTGAGCTGATGCGGGCGGGCCTCGCGTGCCGACGTGATGTGTCCGACGTCAATCCCTCTGGCCACCAGCGCGTCGGCGAGCAGGCTGCGGTGACAGCGCCACCACACCGCCTCCGCGCACATCACGGCCGTCGGCCGTGCCCGCGCACACTCCAGCAGGTCGTCGAGGCCCGCCTCGAAGGCGTCGGTCGACATGTAGTCGGCGTAGCCACGAAAGCTGTCGTTGCGCCAGGCGGTGTTCGGCGAGTCGGCGCGCGGATGGCGCAGACCGCCGAGCGCGGGAAGGTGCCGGTAGCCGATGCCCTGCCGCGGCAGCTCGGCGGCCAGGTTGTCGCGGTTGAATTGCGGATTCCGGCGGGACCGCGGGATGGTGCGGACGTCCGCGACCTGCTCGACACCGTGCGCACGAAGGAGACCGATCAGGTCATCGAGCGTGCGGGTGGAGTGGCCGATCGTGAAGATGGTCATGGAGACCCGGCGTAGACGAGCAGGCCCTCGACCCTGCGGCCGGGCAACAGCGCCCGGGCCGCCTGCACGTAGAGGTCGAGCTGCAAGCGGTGTTCCGGCCGCTCGGCGCCGGTCTTGAACTCGAGCACGGTCACCTGCCCGTCGGGCTGCAGGACGAGACAATCGATTGCGCCGCGCACGATCAGCGTGGCCTCCGGCTCGCGCGCGGCGGCTTCCGGCCCGGCGTTGGACGGCAGCGCGACCGTCGACTGACACCCCTCGACTGACGACTGGCGACTGCCGTGCGCGCCGTCGAGTCTCAGCGAGAACGGCACCTCGTACAGGCACTGGCCAGCGGCCAGCAATGAGACGATGTCCGGCCGGCCGGCGAGCGCCAGAAACGTCGCGGCCGCCTCGGCCGCCAGCGCATCCGGATCGTCGGTCTCGCCAAGCTCGTCCCGGCTCATCAGCTCGCGCATCCGGACCTTCACGTCTTCGACCTCAGGCGGCCCGTCGGGACGGTGAGCGCGGAACATCCGGTGCACCAGCGTGCCGACGAGCGCCGAGCGGTCACGCGCGACGGGCGGCGCGAAGGTGCGCTCCCCCGCCGAGGACGCGGTCTCGGCAGCACGCTCGCTGGCCGTCATCCGCCTGATCGGCGACTCGTCGCGAATCGGCCAGAGCAGATCGCGCGGCTCCCGCTCCCGGGCGGCCGGCGCCACGCGAGGAGCGGCCTCCCCCGGCGGTGGCCGGCACACTCTGAAGCGGTGTCTGGTCCCGCTGGCCGCCGTCCACTCGAGCCGGTCGGCCGTGCACGAAGGGCCCGCGCTGGCCAGGAACCGCCGCACGTCAGCGGGAAGCACCTCTGCCAGGCTGCCGGCCCGGCATGGCAGCACGCCGTCCTTGAGGAGAGAAGCGAGGTAGAGCCGATCGCGGGCCCGGGTCACCGCCACGTAGAGGAGCCGCTTCGTCTCCTCGATGTCGCGAGGCCGGGTGTCCTCGTCGGCCGTCGACAGGAAATCCCCGACCGACACGGCCGGCTGGCCCGTTCCATCGTCGGCGGTCACTCGCACCGCGTCGCGGCGTCCGCCGCTGCCGCGGCCGAGGTTCACGACGAACACGATCGGAAACTCCAGCCCCTTGGCGGCGTGGATGGTCATCAGGTTGACCGCGTCGAGCGCGTCGACGACGGCGTTCGACTCGTCGCCCGCCGACAGCCGCCCGAGATGCTCGGCGATGCGCTCGAGCGTCGCGTACCCGCGGTTCTGGATGCGACGGACCAGCGCCCGAAGCTTCTTGACGTTCTCGCGCGCCTGCACCCGGCGCGGCCCCCTGATCTCGAACGCGTAGGCGGTCTCGTCGATGACGCGATCGAGCAGCTCGGCGGGCGGCAGGCGATCGACGAGCGCAAGCCACCCGGGCAGCGCGCCGCGCAAGGCGCCGAGCACCGCGCGATCTTCCTCGTCCAATGTCGCCAGGCCCGGCCGATCGTCGCCTCTCCGGAGGACGCGCGCCAGCTCGGGCGCGAGCGCCTTGAGGGCGGGGTCCGACAGGCGGACGAACCGCGAGCGCAGCAGCGCAGCCGCCCTGAGGTCCGAGACCGGGTCGGCAAGGTACTGCAGCAGCGCCACGACGTCGCGGATTTCGTCGGCGTCGAAGAACCCGAGGCCTTTGTACACGTAGCTCGGCACGGCGCGGGCCTGCAGCGCCGCCTCGAACTCCCGATGCGTCTCGCGCGTGCGGAAGAGGATCGCGATGTCGCCCGGTCTCGCCGCCCGTGGCGCGCCCGTCTGGCGATCGCGCACGGTCTCGCCACCGAGCAGACGTTCGATCTCGGCGGCCACAGCCGCCGCCGACGAGCGCTCGTCATCGGTCACCACCACACCCAGGGCGTCCCGCGCCGACGGCTCTGGCTCGGCCGGATCGACCGGGAACCGGTCCGTCTCGTCGTAGCGGAACCGGTCGTGGCGGTCGGGCACCTTGGGGACGGCGGCGAACAGGTCGTTGGTGAACGCGAGCAGCTCGGGCACCGCGCGGAAGCTGCGTGAGATCGTGCGGCGCGCTCCGCGCTCGGCCCGGAGCGCGTCGACCTCGCCGGCGGCCTCGTCGATGACGGCGACGGCCGCATCCCGGAACGCGTAGATCGACTGCTTCCGGTCGCCGACGACGAAGATCGAAGGCGGGAGCGGCGCTTCGTGGGCCAGCCCGAGCCCTTCGCCCCAGGACTTGATCAGGAGCGACACCAGCCGCCACTGCGCGCGGCTCGTGTCCTGGAACTCGTCGACGAGCACGTGATGGTAGCGGGCCTCCAGCCGGTACCGGCTCTGCGCGAACTCGTCCATCCGGCCGACGAGCGCGAGCGCGCGCTCGAGCAGCGCGGGGAAGTCGACGACAGCCTCTGCCTCGAGGCCACGCGAGTACTCCGTCAGGGCCACCTGGAACGCCCGCCAGACGCCGCGCGAGACCACTGCGTTGACGTCGCGGCGGAAGCCGTGCAGCGCGTCCGCAACGAGGGGCGCCAGCGCCTTCACCGACGCCTGGTGGGCCTCGAACGCCTCGCGCGACGGGCAGTGCTCCTTCAGGTACGGGCGCGCCAGCCGCGCGCGCGGCGCTCCGTCGCCTTTCAGGAAGTGATCGCGGACCCTGTCGATCGCCGCCCTCAGGACGGCCCAGTCCTCCTCACCGGCCGTGTTCGGATCCCCCCCCGACAGCCGCCTGACGTCGGACGCGAACAGCGCGTACCGCGGGTGTTGGCGCGGCCCGTCCTCGAGGAACCGCGTCAGCCCTCCCGGCACCGATTCGAGCAGGCCCCGAAGCCGGTCCACGGCCGTCCGGCACGCACGCTCGGCGGTCAGATCGCGCGGCGCTCGCGAGACCACGCGTGAGAGAGCCTGCTCGGCGACGAGGCGGCGGCCGACGAGCGAGGCGAGGCCGGCACGCAGTTTCCGGTCGCGGAGCTGGGCAAACACGACGCCGAGGTCTTTGTCCGTCACGGCCAGGCCTCGCGAGATGCGCAGGGCGCGATCGATCGCTTCCTCCGTCAGGCGGACGACCTGCGTCTCGTCGGCGACGTCGAAGCCGGGATCGAGGTCCGCTTCGAGCGGAAACTCGCGAAGCAATGCCAGACAGAAGGCGTCGATCGTGCTGATCGCGATCTCGCCGAGCCGGTCGCGGAGCTCCCGCCACCGGGTGGCGCCCTCGGGCGAGAGGGCCGCGTCTTCGCGCAGCCGCTCGACGATGCGCTGGCGCATCTCGGCGGCGGCCTTGCGCGTGAAGGTGATGGCGAGGATGTTGGCGGGATCGACGCGCGCCCGGAGAAGGTTCAGGTAGCGATCGACGAGCACGCGCGTCTTGCCGGTGCCCGCCGACGCTTCGAGCACGACGTTGCGGGACGGATCGACCGCAAAGGCGCGCGCCTCGCGGTCGGCCTGCCACCGGTCGCCGGCCCCTCCGCTGCCTGACCCCTCGAAGGGCAACCGCAGGTTACTCGCCATCGCCGCCGCCCTTCCGGCAGACCGTCGCGTAGGCGCAGTGCGTGCACTGAAACGCCTCGGCCGGGCGCGGGCAGAAGTCGCCTCGCTCGATGCCGTCGACCGCGTCGAGGAACCGCGCCTGGGCGTCGCTCAGCGCGTCCGCCGCATGCGCAGGGTCGCGGACGAGCGGGGCGACCGGGTCGGCTTCGCCAAGCGCCAGGTACAATGCCTCGTCCAGCTCCCACCGTTCGGACCGCGTCCGCTCGAGGTGCTGCTCGGCGCAGACGGCGTAGATCGGCAACTGGATCGTGCGCCGCGGGTTCGGCGCGCGACCCAGCTTGTAGTCGATTACCCGCAGCCGCCGGCCCTCGAGAAGATCGATCCGATCCGCTTTGCCGCTCAGCGCGACGACCCGGCGCCTGTCGCCCGTCGTCAACTCGAACTCCCCGGCCAGTCGGACCTCGAGCAGCCGCCCGAGGACGGTTGCCGGCCGCTCCGCCTCGACCCGGAGGACCAGCTCGCCGAGGCCCGGCGCGGTGGGCGAGCCCAGCAGCCGGGTGCGCTGGAGGGCGGCCTCCACGGCGCCGAGCGATGCGAGAGCGCCCTCGACCATCCGCGCGAAAAGGGCCCGCGCCTCCGGCAGGTTGCCGGGCGTCACGGCCCCGTGCCCCTCGCGCTGCCACTCGTCGTAGAAGCGCTCGAACACCTCGTGGACGAGACGCCCTTGCTCTTTCGGCGTCATCGGCTGCTCGTCCTCGGGCTCTTCTTCCAGCCGCAGGACCTGGGCCGCGAAGAACTTGAACGGGCATTCGAGGTACTGCTCGACGGCCCTGACCGGATGGGGCCGGGGCGCCGGCGGACCGGCCGCGCCGTGATACCGCGCATCAGTCGCCGGCGAACGCGTCTGCCGCAGCGCTGCCCATCTCTCTGGCGCGCCGCAGAGAACGTCCACACGTACCGGCTCCTCGGACAGCGCGTCGTCCAGGAGGACGCGTGCGGGCCGGACGTCCGCCTGCACGACGGTCGACAGCCCGCTGCCGGAAAGGTCTTCGAGCAAGACCGACGGCTCGACGATGCCGTCGTCCTCGAGCGTGAAGGTGGAGACGGTGGCGCGGGCGCGGGACAGACGGAGGAGGTCGTGAAAAGCGGCGCGGGCGGCAGAGAGACGCGCGGTTTCCGGAGGCCAGCCGAGCTCGGTCAGAAGCGACGGCGGGTAGAAGATGTTCCGCGGCGAGCCGCCCGGCCAGTCGCCTTCCACCACGCCGACGATCGTGATCTCGTCGTAGTCCCCGTAGCGCGCCGCCTGCGCATCGACCAGATGCACCCCACCGGTCCCCCGCTGCGGCGCGAAGGTCTGGTCTTCGATCCAGCGCCGGATGCTCGACGCGAGGTCGGCAAACGGGATCACCGGATCGTCGTGCTGGAGATGCGCCGCGCCGAGGGCCTTGAGCGCGCCGAGGACGGCCGACCGGGCGCGCAGATGCCGCTCGTGGTCCGTCTCGCTACGCGCCGACAGGTTTTCGTGCGCGGTGATGAACCGGAAGAGGTCGGCGAGGTGCGCCGATGCCTCGCGCGCCTCGGTGAAGACCTGCAGTTCGCGGACCAGCGCGACGGCCGCCCGCGCGGCCGGCGCCGCGAGACGGGCGTCCATCGCGGGATGGCCCCTGCCCGCCCGTCCATCACGTTCTGCCTCGCCGGTGAGCTGGACGAGCTGCTGCAGGTCGCCGGCATACCCGATCTCGCGCAGCCGGCGATCGAGTGCGGCGATGGCCCGGCGCCCGACCGGCTGAGAGTCGGCCGTGAACACCAAGTGAGGCGAGCGCAGCAGGCCCACGAGCGAGCGTCGTGTGAAGCCGCCGACCACGGCAGTGAAGACGAGATGCAGCACCGCGGCATAGGGCTCGGCGGCCAGCGGCAGCGCATCGGAGGTCTGATAGGGGACCGCCGCCCGCTCGAAGATCGTACGTGCGAGATAGACGTACGGCAGCGGACGCTTGAAGACGACCGCGCTGCGGTCGAGCGGCGGCGCCGCCCCGCCGCCTCCGGCCCGCTCCCCTTTCAGCCGCGCGGCAAACCCGACCAGTTCCTCCTCGCGATCACGGCTCGACCAGTAGAGCCTGCCGCCCGCATCCTCGGGAACGAGCAGCACAGGGGCGGCCGTCGTCGCCGGCACACGCTCCTCTTCGATGCCCGGCAGCCAGTCGTGCAGTCGTTCGTGCAGCCCGGCCGCCAGCGCCGCCTCGGTGGCCACGATGTCGATCTCCTCGAGACCGGCCAGGCGCGTGAGCAAATCGAAATCGGCCGGCCACAAGCCTTCGGGTTCGGCCGCCCGGTCGGCGACGGTCACCACGACGTGACGGTACGGGGCGGGCGAAGCCGAATCGAGCAACCGCTCGCGGAGGGCGTGCTCGTCGAGCGCACCCGAAGCGGCGACCCTCGTCTGGTAGTTGCGGAACATCGCGACGAGGAAGCGCGTCTGGCGGAGCATGCGCGCCGCCCCGCGATCGAGGTCGGCACTCGGTTCGAGCGAGTCGACCATCAGCCGCTCGAAGGCGTCGAGCGTCCGGCGCTGGCGCGCCAGCGCGTCGTAGAGCGCGAGGATCTCGACGATCAGGCCGGGGCGCAGGTTGAACGGGGGTTCGCTGCCGGCATCGATGGCCTCGCGGGCGGCCGCGCGCGCGATCACCTCGCGCTCGAGGGGACCGAGGAGAGACGGCGCGTCCGGCAGCCGCGCGTGCATGGCGGCGTACCAGTCGTCGCGGGTGAGCAGATCGGGCAGCGCGAGCGCGGCCGGCCGGGCGCCGGCAGCCGCGCCGCCCAGGAAACGGTTCTCGACGGTCCGGCGCAGTTCGGCGCCGGCCGCACGGGACGGCACGATCACGGCGCAGGCCCGCACGTCGCCGATGTGGGGCAGACCTGCGGGTCTGGCCGGCACATCGCCGGGCAGGGCTGAGGCCCTGCCCCACCCATAGACTGTGGCCTCAATGGCACGCTGGAACGCCCCGAGGTCCGGGGTTCGCAGCAGCCGGGTCCGGCGCGGAGTACTCACCTCAGCTCCGGTGGCTTCAAGAGGGTGTCGAACTCGGAGCGGGCACGGGCGGCCAGCATGATCGCGCCGGCGGCCGCCGCCGATGCGTCCCAGGCGGCGCGAAGGTCCCCGGAGGCGACCGCACGGGCGCGCATCTCGATGGCCTGGCCGGCGAGCTGGGCGGCGGAGGCGAGCATTCCGTTCACGTTCGCGAGGTCGCCGGGGGCGGCCACCCGCGCCAGCATGCGCGTGGCCCGGCTGGTCCGCTCGCGAAGGCTGGCCAGGTCGCGGGCGTCGGGTCCGGCGAGCGTCCGGATATCGTCGAGGCCCGGCCGCATCCGGGCGAAGTCGTCGAGCGCCGGCGCGATCGCCTGCCGATAGGCGCGGTAGGCCTCTCTGCGCAGCGCCCACTGATCCCGGACGAGGCGCAGGCGGCGGGCGGCGTCGAGGTGCGCGTTCACCGCCGCGAGGAGCGCCGTCACCTGGTCGGCCCGCTTGCGGCCGAGCCGGGCATCCTTCCGTTGGACGTCCTTCAGCACCGACTCCACCCCGTGGACGTCGGCGCGCGCGGCTCGCCCGGACGCCGCCGCCAGCGCCGATCGCGACAGCTTGATGTAGTCGCGATCCACCGCGAGCTCGGCCTCGAGCGCCGCCAGCGCCGAGCGACGCAGAGCCTTCGCTCGATCGGGCGGCACCCTGGTTCCCATCTCGTCCAGCGCGCCGACGACCAGCCGCAGCAGCGACTCGCGCTCGGCCGCGACGTCGCTCAGCCGGGCGACCGCGAGCGCCTGCTCGATCGACTCGAGCGGCGTCGGCTCGGGCAGGAGCGCCACGGAGGGCGGCTCGACGGTTGCGACCAGGTTGAGATCGAACTCGTCGGCGCCCACCGACGCGCGCATCTCGGAGATCGCTTCCTCGAGCAGCGCCGTCATCTCGCGGACGTCGGCCGAGCGAAAGCCGTAGTGCGCCCGCGGCCAGTCGATCAGCCGATGACGGGCGTTCTCGGCGATCTCGATCCGCCGCCGCATGTTGGTCGTCAGCGCAATCTCGTTGAGGGCCTCCGCGATCTCGCCCGTCAGCACCGCGAAGTCGGCCTCACCGCGAGTCGCCGCGTAGTGCGCGAAGCGGGCGGCGTCGGCATAGCGCAACGTCTGGTCCCAGTTCACGGCGCTCCACAGCAGGTTGACGAGCTGCAGGCGAGGCTGCCCGGAGATGAGACCAACAGGCATCGAGAAGATCACGCGATCGGCCACGCGCGCGTACTCGCCGTAGCAGACGATCGCGGTGCCGTCGTTCAGGAAGATCCGGAGGAGGGTCCCGTCGGTGCCGTCCGCGCGCGCGGCGCCACCAGCAAGGAAGAGCGTGACGAGGAACGCGAGCACGCTCGCACATGCGCGTCGCGCGCGACCGGCGCCCGCGCCCGAAGCGTGCGAGGCCACGCTGTTCATGGAGTCTCCAGCCTAGTCGGCCCGGCCCACGTCGTCAAGGTCGTGGAACGGCACGGCTCGCCGGTTGCACCACTTTGGTGCTGTGGAAAAGATGTGGACGGGGCGTGCATGTCCTGTTGAGGAGCCGACAATCGAAATTCTCTTTCGCGTGGATCGGGCGCGAAGCGCGCCGGAGTGGGTTGTGGACGCGCGCTTCGCGCCTCGTTTCGCCTTGACCTGCCCGGCCGACAGCATAAAATGCTCCGGCGGTTTCGTCACGACCGCTCCCTGGACCATCATCATGGTGCATCGCTTCGTGGAAGTCATTGGCGGCCGCGTGTACAGGATCGAAGCGGCTCGCGTGCGCGACGATCGCTGGCGCGCGCAGCTCGTGCGAATCCCGGGCATGCCCACGGCGCTGATGCCGTTCTACGGCGCCACGCCGGACGAGGCGGCCCGCCAGCTCCGCGATTGGCTCGCCCGCGCGCACCACTGCAGCCCGGGCCCCGCCTGACCCCAGGCATCGGTTGCGGCCCCTGCTGATGTTCGCCCCCGCACGAACGAGGGACGCGCAGGAGATCCAGCGGATGTTCACGAAGTGCCGAGAGGACGGAGACGGACGGCCTCAGCCGGTCAGACGAGGCCGTGTCCCAGGACGAGGCGGATGGCTCCCATCACGACCGCGACCGCGCAGCAGACGACGCCGGCGATCGACCCGCCTTTCTGTGTCTCGGTCGCTTTGGTCATGGCAACGAGACTGACAATGAGCCCTACCGCGGCAAAGGGGATGTTCAGCCAGTTCAGCCAGCCGAGGCAGGGAAACACTCCGATCAGCAGCCCGATGATCGCGAGGATTCCCCAGACGAGGCTCAGGACCTGCACAGCTTCATCTCCTTTCGCGCGGCCAACGGACCCGCCCGGCCCGGTCGGCCGCCGCCCGGCCTTCTCAGCCGCCGTCGGCCTGCCCGCACCAGGCGCGCGGAGAGGAAGCCTGCCAGCACGCTCTCGTTGACCAGCAGCCCGAGCCACAACGGAACGCTCGCCCGGTTCGCCGTGCGCGCCTCATCCAGCCTGCCCCGCGAGATGGCCAGGAAGGCGCGCGTCATGCCGCACAGGACGCATGGCCGGTCGTACCTTGCCTGCCACTCGCAGGTGGGCGACAGGTGCAGGACGGATTTTTCCTGGACGACGAACGGCGTCGTGAGGACCACAGCGACCACGGAGCCGACGACCAGCCAGACGATCAGCAGCGATCGCCGCACGTCGTCCGGATTCATGGCGTCGAACGATCTCCTCCGGCCGCTGGCCGACTGCCTGGTTCAGTGATTGGGGGGCGGGCGCCCGCGCGATGCCTCGGAACTTGTATGCCGGTCCTCGCGGCCTGTCAAGAGGGGAACCGGCGCTGTGCCCGTGCGTTTTGACGACCCCAGCCGGGCAAGGTACAATGATACGTTTACGGCGAGCCGTGGGCCAGTGGCGCAGTTGGGAGCGCGCGTGAATGGCATTCACGAGGTCACGGGTTCGAATCCCGTCTGGTCCACCATCCTTCCTCGCCTCTCGGGTGTCGGCTCTCGGGACTCGTGCCCTCCTCGCGGCGCACCTCTGATGTCGCCCTGCTGCTGACGCGTCGGTGGCAGGACAGTCGCCGGCGGGGCTGAAGCCCCGCCGCTACGAAGAAGAGGGACCGCCCGTGATCCGTTCGTAGTCCTCCGGCGTGTCGACGTCGGCGAACGCGCCAGCGTCGGCCACCTCGACGTCGAGGACCGCTTCGGGATGGGCGGCGATCACGCCGTTCGCGCCGGCAGAGGGATCGGCCGCCCGCAGCTCGGCGAAGAACGAGCGAGCGAAGATCACCGGATGACCGTGGCGGCCGCCGCGTGCCGGCCGCACGATCGGCGCGTGCGTCCGCCGGTACTCGGCAACCAGCAGCCGCACGGTCTCGACCGACACGAGCGGCAGGTCGACCAGCGTGACCAGCATCGCGCGGACACCCGGGCGGTCGACCACCTCGAGGGCGAGGAGCAGCGAAGACAACTGGCCCCGTTCCGGGCTGGGATTGGTGACCAGCCGAACGTCGAGGCCTGCCCGCTCGACCTCGCTGCGGATCGCCTCCCCGTCCGCTCCGACAACGACAATCACGTCGTCCAGACCCGCCTCGCCGAGTGTCGAGACGACGCGGCTGAGAAAGGTGTGCCCGCTCGAGCCGATCGGCAGCAGCGCCTTCGGCCGTCCCATGCGGGATGAGGCGCCGGCAGCGAGGATGACCGCGGGGATCATGCGCCTATCCTACTCTTCTCCCCGTCTTCCCTCCTACCCTCCTGCCCTCCTGCTCTTCTACCTGGAGAGGAGCAGGAGGGCAGGAGGGAACAAGGGCAGGAGGGAAGAAGGGAGGGAGGGCAGGAGCAGGGGCGGAAGGGTTGCACGGACCGACGTGCTAGAATCAGTCGCATGGCCGAATCAGGAATCCGCATCCGCTGTCAGCGCTGCGGCGAGCAGATGGAACTGCGCGATCCCGCGCCGGGCACGCCCTGGCGGCTGGACCAGTTCTGGGTCTGCCCGCGTTGCGGCCGTCACTTCCGGTCCACCTATCCTCAACCCTCTGGCGGCGAAAAGCCTTCGCCGTCCGCGGGATAGCGTCTGGAGCTGGCCGATGCTGTCCGACCTCTCACGCCCGCACGTCGCCGACGGCGACGATGACGACGACTTCGACGACGAGGACGACGAGCTCGAGGAGGACGACGAGGAGGCGGACCGCGACGAGGACGAGGAGGACGAGGACGAGGAGGAGGAGTGGCAGGTCCTCGACCCCCGATCTTCTCCCTAACTTCCGGCACGCTCTTGACTTCGCTCGGAGAACCCCCTACACTGGCCCCCGGTTCCGAGCTCAGCGGCTTCAGAGGCCCGTTTTCGCGCGGGCGCCTCATCAGAGGGGAATAGTGTTCTCACTGGCCCCGATGAGCTGAAGACGCGGGGCGGCCGCTCACCTCCGGGTCCGTCCCGGGGGTTCGTTCATCGGAGGGCAGAGGTATGCCGACCGGCACGATCGCACGTCTCCTCATCGACAAGGGTTTCGGGTTCATCCGCGACGAGGGTGGCATCGAGCACTTCTTCCACCGGAGCGCGGTCCGCGGCGCCGTCTTCGAGCTTCTGCGGGAAGGGCAGCGCGTCGAGTTCACCCCGGAGGAATCGGGCAAAGGGCCTCGCGCCGGGGAAGTGCGACTGATCGAAGGCTGACGTCCGTCCGCCTCGTCCCCGGCGGCCACGTTTCGGGCGCCGGGGGCCATTTGCGTCGTTCGGCGGGACACCGCCTCATTCCGGCTCGCCTGACCGTCGGTCACGCCGTCTACCTCCCTCACTGCGCGCCGGGACGTGACATTCGGCAACTGGCTGGCGCTTGCCGCACCGGTCGGCGTCCGTCCAGCCGCACGTCGGTCATCACGGATCGATCATCGGCAGTCGATACACAGCACCTGACACGCGGCCGGCCTCCCTCACCGCCGGCCCGTGCGCCGAAGTGCGCTAAGATACTCCCGGAAGCGAACGGGGCCCGGTGGCCCTCCCGGTCTTCAAAATCGGTTGCTCCCTGCGTCAGCGGGGGGGCTGGGTTCGACTCCCAGGCGCTTCCGCCAACGCACCTCGCTCTCCCAGCAGCCGCAGAAAGGCGTCGGTGTCGGTGAGGTCCTCGAAGACCACCTCGGCGCCGCTCGCCGCGAGCGTGGCCGCGTCGCAACCGCCGCTCGCCACGGCGACCGCGCACGCGCCGGCGGCGTGGGCGCAGGCCACGTCGAGCGGGGTATCACCCACGATCAGCACGTCGTGCGCGCTCACGCGCGGCGCCCCGCACGCGGCCGCCCGTGCCACGGCGACCTCCACCAGCCCGTTGCGATCCACGGCGTCCTCGCCGAACGCGCCACAGGCAAAGTAGCGCCAGAGATCGAAGTATTCGAGCTTGATGCGGGCTGCCGCCCGGTAATTGCCGGTCAGCAGGGCGGGAAACCCATCGGGGCGTGCGCCGAGCGCGTCGAGCAGCCGGCGGACGCCGGGCAGAACCCCTTTCCGCGGCCCGTCGTGCTGCAACTCTTCGACGAGACACTCGCAGTAGCGCGCCCGGAAGCACCCCAGCGCCGACAGATCGGCCGTCAACCCGCAGCGCTCGACCGCATCGGCAACGATGAGGGGGTCGGTCCGGCCCGGCATGGTAATGCCGGCGAACGCATCGGCGACACCGAAGACATCCGCGAACGCGCGGGTCATGCCTCTCGAGCCCGCCCCGCCGGTCAGGACGAGCGTGCCGTCGATATCGAACAGGATGAGCTTTGGCATTCTTCACGTCGTACGCCGCAGAGAATGCCCCTGTCAAGCACCGAATCGGCGCGTCTGGTCGTCTACTCGGGCCGGATGTTGTTCGCGCGCGGCCCCTTGGTCGACGGCTCTTCCTCGAAACTGACTCGCTGCCCCTCGTTGAGTTGGTCGAACGCTCCGTCCTTCACGGCGCTTCGATGGAAGAACCACTCCTGGCCCCCATCGTCGCGGATGAACCCGAATCCCCGGTCCCGCACCAGACGCTTGATCGTTCCGTTCGCCATCCGACTCTCCCTCCGGTCGAGCTCCGCCGCTGCGAAGTTGCCTGCCGGGGATCGATTTCCGTTCCGGCTCGGGCGGCCGTCCGACCCCCCCCGACGGTGATCCGCGAAAGCAGGCTGTTCCAGATATACAGAGGGTAACTCAGTCGATGCTCCGTGGCTAGAGGGCTGTTGGCAGGGTCTTCCGGAATCTCGAAAAAGCGGCATCAGGGTGCCACGCGCGCTGAAAGCAAGGACCGGGGCCAATCAGGACTGTACCGGGCCGCAGGCGGCCGGCCGAGGTTCGGTCAGAAAGAGCGCATGATGCCGCTCCGTTCGTCCAGCGCCCCTGTCGCGGGCCGAAAGACGAAGCGACGGTCGCCAATCCTGCGCCCGAACGACCTGTCCTGGGTGATCGCGAGCACGGTCAGCTTGCGCCGCCTTGCGACCTCGTCTACGACGTTCGCGAAGGCCTCGATCTCGGCGGCGCTCAGCGTGGTCGTGGGGTGCTCGAGCAGCAGGACGGCGGGGTCGAGCGCGAGGGCGCGCGCGAGCCGCACGCGCAGGCGCACGGTGGGGGCGACGTCGCCCGCCCGCAGCGGGAGGCTGCGGGCATCAAGCCCTGCGTCGACGGCGAGCCGGCCGACACGATCGAGGGTGTCCGGCGAAAGCGGCTCGATCTCGAGGGTGAGCGGCACCGCGATGTTCTGGGCAATCGAGAAGCTGTCGAGCAGCGCCGCGCGGTCGCTGACGAGGCCGAAACGGTCGAGCAGCGGCAGCCACTCTGGCTGCGAGGCAATCGAGCTCGTGGTCCCGCCGAACACGATGACCTCGCCTTCGTCAGGAAGGCTGGCCCCAATCACGAGGCTGACGAGCGTCTCGGCGGCGTGCGCGTCGAGGCCCGCGATCACCACCCGCTCGCCCCGTCGGATCGCCAGGTGCTGCAGGCGGAGCGGTCTGAGGCCCCCGTATTCCTTGCGGAGGCCCACAACGTCGATGACGGTGTCGGACACGGAAGTCACGAGTAACGGGTCACGAGTGGCACGTGACGAGTAACGCGTAACGAGTAACGAGCCACACTCGTTGCTCGGCGCTCGTTGCTCACAGCAGTCAGCAGCGGGTGTGACGTCGAGTGTCATCTCGATCGGCGTCCCTCTTCAGGCGTCGAGCCCCGGCACGGCGCGCCCGGAGCCTTCCACGGTGCGGGGCGCGGCCCGCCCGCTCCGACGAGCACGCCCCACCAGGTCCGCGTAATCCCCCGCGGGCAGGAGCACGCCGCCCAGATCGGCCCCGTACTCGCCGTCGGCGTGATAGTCGGAACCCCCCGTCGCGGCCAGCCCGTGCTCGGCCGCCAGGTGCCGATAGCGCTCCACCTGCTCCGGCAGGTGATCGCTGTGGTACACCTCGATCGCGGCCAACCCCGCACCGACGAGCGCGGGAATCAGGTCGTCACGGTTCAGCGTGCCGGGATGCGCGAGCGAGGCGACACCACCCGCGTCCACAATCCTGCCGATCACCTCGACCGGCGTGGCGCCGCACCGCGGCTCGTACGCCGGGCGCCCTTCGCCGAGGAAGCGGTCGAACGCTTCGGCGACGCTATCGACGTACCCCGCCTCGATGAGCGCGTCGGCGACGAGCGGCCGCCCGAGCGAGTGGCCGCTCCGGCGGCGCGACGCGACCAGGGCCTCGATGTCCAGCGGGCAGCCGAGCGCGGCGAGGCGGCCGCCCATGGCGCGCAGCCGGCGCACGCGGTCGGCCCGCTGGGCCGCCAGGAATTCCGCCAACGCACGCGACTCGACGTCCACGAAGTACCCGAGCACGTGCACGTCCGCGCCCTCCACGACCGAGGTGATCTCGATGCCGGGGACGAGCGTCAGGCCTGCGCGGGCGGCGTCGGAGGCGGCGTCCGGCACCCCCGCGACGGTGTCGTGATCGGTGATGGCGAGCGTCGTGATGCCGGCCCGGACGGCGCGGCGCACGAGCTCGGCAGGACTGCAGCGTCCGTCGGAGGCGTCGGTGTGCGTGTGGAGATCGATCATCGAGGGCCGGGCCGGGTCCATCAAGCGCTTGCCTGGCGGACGCGCGACGGGCGGCGGCGCGCTCGCGCCTGGCGCTTGACGATCGCGCGGTACTCGCGGATCAGCAGCTCGAGGTGGGTGCGCTCCTCGTTGGCGAACTCGAGGAAGACCTGCTTGCCCTCGGAATCCTCGAACTTCTCGCCGTACCGCTTAAAGAACCGGTGGGACGTCCGCTCGCACTTGATGCCGATCATCAGCGCCTTCTGGTCGTTCACGCCGCGCGCGATCTGCTCGGCGCCGGCAGCGAACAACCCGTTGGCCGCCCCCTTGAAGAAGAGGAAGGTGGGCCGGGACTCGAGCTGCGGGTCCTGCGTGAGCAGCTTCTGGTAGCGCGCCTCGAGCTTGGCCAGGTGCTCCCGCTCCTCCTCGGCGAGCTTCCGGAACACGCTGCGCCCCCGCTGGTCGTGCGTGGTCTTCGCCGCGCGAGAGTAGAACTCGAGCCCGCTGCGCTCGGTGGCGATGGCAATCCGCAGGGCGTCACGCGCGAAGACGAGCTCGGTCGTGCTGCCGTCGACCGGCGCCGCCCGCCCGGTGCGGCACTCCTCACAGGTGCCATAGATCTGCAGCACGCTCTGACGGGCCGAGAAGTTGCGCGCGGCCGCGATCTCCTCGATGAGCGCCTCGATGTCCGAGCTGAGGAACTCCGAGGAGCGGTTGCACGACTTGCAGATGAGATGGAAGTGCCGCGGGTGGCGGTACGAGTGCTCGAAGCGGAACCGGCCTTCGCCGAAATCGACCTTGCGGGCGATCCCGGCCTCGACCATCCACTGCAACGCCCGGTACACGGTCGCCCGGCTGATCCGCTGGTCCTCGCGCTTGATCAGGTCGACGAGGTCGTCCGCGCTCAGGTGTCCCTCCTGCCTGAGGAACACGTTGAGAATCAGCTCTCGCTTGCTCGACCGCTTGCTCCCGGCCGGCCGCAGATCGTCGAGGTCGGGAAGTGGAGTGACCATGACAGTTGAACCGACTGCTGCTCCGTCCCGGACGCCAGGGCCGCCGTCAACTGCCAGCCGTCAACGGGCGATCAGCCCTCGTCCACGTTGAACGACATCCCGCACCCGCACGTCGTCCGGGCGTTCGGGTTGCGGATGGTGAACCCGCCGCCGGCGATGTTGTCGACGAAGTCGACTTCAGCTCCCTTGAGGTAGCGGATGCTGATCGGATCGACGTACAGCTTGACACCGTTCGATTCGAACACCTGGTCGCCGTCGGTCGCGTCCTCGTCGATCATCAATCCGTACTGGAACCCGGAACACCCACCGCCCTGCACGAACACCCGAAGAGCGCTGTTGACCTTGTTCTCCTCGGCGAGCAGCTCGGCAATCTTCGACGCCGCGAGCGGCGAAACCGTGATCGTCATGATAGGGATCTCCTCCAGTTGGCCGTATCTCTCAATTATACAGGCCGAAGGATCGCGCCTTCAAGCCGCCCGCCGACCGCCGTTGCCCGCCGACCGCAGGCCAACTGTCGTGTTCGGTGAGACTTACGCCTTCATCGTCTCGAGCTGCTTCGCCGACTGGGCCTCCACGTCCTTGTGCAGACTGTTGCCGTGCGAGTCCATCGTGACGATGCACGGGAAGTCCTTCACCTCGAGGTGCCACAGCGCCTCGGGAACACCGAACTCCTTCAGCGAGACGCCGTCGATGCGCTCGACGCACTTCGCGTAGAACTGCGCCGCGCCGCCGATCGCGCTCAGATAGACCGCCCCCGCGTCCTTCAACGCCTCGAGGGTCTTCGCCCCCATGCCGCCCTTGCCGATGACGGCGCGGATCCCGTAGCGGCGGATCACCTCGCCCTGATAGGGCTCCTCCCGGATGCTGGTCGTCGGCCCGGCCGCCATCATCTTGTAGCCGTTCGCCTCCGTCAGGACGACGGGCCCGCAGTGATAGATGATGTGGCCGCGCAGGTCGACCGGCGGCTGGTTCTTCATCAGGTAGCTGTGCACCGAGTCGCGCCCGGTGTACATCCGGCCGGAGATCATGACGACGTCGCCGACCTTGAGCGAGCGGATCGTCTTCTCGTCGATCGGCGCCCGGAGCACGACTTCGCGCCCCGTGCGGGTGAAGCCCGCCTGGTCGATCATCGGGATCGCGGGGTGCGACGGGTCGCGATACAACCACTGCTTGACGGCCCCCGTCTTCCCGTCGAGCACGATGCCGAGGCGGCGGAACGCCCAGCAATCGTAGGCGACCGACACGAAGAAGCACGCAGGCAGGCGGTTGAGCGCGCCGATCTTGCAGCCGATGAGCGTCGTCGTGCCGCCGAAGCCCATGGTGCCGATGCCGAGACGGTTGACCGTCCCCATGATCGTCGCTTCCAGCTCGGCCAGCTTCGGATCGGGATTGACATCGTCGAGCGTGCGGAAGAGCTGCTCCTTGGCGTGCGCGTAGCCGCTCGTGCGGTCGCCGCCGATGCAGACGCCGACCGCACCGGGGCTGCAGCCCTTGCCCTGCGCCTGCCAGACCGCGTGCAGGATGCACATGCGGACGCCGTCGAGGTTGCGGTCGGCGCGGCCGAGGTGCGGCAGCTCGACCGGGACGGAGTACTGGGCGTTGCAGTTCTCGCAGCCGCCGCCCTTCAGCAGCAGGCGGACTTCGATGTCGTCCTTCTCCCACTGCCCGAAGTGGATCACCGGCGTGCCCGGCCCCAGGTTGTTGCCGGAGTTCTTGCCGGTGATCGAGTCGACCGAGTTCGGCCGGAGCTTCCCGCGCCTGGTGGCCTCCGCAATCGCCTCGTGGATCTGCTTGACCATCGCGATCTGGTTGGCGCCTGCCGGCGTCTTGATCTCGAAGGTCAGCATGCCCGTGTCCTGGCAGATTGCCCCTTCGCCCTCGGCGGCCATGTCGATGTTCTCGGCGATGATCGTGAGCGCCTGAGCCGATTGCGTGCCTGCCGGCTCGGCCTCCATCGCCGCTTTCATCGCGGCGCGCACGTCTGGCGCTAGGTCGGTCGATGTTTTGATGACGAGATCGAGGATCGAGTCGAAGAATGCTGGTAACATGGGCAAGAGTATAATACCGATATGGGTCAACCTCTCAATCCCCCGCACGCCCGTGGAATACCGCACTGAACGCGATCCTCTGGGCGAGCGCGACGTGCCCGCCCACGCCTACTACGGCATCCAGACCCAGCGCGCTTTGGAGAACTTTCCGATCAGCGGTCTGCGCCTGCAGCCCGACCTCGTCACCGCAACCATCCTCGTCAAGAGGGCCGCCGCCGAGGCGAACGTGTCGCTCGGCCGGCTCGATTGTCGCGTGGGCGACGCCATCGTGCGCGCCGCCGACGAGGTGTTGTCGGGGGCGCTCCGCGATCAGTTCGTCGTCGACGTGTACCAGGCTGGCGCCGGCACCTCCCACAACATGAACGCGAACGAGGTGCTGGCGAACCGGGCGGCCGAGCTGCTGGGCGAGCCACGCGGCACCTACACGGTGGTCCACCCGAACGACCACGTCAACATGGGCCAGTCCACCAACGACGTCTTTCCGACGGCGACGCGCCTGGCCCTGCTGCTCGGCTGGCCGGCCCTCGTGCAGGCCGCCCGCGATCTGGCGGGCGCGTTCCGGACGAAGAGCGAGGAGTTCGCCGGCGTGTTGAAGGTCGGCCGGACACACCTGCAGGACGCGGTGCCGATCACCGTCGGCCAGGAGTTCGGCGGCTACGCGGCGTCGCTCGCGCAGGCGGCCGACGAGGTGGACCATGCGGCCGCCGCGCTGCACGAGCTCAACCTGGGCGCGACGGCCGTCGGCACCGGCCTCAATGCCGGCACCGAGTACACCGGGCGGGCCGTCGCGAACCTCGCCCGGTACACAGGCCTCGCGCTGGTGCCCGCCCGCAACCGCTTCCGTGTCACACAGAGCATGGGAGACGTGCTGGCGTATTCGGGCGCGATGCGGCGACTGGCCGTCGAGCTCGGCAAGATCGCGAGCGACCTGCGCCTGCTCGCCATGGGTCCGCGCGCCGGCCTCGCCGAGATCGTGCTGCCTGCGGTGCAGCCCGGCTCGTCGATCATGCCCGGCAAGGTGAACCCGTCGATCGCCGAGATGGTCAACCAGGTCTGCTTCCAGGTGGTCGGGTGCGACCACACCGTGGCGTCGGCCGCCGAGGCCGGGCAGCTCGAGCTGAACGTGATGATGCCGGTCATCGCCTGGAACGCGATCCACGCCTCCACGATCCTCCGGGAGGCGATCAACTCGCTGCGCGTCCGCTCGGTCGAGGGCGTCGCGGTCGATGCGGCGCGCTGCCGCGAGCTGCTCGATCGGAGCACGGCCGTCGCCACCGCGCTCAGCCCGTACCTCGGCTACGCGAAGACGGCGGAAATCGCCAAGGAATCGGTCCGCACCGGCCGGTCGATCCGGCAGATCGTCCTCGAGCGGAAGCTCCTGGACGAGGCGACGCTCGACGAGATCCTCTCGCCCGACGCAATGACCGAGCCGGGCATCGCGGGGCAGGGACAGGACACAAAACGCAGAACGTAGAAGAACGCGGAAGGTAGAAGGCAGAACGCGGAAGACGGAACGTGTAGAATGCTGAACGCGGGACGCCGAGTCTAGAATGGTGAACCGAGATCGTCGAACACAGAATCGAGTGGGCGTCCGCGATGGCTGCGCCGGCAGTGGGGGCGCGGGTGTCGTCCCTCGTTTGCCGTTCTGCGTTCTGCGTTCGTCGTTCCGGGCGCTCGTTCTCGTCGCGGCGCTCGGGATCGTCCTCACGCCGGCGCCCGGGGCAGCACAGGCCCGGCACGGCCGCCTGTTCCCCCCGCAGGACTTGGGCCTGCTTGAGGGGCCCGATCGAGACGCCTGGCAGATGCCCGACCAGATCATGGACGCGCTGGGCATCGCCGACGGCTCGGTCGTCGCCGACCTCGGCGCCGGCGGGGGCTGGTTCACAATCCGCCTGGCCCGCCGCGTCGGCCCGAACGGGCTGGTGTACGCCGAAGACATCCAACGCCAGATGCTCGAGGCCACCGGGCGTCGCGTTGCCCGGGAGGGACTGCGAAACGTCGAGCGCGTGCTCGGCACGCCGAAGGACCCGAAGCTGGCGGCCGGACGCCTCGACGCGGTGTTGATCGTCGAGGCGTATCACGAGATGGAGGAGCCGGTGGCCCTGCTCCGCAACGTTGCGGAGGCCCTCAAGCCGACGGGCCGGCTCGGCGTGGTGGACTTCAGGAAGGACGGCTGGGGCCCGGGGCCGGCGCTCGAGGAGCGCCCCGACCCGGAGGCGATCGTCCGTGACGCCGAGGCGGCTGGTCTTCGTCTGCTGAAGCGCGAGACGTTCCTGCCCTATCAGTTCTTCCTCGTGTTCGGCAAGTGACGGTCGCCAACGCCGCGCGTTCCCTATGGCCCACGACCAGATGACGCGTCCGCCCGCCGTTCTCATCGACATCCAGCGCCGGGTCTTCGCCGAGCTGGACCGTCTCGTGCCGCCCGAGACGCAGCCGCCCGAGGCGGTGCACCTCGCCATGCGGTACACGCTGCTCGCCCCCTCCAAGCGGGTCCGGGCAGCCCTCGTGCTGTTGAGCGCCGGCGCCTGCGGCGACGACACGCACGCGCTCCCGGCGGCGGCCAGCGTGGAGCTGGTGCACGCCGCCTCGCTGATCTTCGACGACCTGCCGGCGATGGACGACACCGCGAACCGCCGGGGACGGCCTGCCAATCACGTGCAGTTCGGCGAAGCAACCTCCATCCTGGCGGCTGTCGGGCTGCTCAATCTCGGCTTCGCGACCGTTGCCGACGCGTACGAGCCGTCACTCGCCCGCTCGCTCACGCGACTGCTGGCGAGGACCGTCGGGTCGGAAGGCTTGATTGGCGGGCAGGCGAAGGACCTGGAGCTGCGAGGCCGGCCGACCGACCTGTCGACCACCGAGCTGGTTCAGCGGAAGAAGACCGCGTCGCTGTTCGTCGCCGCCGCGTCGGCCGGTGCGCTGACGGCGTGCGGGTGCCCCGAGGACATCGCCGCGCTCGAGCAGTACGGCGACTCGGTGGGACTGGCCTTTCAGATCGTCGACGACCTGCTGGACGCCCCGACCGCGAGCCGGGAGCCGGCGGCCAGGGCGCGCGCGCGCGCGCTGCGCGACGCCGCCGTAGCCGCGCTGGCACGGTTCGGGCCGCGCGCGGAAGCACTCCGAGAGCTCGCCGAGTTCGTCGCGAACCGGACGGAATAGAGTAACGAGCCAGAAGGCACGAGTAACGAGCGCGTTCGTCCCTCGTTACCCGTTACCCGTTACTCGTTACTCGTTACTCGTTACTCGTTACTCGTCACTCGTCACTCGTCACTCGTTACTCGTCAACTCCCTGCCGACCAGGCGCCAGATGCCGGGGAGAATCGCGCTGGCGGCGAGCACCTTGAGCAGGTCGAGCGGAAGAAACGGATACAATCCGGTTCGGAGCGCGAGCGGGAGGCCGACGGCCTGCTTGAACGGGGTGGCGGCAAACGCCAGCCACGCGACCCCCCAGGTGAAGATGACGGCCAGGCCGGCGGCCATGGCCAGGACCGAGCGGAGATAGCGGCGATCGTACCCGCGCTCGGCGAGCAGGCCCGTGAGCCACGCGGCGAGCGGGTAGCCGAGCAGATACCCGCCGGTCGGCCCGAGCAGCCGCGCCACGCCGGGCGGGAGCCACGGCGAAGCCGCGAACACCGGAGCACCTGCGAGGCCCGCGGCGAGGTAGAGGAGCTGGCTCGCCAGGCCCGCCCGGGCCCCGAGGGACGCGCCGGCCAGCAGCACGACGACCGGCTGCAGCGTGAAGGGCACCGGCGTGAACGGCAGCGGGACGCTGACCTGCGACGCAGCGGCGGTCAGGACCGAGAAGAAGAGGATTCCGGCGACCTGCACGGAGAACGCGAGGCGAGGAGAAGGGGACCGAACGGCGAGGGCAGGCACCAGCGGCGCTGCGGCGACCGACGGCGCCCAGGACGAGTCGCGGATTGTCTGGGTCATTCGCGGATTCTAGCCTATGAGAACTGCGCTGACAATTGCCGGCAGCGATTCCGGCGGCGGCGCCGGCATCCAGGCCGACCTCAAGACGTTCGCCGCCTGCGGCGTCTACGGAACGACCGCGGTCACCGCCATCACCGCGCAGAACACGGTGGGCGTCACCGCCACGCTGCCGCTCCCGACCGACATCATCGTCGCCCAGATCGAGGCGATCGCCGGCGACATCGGCATCGACGCCGTCAAGACCGGCATGCTCGCCACGGCGGCGATTGTCGAGGCGGTCGCCGCCGCCATCGACACGCTGGAACTGCCGCACGTGGTGGTCGATCCGGTCATGGTCGCCAAGAGCGGCGATCCGCTGCTCGAAGACGAGGCCGTGGCGGCCATCAGGTCGGAGCTGCTGCGCCGCGCGTACGTCGTCACGCCGAACGCGCGTGAGGCCGAAGTGCTGGCGGGAATGAGTGTCGGCTCGCTCGATCAGGCACGCACCGCCGCGAGACGCATTCACGCCTTCGGCCCGGCGGCTGTCATCATCAAGGGCGGGCACCTGGAGGGGCCGGAGGTCATCGATCTGCTGTACGACGGGCACCGGTACTCGGAGTTCCGCGGGTCGCGCATCGAGAGCCGCAACACGCATGGGACCGGCTGCACCTTTTCGGCGGCCCTGGCCGCGTATCTCGCCCTTGGCCATTCGCTCCCCGACGCGGTGGAACGCACGAAACGTTACGTCGCCGGGGCCATCGAGCACGCGCTCGACATCGGGCACGGCCACGGACCACTGAACCATTTCTGGCAGGGACTGCCCGGCCGCCGGGCGGGCTGAGAAGCCACGGAGACACCGAGACACTGCCTTTTCTGAAAGCGCCGCGGCGGCCACGTTGTTCGCTCCTCTCGCCCGTCACCGACCTCCCCTCTCGGCTCGGCGAATCCGGCTGCTATACTTAAGGGATGGGGTCCGCGCTGGTCGCGATCGTATCGGATCCGATCGACGTGGCCGCCGTGGTGCGCCTGGTCGAAGGTGAGCCGGACGGGGGCCCCGGCCGCCACGGCGCCATCGTCACGTTCCTCGGGACGGTCCGGGCTGACAATGCCGGCCGCCGCGTGGTCGAGCTGGAGTACGAGGCGTACGAGCCGCTTGCGCTTCGCGCCTTCGAACGCATCGTCGACGAGGCGCGCGGGCGCTGGCCGACGGTCAGATTGGCCGTGTGCCACCGCGTCGGCCGGCTGCGCATCGGTGAGACGAGCGTGGCGATTGCCGCGGCGTCGCCGCATCGCGCGGAGGCCTTCGCCGCCTGCCGGTACACGATCGAGCGCGTGAAGCAGATCGCGCCCATCTGGAAGCGCGAGGTGTTCGAGGGCGGCGAGGTCTGGATCGAGGGCGCCACTGCGGACCCGGACGACGAGGCGGCACGCGAGCAGGCGTACCGGCGGGCATGCGCGTGACGGTTCGCCTCTTCGCTCGGCTCCGCGATCTCGTGGGCAGCGGCGAGCTGGCGCGGGAGGTGGCGCAGGGCGCCACCGTCGAGAAGGTCTGGGAGTTGCTCGCCGCGGACTTTCCGGCCGTCGCACCGTACCGGTCCTCGATCTCGAGCGCGGTGAACGCCGAGTACGCGAAGATGACGACGGCGGTGGCCGACGGCGACGAGGTGGCGTTCTTGCCGCCGGTCTCGGGCGGTTGAAGGGTGCGGCCTGGCAATGCTCGACAAGCTGATGGCAATTGAGGCGCGGTACACCGAGCTGATGGGGCTGCTCGGCGACCCGGCCGTCCAGAACGACGCGAACCAGTACCGGACGCATGCCAAGGCGCTGGCCGAAATCCAGCCGCTCGTCGACAGATTCCGCGAGTACAAGTCGGTCGTCAACGAGATCGTGCAGGCCGAGGAGCTGGCCAAGGATCCCGAGATGCGGGATCTGGCCCAGGAAGAGCTCGGCGCGCTCGAGGCGCGGCGCGACCAGCTGCTCGCCGAGATCAAGGTGCTGCTCGTCCCCAAGGACCCCAACGACGAGAAGAACGTCATTCTCGAGATTCGCGCGGGAACGGGCGGCGACGAGGCGGCGCTGTTCGCGGCCGAGCTGTTCCGGATGTACTCCCGGTTCGCCGAGCGGCAGGGCTGGCGCCTCGAGGTGATGTCGACAAGCGAGACCGGCATCGGCGGCATCAAGGAAGTCGTCGCGCTCATCGAGGGACGCCAGGTGTACAGCCGGCTGAAGTACGAGAGCGGCGTGCATCGGGTGCAGCGCGTGCCCGCCACCGAGGCGAGCGGCCGTATCCACACGTCCACGGCAACCGTCGCCGTCCTCCCCGAAGCCGAAGAAGTGGACATCCAGGTCGATCCGAAGGAGCTGCGGATCGACACCTTCTGCTCGAGTGGACCGGGCGGCCAGAGCGTCAACACCACCTACTCGGCCGTTCGCGTCACCCACCTCCCCACCGGCATCGTCGTCAGCCAGCAGGACGAGAAGTCGCAGGTCAAGAACCGGGCGAAGGCGATGAAGGTGCTGCGCTCGCGCCTCTACGAGATCGAGATGCGCAAGCAGCAGGAGGCGATCGCGAAAGACCGGCGCAGCCAGGTGGGCACCGGCGATCGGGCCGAGAAGATCCGCACCTACAACTTCCCGCAGAACCGGATCACCGACCACCGGATCACCTTCACGACCCACCGGCTGGTCGACGTGCTGAACGGCGATCTCTCGGAGCTCATCGACGGCCTGACGACCCACTTCCAGGCGGAGAAGTTCAAGGAAGCGACGGCGGTCAGCTGACACCGGGGACCAAAGGCCGGGGACCAGAGGTCAGGGACGAGCGACAAGCTGATTCTGTGTCCCCTGCGTGCTCTGCGCTGGACACATGACGCTTCAGGAGCACGTCCACCGGGGACGGCTGCGGCTCGAACAGGCCGGCATCGACGCAAACGAGGCCGGGCTCGATGCCGAGCTGCTCGCCCGCGAGGTGCTCAGCTGGGACCTGGCCGCCGTCCTCGCCCGTTCGCACGAGCCCGCACCCGACGGTTTCCCCGCCCGGTACGACGCACGCATCTCACGGCGCGAACGCCGTGAGCCCATCTCCTACATCCTCGGGCGCCGGGAGTTCTGGGGCCTGGACTTCGAGGTCGGGCCCGGTGTCCTGACGCCGCGGCCCGAGACCGAGTTCATCGTCGAAGAGGCGATCGAGCGATTTGCCGGCCCCCGGCACGCGAAGGCCGGCGCCGACGCGCCTCTCGTCTCCGCCCACCCTTCGCGCATCGCCGACGTCGGCACCGGCAGCGGCTGCCTGGCGATCAGCCTGGCTCTCGAGTTCCCGGCGGCCCGGCTCGTCGCCACCGACATCTCGACCGCAGCTCTGGACGTGGCACGCCGGAACGCGAAGCGGCATCGGGTCGGCGACCGGATCGAGCTATCCCGGACGTCGCTCCTGACAGGCGTCGCCGGCCCGTTCGACCTGATTGTGTCGAATCCGCCGTATGTGGCCAGCGGCGACGTTGCTGACCTGCCGCCGGAGGTGAGAGACTACGAGCCGCGTGAGGCGCTCGACGGCGGGGCGGACGGGCTCGACGTGATCCGCAAGCTGCTCGCCGAGGCCGGGAGCCACCTCGTTCCGGGCGGGTGGCTCGTCTTCGAGTTCGGGTTCGGGCAGGAAGAAGGCGTGAAAGACGCGGTCGCGCGCGTGCCCCATCTGCGGCTCGACCGGGTCCGCGCGGATCTGCAAGGGATTCCCCGGACCGCGGTGGTGCGATCGAGTAGTCGATAGTCGATAGTCGATAGTCGATAGTCGATAGTCGATGGTCGATAGTCGATGGTCGATAGTCGATGGTCGATGGTCGATAGTCGATGGTCGATAGTCGACGAGCGTCGATGATCGGTCGATCGTCGTGGCTCCTGGGACCGGGAACAAGGAACCGCACCAAGAACTACGAACCAAGGACCGACAGATGTCTTCGTGCCCGTTCTGCCGTGTCATCGCCGGCGAGGCGTCCGCGTCGGTCGTCTACGAGGACGAGCGGCTCGTCGCCATCAACGACGTCAACCCGCAGGCGCCGACGCACGTCCTCATCATCCCGCGGCGTCACATCGCGACGCTCAACGACCTGACCCCCGAAGACGATGGGCTGGTTGGGGAGATGTTCAGGAGAGCGGCGGCCATTGCGCGCCAGCGGGGAATCGCGGATCGCGGCTATCGGACGCTGTTCAACTGCAACCGCGAGGCCGGCCAGTCGATCTTCCACATCCACCTGCACCTCGTCGGCGGCCGGCGTCTCGGCTGGCCCCCGGGCTAGCCGATCCCGTGTGGCGGTCACGAATCGCCTCGGAGGCGAAGGCTACGGTTCGGCCGTCCGCGGTGCGAGCAGGTACTTGCCGCAACGGTCACCGCGACCGAGGAAGAAGTCCACAGTCCGATAGCCGCGGGCGAAGTACGCCTCGAAGATCTCCCGCGTCGCCATCCGCCATGCGAGCGCCAGGTCGGGCTGGCGCGCCTGTATCTCGGAAAACCCGGTCGGGATCTCGACCATCAGCCGTGGGGCGTCGAGCCCGAGATCGGACCTGACCGGTTCCAGCCACTCACCGGCCGGCCGCGTCAGGTTGACGGTCGGCGCGTCGAACGCTTCGCTCGAGCGCACCGGCGCCGCCGGACCTCCAGCCAGCCGGCGCTCGACGCGCGGCCGGCGGATCCACCACTGCGCGACGAAGCGATCGGTCGGCGTCCCCTTGTGCAGCGGACTGCTGGAGTCGCCGTACACGTTGCGCTCGTACTCCTCGACCACGGCCCCCAGCTTCACGAAGTTGAAGTGCGCGTTCATCGCCTGCAGGGGGTCGTAGGTCCACTCGATCAGGTCGAGGCCCATGTCGATGGTGCGGCGCCGCTGCTCCAGCTTCAGCAGGTATCCGAGCCCGGCGTTCCGGTGCGATTCGACCACGCCGAGCATGTGCGACCACTGCATGGGCCGCCCCTCGCGCAGGCCCGGGAGCGAGTAGACGAAGCCTACCATGCGGTCGGCCTCGTCGAAGGCGCCGATCAGGATCCCGCCGCACTTCACCGACACGACCATGATCGGCACCGGGACGACGTCCTCGGCGTCGGCGTACGCCCAGACGGCCTTTTCGAGCGCCGCCACCTGCTTGAACTCGTCGGTCGTCGTCAGATCAGAGAGCCGCACGGACATGGATCCACGGATTGCGCCGATGCCGTCATTCGCGATACACCTCGAGAGCGCACGCCTCCAGCCCGGAGCCCGCTCCCCCCATCTGCTCGATGATGTGGCGCGTGTAGTCGATGAACAGCCGCGCGTCGTCGATCTGGTCGCGGGCGCCGTCGAGCAGGAACGAGGCGCTGGCAACCGCTCGGTCGAACGAGGCCGGATCGAGCGCCAGCCCGTGCTTCGCGCCGAAGCGCCGGTAGCCCTCCCCCTGGAACGTCGGGCCGGGGTAGATCAGCGTGACGTCGACGTCGAAAAAGACCGCGCTCGTCATCGGCTCGCCGAGCGCAGAGCACGCCGGGCAGGCGTCAAGGGTGAGCTTTCGACGCCGCCTGCGCGCCCGCGCCCTGGGACTTCCGCGCCTCGTAGGGGCCCGCGACGACCACCGCCGCCCGCTGCGGCACGAGGAAGCGCCGCGCCACCTCGTTGGCCTGGTCGAGCGTGACGGCGGCCAGCAGGCCAGGCAGACGCAGATCGTGGTCCAGGCCGAGGCTGAAGTACTCCTCGGCTTGCAGGAAGGCCGCGATGCCGGCGTTGGTCTCGAGCGTGCGCGGCATCGATCCGATCAGGTACTGCTTGGCGTCGGCCAGCTCGCCCTCGGTCACACCGTCCGCCGCCAGGCGGGCGAGCTCGGTGTCGATCGCCTCGATGGCCCGCTCGACGTTCAGCGGGTTGACGCCGGCGCGAACGATCAGCGGCCCCGGGGCGACGGTCGCGTCGAAGGCGCTGAAGACGTAGTAGGCCATCCCCTGCCGCTCGCGGATGTTGTCGCCGAGCCGTCCGCCCAGCCCGTACTGGCCGAGGACGTTGTTCATCACCGAGAAGGCGTAGTAGGCCGGGTCGCTGCGGGTCAGCGTGGGGAAGCCGTAAGCGATGTCCGCCTGCGCCTTGTTCATCATCGCGATGGCGAGCTCGCGCCGGAGCGCCGGGACGGGAACGGGTGGAAGCACGGGTAGGTCGACCGCGGCACCCTCCCAGTCGCCGAACACGCGCGCGGCGACCTCACCCGCGCGCTCAATCTCCACGTCGCCGACAATGACGAGCGACAGGCCGGAGGGGCTGAAGTAGCGGCGGTGGAACTCCTGCAGGCCGGGACGGTCGATTCGCTCGAGGCTCCCAACGGTGCCTTTCGATCGGCGCCCGTAGGGATGGCCGTCGGGGTACAGCAGGTTCAGCAGGCCCTCCACGGCCATGACCGCCGGGGTGTCCTCGTCTTGGCGGATGGAGGTGACGATCTCTCCCCGCCTGGTGGCGATCTCCACTTCCGGCATGGTCGGCCGCCGGGAGATGTCGGCGATGAGCTCGAGGATCGGCTCGAAGTCCTCGGCGAGGGCGTTGCACGACAGCGTGAAGGTATGGCGCGTGACGGTGGCGTTCAGCACCACGCCCCGGCTGTCGAGCGCTTCGGCAATCGACTCCGCGTCGCGCTCGTCGGTCCCCCGGTCGATGACGCGCGAGAGGAAGTAGGCCAGCCCGACCTTGTCGGGCGGATCGCAGACGTTGCCCGCCCGGAAGCTGGCGCTGATCGTGACCGCCGGGCTGATCGTGGACCGCTTGGCAATCACGACCGCGCCGTTCGGCAGCACCGTCCGGGTAGGCGCCAGCCCGTGCTGAAGCGCCGTTGTCATTGCACCTCCGAGATCGGACCAGTGGGCCCCGCTGACTGTCGCTGCAACCGCCCGAGGGACCCGTTCGCGGTCGGCTGGAACCACCCGACGGTCTGGTTCGACTTCGCCAGGTACTTGCGGGCCGCCTCGCTCACCTGATCGATCGCCACCTCGCCGATGCGGGCCGGCAGGTCGCGATAGAGGGCGACGGAGGCGACGGTCTCGAAGAAGCCCAATTGGTGGGCGATGTTGGTCACCGAGTCGGTCTCGAAGACGAGCCGGGCGCGCAACTGGCTCTTCGCCTTCACCAGCTCCGCCTCGGTAATCCCCTCGCGGGCGACGCGGTCGAGCTCCACGACCGTCGCCTCCTCGACGCCGGCGAGCGGCGTCCCCTCGGTGGCCGTCACCGACAGCGAATAGAGGAACGGGTGCGCCGTGGGCAGCAGCGCCCCGCCCACGGACGAAGCAAGGCGGCGATCGATGAGCGCGCGGTAGAGGCGCGCGCTGCGCTGCGGCGGCGCGCCCCGGAAGCTGGACCAGAGGTTCAGCCCCTTCGCGCCGGTCAGAACGGCATCGAGGACGAGCAGGGGGCAGAAGTCGGGGTCCCCAACGGCCGGCACGTGAAACGCCATCTTCAGGTACGCCGTCGTCCCTTCGCGCTCGAGTGTGACGCGCCGCTGGCCGAGCTGATCGGGCTCGGTGGTGTAGACGCGCACCGGCAGGACACCGGGCGCGATCGAGCCGAAGCGCCGGTCGACCGCCCGCAGCACCTCGTCGGCGTCCACATCGCCGACCACCACCAAGGTCGCGTTGTTCGGGACGTAGTAGCGGCGGTAGTACTCGTACAGCTCGTCGCGCGTCATCCGCTGAAGATCGCCGAGCCAGCCGATCGTAGGGTGCCGGTACGAGTGGGCCTTGAACGCGGTGGCCGTCACCTCGGTGTCGAGCAACTGCTCGGGATCGTTCTCGCCGCCCTGGAGCTCCGAGATGATGACCGTTCGCTCCGACTCGAAGTCATCCGGGTCGTAGAGCCCGTTCACCATCCGCTCGGCCTCGATGAACAGCATCTGGTCGAGCGCGTCCCGCGCGGCCGTCTCGAGGTAGGTGGTCTGGTCGATCCAGGTATAGCCGTTCCAGCTGCCGCCGAATCGCTCGATGATGCCCTTCACCTGGTCGCGCGGGATGTTGACCGTCCCCTTGAAGTTCATGTGCTCGACCCAGTGCGACACGCCCGTCATGCCCGACGTTTCATCCTTCGAGCCGACCTTGTACCAGCACCAGACCGATGCAAGCGGCGCCGTGTGCACTTCCTGAACGAGCACCTTGAGGCCGTTGTCGAGCACCGTGCCGCCGAGCGCGGCGGCACCCGCCAGGTCGCTGATTGAGCCCATAACCCGATTATACAGGCCGCTCCCCCCGGCCTCGGCGCCGAAAACGGCTCAGCCCGGCCTCGGGCGGCCGGTGCAGCGAGGGTGCACGTCGTGAACCGTCCTGACCCGGCGGGCTTCTCGATGAGCTGCGCCGACGGACGCCCGGCCGGCGGCCCGCGGGCTAATCTGAACTAGAATAGCAGGATCCGTCGCCTCTGGAATCGCGACCTCTGCTGCATATGGCCGACTGGAAGGACACGCTCAACCTGCCGAGAACTGGCTTCCCGATGAAGGCGAACCTGCAGACGGCCGAGCCCGATGCCATCGCCCGGTGGGAACAGCTCGACCTCTATACCCGCCTGCGCGAGCGCCGGCGAGGAGCGCCGAAATTCGTGCTCCACGACGGCCCGCCGTACGCAAACGGCCGCATCCATCTCGGCACCGCCTTCAACAAGGTCCTCAAGGACTTCGTCGTCCGGGCCCGGAGCATGGCCGGCTTCGACGCTCCGTACGTGCCTGGCTGGGACTGCCACGGCCTGCCCATCGAGCTGCAGGTCGATCGCCAGCTCGGAGTGAAAAAGCGCGAGATGAGCGTCGCCGAGTTCCGGCGCGCCTGCCGCCAGTACGCGGAGAAGTTCGTCGACATCCAGCGGAACGACTTCAAGCGGCTGGGCGTCATGGGCGACTGGAGCGCGCCGTACCTCACGATGAGGTATCCCTATCAGGCCCAGATCCTTCGCGCGCTCGGCAAGTTCGTCGAGCAGGGGATGGTCTACAAGGGCAAGAAGCCGGTCCACTGGTGCATCCACTGCCGGACGGCGCTGGCCGAGGCGGAAGTCGAGTACGCCGACCACGCCTCCCCGTCGATCTACGTCGAGTTCCCGCTTTCACCCTCGAGCGCCGGGGAGCTGGGCCTCCGCGTGCCGGAGCTCGGTGGCCGCCCGGTGTCGGTCCTCATCTGGACGACGACGCCCTGGACGATCCCGTCGAACCTGGCCATCGCCTTCCATCCGAACTACGTGTACGCGGGGTACGAGACGCAGGGGACGACCGTGATCGTGGCCGAGGACCTGGGCGCGCAGGTGAGCCGCGTGACGGGACGGGCGTTCGGAGAGCCGGTGGCGCGATTCACCGGCGACAAGCTCGAGGGGATCCGGTTCCTTCATCCCCTCTACGCGCGCGAATCGCTGGGCGTGCTGGCCGAGTACGTCACGCTCGAGCAGGGCACGGGAGCGGTGCACACGGCGCCGGGCCACGGCTCGGACGACTTCAACACCGGCGTGCAGTACGGGATGGAGATCTACGCGCCGGTCGGCCCCGGCGGCCACTTCGACGAATCGGTCGAGCTCGTCGGCGGCCTGCGCGTGTTCGACGCGAACCCGAGGATCGAGGAGGCGCTGGCGCGGCGGGGACGGCTGTGGCACCGCGAGACCTTCACGCATTCGTACCCGCACTGCTGGCGCTGCCACAACCCGGTGATCTTCCTCGCTACCTCGCAGTGGTTCATCGCGATGGACGCCAAGGGCCTGCGCGAGCGGGCGCTCGAGGCGATCAGCCGGATCCGCTGGGTACCCGCGTGGGGCGAAGAACGCATCCGCGGCATGGTCGCCAACCGCCCCGACTGGTGCATCTCGCGCCAGCGCGCCTGGGGCGTGCCGATTCCCGCGTTCGACTGCGCGAGCTGTCGCGAGCCGGTGCTGACGGCGGAACTGGTCGGGCGCACGGCCTCGGTCTTCGAGCGGCACGGCGCGGACGCCTGGTACGAGCGCCCCATCGAGGACTTCGTGCCACCGGGCTTCACCTGCCCGGCCTGCGGCGGCACCGCGTTCGAGCGGGAGCAGAACATCCTCGACGTCTGGTTCGACTCGGGCTCGAGCCACGAGGCGGTCCTCGGCGTGCACCCCGATCTGCGCTGGCCGGCCGATCTCTACCTCGAGGGCACGGACCAGTATCGAGGCTGGTTCCACAGCTCGCTGCTCGTCGGTCTCGGCACCCGCAACGCCCCGCCCTACCGCGCGGTGCTCACGCACGGCTTCGTCGTGGACGAGGCAGGCCGGAAGATGTCGAAGTCGGTCGGAAACGCCATCGAGCCGCAGGCGGTGATCGCGAGAAGCGGCGCCGAGATCCTCCGCCTGTGGGCATCCATGGCGGACTTCCGCGAAGAGGTGCGGATCGGGCCGGAGATCCTGGCTCGGGTCGTGGAGGCGTACCGGAAGCTGCGCAACACGTGCCGGATCCTCGTGGCGAACCTCTTCGACTTCGACCCGGCGACCGACGCCCTCCCGCCCGGCCGCCTGCAGGAGCTCGATCGCTATGCGCTCGCCCGCTACGGCGAAGCGGCCCGCCGAGTGATCCAGGCGTACGACGAGTACGACTTCCCGGCGATCTTTCAGACGCTCAACGCGCTGACGACGGTCGACCTGAGCGCGTTCTACATCGACGTGTCAAAAGATCGGCTCTACACGCTGGCGCCGCGCTCCGACGCGCGCCGCTCGGCGCAGACGGCGATGTACATCATCGCCGACGGTCTCGCGCGGCTCATCGCCCCGGTCCTGCCCGTGACCGCTGACGAGCTGTGGCGGCACCTACCTGGCGAGCGCGAAGCGTCGGTCCACCTGTCGGAGTTCCCGAAAGACGACGGCCGGCTGATCGATCAGCAGCTGGTCACCCGCTGGCAGCGGTTGATCAAGGTCCGCGACGCGGTCAACGTCGACCTCGAGCGGCTGCGGCAGCAGAAGGTGATCGGCACCTCCCTCGCCGCGAAGGTGAAGATTCGCACCGTGGGGAGCCTCGCCGATCTGCTCGAGCGGTACCGGAGCGAGCTGCCGACGCTCTTTATCGCGTCGCAGGCCGAGGTGACGCGCGACGAAGGGCTGCGTCCCCCGGCGAACGGCGACGCCACCGTCGTGCACGAGCACGACAGCTTCGCGCACATCGAGGTCGGGCGGGCGGACGGCGTCAAGTGCGAGCGCTGCTGGCGGTACGTGCCGCGCGTGTCGAGCGACCCCGCCCATCCGGGCATCTGCGAGCGGTGCGAGGAGGCGCTGTCCGCCTCGACGTCAGGGTCCTGACACCGCCATCGCGCCGTGCACCTGCGTTGAGAACCGAACCGATGACGATCGGCTGGCGACGCGTGGATCTGTGGCTGGCCTTGGCGGTCATAGCGCTCGACCAGGCCGCCAAGGCCTTCATCCGGCAGTGGTTGCCGCTGCACGGCAGCGTCGCGGTGATCCCCGGCCTGCTGGACCTGACCTACGTCCACAACACCGGCGCGGCCTTCGGCTTCCTGAACGCGGTCGATTTCCCGTACAAGTCGGTGGCGATCGTCCTCGTGTCGACGGCGGCGCTGGTCGCGATCGCCGTCTACGCCGCGCGCGTGTCCCCGCACCAGTGGGTCGCGCGCCTTGGCCTCGCGCTGATCCTCGGCGGCGCCGGCGGGAACCTGATCGACCGGCTGGCCGCCGGGCACGTGGTCGATTTCGTCGACCTGTACTGGCACGCCTGGCATTTCTGGGCGTTCAACGTCGCCGACTCGGCCATCACCGTCGGCGCCGCGGCGTTGATCCTGGACATGCTCATCAGCAGGCCGCACCCGTCCGGCGCGGGCGGGGCGCCACGCTGAGAGGACCACGCGTGAGGGCGCGTGCGTCTCGCGCCTTGGCACCGTCGGCACCTGTGGCACCCTGACGATGCGCCGCCTCCAGTTCGCCGTCTCCTCCGAACACGCCGGCAGCCGCCTGGATCACTTCCTGGTCGCGCTCGTCCCGGATCAGTCGCGCTCGCAGATCCAGCGGCTGATCCGGGACGGACACGTGCGAATCGGGGACCGTGCCGTGCGGCCCAACACGACCCTCCACGCCGGTGACGTCGTGTCGGTGGAGATCCCGGCCCCCGCTCCGGCCGTGCTGGCCCCCGAGGCGCTCCCGATCGTCATCCTCCACGACGACCAGGACCTCGTCGTGGTGGACAAGCCCGCCGGGATGGTCGTCCATCCCGCCGCTGGACATGCGCAGGGCACGCTCGTCAACGCGCTCCTGCATCACGTTCACGACCTGAGCGGCCTCGGCGGCGAGCGACGCCCCGGCATTGTCCATCGCCTCGATCGCGGCACGTCGGGGGTCATGGTGGTGGCCAAGCACGACGCCGCACACCAGGAGCTGGCCCGACAGTTCCACGATCGCGAGGTCGAGAAGGCGTACATCGCGCTCGCATGGGGAGAGGTGCACGCCGGCCGGCGGATCGATGCGGCGATCGGCAGGGACCCGGCCAACCGGAAGAAGATGTCGGCACGCGCGCGCCGGGCGCGCTCGGCGGTGACGCGCGTGACGGCGGCCGAGCACATGCGGGGGGTATCGCTGCTGGAGGTCGCCATCGCGACCGGACGCACGCACCAGATCCGCGTGCACCTGAGCGCCATCGGCCACCCGGTGGTCGGCGACCCGCTGTATGGCGGCGTCCACCGCCGGGTGCCGGCCCACCTGCGGGCGGTGCTGCGTCTCGAGCGGCCGTTCCTGCACGCGGCACGCCTCGTGTTCACGCACCCGGTCGAACGCCGGCGCATGGAGTTCACGTCCCCGCTGCCCGGCGACCTGCAGTCGGTGCTGGACGAGCTCCGGTCGGGCAGTTCGTAGTCCCTGGTCCCCGGCCTCTGGTCCTTGAGGGAGGATGCGGGATGGACGAACAGCGCGGCGTGGTGAAGGCGAAGCGGACGATCTACCAGGGCCGGATCTTCGGGGTCAGCGCCGATCGCGTGCTGCTGCCGCACGGCCGCGAGGTCGAGATGGAGGTGGTGCGTCACCCCGAATCGGTGGTCCTTCTGCCGATGCCCGATCCCGATCACCTCATCCTCGTCCGGCAGTACCGCTACGCCATCGACGGGTGGGTGTGGGAACTGCCGGCCGGCAGCGTGGATCCGGGCGAGAGCCCGGAGCAGGCGGCGGCGCGCGAATCCGAGGAAGAGATCGGCCTCGTGCCCGGCCGCGTCGACCACATCGGCCACTTCTACCCGACGCCCGGCTACTGCGACGAGAAGATGAGCTTCTTCCGCCTGACCGATCTCTCCGAGCCGGCGCCAGAATCCACCGCGCACAAGGACGAGGACGAGGACCTGCGGGTCAAGACGTTCGGCGTCGAGCAACTGCGCGCGATGGTCAGGCGGATGGAGATGACCGACCTGAAGACGGCGGTGGGGATCTTCCTCTTGTAGTCCTTGGTCCTTCGTTCTGTGTCCTGTGTCCTGTGTCCTGTGTTCTGTGTCCTGTGTCCTGTGCCCTGTGTCCTGTGTCCGTGGTCCCTCGTTCTTGGTGCGGACCAAGGACGGATACCTAACACTCTCCTGTCCCCGTCCCTGGTAAGGTCGGGTCTCGTGCCGCCTCGGCGCAGGCCGCCTTCGCTTCTTCCACCGTCGCGGCGTGAATCGCGACCGTGTCGTCCAGGTGGCGCGCATACCCGCCTGCCAGCGTGACGACGACTGGCACCCCGGTCTGCCGTGCGGCAGCAAGAACGAGACGATCGCGCTGCCGCAACCCCTCGCGCGTGAGACTCAGGCCGCCGAGCTCGTCTTCCCGGTACGGGTCGGCGCCCGCCAGATAGAAGACGATGTCGGGACGCCGCACGAGAACGTCGGGAAGAGCCTCGGCGAGCGCCGTGAGGTACCCTTCGTCGCCGGTTGCATCGTCGAGCCCCAGGTCCAGCGAGCCGGGTGGCTTGAAGCCCGGGTAGTTGTGCTGCTGGTGCATCGAGAAGGTGAAGACCGACCGGTCACCGGTGAAGATCATCGCGGTGCCGTTGCCGTGGTGCACGTCGCAGTCAACGACGGCCGAACGGCCGATGAGGCGCTCCCGCTTGAGGACGCGGATCGCCACGGCGACGTCGTTGAACATGCAGAAGCCCTCGCCGTGGTTGCAGAACGCGTGATGGAAGCCGCCCCCGAGGTGGACGACCACGCGCCATGGACGCCGCGGCGCCTCGGCGCCGGTCTCCGCCGGAGGTGTCGGTCCCTCGCCACCAAGAGCCATCCGGGCAGCCAGCAGCGTTCCACCCACCATCAGCCGGAACCCTTCCACGATCTCCGGCGACCACGACAGCTCCATCTCGGCGATCTCGGCTAGCGTCAGCCGGCCCGTCCGCAGCTTCTCGAGGTATTGGTCGGTGTGGACGAGGGCCAGCTGGTCCCATCCGGCCAGCTCCGGCTCGACGAACTCGGACGGCCGCACGCCGTTGCGGAGCAGCGTCGCGCGGACGAGCTGGTACTTGACCGTCGCGAAGACGTGCGAGCCGATATCGATGTGGTAGCGGTCCGAGTAGACGATCTTCACGGCAACGAGAACCGCAGGCGTGTCCCAGCGGGATCAAGAGTACCACAAAGCACGACCAGGCACGACGGAGGGGGGCAACTCCGTCTTCAGTGCGTCGTCTGCAGCTCCGTCTGCCGCCGCGCCGCGGCAGGCTGCAGCGCCATCGCGAGCACCTCGTCGATGGTGGACACGAGGTGCACGGTCATGTCGCGCCGCAGGTCCTCGCTCAGGTCCTCTTTGATGTTCTTCTCGTTCTGGCGTGGCAGGATCACCTCGCGGATGCCGGCCCGCCGGGCCGCCAGCACCTTCTCCTTGATCCCACCCACTGGCAGGACACGCCCGGAGAGGGTGATCTCGCCGGTCATCGCCAGATCACCCCGGACCGGGCGGCCCGTCAGCTCGGAGGCGAGCGCAGTCGCCATGGTGACACCGGCCGAGGGACCGTCCTTCGGGATGGCGCCCGACGGCACGTGCAGGTGGATCTCCGACTGCTTGAAGAAGTCCGACTCGATGCCGTAGCGGGCGGCGTTCGCCCGCAGCCAGGAGAGGGCCGCCCGCGCCGACTCTTTCATCACGTCGCCGAGATGACCGGTCGAGGTAAGCGTGCCGCTGCCGGCCATCCGGGACGCTTCGACGAACAGCACGTCGCCCCCCGCGGGCGTCCACGCCAGCCCGATGGCGACGCCCGGGTTCTTCGTGCGCTCCTCCATCTCCTCGTCCAGGAACTTCGGGGCGCCCAGCATCTCGACCACGATCTCCGGCGTGACCGTGACCGGCGCCTCCGCGCCTTCCGCCCGCTGCCGCGCCACCTTGCGGCAGATCGCGGCGATCTCGCGCTCGAGGTTGCGCACGCCCGCTTCGCGGGTGTAGCCGCGGATCACGGTCCGGATGGCCGGCTCGGTGAAGGCGACGTACTCGGAGGTCAGGCCGTGGTTCTTGACCTGCTTCTCGATCAGGTGTTCCTCGGCGATCTTCAGCTTCTCCTCCTCGGTGTAGCCGGGGAGCTCGAGCACCTCCATCCTGTCGCGCAGCGCCGGCGGCACCGGATCGAGCACGTTGGCCGTGGTGATGAACAGGACCTCGGAGAGGTCGAACGGCACGTCGAGATAGTGATCGCGGAACGTGTTGTTCTGCTCCGGGTCCAGCACCTCGAGCAGCGCCGAGGCTGGATCCCCGCGGAAGTCCGAGCCGAGCTTGTCGATCTCGTCGAGGATGAAGACCGGGTTCTTCGACTCGGCCCGCCGCAGCCCCTGGATGACCTGGCCGGGCAGCGCGCCGATGTAGGTGCGGCGGTGCCCGCGGATTTCCGCCTCGTCACGCATCCCGCCGAGCGAGACGCGGACGAACTTGCGGTCGAGCGAGGTGGCAATCGACTTGGCGAGCGAGGTCTTGCCGACGCCGGGCGGCCCGACGAAGCAGAGGATCGGGCCTTTCACCGAGGGGTTCAGCTTGCGCACGGCGAGGTACTCGAGGATCCGGTCCTTGGCCTTCGTCAGGTCCGAGTGGTCCGCGTCGAGCACCTCCTTGGTGCGCTTCAGGTCGATGACCTCCTCGGTGCGCTTCGCCCAGGGCAGCGCCACCAGCCAGTCGAGATAGGTGCGCGAGACGGTGTACTCGGCCGCGGCCGCCGGCATCTTGGACAGCCGGTCCAGCTCGCGGAGCGCTTCCTTCTTGACCAGCTCCGGCATGCCGGCCGCCTCGATCTTCTCGCGCAGCTCCTCGATCTCCTTCGTCTGCTCGTCGCCCTCGCCCAGCTCCTTCTGGATGGCCTTCAGTTGCTCGCGCAGGAAGTACTCCCGCTGGTTCTTGCCGACCTCGGACTGCACCTGCGACTGGATCTTGGAGCCGAGCTCGAGAACCTCCAGCTCCTTGATGAGGATGCGGTTCAGGCTGTCCATCCGCGCCCGCACGTCGAGCGTCTCGAGCACCTCCTGCTTGATCGCGGTCGAGATCGTCGTCAGGCTCGACGCGATGAAGTCGGCCAGCTTGCCCGGCTCGATGATGTTCATCGCGAGCGTCTGCAGGTCGTCAGAGAGCAGCGGCGAAAGCGAGACCACCTGCTGGAAGTTCGTCTTGATGTTCCGCTGCAGCGCGTCGATCTCGAGCCGGTCCTCGTCCCGCAGCTCCTCGATCGCCGGGCGGACACGGCCCCGCAGGTAGGGCTGCACGGCGACCACCTGCTCGAGATGCAGCCGGGAGAGACCTTGGACGATCAACCGCAGGCTGCCATCGGGCAGCTTGAACATCTTGTGGATGTGCGTCACCGTGCCGGTCGCGTACAGGTCGTCCTGCCCCGGCTCCTCGACCGCCGCATCGCGCTGCGTGAAGACGCCAATCAGCTTCCCGCCCCCGATCGCGTCGTCGATCAGGCGAACGGAGCTCTCGCGGGCCACCGCCAGCGGCATGAAGGAATTGGGGAACAGGACCGTGTCGCGCAGGGGGAGGATCGGCAGTTCCGTCGGCACCGCCAGCGCGGGCTCCCCGCCCGAGAGGTCCTCGAGATTGAGGCGCTCGCGTTGATCGCTCATCGGCGACCCTTTCCCGGGCGCCGAGGAACGTCCTCGCGCCCATCTTGGTGGAGAAGATGCGGGAGTGCGGGCCCCGCCAAGCGCGGGGCCCGCCAGTGAAGGGCGCCAGCAGCTAGCTGGACATGTCGAAGAAGAGCGACGACGCCTGCCGCTGCTGGAGGAGCCGCTCGCGGCGGGCGGCCGTCTCCCGCGCCTCCTCGCAGTCCTTGCAGCGCACGGCAAAGGGCAACGCGCGGAGCCGCTGCTCGGAGATCTCGTCGCCGCACTCGAAACAGTACCCGTAGGCGCCTTCCTCGAGGCGCGAGAGCGCTTGGTTGATCTTGCTGAGCGTCTCTGCCTTCATCTGGATAAGCGCGAACTCGATGTCTTCCTGGATGTCCGCTTCCGAGCTCTCGCCCGAGTCGAGCACCTCGTGCCTCTTGCCGTATCTGTTCTCTGCGCGGACGTCGCGAATCTTCTCCTGAACCTCGTTCAGAATCTCCCGCTTGCGCTCCTCGAGCATCGCCTTGAGGTCGTCGTAGCGGGACTTGTTCATCTGGGGCTTCGTGGTCGTTTCCATGGCGTCTGACGCTCCTTCCGCGCCAGCCCTGTCGAGGGCGCTGGTCAGCAGGTCGGCATGCAAATAAACTGCCAATAGAGCCTGCCACAACTGATGTGCTTTTTCAAGCCCATCTGTATGTTCTCGCCCGGGAGGGGGTTGTGACGGTGTCCGGCCGTTGTACGCTGCGATCTCACTCCTGTCCGGTCTGGCTCCGGGCAAAGAACGCTATCTCGGTCATCTCAAGCCTGTTAGCCGACACGAACCCCCTGGGGCGCCGCCTAGCGGCTCGAGTGATGACTCTTTAGACGCCAGTGGCAGGAATTCGGTTCTTGGAAGGCGTCGCCCGGTGTCCTCGACCGGTGACGGTGCAGGTGCGTCCGGCGGCCACACTCGTCGTGGCTGATCGGCCGCACTAGTGACGAGACGGCCGGGGGAAGGCGATGACCACGCCGCGGCGCGACTCGGCCCCCGGACGTGTGAACTCGTCGAGGAGGCGTCGAAACCGCGGCGCGTAGAGCAACTCGTAGGTGTCGTCGCGGCCCGGGAAGAGCTGGAGGATCCTGGTCCGGGCTGCCCGGACGAGCGCCTCGCCGTCATTCCGGACCAGGCGCCCCTGCATGATCACGGTGCTGGTGAAGTCGACGATCAGGCGGACGTACCGGGCGCGACGCTCTTCGTCCAGGATTTCCTCAGGCGTCGCCACGCGACCCTCCTCATTCCCCTACTGCACGAACCGACTTCCGATGGAGCGGTTGGGCACGATTCCCCGCTCGACCAGGCGGGCGCCGTCGCGCCGGCCCCCGGTGCGCAGCCACTTCTCGTACAGCCGCAGCAGGTCGCTGTTCGGGGCGAGGCCGCTCTGCTCGCTCACTTCCGACAGCACGTCGACGAACGCGACGAACTTCTCCGACAGCTCCCCGTACGCTTCCGCGAACGTCTCTTCCTCCTGACGGCTCAGCGAGCCGTACGCGTACCCGCCGAGCGCGATGTAATAGTCGAGGTCGACGATCTTCCGGTTGAGGCTGTCCGAGAAGAAGCCGGCGACGAAGAGCGCCACGTCGCCGACCTCGCGCAATCCCGATCGCCACTCGGTGCCGCCGCTGGCCGCCGCGCGCGCCAGCCTGACGGCGAGCGGCTGGTCCGAGATGTCACGGCGGCGACGGGCGGCGAAGTCGGCCAGGAGCCGCACGACGTAGTAGGAGGTTAGCTCGCCGGCATCCAGGTGCTGGTGCTCGAGGGCCGCCTCGACCTGCTTCTTGAAGTATTCGATCGGCGTCTCGCGACAAATGAGCGTCCGGCCCATGGGATTTCCGAACCGTCGGGGTTCAACCGGGGGCGATGCCAGCAATATTCCGCGAGGTGGGAGGAGGGACGCGCGTCATTATACGGACATCGCCGCCCGCTCGCAAGACCACGCTTCCGACCGGCCGCACGACTCCACACAGCTCGCCGGTTCGTCGCCGGTCGAGCTGGCGATGGACCTGTCGATCGGTCACCCTGGTGCGTCGCCGCGGGGGTCGACGAGGCGCAAGCGGGCGCGTTGACGCGCTCCGCCGCTCGTGAGAAGCTGGGGCATGCGCTGTCGGTTGTGCGGGAAACGCAAGGCGCGACGCCTGTGCCCGGCGCTCGGTCGGGAGATTTGCGCCGTGTGCTGCGGTACCAAGCGGCTGGTCGAGATCCGCTGCCCCGCCGATTGCCGTTACGTGCAGAGCGCACGTGTTCACCCGCCAGCGGTTCAACGCCGCCAGCAGGAACGCGATCTTGCCGTTCTCGTCCCGGCCCTCCGCGACCTCAGTGAGGCACAGGCGCGGCTCTTTTGGCCCACGCTGGCGTTCCTGGCGCGATACAAGCCCGAGGGGCTCGTGACGCTGACCGACGATGACGTCGCGGAGGCCGCGGCAGCACTGGCCGCGACCTTCGAGACGGCGGCGAAGGGCGTCATCTACGAGCATCGGGCCTCCTCGCTCGCCGCGCAGCGTCTGGCGGCCGCGGGCAGGCGCTTCCTGGACGAGCTGGGGCGGGCGGGGACCCGCGTGCCGGACGCGGACGCCGCCGCGGTGTTCCGCGCGATCGAGCGCGGGGCGCGCGACGCACGGAAGGCGGAGGGCCTGCCCACCTCGTACCTCGAGATCGCGGCTCGCACAGCCCGGCAGTTGCAGGACGAGCCCGGGGCCGGCGCGATGTCGACGCTCGGCGAAAGGCGTTCCTCGCTGATCCTTCCCTGACACTCGTCGCCCGGCGACACGCGGCAACGAGAGCGGACCCGGGTGGCGGAACCCGCGGGTCGCCGCCTCATGCTATAATTTGATGTTTGTGCACCCGCGCGTCGAGGCGTGGGGCAGGACGGAGCAAGCATGGCCAAGCGCTGCGAAATCTGCGGGAAGGGCCCGAAGGTCGGGCGAAACATCAGCCACGCGCACAACGTCACGCCGCGCCGGTTCGAGCCGAACCTGCAGACCGTGCGCGCGAACATCAACGGCGGCGTCCGGCGGATGCGCGTCTGCACGCGGTGTCTGCGCTCAGGGCGGGTCATCAAGGCGGCCTGAGGTGCGCGACGCCGTTTCGACCTCCGCGGCGCCGAAGGCACTCGGCCCCTATTCACAGGCGATCCGGGCCGGCAATCTCCTCTTCGTGTCCGGGCAGATCCCGGTCGACCCGGCGACCGGCGAACTGGTCCGGGGCGACATCACCGTCGAGACGCGCCGCGTGCTGCAGAACGTCGGCGAGATCCTCACGGCCGGCGGCGCTTCGTTCGAGCGCGTGGTCCGCACAACGGTGTACCTCGTCGATCTGAACGACTTCCCGGCGATGAACGAGGTGTACGCCACCTTCTTCCCCACCCCGGCACCGGCCCGCTCGACCGTCCAGGTCGCCCGCCTGCCACGCAGCGCCCGCGTGGAGATCGACGTCATCGCGTCGCTGGCCGAGTAGCGTCGCCAGCGTCCCTGCCTGAAGCCTGCCGAAGGTGTGCCTGCGGGGGGTGGGCCAGACCGTTCGTCTGGCGGCGCGCGTGTCGGCGTTCAGCCCGGGGGTCGGAGGAGACCCAAGACAAGGGGCCGCTTCACCTCGCGGTGAAGCGGCCCGGGGGGAACGGGAGCGTCAGGCGGACGGGGCGGCTAGTCGCCGACGCCGGCGGCCTTCTTCTTGCGCAGCTCCTGCGCGCGGTCGCGCAGCTGGTCGGCTTCCTTCAGCAGCGCCTGCTGCTTGGCCGGATCCTTCTCGATGAGCGCCTGCGACCGGAGCAGGAGGTTCTTGTAGACGAGCGCCTCCATGTAGTCGGACTTCAACTGCAGCGCCTTGTTGACCGCGTCCAGCCCGTCCATGATGAACTGGCGCTTTTCCGGCTCCTTCAGCTTCGTGTCGCGGTAGGCCTTGTCCCAGTAGTAGGTCGAAATCGTGTAGTAGGCCTCGGGGTTGTTCGGCTCCCTCTCGGCGCGGTCCTTGAGCGCCGTGATGGTCTTGTCGAACTCGCCCTGCCGGTTGTAGTAGCCGGCGAGCTGCAGGTAGACGCTCGGGTCGTTCGGCCGCATTTCCTTCGCCTTGAGCAGCGTCTGCTCGGCCTGGTCGTAGTTGCCCGCATCCTCGTACATCTTGGCGAGCGCGAAGTAGTTGCCCGGCTCGGTCGGATCGAGCTGAATCATGCGCAGCACGAGCGGCTCGGCCTGGGCCGGGTCGTTCAGCTTGTCGGGGCCGTAGGCCGCCACGAGATACTCCAGCGCGAGCTTGCGGATCTTCGGATCCTTCTCGAGGTCGGCGGACTTCTTGTAGAACTCCACCGCCTTGGTCATGTAGGCGTCGTTGGTGGCGTCGCCCTTCCGACTCGGCTTGTAGAGGTTGTCGTAGCTGTTGCCGAGGAAGAAGTAGGCGGCCGCAAAGCTCGGATCGTTCTCGATCGTCTCTTCGTACTTCGCCGCCGCCCTCTTGTATTCCTGCTGGGTGTACAGGGAGTTGCCCTCTTTGAAAGCTTTTCTTGCCTTGAGCTTGGCGACCTGTGCGCAGCCGACGAGCGAGAGGCTCAGGCCTGCCACGACGAGGACGAGCCACACCGCCCTATACCGCCTCTGCATTGCATCCCCCTTGCCCCCGAAACCGCGGGAGAGCGGTCTTCAACGGTCTCTGAATGATGATCGCGAAGAAGGGTTGTTGTTGACGCAGACTCCCGTACAGGACCCAGAGGGAGACCTGTCCGGTCGCGTCAGTATAGTGAACCGAAATTTGCCAAGTCAAGGAGTCTGCGAGCTGGACTGCACCGGCGGGGGCGGCCGCCCCGGCGTCCCTGTCGGGCCGTCGCCGGCCCGGAGCCGTCTCGCCTGCTCGATCCCTTGCGGCAGCCCGGCCGGCCCTCGGCTTGACCCTCCCGGATCGGGCTTCCATAATGGGGACCAGAGAGACCCTGCCTTCCAGTTAGACACCGGTTTGCCATGATTCGTTTCGAGGATCTGGTCGAGAAAGTCCGGGCCTACAGCCGGGACGCCGACATCGAACTGCTCCGCCGGGCCTACGTCTTCTCGGCCTTCGAGCACAAGGGCCAGGTGCGCCATTCGGGGGAGCCCTACCTGGTCCATCCCCTCGAGGTGGCGAACCTGCTGGCCGACATGAAGCTCGACGCCGTGGCCGTCGCGGCCGGCCTGCTGCACGACGTGGTCGAGGACACGCTGACCACCACGGAGCGGATTCAGGAAGTGTTCGGGCACGAGGTGGCGCACCTGGTCGAAGGGGTCACGAAGATCAGCGCCATCGTGTTCGCGTCGAGCGAGGAGCGGCAGGCCGAGAACTTCCGCAAGATGCTGCTGGCGATGGTCGACGACATCCGGGTCATCCTGGTGAAGCTCGCCGATCGACTGCACAACATGCGCACCCTCACCGTCCTGCCCGAGGAGCGGCGCCTGCGCATCGCGCAGGAGACCCTCGACATCTACGCGCCGATCGCCAACCGGCTGGGGATGGCCAAGGTCAAGAACGAGCTCGAGGAGCTCGCCTTCAGGACGCTGGAGCCGGAGGCCTACGAGGCGTTGCGCGCGCGCGTCGAGCGCAAGCGCAAGGCGGTCGAAGGAGTGATCGAGGAGCTGCGGAAGACGATCACCAGCGAGCTCGAGGAGGCGCAGATCCCGCTCGTGCAGATCGACGGGCGCATCAAGCGGCTCTACAGCATCCACCAGAAGCTGAAGCGGCAGAAGATCGACCTCGACCGCGTCTACGATTTCGTGGCGCTGCGCGTGGTCACGAGCTCAGTCAAGGACTGCTACGCGGCGCTCGGCATCATCCACCACACCTGGTCGCCGGTGCCGGGGCGCATCAAGGACTTCATCGCGATGCCGCGGCCGAACGGCTACCAGTCGCTGCACACCTCGGTGGTGAGCGAGCACGGGTTCCCCTTCGAGGTGCAGATCCGCACCGAGGAGATGCACGTCCGGGCGGAGGAAGGCATCGCATCGCACTGGAAGTACAAGGAGGGGCGCGTCGGCGCCGGGCGCGACGAGCCCTACTTCCAGTGGCTGCGGCAGCTCCTCGAGTGGCAGCAGGAGGTGCGCGACCCGCAGGAGTTCATCCAGAACCTGAAGGTGGATCTCTACCCGGAAGAGGTCTACATCTTCACGCCCGCGGGCGAGGTCAAGCCGCTGCCGCGCGGCGCGACGGTGATCGACTTCGCCTATACGATCCACACCGACATCGGCCACCGGTGCGTCGGCGCGCGCATCAACGGCAAGATGGTGCCGCTGCGCACGCAGCTCAAGAACGGCGACATCGTCGAGATCGTCACGGCGGCCAAGCACAAGCCGAGCCGCGACTGGCTGAACTTCGTCGCAACCTCCCGCGCGCGGAACAAGATCAGGCACTTCCTGCAGGGCGAGGAGAAAGCGCGCAGCATCGAGATCGGCCGCAAGCTGTTCGAGAAGGAGGTGCGGCGCTTCGACCTGCCGAAGAGCGTGCTCGAAGGCGACGCGCTGGCCAGGATGGTGACCGACTACGGCTTCGGGAAGGCCGACGAGCTGTTCGCCGCCATCGGGTACGGGAAACTCCCGGCGCGCCAGTTGCTCGACAAGCTGGTGCCGGCCGATCAGCTGCACGAACGCTCCGAGAGCGGCGTCGGGTCGGTCGTCCGCCGCGCGCTCGGCGGCAGCCCCGACAAGATCAAGGTGAGCGGGGCCGACGACATGCTGGTGTTCCGCGCCAAGTGCTGCAGCCCGATCCGGGGCGAGAAGATCGTCGGCTACATCACGCGCGGCAAGGGCGTCTCGGTGCACTCGGTGTCCTGCCCGAACGTCACCAACCTGCTCTACGACCCCGACCGGCGCATCGACGTGGAGTGGGACAAGAGCGCGGAGCCCGCCCGCTACACGGTGCGCCTGACGATGCAGGTCGAGGACCGGAAGGGGATCCTGGCCGACGTCAGCTCGAAGATCGCCGACATCAACACCAACATCACCAACGTCGAGGCGCACACCGAAGAGGACCGCGGCCGGATCGACATGACACTCGAGATCAGCGACCTCAAGCACCTGCAGAAGGTGATCAAGTCACTGCGCGGGGTCGAGGGCGTGCTCGACGTCGAGCGGGCCGCGCACTAGCGCCGCAGGCCTCCGCGCCACACAGGCACCCGAAACACCGAACGTTGTTCGGACTGCCCTGCGCGACCGGCCCACAGCGAAACGCCGCCCGGACTGGCGGCGTAGTGTGGGGGGGGCCGCGCGGCGGCCGAGGCGTGGAGAGGAGCCTGGCTGGAATCTCGGAACAAGAAGAACCGGCCGCGTCGCCGGAGCGGAGCGGCCGTGCTCTCCCGCTGAGGGACCAGTGTCGCGGACGAAGTGGTCTAGTCGCCGCCGGGGGCCGACTGCACGCCGGCCGCCTGGCGCATGCCTTCGGTGACGATTCCGACCTTCTCGACCCCGGCGCCCTTGGCGGCGTCGATGACGTCGACGATGTCACTGTAGCGAAGGTTCGGCGCCCCGATGATGAACATCGTCTTGTCCTTGCGCTGCTCGAAGATGTTGCGCAGCCGCGTGTCGAGCTCCTGGATCGTCACATCCTGCTTGTTCACGGAGATGTGCCGGTCGGCGGTGTACTCGAGCACGATCTGCTGCGACTGGATGGTGTCCTCCGGCGTCTTGCCGCTCTCCAACGGCAGGTTGATGTCGACGCCTTTCTGGGTCATCGGCAGCGCAGCCATGAAGATGACGAGCAGCACGAGGAGGACATCGATGAGGGGCGTGACGTTCATGTCACAGGAGGTCTCGAGCTTGGTGCCCTTGACGACCTTCTCGGCCCCTAGGTGGTGGTGCGCGTGTGCCATTAGCGGCCTCTCCCTCCCCCGGCCCTCACCTTCCGTTCCGTGACCAGGCCGACGTTCTCGATCTGCGCCGCCCGCAGCCTGTCCATCGTCTCCATGATCGCGGAGTACGGCGCGTCTTCATCGCCCTTGATCAGGACGATCTTCTCCTTCTTGCTCTCGAGCGCTTCCTGGACCTTCTGCGTCAGCTCCTCGTCACGCACCGGCACCCCGTTCAGGAACACGCGCTTGTCGGCGGTGATGGCGATGACCGTCTGGTCCTGCGTCTCCGGCTTGTCGACCGTGTTCGCCGCCTGCGGCAGCTTCACGTCCACGCCCTTCTGCAACATCGGCGCGACGATCATCATGATGATGAGGAGCACCAGCATGACGTCGACAAGGGGGGTGACGTTGATGTCCGACTTGACTCCACCCCTGGCGCCACCAACATCCATTGACATGGTGGGGTTCTCCTAATGCCACTGAAAACGGGCCCGTCCGCGAGGCCCTTCCTACGCGGTCTTCTTGATGAAGTAGTCGACGAGCTCCGACGACGAGTTGTCCATCTCGACGTTGAAGTACTCCACCCGGCCCGTCAGGTAGTTGTAGAACCACACCGCCGGGATCGCGACCAGCAGCCCGAGCGCCGTCTCGATGAGCGCCTCGGCGATACCGGCCGACACCGCGCCGATGCCGCCCGACCCGGTGGCCGCGATGCCCTGGAACGCGTTGATGACGCCGACGACCGTGCCCAGTAGCCCGACGAACGGGGCCGTCGACCCGATGGTCGCCAGCGCCGGGACCATCTTCTTCAGGTCGGACGCGGTCAGCGCGGCGGCGCGCTGGATCGCCCGGCGGACGGTGTCCATCAGGTCCTCACGGCTCAGCCCGCCGCCGCTCTCCTGCTGGAACTGGTACTCCTGCAACCCCGCCAGCACGACCTTCGCCAGGTGGCTGTAGCGGTAGTTCTTCGAGCTCGACACGGCGATCGCGTCCTTCAGGCGGCCTTCCTTGAGGTGCTTGGCCACCTGCGGCGCGTACAGCTTCGACTGCTTGCGCGCCTGGATGAACGTGTAGATCCGCTCGACCGCCACGCCGATCGACAGCATCGACATGATGAAGAGCACGAACGCGATCCCCTTGGCGAACAACCCCATCTGGTTCCACAGCTCGACCAAGTTCATGTGACCATCCTCCGGATTGCGGACTCAATTGCCTCACCCAGGGCGACCCCGGGCATCCTGTGCGTCGCTGCGCCTGCAGCCTTACTGCAGTGTGAAGTTCACGGTGACCGTCATGATGACCGGCACCGGCACGCCGTTGAGCAGCGTCGGCGTGAACTCCCACTGCTTCACCGCGTCCAGGGCCGCCTGGTCGAGCAGTGGGATCGAACGGAGAACGCGCGCGTCCTGGACCCTGCCGTTGGGCCCGATGGTCGCCTCGATGATGACCACGCCCTGCACACGCGCCGACTGCGCGATGGCCGGGTAGACCGGCTTCACGTCCCTGATCTTCGTCGGCGGCTTGATGTTGCCGCCTACCCGCACGGGCGCCACCGGCGGGGGTGGGGGAGGTGGCGCGTCGGGCAGGCCGCCGACGACACCGCCGGAGACGCCGCCGGGCACGCCGCCTTCGACGCCGCCCGCCGCCGCGCCCTCAAGCCCGGTGTCGATGCCCGTCTCCGGCTTGATCTCCTTGGGCGCCTCGACCGGTGCCGCGTTCGGGTTCATGTCCAGCATGGGCTTGGGAGCCGCAGCCGCCTGCGGCGGCGGCGGTGGCGGCGGTGGTGGCGGCGGCGGTGGGGGCGCCGCGACGAATGCCATCATCGCCGGGGGCGTGGGCAGCACGTCCGCCGCCATCAGCGGCACGATGACGATCGCCGCGATGACGACGGTGTGCAAAACGATTGAGAGCGGCACGCTGTACCACTTCTTGCTCCCAATCCTGATTGTGGGGTTCACCACATCGACGAACAAATCGCGTGGCACCGCTCTTCTCCTCCTGATCTCTCGATGAAGGGGTTACGGGGCGGCCGATTATAGCCAGACGCAAAAACAGGTGTCAACGAAACAGCCGGGTCCAGCCTCCAGACACCGCTAATAGATTAGACACCGGAAATCGAAAAGTGGCACCAGCCGGGGCCGCGGCGAGCGGGCACCCCCTCCAGCAGACACATCGATGGACTACGGAGTCGCGGTCGAGTCGCCCCACCGACGCCATGCGCCAACAGGACAACCGGAACCTACGCGGGCACGTAAACGCGAGCATCCTAACAGGCGAGGCGGCCGAAGTCAAAACAAACCAGATCGGGCGGGGCCAGGCGCCGCGCGCGCCCCTACACCCGTTCCCCCGCCGCGCCGGGTGCCGGCGGAGCGGCCGGCCGGATGCGCATGGCATAGAAGGACCGCCACAGGAACGTCACCGCCACCAGGAAGAACGCCGCGGCGAGCCCCAGGCTGACTGACGCCCCCGCCTCAGCGGTCAGCTGCACCGCCAGCTCGACCGCGAGGAGCCCGAAGAGCGTCGTGAACTTGATCACCGGGTTCATCGCCACCGACGAGGTGTCCTTGAAGGGGTCCCCCACCGTGTCGCCCACCACCGTGGCGGCGTGCAGGGCGGTCCCTTTCTCCTTCAGCTCCACCTCGACGACCTTCTTCGCGTTGTCCCACGCGCCGCCCGCATTCGCCATGAAGATCGCCTGGAACAGGCCGAAGAGCGCGATCGAGATCAGGTAGCCGATGAAGAAGTACGGCTCGAGGAACGCGAAGGCCAGCGTCGCGAAAAACACGGTGAGGAAGATGTTCAACATCCCCTTCTGCGCATACTGCGTGCAGATCGCCACCACCCGCGTGCTGTCCGCCACCGAGGCCTTCTCCGGCCGGTCCAGCCGGATCGTCCGCTTGATGAACTCCACCGCCTGGTAGGC
>Ga0315282_10001022_pt1 | contig 54060 bp, 56 predicted proteins | sample YL17G07_20_MG_FD_203693 | JGI IMG/M metagenome (GOLD analysis project Ga0315282, IMG submission 203693) | Sediment microbial communities from Yellowstone Lake, YNP, Wyoming, USA - YL17G07_20 | ecosystem: Environmental > Aquatic > Freshwater > Lake > Sediment | place: USA: Wyoming | collected...
TTGCACAGCCGTCTGGGCCGTCACGGTCCGCGACATCGACCGCCCCATATACGAACCAGCGGCCAGGCCGAAGACCAACACGGCAGCCGCCGCGATCTTGAAGGCCCATGGCCTGGACACGCGCAACCCACACCCAAGATGGATCACATTTCGTTGCGTCTCGGCGTTTTGGCGTTCTCGCGCCTTGGCCATGAGCTGCCAGGCCAAACTCGGCGGGGTAGGCGGGACTTCCGCGATCTGTAAGACTCGCTCAAGCCTGTGAAGGCTCTCCAAAGCGGTCCGGCACGACCTGCAGCGCACTAAATGATGCTCGACAACCGTCCGGTTCTTCGGGGATAGCTCCCCATCGAGGTGAGCACCCAGTTGTCTTCGAACTCTCAAACACGAGAACATACGAATGACCTTTCTGTACACTTAAACGACTCGAAAGCGAAAAACCCCCGCGTACAATCAAGAATCTTCCCACGTCTTCAGAGTCGCCTGGAGATGGTCACGACCACGAGCCAACAGGCGTTCGACAGCCTTCGGCGTCGTCTCAAGGGCTGACGCGATGTCCTGATAACTCAGACCTTCATAGTACCGCAGCACGACAGCGAGCCGCTGCTGTGGGGGCAAAGCGGCAAGAGCAGTACGTACCGTTTCCGCGTCCTGTCGTCTCTCCATTTCGCCGAGAGCGTCTGGCCCGGAGTCAGACACATCCGGCATCGTATCCAGACATCGCGGTAGCTTCTTCTTCGCCCGATCCAGGCACAGGCGGGAGATGATTTGGTAGAAATATGTCTTGAATGAGCATGTCGGCTGGTAGCGCCCGGCGGCCGCCAAAAGCCTCAGAAAAGCGTCCTGCACCACATCCTCGGCCTCGTGCCGGTCCCCCAGAAAGCGGCAGGCGATAACCCAGGCCGGCTTCTGGTGCCGAAGAACGAGTTGGTCGAAGGCGTTCAGGTCACCGCTGGCGAGAGCCTGCATCAACTGTTCGCTCGATGTGTGTTCCTGGTCGCTCATAGGACAAGGGTTGAAACGGCGGCACCCACCAGCACCACCCAGAGAATGTCCACCTTGAGACGCAAGGCCGCAAATGCCGCCAGCGCCAACACAGCAGCCGGAATTGACCAGGATGCAGCAATACCGAAGTTGATGGCCACGGCCACAAGCAGTCCCACGAAGGAGGCAAGTACGCCACGAAGCGCCCGCCGAAACCAAAGCGAGTGTTGCAGGCGGACGAAGTACGGAACCGTCACCAGCACCATCAGGAACGACGGTGTGAAGATGCCTATCGTGCCGGCGAGAGCACCCAGCACGCCCACGACCTGATAGCCGACGAACGTGGCCGTGATGACAATGGGCCCTGGCGTCACCTGGCCCAGAGCGATACCGTCCATGAATGTCCTGCTGTCCAGCCAGTGATGCACGTCCACAACCTCATGGAGCATCAGCGGCACGTAGGCGAAGCCACCGCCAAAAGCGAAGATATCCACCTTGAGCATCAGCATGGTCAAGTCGAATAATTGTCGGTCCAGCAGATACAGCGCCACAAGCCCGGCGGTAACCAGCACTGCCAGTAGTCCAGCGAGAGCGAGTGTTTGCCGGCCGGTAACAGGGCTACCAGTAATGGAAGTCCTGGTGGGAAGGTTGACCCCTTGGTACAGCAGGATACTCAGCATGGCTGAGGCGACAATGGCGACAATCGGGCTACCGTGGAGAACGAGGAATGCGGCTGCACCCGCCGCCAAGATCGCGTCCCGCCCGTTCCTGATCGAACTACGGCCAAAGGTCAACGTGGCGTTGACGACGATGGCGATCACGATCATGCGCAGGCCGTGAAAGGCCGCTAGCACCGGCTGAAGGTCTCGCCCTGCTTGGTACGCCGCCGACAGGCCGACCATGAATGCAAAGGCAGGCAGGCCGAATCCCACGAAGGCGGCAAGAGCACCGAGCGGTCCACCGGCACGAAGCCCGACATAAGCCGCCGTCTGCATGGCAGTCGCGCCGGGGATCGACTGGCACAATGCTGCGCCGTCCTCGAAGGTCTCTTGGGAGAGCCACCGGTTCCTTTTCACCGCCAGGTCGCGGATGTAAGCGACCATCGCTGGTCCGCCGAACGCCGTCAAGCCAAGACGCAGAAACGCCAGGAACAGCCGGACGGTCGGCACACGCGTCCCTGGTTGGTTCTTCCCGGTGATCGTCGGCAATCCGCTGATGTCCACTTGGCCGTTGTTCACAAGAAGCCCTTTCTACTCATCCAGCCGCAACAACCTGTCGGCTGTCTCGCGCCATCGAGCCAATGCCTTCTCGTTGATGCGATAGTGAACGAAATACCCTTGCTTGTGAGCCGTGACGATCCCTGCGTCCCGTAGGACCCGCAGGTGCTGTGAAATCGCTGCCGGGGTCAATTCGAGGGAACGCGCCAGGGCGTTCACACAGAGAGAGCGTCGCTTGAGCACCTGGATCATACGCACCCGTGTGTTCACGGACATGAGCTTGAACATCCGAGCCAGTCTTTCCGAATCCGTCACGATCATTCCTTCGATTAAGTATCAATGCAGATACTTTAGTCCATTCGGTGCCAGACATCAAAGGAAAACTGGTGCCACCTTTGCCATCACGATCGTGTAGATCATCGCCGTGGCAAAGCCCACGGACCCACGTGGTTGTTGTGGATGCGTTCAAGTCACGACGGCCCATATCACACTGACGCATTGCAGTTGGGGCCGCGTGCGCGGTGGAGAAGCAGAGGCGGGGCTACTGCTTGCTGGAAGCCTGCTCTTTTGCCTTCGTTGCCTTGATCGCCTTCTGGATGATAGAGGAAGATTCAATCCCACCGGCCATCGGCCCTGTAGCTGCATTTCGAGCTGGCAGACCCTGTCTTTGAGAAAAAGGACTTCCTTGGCCTTGGCGTCGGTATCCATGGCGGCCAATCGTTTCAGACTTCGTCTTCGAACCCGTCCCGAGAATCGGGCCGCGAGCGGGGTGGCTCTTACGAGGAGTGAGACGGCGGCATTGAGGATATCGAGGTTCTCTGCCATGGTGCCCCTTTTAGAGCGTCAGGGAGCGATGCAAACCAAATCGAAGGGCATACTATAGCCTCTGATGGGACAAGATGCGAGCCCGGAACTCAGGGCTATAAGTGGCTTTGCTCCAAAGGGATAGGCGGGTTTTCATGATGGTCCCACCGGCGTTTGACAGGCACAGTCAGGCTTGGGGAGGCCGCCAGGGTTCTACCGCACACGCTTGGTCAGGCAGATGTCGTCGATGTAGATTCTGCCTCTGCCGCCAAGATGGAGGTGGTCGCGGTCGCCGACGCCGATACAGAGCTTCGTGATCGCGCCGGGGTCTACACCTGCGGCCTGCACGTCCGCCAGCGGGAGGTGCCACTTGCGCCACTCGGTGGAGAGCATCGCATCGGCGTCACGATGGACCACCACGGCGACTCGCCCGCCGCTATCCTCGATCCCCACGTACAGCGGGTCGGGGTCGTTGTCGGCCTCGCCGCGGAAGAACAGGGTCAGGGTATCGGCCCCGTCGGTCGTCCAGTCCTGAGACAACTCCCAGGTCCGCTCGGCCTGCGAGAACCACGGTTGCTTCACGTTGTCGTAACTCATCGGCATCGACTGCCGCCCGCCGTGTACGATGATCTCCTCGGCGAATGACTCCGAGGGATTGCCCACAAATGAGCCGGTGCGATTGCCCCGGATCTCAGGCTTCATACCGATGCCATCGATCCAGCTCTGGAAGATAGCTGAGCCGGCGTCGATGTCGTCCGTGTAGGTTTCAAAATCATCCACCGTCGCGACGACGATGAAGTCGGACGTACTGAACTTCCAGACCTGTCCCTTAGACGGGCTGTTGACATCGGCCGCATCGACTCCATCGATTCGCCAGTAGTACGTTCTGCCCGCTTCCAGAGAACCGGGATCATAGATGGTCGCCCCGGCCGGTTGGCGGCCCCGGTACACGCTGGGGTCCTGGCTCGTAGCGCTCACCACGGTGGCCTCATCGTCGCCGAAGTAGATGTCATACTCCACACCAGCGTCTCCCGCCGCCCAGCGCAGAACCAGCGAGTCCAGGATATCGTCGGCCCCGTCGTAGGGCTTGGGCGAGACGGCCTTGTGCACCAGCCTGGGATAGTCCCAACCGCCGGGAATCCACCAGATGTCCTCGTTTCCATTGGCCGTTTCGTAGACGAAATCCCAGCCCGCATCGAGGAACGTGCGTGCGCTGTGCATCTCACCCGTCGTCAACCCCGTGCCGCCGGCGCTGGTACGCTGGCCGGATGTCTGCGTATCCCAGAACGAGTAGGCGACTCTGTTTTCTCCGCTACCCACGAGGCCGCCGACGTACTGGTTGCCTCCGACCACGCCGGCGCTGTACGAACGGTAGACAATCCCGTTGTGCCCGTTGTCCCCCACCAGGCCGCCGACCAGAGCCTTGCCTCTGACGTCCGAGAGCGAATCACAGTCCGCGATGGTGCCCGCCTGGATCACCCAGCGCGCCGAGAGGGCAGGCTGGGACAGGCCCCAGTTCTGTCCCACCAGACCGCCGACACTCTGACCGCCGCTGACCACACCATCAGCGGTGCACTGGGTGATGTCGCCCGAATTCGCACCCACCAGTCCTCCCACGAAGTCCCTCCTGCCGGTGACCAGACTCACGCTCCGGCAGCACGTCAGTCTGCCCGCGTTGGACCCAACCAACCCGCCGAGATATGCCCCGGAACCGCACACTGTGCCGCCGCTGCAGCAGTGATCCACCATGCCCTGGCAGAACCCGGCCAGTCCGCCGACACAGTCCCCCGAACCTGTTACGTTGGCCTCGGCTATCGCCAGATCCCTGACCCGGGCGCCGCGTGTGAGCAGGCCGAACAGCCCCACATATTCCTGGCCGCTAACCGTCAGGTGCGAGATCGCGTGGCCGTCGCCGTCAAACGTGCCCGCGAAGGGCGTACCCTGAAAGTCCTTCTGGGTAGGGTCTGTATCCGGCGCAACGGTGCGGAACGCGGGCCTGCCATGCGTTCCGTCGTAGTCTGCCAGATCGATATCCGCCATGAGGCGAAAGTCCTTATCCTAATCCTCCGGATGGCCGCCGAGGGCCACCATCTGCTCGGCCGTCCAGATTAGGTACGGATCGGCAGCGGTGCCGTGCCCGCCGCCGTACTTGGCCTCGGTCATCGCAACCGGTGCCGGTCGATCCATCACGTAGAAATCCCGCAGGAACAGCCCGTCGCGCCAGCCGCCGGTGATGTACAGTCTGCCCCGGTGCTGCGCGGCGGCAAGGCTGTTCGCCACGTAAGGCATCTTCAGAGGAGTCAGCCAGACCCGCTGGCGGGTGTCGAGCCGGTCCACTGTATCGGAGCCACTGTAGGCGGAGACCTCCGCTCCGCCAAACACATAAATGATGCCATCTAGCAGTTCGACCTCGGTATAGCAGTGCCCATGGGGCATCGGCGGCAGGTCGTAGAAGATTCCATCCTCATAGACCTGTGGCAACAGGGATGGCGAGAGGGAGGGGTATGCGTCCATCGTGGAGGTGCCGGACATCAGGTAGACAGCGTAGCCGTCCCGGCAGGCAAAGTCGCCCAGACATCGGGGATTCGGCCACTCGGCACGTGCCGTCCACGTGTCGGTGACGGTGTCATAGACCTCGACGTTGGAGGTAATGAAATGGCCCCGGTTGTCCAGGCCGCCGAAGACCCAGATCTCTCTGCCGATCACGGCCGAGCCCATGTCCTCCCGGGCCGTCGGCATGGGGGCCTTCAACGTCCACCGGTCTTCATCCGGGTCGTACTCGCCACAGACGGGTGTCTTGCCCCCGGCAGCGCCTTTGGTGGAGTCGTGGCCGCCGATAAAGTAGAGCTTGCCGTTGACGCACCGCATGACTGGGCTCTGGACCCGCGAAGGCGCCGGCGCACACTCGAACCATGCTCCCTCTCCAAAATCGTAGCGGTACATTGTGGATACATGAAGGCCATCACAGCCGCCGGCGGCGACATAGATGCTGTCTCCGCAGCTCTCACACGCATGTTGAGACTTGCCGGCCGGCATATCCGGCAGCTTCTGCCACGCCAGCATGCATAGTACTACCGCCAGCACCATGTCTGGGTCCTTGCGCCGTGTGCGATTCGAGTCTCCTCAGCGGTGTCCTACAGACGTGCCTGGTCTTGGCGATTGCGAGGGACTTATCGCACTGCCTGCTGATGACTGTTGTCGTTGGACCTCCCTGCGACCCTACCTGTCCTACGTCGTAGGGATTATAGCCGATTCCTGCGCCGCTTGTCAAGACCAATGTCACGGAATTCGATTCAAGGATTCAAACTCCTTGCTTTGAGAGACAAACAAACGTCACGGCATGCCCTGCGTGGGACGGCGGATTTGATGAAGTCCGAGGCTGCGATCGGCCTGAGCGCTGTAGGCGGCGATCTGATCACTGGGAACTTGACTGGGACCAAGGCTCGCGTCGGCAAGTCTCAGTGCTGTTCGCAGAGTGTTTCGAGGTGAGCGAGTCGGCGGCCTATCCTTGCGTCGCTTTGCCGGCGGCGCTCCTGACTGCTGCCAGGGAATATCTCCCGGCAATGCGGCCCTTGACTTCTGCCACACCCTCATCTCTTGCGATGAGCTACCTGTTGTAAGTAGAATCGCACAAGGCTGAGCCTGCTGAGCGGTCAAGCGGATCCGTATCGATACAGGGTCGCGCATGATTGTCGGGAGACGTTCCTATGGGTGAGCACTGGGTAACCGGCGGGTTGATGACCATCATGGCGTTGGTCTTGACACTGCCCTTTTTCTCCCACAGAGTGGAGAAACAACTGGAGCTGTTCCTTTTCATTACGGGCGTTCTCTCTGTGACCATCTCCGGACTGTGGAGCTGGCACCTCGTGCGTGCAGCCCTGGTCGATCCAATCAAGATCACCCTGGCGGTCCTGGTCGCCGGATTGCTCTTTCGGTTGATCCGACCGAAGATTGGTGGGTGGGCGAACCTTCTCGCCAGGCAGGTTGGATTCGCCCCCTTATTCTTCGTCGTTGTCGTCGGCGTGGGTCTGCTCTCCAGCTTCATCACGGCCATTATTGCGGCCCTGATCCTGGCGGAAATTGTCAGTGCCCTGCGCCTGCCAAGAGATGTCGAACTCCGCGTGGTTGTCATTGCCTGCTTTTCCATAGGTCTCGGGGCCGTCCTGACGCCCCTGGGCGAGCCGCTATCTACAATTGCCGTCGCCAAGCTCGCAGGCGAGCCCTATCACGCGGGCTTCTTCTTTCTCCTGGGGCTGCTGGGCAAATGGGTGATTCCCCTGATCCTGGGGCTCGGACTCTTGACGGCGCTGCTGCCGAACGGGCACGAGGTGAGAGAGCCAACCCTCACCGAAGACAAGCCTGAACAGACCCGAGACATCGTGATCCGGGCGATGAAGGTCTACCTGTTTATCCTGGCCCTGGTGTTCCTGGGCACTGCATTCACGCCGATTGTGGATCGCTATCTGACGCGCATCCCGGCCGTTGGACTCTACTGGATCAACATTATTTCCGCCGTCCTTGACAACGCGACTGTGACGGCCGCAGAGGTCACGCCAATGATGTCCGAGCAGACCATCAGAACCATCCTGCTCGGACTGCTGATTGCCGGCGGCATGCTGATCCCGGGCAACATCCCTAACATCATCTGCGCCAACAAGCTGGCGATCAAAAGTGGCGAATGGGCCCGTGTCGGCGTCCCACTCGGACTGGTGCTGATGACCGGTACATTTGTTGTCCTGCTTCTGGCCGAATTCCTGTAAGCCGGTCTCGTTTGCCAGCAGAAGCCCCTGAGGATCAAGACCGGTGTCGCGCCTTCTGTGGTCCGATACAACCTCGCGAATCAGTGGTCCGTAGCCTTTGGCGTCTTGATGGCCGCAGTAGTGCAAATCGCTGTTGACAGGAGAATCCACTCTCACTACACTGATTGTTCAAAGGGTGTGAGATCCACACGGACCTCGCAGGCATGTTAGGGTGGTCGGGCCGCCATCCACTAATCAATCTGAGTTGCGATTGTTAGGAGACGGCCTATGCCTGCGTCCAATGGTCAGATCGATGACAAGCAAACCACGGGGCTGGGGCTTTTGGCCAGGATCTGGTGGATGTTTCTGGACAACGTTGTTCTCGCCTTCTGTATCCTATTCGTTGTTCAGAATCAGGGCAGATTTTTTCTCGCGGCCGACTGGGTCTTCTGGATTGGCGTAGCCACCCTCGTGCTGGTGCGATACGCGGATATCCGGTTCCTCGACGGGTGCACTATCATGGGTACGCGCGCCTCTGTCAGCCACTGGACCAGGTACGCTGTCCTGATGGTGGCCTGTTCGGCCGCAGTGTGGGTGCTGACTCATGTGGCGAGCCGCGCCATTCCAGCAAAGTGAGAGCGGCTCGGGCTGAGTATTCCTGGCAGCAGGGAACACCGCTGCGCACATGGGCCCCGGCGGTCAATGCAAGAGCCATCGTCTTTGAATAAACGGGATGCGACCTGCTCATATTCTCCGGATCGGTCAGTGCCCGCGGAGCAAGTCTTGGCAATCAGGCGGTCCAAGTACGTGATGCCCTTTGACCATCGGATTCACCCGTCGATGCACGGACTGGCGATCCTGGTGCCCGCCGCCATTGCAGACGGCGGCTGACCACTCGGGGCAGAAGGCTCGAGGTGGGAGAAACGGCCATGAAGATCGTCCGGCTGCAGGCATACAGGCAAAACCTCCTGAGCGTAGTGAAACGGATCGTTCAGGACCTGGAAGACTCCCACACCTGTCAAGGGAAGCTCTCCATAACGAGAGTATTCCCCTCTGCCGGGCTCAAGGCAGGTGATCCCGCCGGCGATCCCTACCTGGTTATTGAAGAGGAGAAGTGCGACAAGCTTCTGGGACTGATCCCGTACAGTAGAAGGAAGGTCGTACTGGTGGTCAGAGAGGGATTTTATGATATCGTGGACAGGCAAAGCAGAGATCTATTTGTTGTCCTCAGATGCAGCAACTGCGAGGCCGTCGCCCGAAAACATCTTGAGGACTATGGCAGGAGGAACTTCGCTACGCACGTCGTGTACTGGGGCAGAAGCCGTCTGCGGCCCAAGTGCACGGTCTCACTGCAATCAGTCACATTGTCGCGACCTGTGGCCATCGGACGGGAAGCGACCATGAGCCGTGGCCTGGTGAGGTGGAGACCGGAATGTCGGGGTCGGGATTGAATTCACGAAACACTTCGATCGGACGGATGCGTGGATCACCGGATGCGGCGGCACGCCCCGGTATGGGTCTGCACCGGCCATGTTCCACTCCCTTGTCGAAGGAGGTGATTGGGGGAACGACTCGGAGTCCGTCGCACAGCGACGATCTCCGATCGGTAGCGGACGACAGCCGACTGGCTCGTGTGCCTCGGACGGTATGTTTCGTGGATGGCAGGGCCGTGTTTGTCGGGAGAGGGTCGTAGGATGGCGACGGACAAGCGCGTGATTGTTGTATCAGACCTCCACATTCTCGGCGATGCAGTCGCGGATGGCCGAAGTCATGTCTGGCGCGGCCCGGACATCTTCGATAGTGCATGTGAACTGGCGTGGCTCATCGACTGCCTCGACACGGCGCAGGACGGGGGGGCCGGCACGGATCTTGATTTGGTCCTTAACGGCGACAGCTTCGATTTCCCTGCGGGAGAGTCTGCCGATGCCCTCATCGGCGATCCGCAACTGGCAGCCGTGAGAATCGAGGCAGCGTTGAATCGTGTGCCTCAGGTGTGTGGTGCGCTGAGCAGGTTCCTGGACTCCCATAGGCTGACTGTGATGGCTGGCGACCGCGACACGCAGATGGTGCTGCCTGCTGCGGGTTCACGGTTTGTCGATGTGCTCGGAGCCCGAGAGGATGCAGTCCGCTTCTTACCGGATAGCGAGCCCTGCCGGATAGGGCGGCTCTGGATCGAGCACGGCCATGCATATGATCCCTGGAGCATCATCGATGAGAACGGCGTGAAAATCCTGCGGGTCATGCAGCGCCGCGACGAAGGCATGCAGTTGACAGGCAGCGACCTTCGAAGATTATGCATCCTACTGAAAGGCCTCGTCACGGGCAGCCATTCAACGGAGGCACACGAGGATGTCTACCATGCCGCGGCAGGCAGGCTCCTGGGCAGGCAGGATGTTGATGTGGTTGTTTTTGGACACACTCATCGAGCACTTCAGGTGAGTCTTCCGGGAGGTGTGTACATGAATACGGGTACGTGGGCGCGCAGGCCCAGGGTCCTGGAGGAGTGCCTGGACGATGCAGATGACGCGATGGAAAAGTTCGGTACATGGATCGAGAGTCTTCTGAATGGCCAATTCGATGGCTGGGTCTGTCCGCAGCTCACTTACGCGGATATCCGACTGTCGAGGACCGGGGAAGTGGAGTCCGCCTGTTTTTGTGAGTTCAGGGAAAGTATCTGAAAGGCTAACGGAGCGTTGCATCCGCGAACTGGCCGGTTCCTGCAATTATCGTGTCAATGGCGGGCTGTCGCCGGACACCTCGAATATAGGCGCTGCCGGGAACGTAGCACGCGACTTGGAGGATCGCACACCCGGGCAGCGCCCTTCATAGGTGAAATAGGGTACTGCGTGTGGCGTTGTCGGTCATTCTCATCGCGGGCTATGTTGCGGTTCTTGCGTTCGTCGCTGTACGGGCCCGTGCTGCCCGTGAGTACGCCGAATTTTCGCTCGCTAGGCGTGCCCTTCCCCTGGCTCTGATCTTTGGCAGCCTGTGTGCCGCATACATTGGGCCGGGCTTCTCCATTGGCTTTGTGGGAAAGGGCTTTCACAGCGGGCTTCTTTTTCTGTGCGTTGGCCTGGCCTACTCCGTCCAGAACATTCTCGTCGGTGTATTCATCGCGCCGCGGCTTCGCTCCTTGAGCGACTGCCATACGCTGGGTGACGCGATCGGACACAAGTACAATCGCACGTGCCAGATTCTGGCGGGGATCATCTCAGTCGGTCTCTGCGCCGGGTTTGCCGCCATAATGGCCAAGGCGGCAGCGATCGTCCTGCACGAGGTCTTTGGCCTCCCGATGGGATTCACCGTGGTGCTGATCGTGCTGATCACGTCGGTGTACACGACCTTCGGCGGATTACAGGCCAGCGTGATGACGGATGCGCTGCAGTTCAGCTTGTTCACCATCCTGATGCCCGTGATATTCCTGTTCATACTGATCTGGAGGATCGATGACAGCGCCGGCACCCTCGCTCGTGAGCTGACCGCAGCCACTTCAGTTGGGTTTCGGTCCACCTCTCCGGTGCAGATCGTTGGGCTGATTGCGGCCTTCCTCCTGGGGGAGACCCTGATACCGCCCTATGCGAATCGTGCTCTCGCGTCGCGGACGACCAGCGCTTCCAGGAACAGCTTCATCCTGGCGGGGCTGTTCAGCGCGATATGGTTTACAGTCATGATCGCGTTGGGCATCGTCGCCCGGCCACTAGTGGCAGCAGGAACGCACGAGGACCATGTGCTCCTGACCCTGGTCAAGACGACCATGCCGGAAGCGGGATATATGCTTTTGCCAGTGGCGCTGATCTCCGTCACCATGTCCAGCCTGGATTCGTTGCTGAACGCAGGAGCGGTGTCATTCACCCAGGACATCGTCAAGCCGTTTGCGATGGTCTCGGATAGGGCCTCACTGCTCTGCGGTCGCTTGGCGACCGTAGCGATTGCTGCATTGGCGGCGACGGCGGCCATGGCCGTCCCCCAGATCATCACGGGGCTACTCATCTGTTACACGATTTGGGCGCCTGCCATCCTGCCGGTCGCAGTGCTCGGCCTGTGGCTGAAGAAGCCTCGCCCGCTGGCCGGTATTCTGTCCATGATGACCGGAGCGACGGTGGCCCTGTCCCTGCAGTTTGTCTGGCCGCACGCGACGGAGGTCCCTGCGATCCTCTTGGCGCTCGTCGCGGCGCTGGCCGCATACCTCGTCGGACATTTCCTCGGTGGTCCCATGGAGGGCAAGTGATGGAACCTGTAATCTTCGCAGTCGCTGTCCTGGTCGCAGGGCTGATCATGGCCAGTGGCGTTTGGGTGGCCACGGTCCTGATTGCCAACGTAGCTCGTGTCAAACGACCAACCGTGTCACAGGCGCAAGGCCGGGCCGCCGAGCAGGCAGGTCTGTAGGATCGCCGCAGACTCCAGCTCGTTGCAGGCCGCCCACCAAAGCCCTTTTCGCACGGCATCCGGCGTGGATGCATTACCATCATCTGATTCCGCGCCATGTAAATGTGCGACATATCTGATGGCTCTGGCCACGAGTGCCGTAGAATCAGCCGATTCAGAGGGATCGACTGAGATCATGTCACACCCGAAGCCTTGCGCCGTGGATATCACTCGTCGCCGTGCTGGCGGCACTTGCACGACCATCGGTGGTCAGTGTGATGTTCTCGGGCGGCATCGACCACTGGATGATGGTCGGCGTCAGTGCGAGCTTCGCGTCATCATCCTGGTCGCGCGACGGACGATCCACCGACTCAGTGGCGTTGTTCCCCCCGACCACATGCGTGAGCTACCTGGTCTATCTCCGGAGGTCGTCCGACGTTGCTTGATGAGACCAGACGAGACTGCAAGTCAGCTTATGTCCGAATGCCAAGGCGGCGTATATCAGAAATACAACTGCTGGCGGTTTCGGCATTGCGATGTACAAGGTAGAATTGGCCCGTCTGCAAGAAATGAAACAGTGGCGGCAGTCCCATGAAACGATTCTTCTCATTACTGGGTTTTCGGCAATGGAAAGATGTCAAGCAAGCCGAGAAGGACGTGTATGACAATTGGGCGGGCACCTATGACCACTCGTTTTGGCCCGTGTGGCTTGATAAGTGGGTTGATGCCTTTGCCCAGGACGTTCCCGAAGGAAGCTCGGTGATCGACATAGGGTGCGGAACGGGAAACGCTCTCTTGCGTTTGTCCAAGAGGAATCCTTCACTTCTGGCAGGCATAGACATCTCACCCAAGTCGATTGTCGTTGCCAAAGCTAAGCTTTCCAGCATTCCTGCGGATCTTAGAGTTGGTGACGCCGAGTCAAGCCTGCCGTGGCCTGATGACACATTTGATGTCGCGGTTATGAACGCGACAATACATCACTTCCCCAAGCCGGAAGACGTGTTACGCCAAGCCTTTCGCGTCTTGAAACCCCAAGGGCGCCTCATTATCGCCGATCCCCTTTACTTCTTTCCATTTCTCCAGATTGTGAACCTGCTCTTGAGAGTCTATCCTCTCAATGGTGATCTACAGTTCTTCAGTCAGAAGGGCCTCGGTGAGTTGGTCAAGAGATGCGGCTTTCAAGGTGTTGAGCAGAAGCATGCTGCCTTCCTTGCGAGGTACACTATGGGGTTCAAGCCATGAGAGAAAGCTGCCTGCGGAGAGAGACGATGCCGCGCTTCCGGCTCGACGCGGCAGATGCCGCTAAACACGAATCGTCGTTGTCATCTACAGGTTTTTGATCTATAGGCGTTGAGGTGCCGGACTGCACCGCGAAGATGCCTTTACCGTCGCAGTGTACACCGTTGGACTTGGCGAGTAAACTGATAGGCGGCATCCGCAGGGGCCTTGAGCGTGTGGCACGAGGCCACGACGCCTGTGACATCGTGGCGGCGGAGATCGACGATAAGCCTCGTCTCCATTTTGCAGGAGTTCAGCAAGGATGAATCGACATGCTCGGTGGAATTGACTACTTTGTCGTCATAGTCTATCTCGCGGGCATCATGGTGCTGGGCCTGTACTTCGCGAGATTCGTGCGCTCGGCGGATGATTTCTTCGTGTCCGGCAGGACGCTGCCGTTCTGGGCCGTCGGCATGTCCATCGTCGCCACCGACATCAGCGCGATGGATTTCGTGGGCGTATCGGGCCAGTCCTACCGTTTCGGGATGGCCGTAGGCAACTTCGACTGGCTGGGCTCCGTGCCGGCGATGCTCCTGGCGGCGTTCATCTTTATTCCGTACTTCTGGAAGGCCGGCCTGTACACGATCCCAGAGTACCTGGGCCGCCGCTACAACGACCACGTCCGGGCGGTCGCGTCACTGACCTGGATCATCTTCTTTGCCCTTGATTTGGGCGTGCTGTTCTGGGCGACGGCGGTCATGTTCGAGCCGTTGATGGGCTGGCCGCCGTGGTTCTCGATCGTAGCGACAGCGATCGTCGTCGGCCTCTACACCTTCTTCGGTGGCCTGACCGCCGTGGTGATGACTGATGTCGTGCAGATGATCATCATGTTCGTGGGTGGGGCTACCGTCGTGGTTGTCGGCCTCTACCACGCCGGCGGCTGGAGCGGCCTGACGGGCAAAATCGCCGCGATGGGCGATGCATACCAGAATCACTTCAAGGTGGTCCTGCCTGCCGACACCCAGACACCGTTTCCATGGACAGGCATTCTCTTCGGTCTAACCCTGGTCATGTCCAATGCATACATGATCGGCAACCAAGCCATCGTGCAGCGGTGCCTGGCCACCAAGAGCGTCTGGCACGCCAAGGCGAGCATGCTCTGCGGGGCGTTCTTCAAGATGTTCATCCCCATGCTGGTCATGTTCCCGGGACTGATTGCTGTCGCCACATACCCTGGGCTGAAGGATGGGGACCAGGCCTTTCCCACGCTGGTCAAGAGCCTGTTGCCGCCCGGGCTGCGTGGGCTGCTGTTCGCCGGGTTCTTGGCCGGTCTGATGTCCACGATCGATTCGATCCTCAACTCCACGGCGACCCTGTGGACCAAGGATATCTATGAACGATACTTGAAGAGAGACGCGAGCAGCCGCCATTACATGGTCGTGGGACAGTTGGCCACGGTGATGCTGCTGATATTTGGCGTGATCACGTCGCCGCTGAGCAAATTTTTCCCGGGCATCTACGTCGCTATTCAAACGTTCCTTTCGTTCTTCCAGGGTCCGGCGTTCTCTGTTCTGCTGCTGGGCATGTTCTGGCGACGGGCCACACAGTGGGGCGGGTTGGTGGGGCTGGTCGGCGGCATTTGTACCTCGGCCCTGCTTTACATATTCAAAGGCCGATTGTTTACGATTCAGGACCCGTTTCTTTATGTCTCGTGGTGGTCATTCGTGGCGGGGGTGCTGCTCAACATGGCGACAAGCCTAGCGACCCGGCCGCACCCCCACGGACGACTAGCCGGACTCGTATTCGGATTGCCGAAGGGCGCCGGAGACAGTTATGAGGCGGCGGTATGTTGAACTTCGACTGGCTCAGATGGGTGCCGATGCCGGCGGCCAAGGCCGTCTTCCTGGCATTGTTCGTCGTCTCCGGGCTGCTCGTGATGGTGATTCCGAGACAGTACATCTACGAGGGAATCGAGAGTCCTCGCTGGTGGCACAACCTGAAGCTCTGGGCACTTGTGTGCTGACCATAATCTCCAGCATCTACTGCACCTTTTGAGAGAAGCGGGCGATGACAGCGACTGAGAATCAGCATGACGCGAGAAGGCTTCATGATTCCCAGATCAACAAGGCCCTCGGTGTCTTTCTGGTCTTCTTCGCCCTGGTAGTGCTCGTGTCCATTCTCTTCACCGACACGGGGATCGGCAAACTGACAAATCTCGGGGCAGGGGCCATCATCGGTGGGATCGGCGGTGCCATGGTTCTGAAGGGACTCAAAGCCGGCCGCAAGCGGCTGGAGTAGACAATGGCGTGCCGATCCAGAAGTCATAAGGCGATTGGTTGCCGCACATCAGGGTGTCAATAGCTTGATAACGCCTGGCTGGATGCGGCGTTAAGGCACCGGTGGCGTCTCAGGGGGTCTCGGTGGCCAGAAGGTTTATGCATCCGAGCTTGATGGCCTTAAGACTGATGAGGTTCTCCGCGGTCTTGTTGATTTCACCTACCTGCCCACGCAGAACGATGAAGGCACTGATCCGAATGGCACTGCCGTGGGTTTGGTTGGCGCAGACCCTCACACGAGGCACCAAGGGAATGGTGTGAATCTCTATCCTGTGTTACGGTCTTGCTCCGGGCCGCCGCATCGATATCATGCTTTTGGCCTTCCTTGGCCGATGTAGTTCATGGCCCTCCTTGGGTTGTCTTCTCATGAGAACCAAGGAGGGCTTTGTCATGACAAGCCTATCGACCACACGAATGCATGGCAAGAACGAATTTGCCGTGATCGCCGATCCTTTTATCCATGATCCAGGCTTGCCTTTCGCCTCCGTGTTGGATGCCGAATCAATCCAGCGAGTCTTCCGGGAGGAAGAGGCGCTCTTCGGGCAGGACGACATTTTCTCCACCGAGATCGTGCTGTGGGCCTTCCTCGCGCAGATGTTGCGGGACGGCAAAGGGGTCGCGTGCTCGGCCGCTGTGGCCGACATTGCGACCTATATGCTGCAAACCGGTCAGCGTCCCCCCTCCGGAGACACGGGCGATTATTGCCGCGCCAGGGCGAAGGTCAACTTGCGGGTGCTACAGCGTCTGGTCCAGGGGGTGTCCGGCCAACTGCAGGAAAGCGTCGCGCCGGCGTGGTTGTGGAAGGGCCTGCACGCCAAGCTGGTGGACGGTTTCACGTTCACGATGCCCGATACGCCGGAGAATCAGGCGGCGTTTCCCCAACCTCGCGTGCAGCGTCCGGGCGTGGGATTCCCCATCGCACGGGTCTGTGCCGTGCTCTCTCTGGCCACGGCCTGCGTATGTGACATGGCGGTTGGGCCTTGCGAAGGCAAAGAGACGGGCGAGCCTGCGTTGCTCCGCGCGATGCTGGAGTCATTCGAGGAGAACAACGTGGCCGTCTTCGACCGGTACTATTGCTGGTTCATGATGCTGGCCCTCCTGTCCCTTCGTGGGTGCCACGTGTGCGCCCGGCGGCACCAACAGCGACGCAGTGACTTTCGGCGGGGACGCCGCCTGGGGCCGGGTGACCACCTGATCACGTGGACACGGCCCCAGAAGCCGAAGTGGATGTCACAGGAGCAGTATGACCAGATGCCCGAGACCCTCACGTTACGCGAGGTGCAATTCCAGGTGATGGTCCCGGGACGGCGAACCGAAACCATCACCGTCATCACCACCCTGACCGACTCCAAGGCCTATTCCCGAGAAGACATCGCGGATTTATACGGCTTCCGCTGGAATGCGGAGCTGGATATTCGGCACATCAAACAGACGCTGCACCTGGACCACGTCCGCTGCAAGACGCCGGACATGGTCCGGCGGGAATTGTGGGTGACCCTCTTGGCTTACAATCTGATCCGCAAGGTGATCGCCACGTCCGCTGCGGTGCATAAGAAACAGCCTCGCCAACTGGGTTTCACCTTGGCCTGTCAGAGTATCCTGGCGTCCTGGATGTTGTTTTCGACAGGTGCGTGCCATGACTCGCGCGCAATGTACAACACGCTGTTGGCCCACATCGCCGCCCACGAGGTGGCCAACCGGCCTGGCCGGATCGAACCACGCGTCCTCAAACGCCGCCGACATCGCTATCCCCTCATGCGACGGCCACGCGCGCAACTACGGGCGGAACTCGGAAAAACGTAAACCCATGCCCATACACTGCTTGCCGACGGCAGTGCCATTCGGCACTGATCCGATTTCGATACAAGTCCTCCGCGCCCAGTGGTCGTTTCATGATTCTCCTCCGCATCTCGCACGCGCTTGCTCTGCGATCCTGACAGACCGATGTGTGGCGTGCCTTCAGGAATTCCATGGCAAGACTACTGGAACTTCCCGCGGGGATTGCCCATCTGACCGGCGGAAAACCGATTGCCGTCCTCGTGTCCGCTGTTTCCTGCGGTCGGATTCCAGCGACCCGGTGGGTGGATCACGGCGTAGGGCGCGGGGTAGCCGCGCGAGGGCTCGTGAGTGTGCCACCTCGCGTCACCATGGTGGGCGGTCGCAGTCAGTTACGGGTGGATTTGGGTGGACCGAGCCCATGTTTTTGGACCTGCATATAGACTCTTTCGCGAACGGAACTTGGACGAATTGTGCCAGCACCAGTCAGATTCTGGCTGAAAAAAAGTCGAACAAAAGTTCTTGCAGTCCAATATGTGAGTATATTATGTTATAGTAGCATATGGTTTCTACCGAGTGGATATATATGGATGCAGATACAAAGAGATTCTACGAGTTGAAGGCTGAGATCATCCAGGCGGCCGGACATCCTATCCGGCTTGGCATCATTGAGTTCCTGAGCCGGGGTGAGCAGTGTGTCTGTGATATTGTCGAGCACGTCGGTGCGCAGCGTTCCAATGTATCCAGACACCTGTCCGTCATGCTCAAGGCCGGGGTGTTGGAGAGCCGTAAGGACGGTCTGAAGGTGATCTACAAGCTCCGTACGCCGTGCATTGTCAAGTTCCTGGCATGCGTCGATCAGGCTTTGCGGGAGAGGATGCAGCGCGAGGCCGCCCTCTTCAGGAAGCTTTAACCGAACTCCAATACGATCAATGGGATTGTCTGTGACCGATATGTGAGTATTTCATGGTATAATGGCATAGTTTGCGTGTCTTTGACGAAGCTATCGATGAGTCTATCAATTGGCCTTCTGAGGTCTCTGGCTGCGATTAGGCGTGTTGAGATCCTTGACGCGTCGAGAGACGGCTCCAAGAACGTTGGTCAGTTGGTGGCGCGTGACCTTGGGTGTCAGTCGGGCGTGTCAAAGCATCTGCGTATCTTGCATAATTCCGGGTTGGTCAACCGTGAAAAGAAAGGCCAACAAGCAGTCTACAGCATCACTCCGGTCGTCAAACGACTTTGCATCGAGTTGGATGCTGTCACCAAGTGCGCACTCAAAAGACGATTGGGACAATAGCAGAAGGCAAGTCATAGTATGAATTGGCGAAGTGAATGGAAGAAGTTGGCGGCGATCGCGGTTGTCTTTCTCGCGTTCTTCTGGCTGCCCATAGGCTGGGGGCGATTCGACAACGCGGTCATGGAATCTCTTCACTTGACCAAATGGTATGCACGGGAACACGTGCTCTTGTGCCTGGTGCCGGCCTTCTTCATTGCCGGAGCTATCGGCGTGTTCATCAGCCAGGCTTCGGTCATGAAGTATCTGGGGGCCAAGGCCAATAAGGTGTTGGCCTATGGCGTGGCCAGTGTCTCCGGCTCGATTCTGGCGGTCTGCTCCTGTACCGTATTGCCGCTATTTGCCGGCATCTGGCGGATGGGGGCAGGACTGGGGCCGGCGACGGCTTTCCTCTACTCCGGCCCGGCCATCAACGTTTTGGCCATCATTCTCACGGCCCGCATTCTCGGACTGGAACTGGGCATTGCCCGAGCCGTGGGCGCCATCAGCTTCTCTATCATCATTGGCCTGATTATGCACCTGATCTACCGCAAAGAGGAATTGGCCAAAGCCGACGAGCAACTCGCCATGCCCGAGCCCGAGGTCAGTCGGCCCTTGTGGGAGAATGCCGCGTTCTTTGCCGTGATGATCGGCATTCTCGTTTTTGCCAATTGGGGCGCGCCGAACGAGTTCGCCTTCAAGCTCAACGATGGTCGGCAGTTCAACGCCGCTATCGTCAAGGCCCCGGAGAATCCCGCCGCTGAGGGGGCTTCCTATTCCCTGAAGGTCATCAGCGGTGCGAGCGAGGGCGAGCAAGTGTCCGTGCCTGCCGCTGCAATCGAATCCAGGACGCCCACCCCCGGTGTGTGGACGACCCTTTGGCAGAACAAATGGCTTGTGACCGCCGGCTTTGCGGTCGCGTTCTCGTTGATCCTGGTCTTTTGGTTTGGCATCCAATGGTGGAAGGTGGTCTTGGCCGCTATGCCGGCCGTGATTCTTGCTCTTGTTCTCCCCATGCAGGGCATGATGGTCATGATCCCCTTTGCGGCGGCGATTGTCGGACTGTCGGCGATTACCAGCACCAACGGGGGAGAGGCCGGCGATTGGTTCGCTTCCATGTGGACCTTTGCCAAGCAGATTCTGCCGCTGCTATTTTTCGGGGTTCTGGTGGCCGGCTTCCTGCTCGGCCGAGTGGATCATGAGGGATTCATCCCCAGCAAATACGTCAAGATGCTGGTCGGCGACAGCCCGAACACCCTGTTCGCAATCACCGGTTGGGGCGGCGGCGGATTCGAGGGCTTCGTCCGTGTCATCTGGCCGTTCTGGACCAACTTCTTCTCATCGGTCTTCGGGGCATTCATGTACTTCGCCACGTTGACTGAGGTCCCGATCCTCCAGGGTCTGATCGGTTCGGGCATGGGCAAAGGTCCGGCCCTGACGCTGCTCTTGGCTGGCCCGGCCTTGTCACTGCCCAGTATGTTAGTCATCCGCAGTATCATGGGGACTCAAAAGACGGTCGTTTTCGTTTCGCTGGTCGTCGTGATGGCCACGATCACGGGCATGATTTTCGGAGCGTTGGCCTAAGCCTATGAGAATCCTTGTGAAGACATACGGGCTGATCCTTCTGGCGGCATTGGCTCCCGGCTGTGCGCTGACCAACGTGACCGATCCTGATGCAGGTACGACAGCCCGTGACCTGCGGCCATCCCCGACAGGCGGATCTCCATCGGCAATAGTGCCACCGGTCCAGGGACCGATTACCCTGGCCGAGGCTATCCGCATTGCCTTGGCCAACAATCCCGAATTGGCCGCTACATCCTCCGAGGTGGACGCCGCCCAAGCTCAGCGAGATGCGGCGGCGGGCCAGCGGCTGCCCAGCCTGCACGCGATTGCAGGGTACAATCGCTACCTGGATGACCAGCGCTTGCTTCCCGTGCGACAAAACGGAGAGCTGGCCGTCTTCAGCCAAGACATCTTCGCCGGCGATTTGGTGGTGAGGATGCCGCTGTACACGGGCGGACGACTGATCAGCGAGATCAAGGCAGCGGACCTTCTACGGCAGGCCGCCGAGCATCGTCTGGCCCGGAGCCGACAGGAACTGGTCTTCAACGTATCGAGCGTCTTCTACTCGACTCTGGCTCAGGGAAAGGTGATCGAATCGCTGGAATTCTCACAGAAGGTACTGGATGAACACCTCAAACAGGTGGATAACCTGATCGCCGGAGAAAAGGCCGCCAAGGTGGATCGTCTTCGCACGCAGGTGCGCTTGGCCGATCTTCAGCAGCGGCTGGTGCGGGAGAGAAACGTCCTGGAGATTCAGGGCCGCGTACTGGCGAATCTCCTGGGATTGCCCGAGGAAAGCCATCCGATCTCGGCGTCGGGACAGTTGGAGGCCGAGGCGTCGTCGCCGCCCGCCCTGGAGGCAAGTCTGAGCGACGCCTTCCGCCAGCGTGAAGACTATCTGGCGGCGACAGCCGGCCTGGAAGCACAGGCCAAGGCGGTGGACGCGGCACGAGCCGGTCACTTACCGACAGTGTCGTTGGTGGGTTCCTACGGCGAGCGCTGGACGCCGGATGCCTCCGAACGACCGTCAGGCACGAGCACATCGGACGATGTGGGTGTGGTGGGCGTTATCGCGGATATCCCCCTCTTTGAGGGTGGTCAGATCGACGCTCGTGTCCGTCAAGAGCAGGCGAGACTGTCGGCTGCCCGTTATCGCCTGCGCGAGCTCAAGCTCCAAATTCGCCTGGACGTGGAGACGGCCATCTTGAACCTCCGGTCCGCCCGGGAGCGAATCCAGGCGACCGAGAGCGCTGTCGGCTTGGCCCAGGAGAGCCTGCGAATCGAGCGGCAGAAGTACGACCTCGGCCGAGGGTCGATCACGGACGTCTTGGATGCGCAGTCGGCCCTGCTGGACTCGCAGACCAACTATTTCCGCGCCTGGGCGGATTATGACACGGGCACGGCGCAATTGGCGCTGGCGGTGGGAGGGCAAAGGTAATGGCAAAGAAAGCCGTGCGGCCAACGCGCTGCGATGATCCCAGACCCTCGTATTGGCGTTACGCTTTATGTGGATAGTTCGCTTAGCTCTTCGCAGACCCTATACCTTCGTGGTGGCAACGCTGGTGCTGTTGCTGCTGACGCCGTTCGTGCTGCTGCGGATGCCGACCGACATTTTTCCTCCGATCAACATCCCGGTGGTCAGCGCGGTCTGGATCTACAACGGCCTCAGCGCGCAGGAGATCGAGCAACGGATTCTCTACGTCCACGAACGGATGATCACGGTGGTCGTGGACAACATCGAACACGTCGAGTCCACCGCCTACAAGGGCGCAGGGGTCATCAAGGTGTTTTTGCGCCAGGGTGCTTCGGTGGACGCGGCGGTGGCACAACTGACGGCGACCGGGCCAGCGATCCTGCGCCAGATGCCGGCGGGCATCAACCCGCCGATCATCATCCGGTACAACGCTTCGACCGTGCCGATTCTGCAATACAGTTTCGCCAGCTCGAAGTTCTCCGAACCGGAATTGCAGGACATGACCTTCAACCAGGTGCGCGTGGGCCTGATGAACGTCCCCGGCGCATCGCTGCCGTATCCCTACGGGGGCAAGCCACGCGTGGTCGCGGTGGACCTCGACCTTGCGGCGCTCCAGGCGAAGAATCTCGCGCCGACGGATGTCGTCAACGCGCTGAATGCCCAAAACCTCGTCTTGCCCAGCGGCTCGGCGAAAATCGGGGCGACCGAATTCGATGTCGCCCTCAACAGCAGCCCGGCGGTCCTGGATGAGCTTAACGACCTGCCGATCAAAACCGTTGACGGAGCGGTCCTCCGCGTGCGCGACGTGGCGCTGGTCCACGACGGCTACCAACCACAGCAGAACATTGTGCGTTTGAACGGCGTGCGCGGCGTGCTGCTCACGGTGCTCAAGAGCGGTGCGGCCTCGACACTCGAAGTGGTGCGCGGGGTCAAGGCCGCCATGCCGCGCGTGCTGAGCGGATTGCCGCCGGAACTCAAGGCCCAGGAATTCGCCGACCAGTCCGTTTTCGTTCGGACGGCCATTGACGGCGTGCTGAAGGAAGGCGTCATTGCGGCGTCCCTGACGGCGTTGATGGTGCTGCTATTCCTCGGCGCATGGCGCGGCACTCTGATTATCGCTATTTCCATACCCCTGTCGGTGCTGACCTCCATCGCCGTGCTCAGCGCGCTGGGGGAGACCATCAACTTGATGACCCTGGGCGGACTGGCGTTGTCGGTGGGCATCCTGGTGGATGATGCGACGGTGGAGATCGAAAACGTCCATCGCCATATGGCGATGGGCAAACCGACGGTCCAGGCCATCCTCGACGGCGCGCAGGAGATTGCTCTGCCCGCGTTCGTCTCCACGCTCTGCATCTGCATCGTCTTTGTGCCGATGTTCTTCCTGACCGGCGCGGCCCGGTATCTGTTCGTGCCGCTGGCCGAGGCCGTGGTGTTCGCCATGCTGGCGAGCTACGTCCTGTCGCGGACGCTCGTACCCACGCTGGTCATGTGGTTCTACCGGCACACCGCATACCACGGTCATCTGGCCGACGCCGGCCGCGTCACTCTGTGGGCGTGGCCCTTTGTGGCGGTGCAGGGCGCTTTCGAGCGCAGCTTCACGCGCTTCCGGGCAGGGTATCGACGCCGGCTGAGCGCCGTGCTCGCGCACCGGTTCGCCTTCGCGGCGGTCTTCCTGGCGTTTTGCGTCGGTACGGGCCTGCTGCTTCCGTGGCTCGGCCAGGATTTCTTCCCGACCGTGGATGCCGGCCAGTTTCGTTTGCATCTGCGCGCCCGCAGCGGCACGCGCGTTGAGGAAACCGCCAAGCTGGCGGACCAGGTGGAGCAGACCATCCGCCAGGAGATCCCGCCGGCGGAGATTGCCGGCATTCTCGACAACATCGGGATTCCCTTCGGGGGCATTCCGCTCACCTACATCGACAACGGCTTGGTGGGCAGCGGCGACGCCGATATTCTGACTTCCCTGCGCCCGGGACACCGTGCGACCGAACAGTACGTGCGCCGGCTGCGGGTGCGGCTGAACCGCGATTTTCCAGGCACGACGTTCTATTTCCTGCCCGCCGACATCGTGAGCCAGACGATCAACTTCGGTCTGCCGGCGCCATTTGACATTCAACTCGTCGGCCGCGATCAGGCGCAGAATCGCGTCATCGCCGCGCGGCTGGCAGAAAAGCTCCGCCGCGTCTCCGGCGTGGCAGATGTGCGGGTGCAGCAACCCGCCGACCTGCCCCGGCTGCAACTGGAGGTGGATCGCACCAAGGCCTCGCTCCTCGGGCTGACCGAGCGTGACGTGGCCAATACGATGCTCTTGGGCCTCAGCGGCAGCAGCCAGGTCCAGCCCATGTATTGGCTCAACCCGCGCAACGGCGTCCAATATCTCGTCAATGTCTCCGTCCCGCAGTATGCTATGGATTCGATGGCGGCGCTCCAGGCGATGCCGGCCGACGCCGGCCGCACGGGGCAGGGAGACGCGCCGTTGCTGGCCAATCTCGGCACGCTGCGTCGCGGCAACGTTCCGCCCATCGTCAATCATTACAACGTGATGCCGGTCATTGACGTGCTGGCCGGCGTGAACGGCCGCGATCTGGGCGGCGTGCTGCGCGCCATCAAACCGCTGCTGGCGCAGGCGGAGAAGGAATTGCCGCGTGGCAGTTTCCTCGTTCTGCGCGGCCAGGCGCGCACGATGAATTCCAGTTTCATCGGCCTGGGCGTCGGGCTGGTGATGTCCATCGCGCTGGTGTACCTGCTGCTGGTGGTGAACTTCCAGAGCTGGCTGGACCCGTTCATTATCATCAGCGCGCTGCCGGCGGCGCTGGCGGGTGTCGTCTGGGGCCTCTTTCTCACCTTCACGACCCTGAGCGTGCCGGCTTTGATGGGCGCGATCATGAGCCTGGGCGTCGCGACCGCCAACTCCGTACTGGTGGTGACCTTTGCGCGAAACAACCTGCGCCAGGGCATGGACCCGCTGACCGCCGCCTTGGAGGCCGGGACCGGCCGCCTGCGTCCCGTGCTCATGACGGCGCTCGCCATGATTATCGGCATGTTGCCGATGGCGATTGGTTGGGGTGAAGGCGGCGAGCAGAACGCTCCTCTGGGCCGTGCCGTGATCGGCGGCTTAGTGATCGCCACGTTTGCCACGCTGTTTTTCGTGCCGGTGGTGTTCCGTCTGTTGCACCGGCACGCCAAGGTCAAGAGCGTGGAAGATTTCGATGCGATCCTCTCCCCTGCGAAATCGAATTGAGGTGTTTCTGTCATGACCGCAACCAAAACGGACCGAAACGAATCACAGGCCGGTTCACCCTCCAACGGCCCGACGGCAGCCAAGCTCTTGGGTCTGCTTGGCGTGGCAGTCGTTGTCATCGTCGTCGCCCTTTGGGCAGGGTTGGCGCCGCGCTGGCGTCAGCAAACCGCGTTGGCGGCCCAAACGCAGGACTTGGCCATTCCTACTGTCGCGGTGGTCTCGCCCGCTCCGGCCAAGACGCCGCCCGGCCTCTTACTGCCGGCCGAAGTCAAACCCTGGATCGAGACACCGATCTATGCCCGTGCGAGTGGCTACCTGAAGCGTTGGCTGGTCGATCTCGGGGCGCACGTGGAGGCGGGCCAATTGCTGGCGGAGATCGAAACCCCCGAACTCGATCAGGAACTGGAGCGTTCCCGTTATGAACTTGCCCAAGCCCAAGCCTCGGCGGCTTTAGCGAAGATCCTGGCCGAACGCTCGGCCAAGCTGGCGGAGAGTCAAAGCATCCCGGGCGAGGAGAATGACCAAAAGCAAACCGATCTTGCTTTGAAGACCGCGACCGCCGAAGCCGCCGCCGCGAGCGTCCGCCGCTTGGAGAAACTCCAGGCGTTTGCCCGCGTCACGGCGCCCTTTGCCGGCACGATCACGGCGCGTGAGACCGACATTGGCGACTTGATTGCCGCCGGCGGAGCCAGGGAGTTGTTTCGACTGGCGCAGACGGACAAGCTGCGCGTATACGTTCGGGTCCCTCAGACTCACGCGCGGGGCATCGTTCCCGGCCGGACGGCTGATTTGCTGGTGCCGGAACTGCCCAAGAAGGTCTTCCCCGCCAAGGTGGCCAGCACGGCGGGGGCGATTTCCGCCGATTCTCGCACGCTGCTGACGGAGCTCGACGTGGATAACACCGGCGGCGAACTTCTGGCGGGCAGCTACGCCCAAGTACGGTTTGCCCAAGCTCAAGGGGAGGCGGCTCTGACGGTGCCGGGCAACGCCCTGTTGTTCCGTGCCGAAGGCCCCCAAGTGGGCGTGGTGCGCCAGGACGATACGGTCGAGTTGCGCTCCGTCACGCTGGGTCGTGATTTGGGCCAGGAGGTGGAGATTCTCGCGGGACTCAGTCCGAACGATCGCGTCATCCTCAATCCCTCCGATTCGCTGGTGGGCGGCACGACGGTGCGCATCGCCGCACCGGCATCTCCGGAGAAGACCAAATGAATGGAAAGGCACCTTAACGAATCGCAGAATATCATCGGCGAAAATGTCGAGCGATCTATCGCGAAGAAGAAGTGGTTCAACAACTCGCCTGAGACAAGTCTTGGGTTAGTCAGGGAGTCGATTATATGAGAATACAGATACTTGGAACTGGATGCCCGAAGTGTAAGAAGCTGGCGGAGAACACGGAAGCAGCCGCCAAGGCGATGGGCATCGAGTATGCCATCGAGAAGGTCACCGATATCAACGAGATCATGAAGTTCGGCGTGATGATAACCCCGGCGCTGGCCATTGACGGCCAGGTCAAGGTGGTTGGCAAGGTGCCCTCGCCGGATGAGATCAGGAAGATGCTGGCATGAGCAGTTGCTGGACAAGAGGCAGAAAGGGTAACAGATGAGCAATGGGCAATCCTGTGGATGCAGCGGTGGACCGAAACTGATCTTTGCGTGCAGCGGCGCAGCGGACGTAGGGGAAATTGCCGACAGGGCCGCAAGGAAGTTGACTCGCGACGGGGTGGGGCGTATGTTCTGTACAGTTGGCCTGGGCGGACGGATCAGCGGCATTCTCAAGACTACGGAAGCAGCCGACGGAGTCCTTGCCATTGACGGCTGCCCGCTGAACTGCGTCAAATCCAGCCTGGAGCAGGCGGGGTTCACAGCCTTTAAGCATCTGCAACTGGCCGACCTGGGGTTCGAGAAGTGCAAGAGCCCGGTGACGGACGAGAGCATCAATAAAGTGGTGGCACGGGCGGCCGAGATGATCGGCTCGTAGAAAGGGTCGTACATGATCATTCGGTGCTTTCTCATGGTGGCAGCGTGTCTCTCATGTCTGGGGTGTCGGGCAGCGGACCCTGCGAACCCAGAAAGTGCCACATCGTCGGCGGGTGACCTGTCAGCTGCTCGTGTTCAGGCCCCACCCACTGGCGGCAGTACGGTGGTGTACGCCTACTATTTCCACCGGACCTTTCGCTGCGTTTCGTGTCTGTCGATGGAGGAGATGGCCTCCCGCGCGATCGAGGAACACTTCGGCCCGCAGCTAAAGAACGGGCAGATCGTCTGGATGCCCGTGAACATCGAAGACCCGGCGACCGAGACTCTCCAAAAGCAGCTCGACGTGCGAGGCACCGGATTGGTGCTGGCCCGGATGGAAAACGGTGTATACAAGGACTCGAAGTCACTGGATAAGCTGTGGGGACTCCTGAGCCGGCCCGATGATTTCTCGAAATGCGTGGTCGATGAGGTCAATGCGTACCTGAGCGGTACGCAGGAAAGATGAAACCATGATGCTTGCACAGTATTGCAGGTGTAGTCCGGCCAATATCGCAATGCTGCTGGCTACTGCGGTAGGTATGTGGTGCCTCTTCGTGTGGGTCCCTTCCGTATTGAGATCGAAAGGAAGTCGTATGAGCAAGACGCTGAAGATCGTAGTAGTCGCGGTTCTGATCCTGGCCGTGGCAGCAATTGTGCGTGTCAAGCAACAAGGCAAGCAGGGAGACTTCGCGTCAGGTCTGTCCACGCCCGCCGTTACAGCCATGCCGGCGCCATCGGGTTTGCCTCGCTTAGTGGACCTGGGGGCAGGCAAATGCGTCCCGTGCAAAATGATGGCCCCGATCCTTGAAGAACTGAAGGAACAATACAAGGGCAGGCTGGATGTGGTCTTTCTTGACGTGTGGGAGAATCCAAGCGTCAGCAAGCAGTACGGCATCCAGGTAATCCCGACGCAGATCTTTTATGACGCCACGGGCAAAGAGCGATTCCGGCACGAGGGTTTCTTCTCCAAAGAGGACATTCTGGCCAAGTGGAAAGAGCTTGGCGTCGATCTGTCGAGCGGCGATTCCCAGTCGCCGGCCTTCGAGCGGCTCAAGCCGGCGAAGGCTGATGAACGCCCCAAGGAAAGCGTCTGCTACATGTGCGACGGCGACATCAATCCCAAAACCCTCGTCACCGTCCAAACGGATAAAGGGCCGGTCCGGCTGTGCAGCCCCCACTGCTACTGGATCATGTATTCCTGCCTGACCGAGGACAAGACCGGATTCGAGAAGAAAGTCACCGTCACCGACTGGGCCACAGGTAAACCTGTCCCGATTTCCGAGGCTGCATTTCTGTATGGCGAAGACGAGACAACGGGCAGACCCTGGATCAAAGCCTTCGCCGGCCGTGAGGCCGCCGTCGCGGAACGCGGTGCCGCTGGGGGCAGTGTCCTGGCCCTGGCAGCCCTCCAGGAGAAGGAATTCTCGAATCGCTGCGGCTTCTGCGAGCGTGCCTGTTATCCCCAGGATGGCGCGGAGGTCGTCGTCGAAGGCGGCGTGCACACCTGGGGCTGCTGTTCCCATTGTGCTCTGGGCGTGGCGGCTCGGACGGGCAAGAACATCGAGGTCCGTGAGAAAGACCGCCTGACCAAGCGGGCGATTGTGGTCAAGACGCTCGATGGCAAGGTCGCCTCGCTGGAGCCATCCACGGCCGTGGCCTGGTTCGGCCAGCGACAGAAGCCCGATGGCACATGGGCGTCCGCCGGGTGCTTCCACCAGGGCTTCTTCACCAGCGCCGACAATCTCAAGAAATGGGTCGAGCAGAATCCCTATGAGACCGGCAGGCTCATCAGCATCAGCCAGGCGCTGGCCGACAAGATGAAACTGTCGCCCGATCAAATCCAGAAGGCATGCAAAATCGGCGAGTGTTCACCGAAGTAGCTTGTCACGAATCTACGCGAGGAGCCACGATTGTGTTGACACCAAAGATCGTTCCCATAGCCGTCATTGTCGTATTCGGAGTATCCATCCTCCATGTCCGTGCGGCTGAAGCCCCGTCAGCTAATGCCACTGTTACAAAGAAGCCTGCCGTGGTGGGTGATACCTATCCCGGCTTGGCCTGGAGCAGCCTGACCTATGCGCGGCTGGCCGATCTACCGGCCGGGGTGCTCCTGAAGGCCGAGGGCCTTACACTCACAGAAGCAGACGTTGCCGGCGAAATCGCCAGGGTGCCCCGAGAGGTGCAGGCCCAGCTCAAGAGACACGCCTTCTTCATGCTGGAGAACCTGGCCACACGTCAACTCCTGGTTGCGCTGGCCAAGACAGAGACTCCAAGGCAGAAGGATACGTCCTCCTCCGACGAGGAGATGATCCAGAAGTACCTTAAGGGGTCGATCGGCAATGTGGAGGTCACCTACGCGGAAGTGACCAAGTTCTACGAGGAGAACAAGGACGCCTGTGGCGGGGCGCCTCTGAACCAGGTGAGGGATAGTTTGAAACAACTCGTGCTCCAGCAGAAACAACAAGACCTGATGGATGAGCGCACCCGCACGCTGGGTCAGCGCATGGCCATCGAGGTGTCCGCACCCTGGACGAAGGAACAGGCCCGCATGGCCAGGGATAACCCGGTGGACAGAGCCAGATCCAGCCGCAGACCATCGCTGGTCGACTTCGGCTCGATAGGTTGCGTGGGGTGCGACATGCTGGCCCCCATTCTGGAGACGCTGAAAAAGAAATACGCCGGCAAGGCGAACGTGCTATTCATCCACGTCGGCCGGGAGCAGGCCCTCGCGTCACGATATGGGATCCAGGCGATACCTACACAGGTCTTCTACGACAGAGATGGCAATGAGGTCTTCCGCCATGTCGGGTTCTGGCCCCAGGCAGAGCTTGAGAAGAAACTGGCCCAGATAGGGGTACGATAGCAAGATGAAGCCGTCGCCCGAGCACATCCAGAAGGCCCGCAAGATCGGTGAGTGTGCACCGAACTAACCTGTCACGTATTGACGTGAGGAGCCATGATCATGCTGACACGAAGAACCATTTCAGTTGCTGTCATCGTCCTGTTGGGAACATCTATCCTCTCCACCTGTGTAGCCCAGACACCCTCGGCGAATTCCGTCGCTGCCGGCAAGTCTACTGTGATGTGCGATGCCTATCCCGGCCTGGCGTCGAACAGTCTGACGTACGCGAAGCTGTCCGACTTGCCGGCCGGAGTGCTCCTGAAGGCTGGTGGCGTCACTCTCACAGATAAAGACGTTGCCAGCGAGATCGCCAAGGCACCGCAGGAGATGCAGGCCCAGCTTCAAAAGAACGCCTTCTTCATCCTGGAGAGCCAGGCAACACGCCAGATCTTGGTCACTCTGGCCAAGGCGAAGCCCTCTGAGCCGAACGCTGCGCCCGCCTCCGATGAGCAGGAACTGATCCAGAAGTACATCAAGGGTCTGGTTGCCGATGTCCAGGTCAGTGAGGCGGAAGTGGCCAAGTTCTACGAAGAGAACAAGGACGCCTGCGGCGGTGCAACCCTGAACCAGGTGAAGGACCAGTTGAAACAGATCGTACTTCAGCAGAAGCAGCAGAACGTAGTGGACGAGTACGTTCGCACGCTGGGCCAGCGTATGACCATCGAGGTCTCCGCGGCATGGACGAAGGAGCAGGCGGCGCTGGCCAAAGACAATCCCGTGGACAAGGCCCGCTCCAGCGGCAAGCCGTCACTGGTGGATTTCGGCTCCACGGGCTGCGTGCCCTGTGACATGCTCGCCCCGATTCTGGAGACGCTGAAGAAGAAATACACCGGCAAGTTGAATGTCCTGTTCATCCACGTCGGCCAGGAGCGGATTCTGGCCGCAAGGTACGGCATTCAGAGTATTCCGATGCAGTTCTTTTATGACAAGAACGGCAAAGAAGTGTTCCGCCACACGGGATTCTGGCCACAGGCGGAAATCGAAAAGAAATTGGCTGAAATGGGGGTAACGCAATAATGGAACAACTGTTCACCGCACTGACAAAGGCCGTGGAAGCGACACCGGCGATTGCCATTATCGCATCCTTCACATGGGGCATCCTGAGCATTCTGTTGAGCCCGTGTCACTTAGCGAGTATCCCGTTGATCGTGGGCTTCATCGATCAGCAGGGCCGGATGTCCACTCGGCGAGCGTTCTTCATCTCAACATTGTTTGCGGTGGGGATTCTGGCAACCATCGCCGCTATTGGGGCCATCACAGCGGCGGCCGGTCGGATGATGGGCGATGTCGGCCGGTATGGCAACTACTTCGTGGCACTCATCTTCTTTCTCGTGGGTCTGTACCTGCTGGACATTCTGCCAATGCCATGGTCGGGGCCAGGCCAAATTGGAATGAAGCGAAAGGGACTCCTGGCCGCCTTGATCCTGGGTCTGGTCTTCGGCATCGCCTTAGGACCCTGCACCTTCGCCTACATGGCTCCTATGCTGGGTGTGACGTTCCGTGTGGCTTCCACAAGCCTGCTTTATGGAGTCATCCTGCTTGTGGCTTACGGCGTGGGTCACTGCTCGGTCATCGTCCTGGCGGGCACCAGTACGGAACTGGTCCAGCGATATCTGAATTGGAGCGAGAAGTCCAAGGGCACCACCATTGTAAAGAAGGTGTGCGGCGTCCTGGTCATATTAGGCGGACTCTATTTGATCTACGCGGCACCGTGACAATCAGAGAGTTCAACCCATTCGTGTAACTTCTGAAAAAGGAGGAAAGAACATGGATCGAAGGAAGTTCCTGGCGACCACTCTCACGGCCGGCACGGCTGCATCGATGACTTCCGCAGCCACCGCCGCCCAGGAAGGCAAGACCATCCGAATCGTCGGTGTCTCATGCAGCCCACGCAAGGGCAAGACGACCGCGACGGCCATTCAGGTCGCCCTCGACGCCGCCAAGGCAGTTGACCCTCGCATCAAGACCGAGCTGATCGATCTGGGAGGACTCAAGATCGCCGGCTCGTTGGGCGGTGCAACATCGGCCGAGGCCAAGCAGCCGGAAGACGATTTTGAACTGGAGGTGTTGCCGGTGTTAAAGGCTCCCCGTGTGCCGGACGGTATGATCATCGGATCCCCCAGCTACTTCCGTAGTATGAGTGCCCTATGCAAGGCCTTCATCGAGCGGCTGCAGATCTTCCGGGAACCCAAGCTTCTGCTGGTGGATATACCGGTGGGCGTGCTCGCCACCGGTGCCTATCGCAACGGCGGCCAGGAATTGGTCATTGAGCAGATTCAGACAGCCATGCTCGTTCACGAGGTGATGGTTGTCGGCGGCAAACCCAGAGCCCATCAGGGCGCAACTTTGTGGAACGCCTACAAGGACGATATCATGAAAGATGAGTTCGGGATTGAGACAGCCAAACAGCTCGGCGTCCGCGTCGCCGAGGCTGCCTTGAAACTCGCGGCCAGAGCAAGCTGAACAATCCAACCGACCATGTGCAAAGGAGGACAGAGTATGAATCGCAGGAGATTCCTGGCAACTTCGTTGGCAGCAGGAACAGCGGGATCGGCAGCCTCGACTGCCGCTGTCGCCAAGGACCGCAAGCCAGTCAAAATCGTAGGTGTATCATGCAGCCCCCGCAAGGGTAAGACCACGGCGGCCGCATTGAGTATCTGTCTCGAAGCCGCCAAAGCCGTGGATCCGGGCGTGACCACGGAGCTGATTGAACTGGCGGGCCGCAACATCGGGGTATTCGATCCGGCCGACCCCAAGGCTGGCCAGGGCGGTTTTGCAGACCTCATCCCTGTTGTGTCCGACCCGAACGTGGGCGGCATCATCGTCGGGACGCCGATCTACCTCGGTAACATGACCTCCCTGTGCAAAGCCTTCCTCGATCATTGCATCGTCTTCCGGCAGCAGAAGTTCGCCCTGAGCGGCAAGGTCGCCGGGATCGTGGCCGTTGGCGCCGCCCGCAACGGCGGTCAGGAACTGGCGATTCAGTCCATTCATGCCGCCCTGTTGTGCCAGGAGATGATCGTTGTCGGCGACGGCCAGCCCACGGCACATTTCGGCGCTGCGCTCGTTAACGATGGCAAGGACAGTATCGCGAGCGATGCCGTCGGCATCTCCACCGCCAAAAACCTCGGCCGTCACGTTGCCGAAGTCGCTCTCAAGCTGGCGCTCACCAGCAGTTGATAGAGAAGATCGGAAGGACAGATATTGCCGTATTCGGGAGTTGAGGAACATGGTCACGAATCGCGTAAGAGGATGGATAGTGGCTCGCCCCCAGAGACCCTCTTTGTCGTCCGCCCTGGCTGTACTGCTGATCTGCGGAGTCCTGCTGTTGCAGGCAGGTTGTCAGCAGAGCAGTTCAGACATGAAATCGTCTGTGGTAAAGGCCGAACAGACTCCGGCGACTCCAGAGAAGGCTGTCGCCGTGGCGCCGACCGTGAGCAGGGAGTCGCCGACCTGGAACGTGGCGCAGGAAACGGCGGTCCAGCCCAAGCCGCAGACCGCCGGCGGAGCCCCGAAGATTGAGTTCAAAGCCACCACGCAGGACCTCGGTGATATCGGGCCCGAGAGTACTCGCGCGACGAAATTCGAGTTCAAGAACGTGGGCAACGCCCCCTTGCGGGTCGTGAATGTCAGAGGCTGCTGCGGGTCCGTGACGCGAGGCGTCAAGCCCGGGCAGGAATTCGCCCCCGGCGAGAGCGGGGCCCTGGAAGTCGAGTACCGCACGGGCAATTATCCGGGCCCGTTGGTGCGCAACATCTCTATGAACACGAACGATCCCGAGCAGCCTGTGGCCAATCTCAGGATCAAGGCAAACGTAGTCTATCGGATTACCTACTCCCCGAACGGGGTGAGTCTGTTCCTGAAGAAGGACAATGCCGGCTGCAGCCCGATTACGCTCAAGAGCACCGATGGCCAGCCGTTCTCGATCGCGGCCTTCCGCACGACCGCCAACACACTGACGGCTGAGTTCGATCCAAATGTAAAGGCCACCCGGTTCGTCCTCAAGCTCAAGGCTGACGTGCAGAAGCTCGCACGCAATACGCGAGGCCAAATCGTCATTGCCCTGACTCATCCCGAATGCAAGAGCGTGACCATTCCTTACGATATGACGCCGGAGTTCTCAGTCACGCCGCAACAGTTGACGCTGTTCAACATCAGGGCCAATCAGCCGGTCCAGCGGGACCTCTGGATCACCAACAACTACGGCGAGGACTTCGACATCGACTCCGTCTCGTCCGTGAAAGGGACGATGAAGGTACTTGAGAGCAAGAAGACACCGGGTGCGCCGAAGGCAGATGCGACCGGCGACAACAGCGAGAAGACCGCGGCGAGGTATCAACTGAAGATTGAGATCACCCCGCCGGTCCAACAAGACAACCGTTCCACGCTCTCCGACGCCCTGGAAGTGCGGATCAGGGGCGGCGAAAGACTCACAATCCAGTGTCGTGGCATCTATGCGGCAAGCTGATCGGCCGGGTTTGTGAAGAGCAGGGCCATATGCTCTGACGTCCGGATGATCGCATCTAAAACCCTGCTCGGCGGTGAAGCTGGGGCGCCCGAGCCTATCGGTCGGAGGTCATGTCCACGTCATCAGTCTGGAACATCGCGCTCTGTAGTCCCGACGATGCAGGCGGTGGAGCCAGATCGCTGTCGTGGACATTCGGATCGGCGTTGAGGATCTGCCAGGCGAATGTGGGATATTGCGGCTCCGGGAGGAGCACCCAGTAGTCCCCGGAATCGGGTTCCGGGGAGAAATCCCACCCGGCCTGCGTGAATGTGGAGGCTGTCTGCAGACGGGCGGTGGGCAGGCCGGTTCCCTCGCCACTGCGGGTCATGCCGCTGGTCTCGGTGTCCCAGAAGCAGCCATCGACGGTGCAGTCCGGTTCGTTGAAACCAACCAGCCCGCCTGCGTTCACATCGCCGATCACCCGGCCGGTGGAGTAACAGTTGTAGATCACGCCGGGGAATCTACCAATGCTGCAATCGCAGGAAGGGCCGTTGTCGCCCACCAGACCGCCGACCATGGAATCGCCTTCTACGGATGTTGTGGAATAACAATTCTGTATTGTGGCACCCTCGTTGCAGCCAACCAGTCCGGCGACATCCAGCGATCCCGTGGCGTAGCCTTTTGCAGAGGACCATTGGATGATTGCCAGGGTACAGCCGCCAACGAGGCCGCCCACGCGATTGATCCCTGCGACGTTCGCATCCGCCACGCAATCGCGGACCTCCGCGTCCCAGGCGCACAGCCCCACGAGACCGCCGACGGAGTGTTGACCGCGAACCTCCGCCTGCGCCGAGCATCCTGCGATGGTGGCGTAGCTCCAGCCGACCAGTCCGCCCACCGCCATGGCCCCGGATACCCGGCCTCCTTCCACACGGCATCCGGTCACTGTGCCCGTTCCCAGGTGCCCGACCAGCGCGCCGACGGATGTGCTGGCGGTGGCTTCGACGTTCGGATCGACCAGACACAGATCGCGGACACCTCCATCAGCCGCACGGATGTGTCCGAACAACCCGACTCTGTCGCAATCGGAGCAGATGAGGGTGAAGTGAAGGATTCTCTTGCCCGCTCCGTCGAAAGTCCCCCGGAAGGGGACCGTCGCGTCACCGATCATGCAAATGGTGTCGCGAGGAACCTCCGCCATATTGACGTCTGCCGTCAGTCTGAAGTGGCCGGTCCAGTCGTTCGGGTCCGCGGCCAGTGCGAGGAGGTCGTTCGCCGTGCTGATGAGATAAGGGTCGTCCTGCGTGCCGCTGCCGCCGCTGTATCCCGCCTGGCTCCCGAGGGTCACCAGAGGGATCAGAAACAGGAGAATCGGGACGAAGAGCCGTCGGCATTGTCTGGGTCGCCCGCCGGTGTTCATGTTGAACAACTGGTTCATCACCATGTATGGCCTCCTTACAGGCGCATCAATACCCACGTTGCAAAGGCATCCGGCCGAACAGATCGCTTCCATGCATGGCGCCCCTGCGCCCCAATCCTGCTGATTCTAACGCCTTGACTGGCGTTTGTCCACCTTTTGTGAGCCCCGTTCGACCTGGGTGTACGACAGGATTCTGGCACGATATGCGTGCCGCTCATGGGTGGCCGCGGCCACCCGCTTCAACCGCGACTTTCCTGTCGTTCACACCTTCCGTGATCGGCTGGGCATTCTGCCTTGCGTTCAGCGGGGCTGTGCGGTAAAATGGGTTAGTAAAACCAGGGACCGACTGATTTGGAGTCATGGAGGGGCTCCGCTCTGCTGCATCGCGAAGGTTGAGAGGGTGACTCTATGTTTACACAGTCATTTCATGGTGTACTGGGCCGCACGATTTCACTGTGGCTGGTGATTCACACTCTCAGCCTCGCGGGCTGGGCCGCCTATGGCGGGGGCAGTGGCACACCGGAAGACCCATACCTGATTTTCACTGCCGCCCAGTTGAATGCGATCGGTGAACAGCCGGGCGATTGGGGTGGCCATTTCAAATTGATGGCCGACATTGACCTGAGCGGCTATCGCCAGAGTCAGTTCCACAGAATTGGCACGCCGGAGGACGGGCCGTTCACGGGCACCTTCGATGGCAATTACAGGACAATATCCAATTTCCAGTGGTCGTCCGAATGGAGCCGGTACGTTGGCCTCTTTGGCCTCGTGGAGGGCGAACAGGCCTCCATCACGAACGTGACCCTGGTGAATCCCAGCGTCACTACAGAGATGGGTGCGTATGTAGCTGCCCTGGCGGGCCTCGTGCGCACGGCGACGATCACGAATTGTCACGTTCGCAGCGGCACAGTCTCCGGCGACAACTGTGTCGGGGGCCTTGTTGGTAGAAGAGAAGGGGGCACAACCGCGGACTGTACCGTCAGTGCCACGGTACGTGGATCCAGCCGCGTTGGCGGCCTGGTCGGCCGGTGTTATTGGGGGCTGACTGAACGTTGCAGTGTGACAGGCCAGGTGACGGAATCCCCCGAATCCGAGTGCTGGTCCGCCGGCGGCCTGATTGGCGAGAGTCAGAATGGATCCGTGACGAATTCTCAGGCACGCTGTACCGTCAAGGCCAGCAGGGATGTTGGTGGCCTGATAGGCCTGAATGTCGAGAGCCCTGTCCGCTCATGCTGCGCTGACGGCGAAGTATCCGGCGTGCAGAACGTCGGAGGTTTGATCGGTCAGAACGGCAGTGGGACCATCAGCGACTGTTATTCTCTGTGCGCCGTCACGGGCACGATCTCCGCTGGCGGACTTGCCGGCGTGAACGCACCGGAGTGCGATTGCACCTGGGCCACGGGGGGTGTTATTGAGCGATGTTATGCCGCAGGGCTGGTCACTGGTGCATCAGGGGCTGCTGGCTTGGTGGCCGTGAATAAGGAGAGCTTTGTCAACAGTTCCTTCTGGGACACCCAGGCCACGGGCTGTGACCACAGCGCCGGCGGCAGCGCCGCGACGAGCCGGCAGATGCAGACTGCCTCCACGTACCTCAGCGCCGGCTGGGATTTCACTGAAGAGAAGCAGAATGGGACACAGGACACTTGGCGTGCCCCTGCTCCTGGAAGCTACCCCCGCCTCGCCTGGCAGGCGGCGGCGGGCGACATCAATGGTGACTACAACGTGGATTTCCGTGACTTCGCGACCCTTGCCACGCAGTGGCGGAGAATCGACAGTGGTTTCTGGTCCCGTGGGACCTTCATGGCCGCCGACGGTGTCATCGACTTCGACGACCTCGGCACCCTGGCCCACGCATGGCTCGCCACCGGCAAATGACACAGGCCGGCCTTGGGAACAAGTGCTCCAGATCGACCTGCCGTTCTATCTGACTGCCCTTCGCCGCGGATGGCACCAGCTCCTCTTTGCCCCGCCGTGTTCGCGAACCCCCTATTTGTTCCCCAAGGAAGATTCGGGATTCCCGGGCGGATCGTGCCGGGTTCGGCCCGGATCATTGTGGACGATGAGACGTCGCGCGAGTGGCCGCATCGGCTACTGCCGTGTTTTCTTCGTGCCAGCAGTCTTTTTTGGGTTGACATATGGAGGACGCTATAGTACATGTCGTTATATGGCGAATTGTAATAAATATGAATTGGCACTCTTGTAGAGCCAAGCCAAGACGGGTGACCTGAGCTACTGAAATCGGATGCCTGTGTATCTTGGGATGTGTACCGTGCAGGAGCACAGTCTATCGCGTCAAATCGGAAATCCTGGCTTACGTACGGTAACCTGATTCGGGAGATGAAGACATGGTTGGGAATCGAGCAAGAAAGTGGGTGGTAGCTGGTCAGCGCGAGTTGTATTCAGCATCAGTATTGACCCCACTCCTCGTGTGCGTGGCCGCGTTGCTGTTACAGAGTGGATGCCGGCAAGAGGCCTCAAGCACCGGATCGCCTGTGCGCCAGGCAGAAAAAGTGAAGACCGTGGCGTCTGAGAAGGCAGCAGCGGCAGTGCCGGTCGCGAATGAGAGCCGGCCGGCGCAGTCGCAACCGGCCGCCGGGATACCGAGAATCGAGTTCAAGAGCGTCGCGCAAAACTTCGGTGACATCGGGCCGGAAACCAGTCATACGACGAAGTTCGAGTTCAAGAACGCCGGCGGCGCTCCCCTGAAAATCGCCCACGTCCAAGGCTGCTGCGGATCGGTGGTGCGGGGCGTCAGGGATGGACAGGAATTTGCCTCTGGTGAGAGCGGAACTATCGAGGTGGAGTATCGCACCGGCACGTATCCGGGCTCACTGGTCCGCAGGATCACGGTGCAGACCAACGATCCCAATCAGCGAGATGGAATCGTGAATCTCACCATCAAGGCCAATGTCGTCTACCGGATCGAGTACAGCCCGAATCGGGTCAACCTCTTCCCGAAGAAGGAGAACGCCGGTTGCAGTCCGATTACGCTCAAGAGCACCGACGGCAAGCGGTTCTCGATCTCGGGCTTTCGAACCACGGCCAATACGCTCACGGCCGCGTTCGACCCGAACGCCAAAGCCACCGAATTCGTCCTGCGGCCGAAAGCCGATGTGGCTAAGCTCGCTCGCAACCCGAGGGGCCAGATCAGCATCAATCTGACCCATCCCGAGTGCACGAGCGTGCTCATCCCATATGATGTCTTGCCCGAATTCTCCGTCACGCGGTCGCAGTTGACGCTGTTCAACCTCAAGGCGAATGAGCCTATCCAGCAGGAGATCTGGGTCCTGAGCAACTACGACGAAGATTTTGAGATCGAGTCGATCTCATCCGAGCGAGGCACGATGAAGGTTCTCGAAGCCAAGAAGGTGCCGGCAGCAGCGAAAACGGCAGGGGCGGCCGGCGACAGCGAGAGGACGGGCCCCCGGTATCAGGTGAGGATCGAGATCACGCCCCCGGCCATGGAGGATAAACGCTCCACTCTTTCGGACGTGCTGGAAATCAAGATCAAAGGCGGCGAGACGTTGACGGTTCAGTGTCGGGGATTCTATGCGGCCAGTTGATCTCTCATGTCTATGAGGAACAGGGCGGCGGGGCTTTGGCATGGGACAGCATCCGGATGCGTACGCGTCACACTTGTCGCCGCAAGCATCTGCGTGCTGGCTATTGGCCTGTCCTGTCCATCGCAGCAGGTACAGGCGCCCGCCGTGACGCCTGGGGAGGATCGCGATGACATCGTCCTGTTCTTCACTGGAAACGTGCTTGGTGCCCTGAAGCCCTGCGGTTGTTCCGGGGGACAGTTGGGCGGTCTAGAGAGGCGGACGAGTATCTTCGCCACTGCGCCCGCGGCGAATCGGTTGATCGTTGACACCGGTGCCTTGATCCAGGGCGATGGTGAGCAGGACCTCATCAAGTTTCGGATCATGTTCGAGGCGTTCCGGCTCCTCGGCTATGACGCGGTCCACCTGACTGCGCGGGACGTGGAGACAGCCGGCAATCTGGGCATCTTGGCCGATGGCGAGAAGCCGTTTGGCGTTATTGCGGCGCGCGGGCAAGGCACGGGTGTATCCCGGTCTTTTGCCAAGCAGTTTACGGCTGGAGACCATACGATCTCCGTCAACATTGTTGCCTTTGACGCCCAAGCTGGCCAGATAGATCAGACGGCCGGTCTTTTTCCGGATGGTGACGCGGCTCGAACAATCAATGTTCTGATCGTGGGAGACTATGAGGGGCATGCCCCTCAGGACATTCTGCGCGGCGTGCCGTCCACCGTCGATTGCGTCATCTGTCCTTCTGATTCCGATGAACCGCGGCTGTTGAGCGAGCCGGATGCCAGACCCCTGGCTTTCACCGTCGGCCGATTCGGACGCTATGTATCTCGCGTTACCGTGGCTGTCCCGGCACAAAGAGGGCGGTTGTCCGTCCGGTTTGCGGATATCCCCGTCGAGGAGAGACTGCCCAAGGATGAAGCGTTGACTCGTCTTTATCGATCGTATCAAGAGCTTGTGACAGACGGCAATCTGCTCGATAGGTATCCTCGTATTCCGCTGCCGGATGGTCTTACCTTCACAGGTTCAGCGGATTGTGCGCGGTGCCACACGTACGAATACAGACTATGGAGCACGAAGCCTCATGCCAACGCCCTTGCCGCACTCAAGAAGGTTGGCTCGGACCGCGACCCGGAATGCGTGGTCTGCCATGCGGTGGGCATGGGATACGCCGAGGGCTTCATCACGGAGGAGCAGACCCCGCACCTGAAAGATGTTGGCTGTGAAGTGTGTCATGGGCCTGGCTCCGCACACGCCCAGGCACCGAAAGAGATGGCGACCACGGAGCCCCAGATGGATTGCCTGAATCGTCACACACCCGAGCGGAGCGGCGGATATGCAGGTCACGAGGGGGAATTCATGGAAACAATCATGCACTGGCGGAGACCATAGGCCCTCTGCAGTGTCAAGAGCCACAGAAGGCAGAACGGCCTATGGTACGATTGCTGTGTCGAATCAGTATTAAGGGGGATTTCATGTGGTCCGGACACCTCGGCTTGATCCGAACATTTTGGGACGTTCCCCTGTCGTCCGTCTATTGACTTGTCCGAATCCTGCCTGTATAATGAACTCATCATGGAGGAGGTGGAGAAGAAGGCTCTCCATGTCCATTTTACGAACCCGTTCGTTGTGACTCGCAAGAGTCCGCTTGTACTGGAGGAAGGATGATTATGAGGCGCATGAGATCATCGGTAGCCGCATTTCTGGTTGTCACCTGCATTGGCCTGCAGGCGTTGGCGGAAGAGGCGGAGATTGATCTGGGACCCGAGGAATTCGTGAAGGCCGACGGCAACGACATTATCGTGCCAGGCTATTCCGTGCCGTCCTTCGAGGACTGGAACGGAGATCATCTCCAGGATCTCATTGTTGGCCAGGGTGGTGGCACCGTCCCCGGCAGAGTCCGCGTTTATCTGAACGTCGGGACCGAGTCCGATCCGTGCTTTGTGAACTTCTTCTACGTGCAGGCAAACGGCCAGGACCTGACCTGTACGCCCGACGTCTGCATGGGGTGTTTCCCTCGCGTCGTATACTGGGATGAGGACAACCGCAAGGACCTGCTTGTTGGCTTAGCGGACGGCACGGCCAAGATCTTCCTGAATGTGGCCAGCGACAATGAACCGGCGTTCGATGCCGGCCAGAATGTCATGGTCGGTAATGAGTCGGCCTACACGTTCGACGTTGGCAAGAGAGCGACACCGGTCATGGTTCACTGGAACGATGACGGGATGTTGGACATCGTCTCCGGCGGCCTGGATGGTCTGATTCACGTCTACTACAACTGCGGCTGCGGTGGTTTCGTGCCGCCGCGCTTCTATTTCTCCGCAACCGATGGCGCCTACGTGCAGGAGAACGGCCGCGACCTGCAGGTGCCCGCCGGACGTTCGAGCCCGGTGGTTATGGACCTCGACGGGGACGGCAAGAAGGACCTGCTCACCGGCAATACCGATGGCATGATCTTCTTCTACAAAAACACCGGCCTGGACTCGCTTCCTGCGTTCTCCGGGTACTCCCTCGTCAAATCGAACGGCCAGGCCATCGATCTTTCGGGTTCATTCCGTTCCCGCCCCTTTGTCTGCTACTGGACCGGCGACGGCCACTTCGGCCCGAGGGATGGCTACTGGGATCTGCTCGTCGGCTACGGCGACGGCAAGATCCGCCTGTATCGCGGCATCGCCAAGCGTGGCGACCTTGACGGGGATGGGAGCATTGGCTGCGGCGACTTCACCCTGCTGGCCAACGCGCTGGATCAGCCGGTCCCGCCGGAAGGCAGCCCAGCCGACCTAAACGCAGACGGTGTCGTGGACATTCTCGACCTGCGCATCTTCGCCGACCTGTTGCTGGCGGAGAATAAGTAGCTGCGCGCGTCACGAACTGTGTGCATCCCCCTGCGATGAGGGTGGAGACATGAGACACGCGCAAAGAAGAGAAGGAACCGGTCGCTGGCAGCGCTCGAAGCTACATTTCTGAGCCAAGAATGCGGTTTGCCAGCACGGAAAGGCTGCTTAAGGAACCGCCATTCGTCCCTGCCACCGTCATCGGATCAAGCAGGCCTTCTCACGACCTCTGGCCAAGGAGGCGTAGCAGATGAACGGGTCGGGCTCCCACGATGCGTAAACCGAGCTGCGTGCCAGTCTTACGCCACAATCTGGCATGTCGTCTTCGGCAGGAACCTCCGCCGAGGTCCCGCGAAAGACTATAGATTGACGGGGGAATCGCGAAAAGAAGTGTTGACTATGTGTTCTTCAGTCGATATAATTCGCTATCTGACGAATTATAGGAGTCGTATGGTGCGTGACCTTCTGGATATAACAAAGGCCCTGGCCGACCGGAACAGGCTGCGAGCCGTCATGGCTCTGGGTGCCGGCGAACTGTGTGTATGCCAGATTATCGAACTGCTGGGACTGGCTCCGTCCACGGTTTCAAAGCACATGTCGATCCTGCGTCAGGCCCGGCTCGTGGATACCCGCAAGGACGGCCGATGGGTCCACTATCGTCTGGCAGACGGCAATGCACCTGCGCCGGTAAAGGATGCCCTTCGATGGCTCCACCGCCATCTTGCGGACGATCCGGAGATCGTGCGAGACGCAGAGAAGCTCAAGGCAATCTCGAGGCTGAATCCGGAGGAGCTATGCAAGGGGCAATGCAAAGGCTGAAGGTGACGTCCTTGTGCACGGACAGCTCGTGTCGGATTCGGCGCAGACCGCACAGAAGCCCCGTGTCTCGTGCGGTGGTGGCCGGCCCAGGGCACATTTCGGCACCCTGTGGATCAACGAAGGCAGCAACAATGTCAACAGCGAGGAGTTCGGCATCGCTATGTCTGAGAATCTCGGACGCCGCGTCATCAAAGTGGCTCTGGAGCTTGCTGGAACCGGCAGGTGAAATGAACAAATTTTGCTGTTGACGGGTATTCTGTCCTGTAGTATACTTCGTTGTGTGGCGAAATATAATGGATGCATATGCGTGATGTTCTGGATGTAACCAAGGCGCTGGCGGACGGAAATCGGCTGCGTGTCCTGACGGCTCTGGCGGGCGGCGAGTTGTGCGTCTGCCAGATCGTTGAGCTGCTCCAACTGGCTCCTTCGACTGTGTCCAAGCACATGTCGGTTCTACGTCATGCCCGGCTTGTCGAGGGCCGCAAGGATGGACGCTGGATGTATTATCGTTTGCCCGATCGGGACGCGTCGGAGACTGTCCGGCAGGCTGTCACGTGGGTGCAACGCAGCTTGGCCGAATCACCGCAGACATCGCAGGATCAGCGGAAACTCAAGGCGATTCTCGCCATGGACCCCGAGAAGCTATGCAAGAAGCAAAACGGAAATTGAAAGTGCTGTTCCTGTGCACGGGCAATTCCTGCCGCAGCCAGATGGCCGAAGGCTGGACCCGGCATCTGAAGGGCGACATGGTCGAGCCGTACTCCGCCGGGACTATGCCGCGCGGGCTCGACCCCAGGGCGGTCAAGGTCATGGCCGAGGCAGGCGTGGATATTTCCGGGTATCGCTCAAAGCATGTCGATGAGGTCTGGGACATCCCCTTCGACTGCGTCGTGACTGTCTGCGATCAGGCCCGCGAATCCTGTCCGGTGTTTCCGGGCAGGGTCAGGATGATCCACGTCGGATTTGACGATCCCCCACGGTTAGCTAAGCAGGCAAAGGACGAACACGAGGCTCTGAGCCATTATCGACGTGTCAGGGACGAAATCCGCCGATTCATCGAATCGTTGCCGGAGAGTCTTGAGCAGACAAGGAGTCCAAATCATGGAACAAAGACGTAATGTGCTATTCCTGTGTACGCACAATAGCAGCCGCAGCCAGATGGCAGAGGCGTTTCTGCGAAAGTACGCCGGCGACCAATTCAATGTGTACAGCGCCGGTCTGGAGCCGACGGAGATTCACCCGATGACCCGCCAAGTCATGCAGGAAGTCGGTCTCGACCTGGAGGGCCAGTCTGCCAAGGGTGTGGAAACCTATCTTGGCAAACTCCTAGTGAGCTATCTCATCATCGTGTGTGAGACGGCAAACAGCAGATGTCCGTACACTTGGCCGGGAGTCCACGAGCGGCTGTTCTGGCCGTTCGACGACTCCGACATGGCCCAAGGCAGTCAGGAAGAGAGACTTGAGAAATTCCGGCAGGTGCGAGATCAAATCGAGCGACGAATCAAGTCGTGGCTGAAAGAGGTTAGCCAGTACGCCGAACCCGATATCCATCGGGAAGTGGCGGGCCGACGATGACGAATGAGGCGGGGGGCACATGCGGCTCCCCTTTCTGCTGCGGGTCAAGTGCAGCCGAATGGTATGAGGAGATGACGAGCGTGGATCTTCCCGGCAGAGCCAGAATCGCCGAGCATCCTGTTGGCGGTAATGGGCAGACAGGGCCGGCCATTCTGAAGATCGGCTGTTTCATGGTTCTTCTCGGTCTGGTCAACCCCTTGTTCTGGGCTTCGATCATCCGAGGGATGAACGCAGAAATCATCCTCATGAACACTGTCTTCTCCGGGCTGATTATCCTGTTCGGGGTGACGTTGGTACTGATCGGGCGTTCTCGAACTACCAGAGATATAAAGGATGCTTCAGCGCAAGAGAGTCATTTGCATGACCGGCGGCAATGATGTATGGAGTCAAGCCTGTTTGCCGGGCACAACAATTTGAGAAGGGCATTGTCGATGACTGGCGATTACAATCGAGACAAGAAGGAGCAGATTCGAGAGGCCGTTCGTGACGGCTATGGCAAGATCGCAAAGACCGGCGGGACATGCTGTGGCCCGTCGTGCTGCGGTTCCGGAGCAGCCGAGCAGGTGGCCAAGGGGGTGGGGTACAGCGAAGCGGAAATGGCCACACTGCCCGAGGGGGCGAATATGGGACTTTCCTGCGGGAACCCAACAGCCATAGCCGCGCTCCGGGCCGGCGAGGTAGTCCTGGACTTGGGCAGCGGCGGCGGCTTCGACGTTTTCATCGCGGCCCCGAAGGTCGGCCCGACGGGGCGCGTGATCGGCGTGGATATGACGCCTGACATGGTGAGCAAGGCACGCCACGGCATGGCGGCTTACCAGAAGCGGACGGGTCTGGATAATGTCGAATTCCGGCTGGGCGAGATTGAGCACCTGCCGCTGGCCGACGCCAGCGTGGATGTCGTGATCTCCAACTGCGTGCTGAATCTGTCACCGGATAAGCCCCAGGTCTGGCGTGAGATCGGGCGAATCCTGAAACCCGGCGGGCGAGTTGCTATCTCTGACTTGGCCCTGCTCAAGCCGCTGCCGGAAGAGGTCCAAAACATGGTCGAATCCCTTATTGGCTGCATGGCCGGAGCCGTGCTGGTAGATGAGACCCTCGCGATGGCAGAGGCAGCCGGATTGGTAGAGACTCACCTGACGCCCAAGCCGGGATACGTGGATTCCATGATAGACTGGAACGATCCACTGTATCGCAAGGTCATCGAGCGCCTGCCCGAAGGAGCGAAGGCAGGAGACTATGTGACGAGTCTCAGTATCACGGCAGCCAAGCCGGCCGTGACCGTAACGCCCAACACCAAGGAGCTGATTGCCATCGGAGCGTCTGTCACTGCCCATTGCCAGCCCTGTTTGACCTACCATATTGGCAAGGCCAGAGAGATGCGGATTGACGAACAAGAGATCCGAGAGGCCGTCGCCATTGGCCATCAGGTTGAAAAGGGATCTATGTCTGCCATGACGGTTTTTGCCAAGAGCGTGTTGGATTCGTCAACGCAGAGTAATTCAGCGTGTTGTACCGGCCAGGCATCGCCGGATGGGAAGAGTTGTTGTTCGTGAAGCCTAAGATAGGAGGAATGATCAATGAGTTCATCGAACCAAGACCGAAAGGAGACTGACAACATGGAATTGCTGAAACAACAGGCGTCGGATTGTGCGCCAGGGTGCGCGTGCCACAGCACTGGATCATCGGGGCGAAAGCGTGTGATCCTGGGGACGATCGTGCTGCTCGTCGCCGTCGCACTGGTGGCACGGGCCGTGATCAAGACGAATGCGGCACCAAGCCAGCCGGACGCGGCCGCTTTTACCTCGCCCATTGTGGCACAGACGCCTCCAGCCGAGAGCGTTTCGGCCACACCGGCGGTCGAAGCAGCCAAGACACCGGATACGTTTGTTGCGAAGGAGATCGGGACGCTTACCGAGTTGAACACATTAGCTGTCGCGAATGACGCCGTCTTTGTGTACATACCCGGGAAGAACGGGTCATCCAGCAATCCGCCTGCGGCGGCCATGCAAAGTGCGGCGAAGAGGATTGGGTCCCAGGGAGTTAAGATCGGCTTCTTCGCGCTGAAGGCAGGGACTCGTGATCACGATCTGATTGCGGCACAAATGTCTGTGCCGGGGGTTCTGGCTGCGGTCAAAGGGCGCGGGATGAGTGCCGCTTCCGGGGACATTACCGAGACAAAACTCATCCAGGCGTTTGTGGGGGCATCGAGTGCCGGCGGGTGTGGTGCAGGCGGCTGCGGTCCGGCGGGGTGTGGGCCGGTGAGGTAATAGTATGCTCAAGGCAGTTACAGACGCCTCTCCCTAAAGGGGACGGCCGTGCCGGGTGACTCAGCTCACCGTGCCGGTAGGACACTGCCGGATGGAAACAGTCGTTCTTCGTGAAAGCCACGATGAGGAAGGAACGTTCTATGAACTCATCAAACGAAGATCGAAAGCAGCCTGACAACATGGACTTGCTGAAACAGCAGGCCTCGGATTGTGCGCCGGGGTGCGCCCGCTACGGCCCGGAATTGTCGGGACGACAGTACCGGATCCTGGGATTGATCGTGCTGCTCATCGGCTTGATGCTGGCGGCACGGGGCGTGGTCAAGAACCGCGCGGCATCAACAGAACGGGGCGTATCTGCTTTCGTGCAGATGGGTTCGAATATGATGAACATGATGGATATGATGAAGCAGATGGGCATGGAGCCGGAAAGGATGGACCGGACGCAGTTGTTGATGCGCACGGGGGTGTTCGTGGACAGCCCCGCCGCCTTGCAGGTCCAAAAGGACAAACTGAGCCTCTCCAAGGAGCAGGCCAAGAAGCTCGGCGAGATCGAGAAGGAGGCCCGCCAAAAGGCTCTGGCCCTCCTGACACCCCAGCAGCGGACGAAGCTGGGGGACATTCCTGAGCAGCCTTTGGTCATGATGGAGATGTGCCAGCAGATGATGGCGCAGATGTCCGCCGGGCCTGGGGGGGCCAAGTAGTATGCTCAAGGAAGTTACAGATGCTCTGCAAGCCGCCAGTATGGGGCCGGCAGCGTTGCCGTTGGCTTTCCTGCTAGGACTGGTCAGCGCCGTGGCCAGTGCCTGCTGCACCTTGCCAGCGATGGGCGTGCTGGTGGCCTACTCTGGCACGCGACAGGATACCAACCGGCGCGGGGCACTTGTCTCAGCGCTCTGGTTCCTGGTCGGGACCACGCTGGCACTGATAATTCTCGGGTTTGTAGCGGGGCTGATCGGCCAAGCGGCACAGGCGTTTCTTGGACGGTACTGGAAACTGTTCGCCGGAGTCGTGGCGGTGCTCTTTGGGTTGGCAACATTAAAGCTGCTGCCCTTTAGTCTGCCGAAACGTGTTCAGAAAGATGGCAGCTCCGCTTCCGGCGGAAAGATGGGTGCGGTGTTGGGAGGCCTGTTTCTTGGCGGCGGTGTAGCGGCCGTTTCGTTGCCCTGCAATCCGGGCATCTACATCGTCATCGGCGCCAGCATCTTGATGGGACGAATCCTGTGGGGCATGGTCCTCATGGCTGCCTTTGGGGTCGGGTTCAGCCTTCCGCTTGCCGCCATCCTCTTCGGTGTATCGTTTGGCAAAGCGTCGCTCAAGGTGCAGAAGGCCGATGCCGCGATCAGGGCCGTCGCCGGCGCCCTGCTGGTCGGCGCAGGCCTGTATTTACTGGCGTCATTCTGACAGAAAAAGGATCACGGAAGATGATAAGACTGGTGGAAGTATTCGATCCGCCCATGTGCGGTTGCAGCGGCGTGTGTGGACCGAAGGTAGATACAAGAGTCGTGCAGTTCAGTGCCGCACTGGAATGGTTGCGGGTCCAGGGCATTCAGGTACAGCGATACAACCCGAGCGAGCAATACGAGGCATTTGCCGGCAACGCAACGGTCGTCAGTGCGATCAACACACAGGGCACGGAGTGCCTTCCCCTGATCCTGATGGATGGGGAAGTCGTCAGTTACGGTGCCTATCCGAGCCAAGAGGAACTGGCCTCGATGGCCGGTCTTGAAAGCGGGAATGAGGCAAACGCCTGATGAAGCGGGCCGGCACTCTCGAGGCATTTGTCCACGCTGCCTGTCGGTTTCTGTTCTTCACCGGCAAAGGGGGCATCAGTAACATGATTCCGTCATGCAACAGCAACCACTCTGGCGGACAGTGGACGCCGCGCGTATTGGCGGGTTCTATTTCCTTCGGATGCTCTGATGGATGACGGGAAGTGGCCGATGAACAACAATGACAAGAGTCGTCGTCTGTGGGCGTTGATACAGGCCGGGGACACGTTGGTGATGCCGGACGCTTTCGACCCGGTCAGCGCCAGAATCATCGAACGCCTTGGCTTCAAGGCCGTGCAGTGTTCAGGCTTCAGCATGGCTGTAGCGGCCGTCCTGCCCACCGAGGCAGACCTTGGAATGGAAGCCAATCTGAACCTGTCGCGAGCCATAGTCAATGCCGTCGAAGTTCCTGTCATGGCGGACGGCGAGGACGGATTCGGTGGTCCGGAAGCCATCGCGGACACGATCCGTGCTTACCTGGAAGCCGGCTTGGCCGGAATCAATCTTGAGGATCAAGTTCTCGGCCAGCCAGGTCCAAAACGTGTTGTGCCACGCGAGGTGATGATTGAGAAGTTGACAACTGCCCGAAAGGTCGTAAGTCAGTCGAACAATGCTGACCTCGTCATCAACGGCAGAACCGACGCCCTAGCGGTCGCCTCGGACCGGCAGGCGGGACTAAAGGAAGCCGCGGAACGCGCCAATGCGTATCTGGCGGCGGGTGCAGACCTGGCGTTTGTCACGGCTGTTGCCACGATGGAGGAAGTTAGGTTTCTTGTGCGTGAGATCGACGGCCCCGTCAGCATCGCCGCCGGGATGCCGTACAACATCCGGGTGATGTCGGTCAAAGCCTTGAAGGACGCTGGAGTAGCAAGAGTGAGTCTGCCGGCGGTCGCCATCCTTTCTGTCGTTCGAGCAATGGCAGACGTATGGCGGTCCATTCGGGACACTGAGGATTTCGCGGACATTCTAGGCAAGAACCAAGTCTGCGGCATGGAAGATATTGCCGCGTTACTGAAACGAATATAAGGACAAGTGGTATTCCAATAATTCAGGAGATACGGCAATGGAAACTAAGGCAAACAACGAGAAACAAAAGAAGGGCTTCTTGGCCACGATCTGGGAGTCCATGACCAAGACCGGCGGCTGCTGTGGCTCAGGTGGAAACTGCTGCGGCCCTGCCGATCCGAACAGCGGTGACGAGAAGGCCAAAGAAAAGAAGGTTGATCGCCGTGCAGGAGGACGTCATGAGTCGTAGTGACAGATCAGATGGCTCAAGCTACAAGGACCTCGCCGTCTTGGCCATCGTCCCGGTTGTTGTGGCGGTTTTGACCTTGACGAGTTGGATTCTCGCTCACTGGGAAATCGGGCCGTATTTCATCAACGCGGCGCTCGCCATCGCCGCCGTCATCTTCGGCGGCTTTCAACGCTTCATCGCCGGGTTCAAGGACGCGTTCAAGCGGAAGATCACGGTCAACGTGTTTGTCGTGGTCGCGCTCTTGGCCACGATGGCGATTGGTGAGTTTCGACCCGCCGCTATTATCGTCTTTATCATGGCCGCCGCCGGGGCGCTGGAGTCCTATACGCTGGACAAGACCCGTAAAAGCATCCGTGACCTTCTGGATTTTGCCCCGAGAATGGCGACGGTTCGCCGACAGGGAGACGAGGTCGTCGTTCCAGTGGCCGAGCTCAAGGTGGGTGACGTCGTTGTGGTCAAGCCCGGCGCACGGATTCCCGTCGATGGCGTGGTGACCGCCGGGGCAAGCAGTGTCAATCAGGCTCCGATCACCGGTGAGTCCATGCCGGTGGAGAAGTTCCCGGGAAGCAGTGTCTTTAGCGGGACCCTCAACGAGTCCGGCCACCTGGAGATTCGAACGGCCAAGGTAGGCGAGAATACCACCCTGGCGAGAATCGTACACTTAGTGCAGGAGGCGCAGGGCACCCGCGCGCCCGTTCAGAACATGGCGGACCGGTTCACGACGTGGTTTCTGCCGGCGGTGGTTCTGCTCGCCATCATCGCCTTCGGCATTTCCGGCGATGTCAAGGTCGCCGTCTCCGTTCTGCTGGTGGCGTGCCCCTGCGCGTTCGCCATCGCCACACCCACCGCTGTGACCGCCGGTGTCTCCAATTTGGCGCGCCGGGGGGTCCTCATCAAAGGCGGTGTCTTCCTGGAACTGGGCCACAAGATAGACCACCTTCTTGTGGACAAGACCGGAACCTTCACCTTCGGCAGGCCCAACGTGGAAGGCATCGTCACCTTCAACGGCAAAGGCCCGGACGACATTCTGCGGATGGCGTGCATCGCGGAGAAGTACTCCGAGCACCCCTTGGCGCGTTCCATTCTGGCGGCCGGCCGAGAGAGACGCCTCGACATTCCCGACCCGGACCATTTCGTCAGCGCGACGGGCATGGGCGTGGAGGCCCGATGGAACACCGTGAACATTCTGGTAGGCAAGCAAGCATTCCTTCAGGCGGCAGGCGTGCCCATCGTCTCGCGGGTGGATCAGGAGATGGCAAGACAATCGGACCAGGGACGCACCGGTGTCCTGGTGGCGTACAACGATGAAGTGATTGGCTTGCTGGCGATTGCCGACGAGATCCGCCCCGAGATTCCGGAGACCATTCGTTTGCTCAAAACGATGGGCGTTAAGAGAATTACCATGCTGACCGGCGATCATCCTCGGGTGGCGGAAGCGGTCGCAAAGGCAATCGGGGTAGACGGTTTTCAGGCCGAGTTGCTTCCGGAGCACAAGCAAGAGTCCGTCAGGACCTTGCAGGCCGACGGCCATATCGTCGGAATGATTGGTGATGGCATTAACGATGCGCCGGCTCTGGCGTTGGCAGATGTGGGGATCGCCATGGGCGCCGGCGGCACGGATGTGGCCATAGAAACAGCCGACGTCACCCTGATGAATGATGATATATCGGGGGTTGCCGATTTCATGTGGATGTCGGCGAAAGTCCTGCGTCGCATCAAACTGAATATCTTCTTTTCCATGATCTACAACGTCATTGGGCTCACCTTGGGTGTCCTGGGATTGATGACACCCATTATTGCGGTGATTTTCCAGGAAGCGGGCTGCGTAACGGTCGTCTTCAGTTCGACGTTGTTGCTTTGGTCGAAGCGGGGCACGGCGACGTTGCGAAGTAAATTCCCCGGCGGCGGTTTCGAGCCGATGGGGGCGACAGAAACTGCGGCAGTTGGTCATTGACCCGCGGGAATCGAGTTCTCAGGAACAGAAGAGATCAATGAAAGCGATTGTAGATATTGACGCAGGCGTCTGCGGGTTCAAGACTTCGGCAAGGGTGAGCAGCGAAGACAGCCAGCATGTAATCTTCGAGGTAACCAGCGACTGTGAGAATATCCGCCGGCTGGCTGCCGCCGTGAAGAACCGGGAGCCCGTTGATGCTTACCAGGAGATCAGCCCGGCGGCCGAAAGCGTGGTGATGCGGACCGTCCGCTTGACTTTGACAGGGTGCTGCGCCGGTTGCGCGGTTCCCGTGGGGCTGTTCAAGGCGATGCAGGTGGCGACAGGGCTGGCCCTGCCGAAGGATATCAGCATAAGGCTGACGAAGGAATAGGGATGCTAGACAAGACCGGATATAGTTCCTTTGCACAGGGGGACTGCTGCAAGAGCAATGGCATGGGAAGCTCGTCCGCCGTGCTGGGCATATTGAAGATGACTACAGGTTTTTCCTTTCTCTGGACGTTCCGCGAAGTATTTGTGACGGGAGTTTGTGTATGAGCGACGGAATCGCCAAAAGACTTTCATTTCTGGATCGGTTTTTGACGTTGTGGATTTTCCTGGCGATGGCCTTCGGGGTGGCGCTGGGGTATTTCGCCCCGGCGTTCGGCAACTGGATCGGCTCGCTTCGACCGCAAGGGACGCAGACCAGTATCCCTATCGCCATTGGGCTGATCCTGATGATGTACCCGCCTTTGGCCAAGGTCAAGTACGAGGAATTGGGCGATGTCTTTCGCAACTGGCGGGTGCTGGGTCTGAGCCTTGTGCAGAACTGGATCATCGGCCCGGTGCTGATGTTTGCCTTGGCCTTGCTGTTCCTCCACAATCGGCCGGAGTTCATGATCGGCCTGATCATGATCGGCCTGGCCCGCTGCATCGCCATGGTCATCGTCTGGAACGACCTGGCCAAGGGAGACACGGAATACGCCGCCGGCCTCGTCGCCTTCAACTCCATCTTCCAGGTGCTCTTCTACAGCATCTACGCCTGGCTGTTCATCACGATATTGCCGCCAATGCTGGGCTTCCAGGGTGCCGACACTTCGAAGATTACCGTGGTCGAGATTGCGCAGAGCGTCTTCATCTACCTGGGCATCCCGTTCCTCGCCGGAATGATCACTCGCTTCGTGCTGGTCAAGGCCAAGGGCAAGCAGTGGTATCACGGCCGGTTTATTCCAAAGATCAGCCCGATCACGCTCATTGCGCTGCTGTTCACCATCGTGGTCATGTTCTCCATGCAGGGCCAGAAGATCATCGACAAGCCGGGTGACGTGGTGCTGATCGCGATTCCTCTGCTGATCTACTTTGTGGTCATGTTTCTGGTCAGCTTCTGGATGGGCAAAAAGGCCGGGGCCAACTACGCCAAATCGGCCACGCTCTCTTTCACGGCCGCCAGCAACAACTTCGAACTGGCTATCGCGGTCGCGGTGGGCGTATTCGGCATCAACCATGGCGCAGCGTTTGCGGCCGTCATCGGTCCGCTGGTGGAGGTGCCAGTATTGATCAGTCTGGTCAATGTGAGCCTGTGGCTCAAGGGCAAGTGGTTCGCAACCGACCCGGCCGAGTTGGAGAAGGTTGGCGGCTGCACCACCGGACGGCCAGCAAGTACGCCGGCATCCGAAGGCGACTAATCAAATGGCGTACGGTGCAAATACTGTCGCAGTGCAAGCGTTGCTTCTTGCTGGATTCACAGACGCGTCGTGCGGGTCTTGGAAGTGGACGGCACGGGGCCAAGATGGTCGGTGAGAACAGCGGAATGCTCTTTTTCGTGGATATTCGTCCGCCCCGTATGTTCGCAGCAGGTCCCGGCTGCGAGAAAGACGCGACTCGAATGTGATCTGGCGCTTGGGGATCTTCATGTCGCCAGCACGCCCCCCCCCTTGCCGCGATCCTGGAGGCGTTCTGCAGGGAACCGAAGGCGACGCGCACGTTCAAGTCCTACAAGAATGACTACAGCCGGGTTCGGGTATTCTTCGGACCCATATGCGAACCGACCCCTTCGCCCCCTCCTCACGAAAAAAGGCAACATTACTCCTTGACAGTGTTCCATTATGAACATATGATCATAACTGTCTATGAGAAATGGAGTCTTCGAATGCCAAGGCCCTGTTGCCTGCGTCATATTGGTTTCAAGCCGAATATCGGCTTCTTCAAGCCGGCGGGGGTCCCGGCGTGCGCCCTCGAACAGGTGACCCTGACTCTGGACGAGGTCGAAGCATTACGGCTGGCCGACCTGAA
>Ga0315282_10001023_pt1 | contig 54058 bp, 52 predicted proteins | sample YL17G07_20_MG_FD_203693 | JGI IMG/M metagenome (GOLD analysis project Ga0315282, IMG submission 203693) | Sediment microbial communities from Yellowstone Lake, YNP, Wyoming, USA - YL17G07_20 | ecosystem: Environmental > Aquatic > Freshwater > Lake > Sediment | place: USA: Wyoming | collected...
GGTCTCGAAGTAGCTTTGCGGGATCGGATGAGTCCCTACAACCACATCCATTCCGTACTTTTGATGATTCCGATCCTCACGAGTCCGCGCATGATTAATCTCCAGGTATGTTGTTGGAGGACCTGTAATTGTAATTGAAAACCATTTTCAATAAGTGCCAAAAAAAATCATGCTTCTCTCTTGCAGCGCGAACACTTCCCATAGAATTGAATCACATGCCGCGTGATTTGAAATCCGTGCTTCTTGGAAAGTTCTCTCTCCACTTTTTTCAGGAGCTCAAGTTCCTCATCGACGAAATCGTCATAGTCGATGACGCGTTTGCAGATCGTGCAGACGAGGTGATGGTGATGACCCGGTTTCGTCAGACTCTCGATGAGTTCGTAGCGGCTGCGACCGTCCCCGAAATGCAGTTTCGCCACGACCCCCATTCCTTCTAAGAGCTCAAGCGTGCGGTAGACCGTCGTCAGTCCGACATTCGGGTACGCCTTGTGGACTTGCATGTAGACTTCCTCTGCCGAGACGTGCTCCTTCGTACCGGCCAGAACATCGATGATTATTCTCCGGGGTTCGGTGATGCGCAAGCGCTTCTTCCGGAGACTCGCATGCAACTCGAGGGTTTTCGCGTTGTTCATGGTCGCCTTATTGAAAACGGATACCGTTAGCAATAACAATTGCTGTGCCATTGGATCTGAGATGGGGCAAGGCGGCATTCAACCTTCTGCTGATCGACTTTCACTCGCCGGAGGCGTGAGTTGCTGCTGCCTTCCTGCATTTGGGAGTGCGTCTTTCTATTCTCGGAATCAGGAACAGAAGGTTCTCTAACGTCTCCTGCAAAGACTCGCCGAACCCCGCTGGGGCACGCAGTCGCTTCTCACTCTAGCCCAACGTCATTTCAAAGGCGCGATGCAGGGTTGCAAATGCCGTAACTGGCCGGCCTCTCCCGAACTCTTCTTTCGGGGCCCCCGTCGCTCGACTCGGAGTGCGTATTCCCGACCAACGGTCCGAACTCGCTGAGCAGCCGTTCCTCGATCGGGCGATACAGACGTCCGCTGGCGACCCAGTCAGCGTAAACTAACTTCCTCTCTCCATAGGGCGTTTGAACAGGATAATGGTGCCCGATGATTTGCCGGCGGAATTGGCCGAAATAGATTTCAAGATCCTTATGCTGAGCGCGTTCCGGTTCCACGTTCGCGAGTGACATATTGACTCTTCCTCCTAGCGATCCCCACTATTTCCCCATCATAAACCCTACTCCCAGTGAACTTGTTCCCTTCAGCAATCTCTAATCACTGGCGGTTGCGTACGACCACGGCCGATACAGGGGTATCGCAAACGGCCGAAGACAAGGAGGATGAAACTTGACGGGTACAGCCATTGGAAGCAGGCTGTCCAGGTCCGAGATCAACGGATCCCGGCAGGAGGGAAGTTAAGACATCTTGGGCTCATTGTGAAGTGCCCTGTCCTTGAACATCTGCGCGGCCCGTCGATCCTCGATACCCCATTGCTCCGGTGGGCGCATCATTCACCGAGCCACGGACATAGGCACTTCCAGGAGAGACATCACTCGCCGTGAGAGGCTTATTTTCTGATCTCAGCTATTTCCTTCACCGCCTCAATCGCTTTGTCGATGTGCTCTTCGGTATTGAAAGGACCGATGCTGAGACGCACCGTCCCATGGATCTTGTCAGTACCCAATCCAACGTGCACTTTCGGTGCACAATGCAGTCCCGTGCGACAGGCGATGTTATGATCCACGTCGAGCATCGTGCCGACGTCTCCGGCTTCAAAGCCTCTGACGTTGAAGCATAATACCGCGTTATGGTTCTCTGTGCTCTCGGCGCAATACGTTATGACGTTCTTGATGTTCTGAAGGCCCTTCCGGAGCTTATCCCACAGCGCAATCTCTTTTGCGTGCAGACGATCCACCCCGTTCTCGATCACCCACTTCACTCCTGCGTTCAGCCCTGCAACCCCGAGCAGATTGAGCGTGCCGCACTCGAGGCGATAGGGGAATTCTTCGAGATGAGTCAACTGTGCGGAACGTACCCCCGTCCCGCCGAAGCGTGTATACTTCACCGGCACATTCTCCATCACATACGAGCCGCCGATGCCGGTTGGACCCATGAGGCATTTATGTCCGGTGAAGACGACCACGTCGATCCCCATCGCTTGCATGTCGATTGGCACGGTCCCGGCGCTCTGAGTGGTGTCGACGATGAAAAAGACGCCAGCCTCTTTGCAGATTTTGCCGATCTCGGCGAGCGGCTGGATGGTACCGATGACATTGGAGCAATGGTTGACCACCACCATCTTGGTGTTCTTGCGGATGGCATGCTTGATATCGTCGGGGTGCACATGTCCATGGGTATCGAACATAACATGGGTGACTTCGATGACCCCGTTCATCTGGAGGTGATGCAACGGACGCAGGACCGAATTGTGCTCCAGCATGGTCGTGACGACATGATCGCCCTTCTCGGCCAAGCCCTGGAGGATCATATTCAGCGAATCGCTTGCGTTGTAGCTGAAGGTTAACCTGTTCGGGTCGCCGCCGCCGTGAAAGAAATCCGTCAGCAGTTTTCGTGTGTTCATGACGATCTCTTCGGCTTCCAGCGCGGCATCAAATCCCGATCGACCCGGGTTAACGCCGTGGTTCCGGTAGAAATTGTTCATGAAGTCATAAACGGCCTCGGGCTTGGGGAACGTCGTTGCGGAATTATCGAGATAAACGAGTGCGCTCATGGTTCTGTCTTCGTTGTGTGTCTGATGGGTTGACGATCGACTCTTCAAGTACCAGTGCATCGGCAACGACTTCAGCGAGTGTCTTGATGTTCACGCCGAGCTTGAATTTGCTATTGATTTGTATCAACTGGTCGACGCAGTTGTGACATGGCGCTACGACGGTCGAAGCCCCCGTTTTCCGTATTTGAGCCGCTTTCAGCTCGGCAATTTTCATACGTCGTTCGCCGTATTCGCTCATCGAGAGCTGACCACCACCGCCACCGCAGCAGAAATTGTCGACGCCATGCGGTGTCATTTCGATGAACGTGGTTGCCGCATGCTTCAGGACGTAGCGTTGTTCATCGACAACGCCCCCCTCTCTTACAAGGTTACACGGGTCGTGCAGCGTCATGATCTCTTGATTTCTCTCTCTGTCAAGCTTGATCCGGCCCTCGCGGATATATTCAGCAAGAAGTTCTACGGATGTGAGAGTGTCGAAGGAAAACTGCTTCTGAAGGTAGTTTGGCGCTTCCCAGCGAAAAGCTCTCGACCCGTGGCCACACTCAGCAAGCACGCAGCGTCTTGCGCCGAGCTTCCCCATCTCCTCGTATAACCTCCGGGCGATGGCCGTTGCCTCATCAGGGTTACACGAGAAGTATGCATAGTTTGTGACATCGTACATGGAGGTCGACAGAGTCCAGCTTTCGTTGGCTGCGTAGAATATCTTCGCCATCGCGGAGATGGAGAGGGGAAAAAACTTTGGCTCCCGCGGATTCAATGTGTAGAGGATGTTCACCCCGGCCTGGTTGAGTGGTATCGATGCCCGAGGATCCTTCACCTCATCTCTGAGCTCGTCTTCCAACCATGACAAGGTGCTGGTGAACTCATCGGTTGGGATGGCCATGTTGTTGCCGGTCCGAAGGGCGGCGTTCACAGTCGACTGCAGGGTTGCCGGAACGCGTCCCATGGCCGCAAGCATCTCCCTTCCGACCCGAACGAGGTATGTGATATCGATGCCGATGGAACAATGCATCGTGCAGCGTCCGCATAGCGTACAGGAGCCAAAGAAAAGATCAACCATTTCGCTTGTGGTTGCGTCATCGAGCTCGCGTGCGTTCAGAAGGTGGGGGAAAAACTTGCCCGCGAATGTGCAGTACCGTTGATAGATTGAAGAGAGAAGGTCAACTTTCAGCGCGGGTATGAATCGCTCGTCGTTCGTCGCGAGATAGTACATGCAGCTCTCGGCACACAGTCCGCAGTGAACACAGCTGTTGAGGTGCGCCACGAGTCGGCTATCCTTCGGTTCCGTAAGGATCTTGAGCGCTTTGTGTTGTTCTGTGGAGAGTTCGGTCATATCGCTGGCTCACGACTTTCTGAGAGGCCAAACTCCGCGCCAACCGTAAAACAGCCCAAGATGATACCGCGCGGCAAAGAAATACAGTGCATGTTTCAGCTTCCCCAGCGGGAGGTACAGCAGCAGGAGGCCGACGCAGAGAAAGTAGAATGGGGCAAACGCCTCTTCCACCAGCATCGCCAGGGTGAAGAGCTGGAAGAGGGTTACAAGGACATTTGATAGGTAGTCATCGAGATTGGAAAGAAGCCTGAGTTTCTTGACCCCCATTCTCTTGGCGAGTATCCCGACGCCGCTCAATCCTGATACGGTCAGCACGCCAATAATGCCCCAGTGCAGCCAACTCTCAGTGTGGATATTCAGGAACAACAGAACGAAGAGAGCGATTGAGGTGAAGGTCCCAATGTGATAAAGCAACCCCCCTGCATAGGTCGGGAGATGCAAGTAGGCGGACTCCTTTTTCCCCGGGCTCATGGCTCCCAGGAACGAGTAGGTGATCGCCGACCTCAAGTTGCCTCTTCGCCGGGAAAAATCTTTCGGTGCCCCTAACCTGACAAGCCTGATGAGATGATACGTTAGGCTGACCAGGCAGAGAAGAAAAGCAGCTAATGCAAGATAGTGGTACCAGGTCATGCCGATTTGACCCTCTTAGACACAACCATCGGGTTTGGGTAAGCCTGCGACACGACATGCGCCGCGTGCAGGACCGAGCGGGAACAACTGGTAAATTTCCTTGAGTTTTACGCCGGTAACCTGGCAGATCGACCGGATCATTGGTGCCATCCCCTTTTCTTCCCAGTTCTTGCGGATAAACTTTACGATCGCCCAGTGTTTGCCGCTCATCTCTGTAATACCGTCATGCTTCGCAATCAACCGGGCAACTTCGTCATTCCAAAGATAGGGATCCGACAAAAACCCGTCGCCATCTACTTCAAATACTCTTCCGTCAATCTCCATGGTCGGCATGCTAACGTCCTCGCTGATCTAATGATCACCGTCTGAGAGCCTATCGAATTCGTCAATGATTTCAGAGGGTGAAAGTGGGGAATCGGGCAAAACAAAATCGGGACAGAAATTCAGGGCATTCTTCGCAATGTAGCGTTTGCATCTGCTCCAAGCCCTGTCACCCTGAAGGCAGTAGGTGTGAAGGTAGGACTGTTTTTCTTGCGGATCGGATACGATGCTCCTTGTCTGTACCAGCTGACAGACGTCATAATTGGGACAGTGTGGGTCTTCCATATCCTGTTACCACGATCCAGAGAGGTCACCCTTTACAAGGGTGCCTTCAGCACTCTATGCATCCCCAGGGGGCTTCCTAAAGACTTGGGATCTTCTCGGCCGCGTCTGGATGACAAGGCACTTCTCGCAACCGACGAACGGTATGAAGGTCAGTACTCTTTGAAGAACCTCCCGCAGAATTCACTGACAAGTGTAGTAAAGAGTTGCTTTTGTTGCAAACCTGCTTTGCTAAAACCGGGAAATCGACGACACCCCTCCAGTGTTTGATATTGTATCGCGAAATCGTCAACTTCCACTGAGGAAAACCTCTGCGAAAGGAAAATCAGCTATGAAAGTCATTGCAGCGGTCAAACGATGCCATGAGGTCATCCACGGCATGGGAGTTCCGAGGGTCTCGAGCACACTGAGGTTTGGCACGAGAACGGATCGCGAGCAGACGATGGAGGAAAAGGTGAAGAGCGTCGAGGACAAAATGTGATGACCGTGGCTGGCTGATCGGGCACCAGCCCCACCGTCACGGATGCCGTGAATTCTCTTTTGTCGCGGTCGGCCTCCTGTGGACAAGCGAAACGGAGGCCTGATTCGTTGGGAGGACAATCATTTCTGCCACCTGGACGTGGGCTGGCCTGGTAGCACAGAAGACAACCGTCTCGGCAATATCTTCCGGCTGTAGAGGCATAAGGTTCTGATAAACGACTCTTGCTCTCTGTTCGTCTCCGCGGAACCGCACCATGCTGAATTCCGTCTCCACCAGGCCGGGGTCAACAGTGCAGACGCGGATCGGCGTGTCAACCAAATCCCAGCGTAACCCGCGCGTAATCGCATCGACGGCATGCTTGGTAGCACAGTACACGTTCCCCCCGATGTAGACCTCGTGCCCGGCGATGGAGCCGATGTTAATGATGGTCCCTCGGCCTCTCCCGACCATCCCCGGGAGGACCGCCCGGCTCACGTAGAGTAATCCCTTGATATTGGTGTCGATCATTTCCTCCCAGTCTTGAATCTTACCCTCGTGAAGTTTGTCGAGACCTCTGCTCAGACCGGCATTGTTCACAAGCACCTCGACCTCTCGCCAGTCCGGGGGGAGGTTCTGAAGGGCAGACTGGACGGCCGGCTGGCTCCGCACATCAAGCTCGAATGCGAATGACTCTGTGCCATGCTCTTGCTTGAGTTCCTTTGCGAGAGCGTTGAGCCTTTCCTTTCGGCGGGCTGTGAGAATGAGACGGGCGCCCTCCTGGGCAAATGCGTGTGCACACGCGAGGCCGATTCCGCTGCTTGCACCGGTGATGAGAACGATCTTCTTCACGAGAGATGTCATAGTTCTTTCCCTATTGTTTTCTTCGATAACGTTTTGGTTTCGACGCCAGCTGAGTCCGTCCTTACCCCACCCCGATTCCGGAGATCACCAGGACAGCGCTGAGAATGATCAACAGGATCGAGGTCGACCAGCCGATGATGTTCTGATACCGCTTGTTGGTATAATCACCCATGATCTCCGTCTTGTTCACGATGATCATCATGCAAACAAGGACGATGGGCAAGAGGATCGCGTTCAACACCTGGGTCCAAATGGTAATTGCGATCAGAGGCGCGTTGGGAAGAAGAATAACCGTCACGCCGATGATGATGATCAGGGTGAAGAGCGTGTAGAATTGCGGCGCCTCGGCGAATTTCTTGTCGATCCCCGCTTCAAATCCGAATGCCTCGCAGACATAAAACGCCGTTGCGAGTGGCAGAATGGCGGCGGAGAAGATTGAGGCGACAAACAAGCCGAACGCGAAGACCTGGGAAGCGAGTGCTCCTGCAAACGGTTTGAGCGCAAACGCGGCATCTTTTGCTTGCGAGATCGTGACATTGTTGGCGTGGAGCGTGGCCCCGCATGCTACAATGATGAAGAAAGCAACGACGATGGTCGCGATGCAGCCGATCGCAACGTCCCACACGGTAAACTTGTAGTCGGCAATCTTTATTCCCTTCTCGATCACGGAGGATTGCATATAGAACTGCATCCACGGAGCGACGGTTGTGCCCACCAGTCCCAGGAGAGTAATGAAATAGGTATTGTCCCACTCGATCGTCGGCGTGACCAGTGCGACACCGATTTCTCCCCAGTCGGGCTTTGCCGAGACCGCCGAGACGACGTAGGAGAGCAAGAAGACGCTCAAGAGCAGAAACACCTTTTCGGCTATTTTGTAATTACCCTTGACGACAAGGATCCAGACAGTGATCGCCGCCAGCGGAACCGAGACATACTTGCTGACGCCGAGCACCATCATGCTGCCCGCGACGCCGGCAAACTCGGTCGCCGTATTGCCGATATCTGCAATCAACAGGCAGACAAAAATGTAGAACGTAATGCGGACGCCAAAGTTCTCTCGAATCAGGTCTGCCAGTCCCTTGCCCGTGACAATTCCCATGCGGGCGTTCATCTCTTGCACGGCCAGCAACGCAACGAACGAGGGGATCAGCGTCCACAGCAGCTTATAGCCGTAGAGCGCCCCGGCGACCGAATAGGTCGTGATTCCCCCCGCATCGTTGTCGACACTCCCGGTAATGATCCCCGGACCGATGACGCTCAGGAAGATCAACAGATTCCGCAGAGCCGGATGTTCTTTCAGTCTCTGGAGCAATTTCATCCTATCCCTCAGACGCTTGCTTCATTTCGGGGAAGATGGCCTCGAGGGCGTCTCGCATGGAGATGATCCCCCGAACCCGTTCCTCATCGTCGACGACGGGCAGCGCTCGAAAATTGTATTTGAAAAACAACTGTGCCACGCGTTTGATGTTCGTATCGACTCGAACGGAGAGGAGGTCGCTGCGCATGATCGAGGCGATGGGCGTCGTCCCTTTCGTAATCAACAACTGCCTCAGCGTGACCAGTCCTTTGAGGTGTTCCTCATCATCAATGATGTAAACGTAGTGCAGCAGCTCCGCCTTTTTGCTTTCGGCTTTGACTGCTTTTAGTACCTCTCGCACGGTCTGGGTGGCCTTTGCAGTGATGAAGTTCGTGTTCATGATGCTTCCGACACTGTACACCGACAGCTTCGACAGCTCTTTGATCTCTGCAACCTTTTCGCTCGTCATGCACGCGTAGACCCCACCGCGCTTTTCAGGCGAGAGCTCGTCCAGCAGATCGACCGCTTCATCCATCTGCATTTCGTTGATGATCGCCGCAAGCTTCTGGGTTTCCAACGTCTCCGCGATTTGAACCCGAACGTTCATCGGCATTTCCTGAAGCGTCGTGGCCGCAAGCACGGGGTTGAACGACTCGAACAGGGAGATGCGTTCGTCGGTCCCCAGGTCCTCGAGAATATCTGCAAGGTCCGCGGGGTGAAACTTCGAGAGCTTTGAGGAATCTGTCTTGAGTTGGACGGAGCCGTAGACGTTCGTGGTCGTGGTCGGTTGGACGTGCTTCCACGCTACAAATTTGTCGTTGATGTCTCGTGAGACGACCCATCGAAAGATCGCGTTGGCAATGTTGGCGCCGCCGAGTCGCCTCAGCAGCCCCTTGAAGCCGATATCGATGTGGACGAGCCAAAGGTTTGGATTCTCCTTGGACGAATTATCGATCAGCAATTGAAGATCGTTCACTCGCACAAGTTTGTATCCGGACGTCGAGATGATCTGCTTGTCCAGAAATGTTTGCTTGACGAGGATCTCGTTCTCTATTGACTGAAAGTCACCGTAGTCCGACTCGGGGGGGTACTCGACTGACACGTGCCGTTTGAACGCCGTGAGCCTGACGTTGCTCCACGGAATATAAACGGGAACCTCCTTGCCCTTCAGCTTGGTGATCAGAGCGGTGATCTTCGGATAGACGTGGCTGGTCCGCGCCGCCAGGTCGACGATACGGCCGATCCTTTTGCCGCTGCTGAGGCTGAACACCGGCAGCCCGATGATCTCCGATAGATAGATGAAGTTGAAATTCTCGTAACTCATTGTCCTATCAGACACTCCGACAGTCCACGAAGATATTGCTAAAGAGTCAAAAAGTCTATCTTCTTCTGCGCCCCACCGCGAATTCGGCGATCTTGCAGCCTTCCAAGAGTTCCTACCGGAGCTTCGCTCTCTTGAACCGAGGGCCCCTTCAGACTTGATGAGCGGAGGAAGGGGACAGGAGGCATGGGCAATCTACGCGACGCTGTTTCTGCCAGATGTGCGTAAGAAGAGAACTTCTGATGAACCAAGGGTGAGGGTGCGACGGGCAGCACCCGCAACGGTTGACCGGTGAACAAAGTACAAAGCTGTGGTGGGAATGTCGACGATCGTGGCGAAACATTCGATGCTCTCTCTCCCTCTCGAAGGAACAATAGCCTCCCTGAATCTCGCCGCTCGAAGCTATCGCAGCCCAATCAAGCTCTTCCTCGCAAGATCTTCCAGTGATCAACCACCTCCTCACCCTTCACGACGTAATATTGATCGAAGTTGGAGGCGGTGAGGCATGAATGGTGCTCGAGTATCCGAACTCTGTCTCCGATCTTGAACTTCCCTTCGATGATCTGAGAATCGGCCGTTACAACCTTGCCGTGTTCCTGGGAGAGGGTGCGGACGTGGATATGGGCGTGGAGCCGTTTCCGGTCGTAGTCTTCATAAATGCTCCCCATGTCCATATCGTTTCGGATATGGGTTGGGCCGACGTCTTTCGAGAGTGCGAGAGCCCCCGCGTCTATGACGAAATGAGAAGCACCCTTCTGGTGGGAGATCACCGATGCAAGCACGCTCAGGGCGCAGTCGCCGATGCCGCAGCTTCCCAACATCACCTGCGTGTAGTCGTTGAAGGCGTAATTGCCGGGCCGAACCTCGTCGATGCCTTTGAGATTCTCAACAACCGACATCGTTGGCGTCGATCCAATGCTGATCGTCGGTATCTTGCAGCCCTGGTCTCTCATTCTCTCCGCGAATTCCACCATGATGAAGCGTTCCTGTTCGGCGTAGCCCGAAATTTCTGCCCGGTTTCTCGCGAGGTATGACTGACCCGAATGGCTGAGGATCCCGTCGAAAATCAACGTTTTTGATTCGCTCAGAGACCGAACCAACGTCTCGGCGAGATCGGATCGAGGATTCACGCCGGCGCGATGGAATCCGCAGTCAACTTTGAGCCATACGTTAATTCGTTGACCGGCCGTACTGGCGGTGTCGTCAAGAACTGCTTTTGCCTCCGGGCTGTCGACGACCACGCGAATTCGAGACTTCTCGTACAGCTCCAGAACTTTCGGGGCGTACACAGGCGGGAGGGGGAATGCCCAAGTGATGTCGTTGAAGCCTCTCGCCGCGAACTGCTCGGCCTCGTGGAAGGTCGATACCGTGATGCCCCGGGCGCCGAGCTCCAGCTGATGGTTAGCAATCTCAATACACTTGTGCGTCTTGATGTGCGGGCGAAGGGAGACGCCAAGAGTGTTTGCTCGATCCTGCATGCGCGTCAGATTGCGCTCGAGGATGTCCTGATCGATCAAGAGCGCCGGGGTTGGGAGATCATAGATGCTGGTTGCCATGGCGTCAAAGAGAGGGTACTCAGTTGGTGGTGTTGATCAGCGGGGTGCTGCCTGCCTCCCTGATCGTGGCGGGAAGTATCCCCATATCTGCAATCTGCAGATTAATCCCCGGAATTTCCAGAACAAATTCGTTGGCCGAGTGCACGGAGAACGCTCGGTGCGGGGGGAGGGAAAAAAGATCGCCCCGGGGGGCGATCTCTTAGAAATTCTGCTACGCAAGCCACGGCGATCTTAACTCCGATTACTCAAACCACGAGACAATCTCATAGTTACCGGTTGTGGGAAAGAAAGGAGGTGAGTCGTTCAGCAGACGACTATCGTACTGGTAGTCTTTGAGGAAACCGTTGGACAGTCCGTCGCTCCCAAAGGTTCCAACAGCACCCCTGCGGTATTGCTGAATGCCGCCGAGGAGGTGAATTCTACCCTCGACTCCGCGCGAACCATATCCCTCTGCAGTGAATCCCCCAGAGCGCGAGAAGCAGGAAGCATCGAGATAGAGATCATTCTTGTCGTTATTGTCGTTCTTGCTGATGAGGATGTTGTTCTCGGCTACGAGTCCTAAAATGTCAGTGGAAGGAACTTGGCGGGGATCGTGAGCATAGGTAATATCATTGTCAATCCAAATATTCCCCCTCGTGTTCGAGCCTGTGGTTCCGCCAGCGGCAATCGTTATTCTTCCGTCGACTGTGCCCGACACATGGATGTTTGTGCCTTGAGCATAGACGATACCATTACTGCCTCCAAAACTGGCAACCGATTGAGTGGTCCAGGTGGCATCCGCACCGCGCCTCCACCTGACGTTGCCACCCGACTGAAATTCGATGTAAACGGAATCGTTTCCGCTGATCACTCTTCCGCCCTCACTCGCTGCCTGCTGCAGTTGGCTGAGGTCTGATGGGACTGTCACACTCACCCCGGATTCGTATCCCCCCAGAAATCGGGGATTGTCTTTCGGCGGTGGGCCGTTGTAGTAGATGATGCTTTTGAGGGAGGTTGTCTTCTGCATGAACGCAGGGCTGCCCGAGACGCGCAAGTTGTCCTGCGTGTGCATCGGCCCCCAAACCGTGTCCCCTGTGATCCACCAGATGTTTCCCTCGATCGTGCTGTAGTAACCGAACCGCGAGAAGCTGCTGGGCTGGAGGATGACAGAGACGGTTGATGAATCACCCATAAATTGAGCGCTCGTCACGATCGAGATCGTATTGATTCCAGCGGCCACCACCGTGGAGCTCATCGTGCCACCGGAGAACGCCCTGTTGGAAAACCCCCCTCGATAGCTGGTGTTTTCCCACAGCGTGCGTGCGGACATGTTCGTCGCGGAGGCAGCGATGTTGTGGGCCATGCTGGACTTATAGTAGTGCAGGTAGTTATCCATCGCCTCGTTCGAGACCTTGACGATGTTTGACCCAATCATCAGCAATGCCGTGCTGAATCCCATCACCATAATTAACGCTGCTTTTCCCATAGCCTGCTCCCCCTTCTAGCGATTGCGTAGGTTGCGCGATGCCAAGCGAATCTGCCGCCAGTACACTTTGTAGTCGGCCGAATCGGCCGCTGCCGACGTATACTCGGTTTTCATCAGCGGCGCTGGACTTTCCAACGAAATGTTGACTTCCATTGTGTAGATCGACTGCGGATCGGTAACCGGAAACGGAATGGTGTCCCCCAGGGCATCGTAAAAACGAAGGCTGAACTGCGTCACACCGAGGCTCCAACCCCTCGCAGTGTTTCCGTTGACTATCCGGTACAGATATCGATCTTCGGGGTTGGGTGTGCTGGAGAGTTCACTCGTGTCCCCTAGAAAGTAATAGATCGTGTCGACAATCCCATCGCCCAAATCGCCTGGTTTGCTCGGGATGTCAGTGAGGAACTTGATGGAGGTTGGGCTGGCAGCAACAATGGCCGTGTTGGGCGGCTGGATCTTCTTGAAGTCCTTGCAGTAGGCAATCTTGCGAAAGTCAGATTCGACGATATCGACCAAGGACACGATGCTCAGCTGCAAGTTCAGGTTGTTCTGATACACGGCATTGGTCTCAACCGCCTGAGCGTTCAGACGCAGCGCTATCAATAGCAGGATAGAGCCGACGACGCTTGCGCTCACAATATCGAAAATCGTACTTGCACCCATAGCTCACCTCAGCGGAATATCCAATAACTGAAAATGTACTGCATCTCCAACCTCTGCGACGTGTCTGCGCCAGCAGTGTTGGGCATTACGTGCACGGTCAGCTTCTTGTGCCAGGTTCGTCCGGAGGCTGAACCGTTCGGGTTCGTCGTATCGACGTAGACCACCTCGGCCCATCGGCGAAAGGTGTCAACACCCGGGATCGTTACACTATCAGCCCAGCCATTGTAATCGTCGAAATCGTTAAAGGTGCTGCGGGTCGTCTCGCCAGCGTCTTTGCCGAGAGTCGAGCTCAAGTCGCTTGTGATCACGGCAACGGTGTCGACGGTGTTTTTGTCGAACGCTTTCCCTTGAGCTTCTTCGACGATGGACATCGCCAGCGAGACACCGAAGATGCCAATCTCCGTATGCTGCAAGACCACGCCGTGCTGGGCGAACGTCCGGTTGATGCTGACGACGTTTGACCCGAGCAAGACAATGGCAACGATCGTGAGAAGAGTCTGTCCTGTGTTCATGATGATGCGCCTTCCCAGAACTCTATGAGGGGAATAGCTCTGTATGCTGCAGGAGCATTCTCAAGAGTGACGGCGATTGAGATGCACGTCCCCCAGAGCGTTGTATATTATAATCGATTTTGGCAACAACCTCAAATGACCTCCATCACTAAGCTCAAGTTGGGAGAGCCACCTCCGTCGAGACCGCAGGAACCCGTAAAATCTGTCCAAAAGCGATCATCTGTTCTGCCAGACAGTCGCCCGGGGACAACAAAGACAATGGCGGACTGAATCATTTGATTCTGAAAAATGTTCGGTCGGGCTTGATCCCCACTTCTTTGCACCTAATCGTTGATGCGTGGTCGACGATACAAGGAGATAACACTTCGGGAAAGGAAACCCCTGGAAACAATCTCAAAGGTTGTGCCGCCAACAACGCTGCCGAATCCAGGCTGAAAGGCCCGCTTTCGAGGGATGGCCCAGCTTGAACTCCCCTGTGGCAGAAACATAGTGAGACAGTGTCTCGACATGTACCAGATGGCTGAGCCGCAGCCGAACACGGCGGTTTCGTTACAACTTTCATTGGAATCCCAAAGGATGAGTCGTTTTGTAGAATCCTCACCTTTGACAGACAATGTACTCTTGAGTTTCAGCTCAGCCGGATATGGACGTTCTCCCAACAAGAGCCCGGGGGGTATGAAAGCACCTCTTGCTTGATGTGATCAAGAATATTCGTCGGGGCGACCCTGTTGCCAGCAAGACTTGCAGAATCGCCCCGGCAGGCACTACTTCATCATTTCCGCTCGCGGATAGTGCTGGAGCAGACCCTCTTCGCGCATCAGCTTCTCTATACCATCGATGTCCATCGGTAGGAAACGAGAAAGGATTTCGGCACCGGTCTCCGTGATCACAACGAGATCCTCAAATCGGATGTTGATCTGCTCCTCGGGAACGCGGAACCCAGGTTCAATTGTGAAGACCATACCGGGGCGAAGGGGTCCGCTCTCCTCCCCCACGTCGTGCGTTGCCATACCTACCCAATGGCCCAACCTGGCTCGCGGGTTTCTTGCCGATGCTCGAAAACCGTCAACGAAGGAGTTTGCTGCTTTCTCGTAAGATGGCTTGGAGAATTTCGTCCCAGCAAGGATTCCATCCATTTCTTTCACCGCATCCTGCAGAATGGCCTGGGCGGTCGCGCCGGGCCGGATCGCGGTGAGGATCGAACGGTAACAGCCGATATAGATTCCGAACAGCTCACGCTGTGAGGGACTGAACTTGCCGTTCACCGGCCAAGTGCGCGTGAGGTCGCTCATATAGTAGCCGAAGTCGGGGGCGAAATCCATCAGTACAAGATCCCCATCCTCCATTCGTCGCTTGTTTGCGTGATAGTGTGCGACCGGAGCGTTTGGACCGCTGGCAATAATGGAGAAATACGCCTCTCCCTGTGCACCGTGCCGATAGTAGACATACTTTGCCACTGCGTCGAGCTCGTACTCCATAATTCCGGGCTCCGTCGAGCGCATGCATTCCATCAACGCCAGGCCGGAGAGGATCGTCGCTCTCTTTATGAGCGCGATCTCGGCCGGGCTCTTGATCAACCGCAGGTTATCCAGCGTCGGGCTAAGGTCACGCACCTCAAACTGCGGAAATCGCAGGTGAAGGAGCTGTACCAGCCGATCTTCTCGCGAGGCCTGTCCGTCAAAGGGATCGGCCATCACATCGTTGTCTGAGCGCACCGCAAGGTCTCGGCTGGTCGCGAAGCCCTCGGCCGGACTAAACGGCGTATACAGGGTCTTCACGGAGGTGGTTCCCGTAAGGCGGCCGAGATGCTCAGCAAGGAGATCGAGACCGTAGACTGCATCGATACCGGACAGCTGCTTGATGATGGCCTCATCCTCAGCAGAGAGTAGTGTGCCCTCGCTTCGTTCGCGACCCTCGTTTCTGTGAGGGAGGTACAGCACGGCGCGTCGCTGAGTACCATCGAGCAGGAGGTACGCATGAGGGACCTCAATGCCGCAAAGATAATAGAATTCATTCGTTTGCCGAAACCGGACATAGCCGGACGGACCGGGAGCGCCTTGCACGAGGCCGATGGCGCCGTCGCCAATGGCATCATAGACCTTGGCGCGCCGCTGTGCAAACTCCTCTGGGCGAAAATCATTCGTGAACGGCGAAAAACCCACTTGTGAAAGCGCCGCGAGGGGAAGAAGTAAGAAGAAAGCCAGAAGAGTGCGTACCTTCGTCATTGCGAAATCCTCCCTTGTTACGTGAACTGCCGTGAGAGAAGCGTAATCCTTCTCTTAGTTAGAGTCAGTATGTGCGTGAGAAATCGACATCCTCAAGCGGAAGAATTGGCATCGGTTGGCCGTTGTGCGCCAGAAGGAATTGAAGATGTCCAAAGACCGGATCCTTCTGCTTGAATTCTAGCCCGATGAGCCGGGGGATAAACTGGCTGAAGTCGATCAATCCCTTCTTCGGGAGTTCGACGATCGTCACCTCCCGCCCTGGGGGGATGCCAGCCTTCTCTTTCGCGATGTCGATCGCCGTCTCGAGGCCGCCAAGGACATCTACTAATCCGTGCTTCAACCCGTCGAACCCTGACCAGACCCGGCCTTGTGCAATGGCCTCTATCTGATCCGGCCTCTTCCTCCGTCCGCTTGACACCTTGGTAACGAACTCCTTATACATCGTTTTGATGCTGTATTCCATCCTTGCGCGCTCGGGCTCCGTCAGGTCGCGGTCGGGCAGCCCCAGACCGATCAAAGGCAACGTAAAGCCGAAACCCAGGTCGGCATGGTTGCCCATCTTTACACGGTCGGTCGACATTCCCAGTTTTTCTTTTATCCCTTGGTTGTAAATCCACCCGCCGATGACGCCAATGGAGCCGGTGATCGTGGTGGGTGCGGCGACGATCGTATCGCCGTACATCGAGAGCCAGTATCCACCCGAGGCCGCAACGGCCCCCTGCGAGATGATGACCGGCTTCTTTCCCTGGGCCTTTTTCAGAGCTTCTGCAATGTAGTCAGATGCCATCGCGTCGCCGCCGGGGGAGTCAACGCGCAGCACGATGGCCTTGACATTCCGGTCCTCAACAACCGCCTGGATGTCGTGGACCAGTTTTCGAGCTGTAATTCCTTCGTCCATGGCACAGGCACCCAGCGCGTAGACGACGGCGATCTTCGGAGGCTCGCTCCAGTGGTTGTCGGTCGGTTGGATGAATGCCTCGAGCGAACCTGCGCCGACGTATCTCTTTTCCCCGCCCTCCAGGCTTCTGATGACCTCCTTGAGGGTCTCCCATCTGCCCAGGGTATCAACCAACCCCTTAGCAAGAGCATCCTGTGGGAGATAGATCACCTCGTTGTTGATCATGTTGTCGAACTGCTCCGGAGCGAAGCCCCGACCCGCGCAGATATCTGCCTTGGCAAGTGTGTAGTAGTCGTCGACGAGCTTCTGCCGCTGTTCTCGGTCGGCATCAGACATCTTGTCGCGAGAAAGATTCTCGTATGCAGATTTATACTTGAAGAACCGCCACTCATCGTACCCGATCCCGACTTTCTCGAGCGTTCCTTTGAGGTACGTCCGACCCATGACGAACCCGCCAATCTGGATCATCCCTTGCTTGTCCATCACGATCTTGTCTGCGATTGAGGCGAAGTGGTATTCATTCATGCCGGCACGGTCGATGAACATCACCACATGCTTGCCTGTTGACTTGAAGTCCTTCAGCTTCTCCCGTACCTCCCAGAGAAGCTCTTTATCTGCCGCCATGCCGGAAGTATTGATGGCAATACCGGCGACGCCTGGGTCCTTCTTGGCTGCATCAATGGTCTCGAGAAGACCCTCGAGCGTGTTGGATCTGTCCAGCAACTGATATCGCTGGTACTTGACGGGACCGAGCAGATTCAGATCGAGATAGCTGGTTCTCCGTCCCTTCAGAAGGGTCCGATCGAACGCACCGATCCGGATGCCGTAGGTGTTGTAACTGTACCGTTGATTCTCATCATAGTGAGCTTGTGTCGTCAGGCCCACGCGCCCGAGGCTGAATTGGACTCCGACGGTGAACCCCTTTGTATCAAAATAGCGCCCCGTGATCCGGATTCCAGGCAGGACCTCAAGAGCGGCCCCAGCGCTCCAACGGCCATCGGAAAGACTCTGCCGGCTCTGCAGGGCGTAGTCGCTGTAGAGCGTGAGCAGCTCACTTTTGAAGGGCCGTATGGCAAGGTCGACCATGCCCTCGTTAGCGCCGCGGCTCTGCGTGCTGAATGTGCCGACGACTCCAAATGAAAGAAAAAGACTCGGTCTAAACAGACTCCCGACCGTCACAAGGCTTGACCGATTGAACGTGCGCGTGTATCCGGTGGACCACCCGTAGCCAATGCCATAACTCACAGACCTGTTCCCCGACGCGAGTGAAAGGCGATAGTCGGTGATGTAAAGGGATCCGACCTTTTGGTGGATAAGGCCAAAGCCGACGTGTGGCGCCGCTGCGAAGAACCCCCAGCGGCCGAAATCATTCCACTTGCCTGTCCGATCCGTCCAGAGAAATGCGAAATCGGGTTCGCGGAGAAGGGAAGGGAGCGCCGGGTTGTCGTAGCCATAGAGGCCGGACGCCAGAGCCCCGGGTGAGGTCAGAAGAAAGTCGCTCTGCTGATAATACGATGGATATTTTCCCTGGCTCAGGACGAGCGCGGGTATGAGGAGAGAAAAGAAGAAAACCGACAGGAGTTTCATGAGTACCTCAAATGGACGAGGCGGAGCATTTCCCGTACTGCTTGATCCAGGCCGACGAACATAGCGTGAGAAAGAACGGCATAGCCGATGCTCAATTCATCGATCTCCCTGATCGCGGCAATGGGAGAGACGTTCTTATAGTCCAGTCCGTGACCCGCATGGACACCCAAGCCGAGCGACTTGGCTACTTGAGCTGCGCGCTGTATGCGCTCGAGTTGGCGTTGCTGTTCCTGTTCGCCGCGTGCTTCGGCATACTCCCCGGTATGAATCTCAATCATATCCGCCCCGATCGACCGGGAGAGCTCGATCTGCTCCTGGATCGGGTTGATGAAGAGACTGACCTTGATGTTGTGCCGGTGAAATGTTGTGATCGCGTCCTCAAGGAGACTTTTGTCTGCCTTCACGTCGAGGCCGTCCTCCGTGGTCAGCTCCCGACGTCGCTCCGGGACCAATGTTACAAAGGCCGGAACTATCTCGACCGCGATCTTGATGATTTCGTCAGTTGCGGCCATCTCAAGATCGAGCTTTGTCTTGATCGTTTTTCGCAGGAGGCGCACGTCCGCGTCTCGGATGTGGCGGCGATCCTCGCGCAAATGGCATACGATTCCGTGCGCGCCTGCTGCTTCGCAGGCCCTGGCTGCCTCAATGGGGTCCGGCTCCGATCCGCCGCGGGCATTTCGGAGTGTGGCAACGTGATCGATGTTGATCGTCAAGCGCATGAGCACCCCCAGGATTTCAAATTCAGGCTTAGGGCCAATATAAGAAAATTCTCAATGTTTGGAAATCTCAAGGTTTCCGTCCCACCGACAGGCTGAAAATGACTATATTGAGGCCGAAACTTTCTCTCCGAAATCAGCGTAGTTTTGGGAGGCAAAGACTATACCAAAGGTGGCCTTATGAAATTGATCATGAAGACAATCTTCCTGGTATCGTGCGTCCTTTTCTTCACCTCGGCTCTCGGCGCACAATCAAAGCCGCGGGAAAACTCAGACCGCAGCAACCATGAGGACCTCGGGGAGCGCATCGGCACGGCTGTCGAAAGTTTCATCGAGAGCATTACAAAGGGGCTGAAGGATGCTCAGTACGACGACTACATTCTCGTCAGTGATACGATACCGTCCAAGCGCGCAAAGAGAGCTCGCTCCGCCGCGCCAATCCGTGAAGATGACAACCTGACCTACGAAGGGGACGCCATCATCGACGAGCAAGATACGATTCGCTCGAACGTGGTCGTCAAAGCGGGGGACCTGACGGTTTATGGTAAGGTCGATGGTGATGTTCTCGTCGTTGGCGGGGACCTCTATGTGAAAGATGATGGTCATATCACCGGCAACGCGAAGGTCATCAACGGCGAGGTCATGAAAGACGAGACAGCGAGAATCGACGGGTACATCGACAAGACGAGTTCGACCGAGAAAGCCTATCGTGAGAGTGAGAGGAAATTCACCAGGTCATCGACGAGGTTGAACGCCAACTGGGTGAATGAGACGACGAATCTCGACAATTTCATCTTTCGCTACAACAGAGTTGAAGGCCTGTTCCTCGGCCTGGGGTCGGACAAGAAATACTATTGGGACTCAAGGAGATCATACGCCGCGTACGGCTCGTTCGGTTACGGATTCAAGTCGCGCGGGTGGAGAGGCAACCTTGGGGTGACCCGTCAGTTTGCATTCGATGAGGGGCAGCTCTTCGAAATTGGCGTCGAAGGCCATAATCTGACGGATAGCAAAGACAACTGGATCATCGGCGTGGGCGAGAATACCGCTGCTGCCATGTTGATTCATGAGGACTACAGGGACTATTTCCGCCGCATGGGATTCGGCATCAGCGCGGACTACGCTGTGCAGCAGGATTATCTCACGGGTCAGGTCAAGGTGGAGTACCTGGCCGATCGGTACCGTTCGATGGAGAACCGGACCGAATGGGCGCTCTTCGGCGGCGATAAGAGGTTCCGGCCCAATCCTGCAATCGAGGAGGGGGATATGCGGAGCGTCCTGGCTTCGGCCGGGCTGAGCACGGTGACGAAGACCATTTACGGCCCGGAGGGGTGGAGCGTCTTTGTCACGGGCGAGTTTGCGGACAGGAATTTCGGCAGTGATTTCGGGTTCAACCAATACACTGCGGACGTTCGCAGGTACCAGCCCCTGGGGCGCTATGACAACTTCAACATGCGCCTGCGTGTCGGGACAACGGAGGGAACCGTCCCGCTTCAGAAGACATTTGAGATCGGCGGCCTCAGCACGCTCAATGGTTATCCGTTCAAGTTTGAAGCCGGAACCAGGATGATTCTGCTCAATGCCGAGTATATCATCAACGGTGATTTTCTGGGCGATCTCGAATTCTGGCCAAGCTGGCTCATGCGCGATATCAACTTTCTGGTCCTCAGCGACGCAGGACTGATGCGAACGGCGCTGCCGAGCGATACGTGGAGCCAGGGGTTCAACGATATCAAGTTCTCCGAATTCAAGCACGATGTCGGTGTCGGCGTGGCGACGCGGAGCGGCTCATTCAGGCTGGCGTTCGTCTGGCGGACCGATCGGAATGAACCGGCCCGGTTCATCTTCCGGATCGCGAGGCCATTCTGAGGTATTCAGGGCGCTCCATCCGGAACGCTGAGCAAGCAGACGACCGAAGCAGAGGAAGGTCGGGCGAAGAGTCCGACCTTCTTGCTTTTCCGGGGGCATCCGGCGGCGCATGCGGGTGAGTGAAAATTCCCGTATCTTGGCAGAGTTTCCGACGTGCCGGATCGCAGGAGCAGCGACCGGCGTTCAAGAACGACAACCCCAAGCATGCGGCCTTTCCTCAACACTCTTACGTGGGTCACCTTCATGAGCACTGTTTCCGTCCCCAGCGCGCAGGGGCAGGCGACGATCGCGCACGAATTATTTGATTCCTATCCAATCTACCAGCTTGCCGAAATATCCTCCCGGCGCTTCACGCAAACGGACATGATGCGGTGGCTCCGGCCGCTCCGGGGGCCGGGCGTCTTTGAGGTTGCCCCGATCGGGGAATCGGCGGAGGGGCGGTCAATCTCGTTGTTGAAGCTCGGTCGCGGGAAGACGAAGGTGTTGCTGTGGTCTCAGATGCATGGCGACGAGTCGACAGCCACCATGGCGATTCTCGATATGCTCAATTTCTTTGCCAAGGCCCCTGAGCACCCTGTTGCGCGAGCAATCACTGAACAATTGACGCTGCTGATGATCCCGATGCTGAATCCCGATGGTGCCGAGAGGTTTCAGCGCCGGACGGCACAACTGGTCGACATGAACCGGGATGCGCTGGCACTGAGGACGCCGGAGGCGCGCGTGCTGAAGGAAGTGTGCGACAGATATCGGCCGGAGTTTGGGTTCAATCTCCACGATCAAGATCCGCGCAATACGGTGGGGAGCACAAGACAGGTGAGTGCCATCGCGCTTCTGGCGCCGGCGTTTGATGAGCCGCGGTCCTCTAACCGGATCCGATCGGAGGCGGTGAAGGTCGCGTCGACGTTTGCTGCAGTCATGCACGAGTTCATTCCAAAAAACGTTTCAAAGTACGATGATGCGTTCGAACCGCGCGCGTTTGGAGACAACATTCAGAAATGGGGGACGAGCACCGTGCTGGTGGAATCAGGAGGTTGGCCTGGAGATCGAGAGAAGATGGTTCTCCGGAAGCTAAACTGCGTTGGCCTGCTGACGACTCTCCATGCTATTGCGACCGGGGAATATCAACGCGCGGATGTGGGGGTGTATGAGGGGCTCCCCTTCAACACCAAGTACATCTACGACCTCATCCTTCGAAACGCTTTGTTGAAACCCAATGACCGTACTCCGGCTGTCACTGTCGACATCGGCATCAACATCGACGAAGAAACTGATCCGGGGACAGGCGTGAAACGGCCGGTGGGAAAAGTGGTCGACATCGGGGATCTGAGTACGTTCATATCCTTTGAAGAGATTGATCTGGGTCGAGCTCAGGTCGGCGATCTGATCAAACGGATTGACCAGGAAGTGTCGATGGAAGAAATCCATCTCCTGAAATCGAAAAAACAGGAATAACTCCCAACATTCTCCCCTCCTTGCTAAGATTGCGTGATTTTGTTAAATTCGAATGAACCGTTTTCCTCCAACTTATACCTCTCCGCCTTTGAGAACGAAACCTGCAAGGATCCTCTCCGCTCGGAACTTGAGCCGCAGGATTGGTGTTCAGACAGCAGGTTGCCACGGTTCCCTTGGCGGTGGCTGGAGGCTCGTGTGATAGGGAACTTTGAAGGCGACCCATGGTTCTTCCTTTAGTAGCAGTCGTGTCCCGCGGTACGCGGAAGAAGCAAGCAGAATTTGAGGCGGAGGCCCTGCCTCATATGGATGTGCTTTACAACTTCGCTCTCCGCACGACGGGAAACGAGAACGATGCGCGAGATTTGCTGCAGGAGACTTATCTCAGAGCCTATCGGTTTTGGGATAAATATGAGAAGGGGACGAACATACGCGCATGGCTCTTTCGCATCATGAAGAACTCGTACATCAACCGGTACCGGAAAGAAACGAAGGAACCGGACAAGGTTGACTACGATGAGATCGAAAACTTCTATAATACCATCCGGGCTGACTCAACAGACCCAAACGATCTTCAGGAAAAACTCTTCGGTCATTTGCTCGGTGATGAGGTTACGAAGGCGTTGGAGAGCCTGCCAGACGATTTCCGCACCGTGGTTATTCTCTGCGACATCGAAGGACTGACGTATGAGGAGATCGCAGAGTTCGTCGAGTGCCCGATTGGCACGGTACGTTCCCGGTTGCACCGGGGGAGAAAGCTGCTGCAGGCGAACCTGTATGAGTATGCGAAGAAACAAGGGGTTATCAAATCTGACTGAGGGATATCATAGATCATTCTTGTTACACGGTTGAGTGAGGTCGTGCTGTGGAATGCAGTCTTGTTCAAGAGTATCTTGGAGATGCCATTGATAGGGTTCTGCCGACGGACGTCGAGCAGGAGTTTCGGGCGCACCTCGAGCGTTGCCCCAAATGTCGCAATGCCTGCGAGATGGAGAGGATTTCCAAACAAGTTGTCCGGCAGCACGTCAAGCATATCGCCACGCCACAGTCCGTCCAGGCTTCTGTCGCGCATTCGCTGAAAGAGGTCTATCGCGAGTCCCTTGGTCGAGCCGGAGGATGGCTCGAACGGTTCCTCTCGCCCGGGGTATTCATTCCGACACTGGCCGGCGGCGTGGTCTTTGCCGCGTTCGTTCTCTTACTGATGCTCCCGAACGAATCTTCGTACGACATGAGCGCTCATACCGCGCCGAATGACGTCATCAATCTAACATTCAAGAACTTCGCTCTCATACGTTCCGGTCAATTCAAGCCAGCCCTCGTAGCCTGTTCGCCTGAAAGTGTTGCAGAGTTTTTCCACAGAAGTGACTTGAACTTCGCGGTGAGCGTCATCAAGGTCCCATGCGATTCGTACAGCGCAATCTGGTCTGAGTATGAAGGAGTGAAGGTAGCGCACGTGTTGTACAAAATCGGGGGAGAGATGCTCTACGTCTACCAGGTCAACAAGGACGAAGCACTGAGGGGATCAAAGCTCACCCTTCCACCGGCGGCCAAAATTGCCCTGGCGAAATCCGGCTGGTACACAGACCCGAATCACCCGAACTGCAACGTCGTCGTGTGGACAGTCAATGGAACCCTCTGTGCTGCCTCGTCAACAATGAACAAGGATAAGCTGTTTGCGGTGTTGACGACTCGCTAGGATGTCGGGATCGTTCCCCTCTTCAGACCCCACCTAAACCCCAAACATCAATCGATCTGCCAGCGCACGCGGGAGCCCGGCTTTTCTGATTTTCTGTGCCGCGGCGGAGATATCGTAATCGGCGCGGATGTTCTTGTACGTCCACGAGCCGGTGTCAAAGATGCCGAAGCTTAGTTGGGGGTTCCCGTCGCGCGGTTGGCCGATGCTCCCTACGTTGATGATGAACCGGTCCCCGTGTGCCACGAGCGCGGTCGTGCCCTTCTCTGAGAAGATCACCGGTACATGGGAATGACCGACGAAGCAGAGTTGTTCGGGGAAGGCCTGGAATGCCTCCTTGGCTTCATAATCTGAAATGATGTAGTGCCATTCCTCCGGTTCGTACGGCGATCCGTGTGCAAGGAGGATGTCGTTCCGTGACTTCGTAAGGGGAAGGGTCTGCAAGAACTCCTTGTTCGCTTGGAGCAGGATGCTGTTGGTCCAAAGCGCTGAGAGACGGGCGTTGATTGTGAACTGCTCCGCTACCCCGAGGTCCACGGCTGCGGCATCGTGGTTACCGAGCAGGATCAGCGTGCAGTGTTCACGAACGAGGGAGAGACATTCATTGGGATCTGCACCGTAGCCGACGACATCGCCGAGACAGACGATCTCATCCGCAGCATGCTTCTTGATGAGCTCGAACGCGGTCGTCAGTGCTTCAAAGTTCCCATGGATGTCGGAGATAATTGCGAGACGCACGGTGGCTCAAGAGATGTGAAGGGTGATCGTGGTTGACGGTTGATCGTCCCCTTGGTATGCGCTGAGCAAGGCCGCCTCGCTACGAAAATATCTGGTCGAGGTGATGTTTCATGTGCCTCACGTAGTCGGTCACCAGAAATTCGAGTGTCACCGGCTCGTCCTCTCCGATAAAGCAGAGGCTCTTCAGCCGGTCATCCGGGATCGCCTCGGCGACGTGCAGCAGGTGGAGATTATAGAGTCTCCAGAGATGAACGAGGTTCTCCCATGACTCATCCTGATATCCCTGCGTTCTTACCCACGTCTCCTGTTCGTACTCCGGCAGTCTGATTTCACTGCTCAGTTGTGCCCTGACAAAGCGCTGGTGGTTATTGCTGGCAGAATCGATGAGGTGGCCCAGGATCTCCTTTTTCGACCATTTATCCGGTGAGGGGTGGGCAATGCTCTCTGCATCCGAGATCCTCAGGAGTCGCGGCAAGGCTTGCGCAACCAGCGCCTTGTACTCGCTCAGAGTGTCCAGCATCTTTGCTCTTCCTTTCCAGATTTTTTCAGCCAGCCATTTGGATGTCACCACAAGAAACCACAACGCTGCCAAGATCGCGAAGAGCCAGGCAAGCATTTTCATTGCGTCGCCAGCGGGTGGGCCGAGGACGAATGGAATCATGGCGTTCAGCCGCCTCCACATGGATGGGGCGCGTCAGGAACAGCGAAAGGTAGCCATTTTTGGAGGCCTAGTCAATGAACGGCGCCAAATGGCGGGACCGGACGCTTACCGAAGTTACCGTCTCCCTCACCGCACGGGGTGGAGGGATGCTTCAGAAGAGATGATTCTCTTGGAGACACCGTTTTGACTGGGATGTCCGAATAGGCTGTGCTAGACAATTGAGAACTTCGCGCGAATTCGCTACATTATCGAAGGTAACGTTCCAGACATGCCCACATCTAGCCGAGACCTGCCCACCCAAGAATCGCTGTTCTCTCCTGAGGAAGCAATTCATCCCTGGGAGACAAAGGGCATTTTCTCAGAGCACTTCCTGAGAAATCGTCTGCCCAAAACACCCGTTTGGCCAACCGATGACTTCGCACGCCCAATCTATGACCAGATCGGTGAAATCTGGAGAAAGAAATACATCGGTCTGGCGCGCAACAATGAAGAGGTCACACGTCGGGAATTCCTTGACAAGGTGCTAGAACGGCTCGGCTTTGCCTATCTTCCGAATCTCGATCTGCCGAAGAGTAAGCAACGTCAGGTGCCGGACTACCTGCTTTTCGAGAACGAAGAAACCAAGGAGAGAATCTTCAACGAAGATACACCAACTCAATACCAAGCAGCAATAGCCCTTGCCGAAGCGAAAAAAGTGAAGCACCCGCTTGATCAGGTTTCCAAACTTGACACGCCGGGAAAGTTTCCGCATCAACAGGTACGAGACTATCTCAGCAACGCTGCGGATGAGACGGGCAGGGCTTTCTTTCGCTGGGCTGTGCTGACGAACGGTAATGTTTGGCGACTGTACTGTCGCGATGCTCACCCGAGCTCGTACTTTCAGTTCAATCTGGCTGGACCCGAGGCACAATTCTGTTCGTACGCCGATTTCAAGGTTTTTGTCGCTTTGTTTCAGCCAGCGGTTTTCATCAAAGATAAGGAAACCGGGCGCTGTCAGCTAGACGACGTACGCGAAGGGGCTATCGATTTTCAGAACACCCTAGAAGAAAACCTTCGCCGCAGAGTCTTCACGGTTCTCGAGGATCTTGGCAATGGATTCTGGGGTTACAAAGAAAACGGCCTGAGAGGGACGGATCTTCCCCTCCTTTATGACAAATGCCTAATCTTTCTGTATAGATTGCTATTTGTTCTCTATGCTGAAAGTCGCGGTTTGCTTCCTGTGAAACTCTCCGGTCCAGGTGCGAACAAGGAGTACAGGATACGATATTCCCTCCGACGGCTGAATCATCGGCTCAGGAACAGAGCTGAGTTTCATTCTGACGCATTCACGGAACTGTACGAAGAGCTGCTGAAGCTTTTCCATTTGATCAATGGAGACAGGCCACAGCTCAACAGGTCTTGTGATGTACCTAGGTACAATGGGGGTCTGTTTGATCCAAAAGCCCATCTGGAGCTGGAACGATGGCGAATCGGCGAGAAATCGCTTGGGAAGGTCCTTCGTGATCTTATCTTCAGCGCGGGGCACACGGAAGCGACAAAACAGCCCGAGCTTGAATACGGGCCAATTGACTATGCCGATCTTGAAGTGCGGCAACTAGGCGATATTTACGAAGGATTGCTCGGCGGGCATTTCGAGTTAGTCGATGGAAAGCTTAGCCTGATGAGCGAGCGAGGCCAGCTACAAGTGACGGGTACGTTCTATACGCCGGATTGGATTGTACGGTTTCTGGTTGAGAAGACCTTGAGACCTCTAATAGGTGAGATCGAACAACGCGAGCCCGTACAGCAAGCTATGAACAAAGGCAGAAAAACAACTCGTTTGTCCTGGCTGTCCTCAAGTTGAATGTCCTCGACAATGCGATGGGAAGCGGGCACTTTCTCGTGAGGGCAACCGAATGGCTTGCGGATCAGATTGTGTATCATCCCACAACGGAATTCAAAGTAAAGGAGATCGGACGGGGGCTCTCCCAAGAGCAGGCGGAGATTTCGTACTGGCGCCGAAGAGTTGTGGAAGCTTGTATCTATGGAGCTGATCTCAATCCGCTTGCTGTGGAGCTGTCAAAGCTGTCGCTCTGGCTGACCTGTATTGCAGTAAATGAGCCTCTCAACTTTCTAGACCACCACCTGCGCACCGGGAACTCACTTGTTGGCGCACGGGTCGAAGAATTTCATACGCTTCCAGACTATGCTAGCAAAGAACAAATTGCGCTAAGCTACGGTCGCGACCTATCAGCCGCTGTGAGCGAAGCAATCAAGGAGATAGAACAAATCGAAGGCGAGGCTTCGACCGACATTGAAATTGTGAAGAGGAAAGAGGGGCGGTGGCGGGATGAGGTTCTTGAAAGACTGCGACCCTTCAAAGAGATCGGCAACCTGTGGATTGCCGCTGCTTCGGGAATGAAGCTCAATGAAGCCGAATACGTTCGACTCGCAACGGGGTTACTGAAACCACCCCACCCACGATCGAAGGACGCGGAGCTCCTCAAAGCTCTCCAGAGCCGAACCAAAGGCGATCTTGACATGACAGCCACCGCGATCAAGCCATTCCATTGGGAGCTTGAATTCCCCGACGCGTTCTACAATGACGATGGCAGCCGAAAGGAAAATCCGGGTTTTGATGCGATTCTTGGTAATCCACCCTACATATCAACGCAAACATCCAGCGGTTTTGACTTCCGTGGCTTGCTTGATCGGCGCTTCTCGTTCGTGGATGACCTGTACGTGCATTTTGTGTTCGAGGGATTTAGGCTCCTGAGGCATGGCGGATTGTTCGGCTACATCATTTCTGATACATTCTTCACGCTCTCGACGAAGGAGAGGATGCGCGAATTACTGCAGCGACAACGGCTGATGATTCTCGGACAGTGCGATCCATTTAGGGCGACAGTGGATGCGGCTATCTTTGTGGCACAAAAGGCCAATCCGGCCGCGGATGACAACATCATATTTGTCCAAGCTCGCTATCCAATGGGGAAAACTGCCCCCGACAAAGAGCTCGTTGAGCTTGCAGAGAAACCGATGCCTCCCCTGCTCCTAGGCAGCGAGCGCCTTTCTGCGGATCAGGTGCAGTATCCCGTTTACCACGGGAGTCAAGGCTGCCTCAGGATTCACAAGAGTTCAAGTGAGCCATGGCGGCACGCCATAAAAAAGGTCTTCTTTGAGCCGACTGCAACGATTATTCGGCTGTACGACACCTTCAACCCACCGCTCAAATCCTTCTCGATAAATGGTGGGACAAAGTTGGAACGTCAAAGAAGTTCGATGACAACAAACCTGCAATCGAGAAGTACCAGCAAACCTTGAAGCCAGGTGATGTAGGCCTGGTTGGGTTGATAGCCGAAGGTGCGCAAGGACTCGGGACTGGTAATAACGGAAGGTACCTTGGATGTCTTGAAGGAACAGAATCAGCGCAGGAGGCTCAAGCGCGCCGAGAGGAGCTCCGAAGCTACTGGAAGAATTCGCCCAAGTTCTCAGTGGCTTATTCTGAATTGGCCAAGATGCATCACGATGATTTTGACACTATTGCTGAAGAAATGAAGCTACGCTTCAAGAGTAACCGAGAGTCTTGGCTTGGACAAAACGTTGGATTCAAGCGAGGTGAAGTCTATCGGATCGTCACACCGGGTGTGGTGTACCCGTTAGGCAATCTAAAAGAGGAAGACCGTGCACGGATCATATACGAAGGTATTGACTCGGTCAAATGTTGGTTACCTTACAGCAAAGGCGACAAGGAGGGGAACAAGTGGACGAATCGACAAGAGCTCTTCATCTGCTGGAATGCAGAGAATGTAAAGGAGCTTCAGTCGGTGACAACAGCAAGGTGGCAAGGACACAAGTACTTCTTGAAGTCAGGCGTCACATGGTCAGACACCGGCAATCACGTGGCACTTAAGGCGAGAATTGCGCCTGTGGCCATCTTCGACGTAAGCGGCATGCGATTGACCCCGATGATTTCAACGGTTCCATCTCATATCTTGCTTGCAACATTCAATTCCAACGTTTTCAGCTTTTTCATAAAGAAATTCGTCGATCATACACAGAAATATCAGATAAATGATATAAGGCAAGCTCCCATCGTGATTCCATCTAAGGACCAGGCTGCCTTCCTTGAACAGCTAGCTGTTCGCGCGCTCAATGCAAAGGAGCTTGAGCTTAGAGCGCAGGAACCACCAAGTGAACTCGTGCAATACTGCAGACAGCTTGTGCAAAGGCAGAAGCAGGCTCCGAACTATCTGCAGCCGGATGCTCAAGTCCTCCTCTTTGCGTCGGCTCAGGATTGCCTCACAGGTATCGAGCTCGCTGTGCAATGGGAGGTTGAAAAGCTGTATGGGGTTGAGGGCTTGGGGCCGTTTGAGGAGTTTTAAAGCGTAGGGGTATGTGCAGTTCGGGACGGCGACGAGCTCAGGCTCTGTCGACTCCCGCAGAGAAATTGCTGGACAGGAACAGAGAGATAGATGCAACGCTCACGCGTAAAGGAACTATATTACATCACCCCGATCGAAAACTTGCCATCCATCGTCAAGTTGGGCATCGTTTCACACACCAAGTCCAACAAGCTTCAATGTAAGAGTATCGCAGATCCCGTAATACAGAAACGGAGGGAAAAAGAGGTACCAGGAGCTGATAAGAAACTCCACGATTATGCAAACCTATACTTCAATGCGCGGAACCCCATGATGTTCAAACGAAAGGATTTGCACCAGGGAATCTGTATCCTGCGGATTAACAGCTCAGTCCTTGATTTGCCGGGAGTTATCGTTACGGACGGGAATGCCTCCAGCGGATACACGGGTTTCTACGACTCACCAGACGGCTTGCGTCGACTGGATGGCGAGTTGATTTACGCCACGGATTGGACCGACGATGATCAGTTTGAGGCGTGGAGACGAAAACGATGCATTTGCGCAGAGGTTTTGGTGCCGGATGTTGTTGCTGTACGCTTTATTGACGGAATTTACGTATCTTGCAGCGTCAGTCTTGACAAGGTAAGGCAGCTACTGCGAAGTCATCCTCTCTGCGAAAACCTCTCAATCAATGCGGATCTCTTCTTCAAGTGAGGAACCGTTATGATCAACGTCATGATCGGTGATCTTTTCGCCTCGAAGATGCAGACGCTCGTCAACACAGTGAACTGTGTCGGCGTCATGGGCAAAGGATTGGCTCTTGAGTTCAGGAAGCAGTTCCCTGATATGTTCGTGGATTACGAGGTGAGATGCAAGCGCGGTGGCGTTCGTCTTGGAGAGCCCTACCTTTTCAAAAGGCTTCTGCCGCCGTGGATCTTGTTGTTTCCAACAAAGCAACACTGGAGATCTGTATCCAGTCTGGACGCTATTGAGGCGGGTTTACAACACCTGCAACTGAATTACAAGCAATGGGGTATTGAATCTCTCGCTGTTCCACCTCTTGGGTGCGGTCTTGGTGAGCTTGAATGGAATATCGTTGGTCCAACTCTTTATCGCCATTTGACCAGACTGGAGATTCCTGTCGAATTGTATGCTCCTTTCGGAACGCCACACTCAGACCTAACGCCCGAATTCCTGGGCAGACAAAGTGAAGCCCAACTTAGTGAAATGGAGAAGCGCGATGGATCGCGCATAGATGCAGGTTTGATTGCAGCGGTTGAGGTACTCCGTCGCCTCGAAAACATGCCGTATCATTGGCCAGTAGGAAGGATCATCTTCCAAAAAATCGCCTACTTCGCAACGTTCCTCGGACTAAGCACTGGTTTACAATATCTCCGAGCAAGCTTTGGGCCGTTTTCCCGTGAGCTGAAGCTGAAGCTCACCAAGCTCGTAAATAACGGTCTGATCGAAGAACAGCAAGGAGGGAACATGTTCGTGGTGCGAGTCGGCAAGACGTTTGAAGACGCAAGGAAGGTATATGAGAAGGAACTCGAGGCCGCAGAACCCGCGATCGAGCGGCTTACCGACTTGTTCTGCCGCATGAACACGAACCAGGCCGAGCTGGCGGCTACTGTGCATTTCGCTCGCCAAACCATGAAGATGGAGGAGGAGCGTGTTCCGACGGAGAAAGAAGTTCTGAGTGAGGTGATGCGATGGAAGAAACGCCATCGACCGCCATATGATGAAACGGAAGTTGCCAAAACAATCAGATACCTTGCCATTCATCGTTGGCTCGACGTTAAGCCCAGCACAGAAATTACTGAGGAGCTTGAGGTCGAACTAGAAGTTTAGTGCCAAAACAGGAAGGCGCCCGATGTTGGGCGCCCTCTAGTTGCGTCTTTACCTGCGATCTCTCGGGCCAGAGCTCTAGGCCGCCTCAGGCATACCGCTCTCTACTTGATCCTTTCTTGATCCTGTCTTCTCACTCCTGTATTCTGAATTCTGCCTACTTCTCACTCAGCTGTCTGTACTTCTCCCTATACTTCTCATACAACTGCTTGTGCTTGTCGCGCAGATCGATCTTCCTGCCCTGGATGAACATCTGCTCGGTGACGGTGGGAATCTCCAGCGGATCACCGTTGGTGACGATGAGCGTCGCGTCCTTCCCGACTTCGAGCGACCCTACTTGGTCGGCAATGCCGAGGATTTGAGCCGCGTAGAGGGTGACGGCCTTCAGGGCCTCATCCTTCGGTAAACCGTAGGCGGCCGGATTCGCGGCATGGTACGCGGTATTGCGCGAGTTCGAGGCGCTGCCATCGCCGGTGATGCAGTACCGGACGCCCGCATTCTTCAGCTTCAACGGGAGCGTGAAGACCAGATTGTAGCCCTCCCACCGGCGCATCGGTGCGCTCTGAATGTCTGTGACGATCACCGGTATGTCCTTTGCCTTGAGCTGATCCGCGACCCGCCAGGAGTCCCTTCCACCGACCATCACAGTCCTGAGCCCCTCTTGCTCGCTCCAGGCGTTCGCTGCACCGTCGCTCTGCCCGGCTCTCGACGACGATTTCTCAATCCGAGTTCACAATCGGGCTTCGCTGTTACCTCCCGTGGATTTCTGAAGGTTTCTTCGGTGCGTTGGGAGAGGGGTGGGTCACGGCGTAGATCTGCTTCGCCCTGGGGGTGGATTTTTCAGTCAGCGGTTCAAGCTCGTCTACCAACAGACAACCTTGCCGAGCAGTGTGATGTCGGCCTCGGGGAGCAGGTCTGCGAGTGTGACGAAATCTCCAAGGACGTACCTTGCCTTCCCCTGCACGCCCAACATGTCCACCCCGACCGTGGGCTCGCTCCCTCCTTCAGCGACGTGAGATGGAGAGCGCCAAACCGTTTGGCAGAAGAATTTTGACTGCCGAGTGAGAAAGAGGTTGGCCCTGTTGCCGGCTGTGGGTGAGGTACAGCAGGATCTCATCAACTCGATCCTTTTGAATTGTCAGATACCTGCCCCGGCTGTTTGAGGACAAAATCGATCTCGTACATCTCGTAGCGAGCTTTCTTCATGCCCAGTTGCTCGTACGTATGGCGTGCGCGTTCGTTTTGGCTCTCGACGTACAGCCGCAGGCCGCAGACATCGGACCGCCTGGAAGCAAGGTCGTAGATATGTTGATACAGTGAACGGAACACGCCTTTGCCGCGGTGCAGCCTGTCCACATAGACGCTCTGGATCCACCAGAAGGTTCCGTTCCGCCAGTCGCTCCACTCATATGTGATCATGAGTTGGCCGACGGCTTTGCCGTCCGATTCTGCAAGAAAGTAGACGCCCTTGGATGGATCGCTCAGGATTGCTTCCACCCCCTTGCGGAGCAGCTCGCTGTCGAGTTGCAGCTTTTCGGTTTCCTCAGCTATCAGGAGGTTGAACCGTACTATGGCCGAAGCGTCCTTGCTCGTTGCTTGACGAATCGTTGTTTTCATAAGCGGTTCAGGCCGAAGCCCGGTGTGTGCAATGTGGATGAAGGCGTGTGAAGGGAATGGAGGGCAATGCCGGAGACTACTTCCAGCCCATCCGCCGCCGCAACGACGTGATGTGCGCGACATGGTGGCGGCCGTGCCACGCATACAGTTGAAGGAGCCTGTCGAGGTCCGACACGCCGCTTTCTGGGTGATTGTACGTCTTGGAGAAGTCAGACGGCTTCAGCGACTTCAGAAACAGAACCCACCGCTTGTGAAGCGACTCGAGCATGGTGAGGGAGAGTTCGACCGGAGCGGTCCTCGCGTCGACAAGCTCTGCCCAGAGCTGTTGTTCGCACGGCTTCACCATCGGTTCATGCTCGGTGATCGCCAGCTTGAACCGGATGTACGCGTTCATGTGACTGTCGGGAAGATGATGCACAACCTGCCGGACGGTCCACCCTTCGGGCCGATACGGCGTCTCAAGCTGTTCTTCCGTAAGACCCCGAACGGCTTCCCGAAGCCTCGCTGGGGCATCAGCTATCTGCTGGATGAACGTGCGCCGCTCGGCATCGGATATCTGAGCGGTGGGTTGGAAATTGCCGACGGGATAACGTAGATCCGCCATATGTAGACCTCCTCGAATTGCTATTCTCCAATCGAACTAGCCGTGACTTAAGGATAAGCGCATCACTTGTTCATCTTTGCATAAACGAATCCGGCACAGAGCAGCTGCACAAGCGCGCTCAGGAGCCATGAGAGCGCCACGGCGAGCGAGATCGGGAAGCTGCAATAGCTCATCAGGATGCCTGGCAGCGCTGAGACGATCCAGAACGCGCGTGCAAACCTGCTTCCCTTCACCCAGATGCTTCCCTCCCCGATTACCCCCTTCGTCCTGTCCCAGACCCAGGCTAGGGCGATGCCGAGGAAAAATGGATAGAGAAAATAGATAAACACGATGGGATCTGACCAGGTTCGGTAGAGATTTGTGTTCTCGTACTCTCGCACTATAGATGGCAGGGCGAGCGTGGTCAGCTGGCCGACAACCATCGCGACGACGAGCATGACAAGACCTGCGACGAGGCCGGGAATCAGGATCCTTTTCATGGCTTCACCTCCCTTTCGGGTTGAGGGTTATTTGGTGTTGCTTCCGCAAAAGAAGCAGATCGCGATTGACGCTTTTCATGCTAGAGGGAAATTGAATGCTTTGCGCCAGGCTGGCCTATTTTCTCCGCGGTTTGATCGCGTGAGCGAGTCACTTCTCATCGGCGATGATCGCGTCGACCTCGATTTCAACGAGCATCTCAGGATCGACGAGTCCGGTGGTGCCGACCACGTCGCCGCATTGCTTGTCTCCTCTCATGATTGGGGCGGGCGAGGTTCCTCTGACGATGCCGCCTTGGATCTTTTCCGCTGAATTTGGATCCGGATGAACTCCACAACGCTCGGAATTCCGGGGATCAGCACAAGAGCGATGATGACGAGGCTGAAGTTGTTCTTGACGACGGGGATGCTCCCGAAGAAATGACCGGCCAGAACGAAGACGCTAACCCACAGGATGCCCCCTGTGACGTTGAAGAGAAGAAACCGCCGGTACCTCATCGTCCCGATCCCGGCGACGAACGGTGCGAAGGTGCGGATGATCGGCAGGAAGCGGGCGATCACAATCGTCTTCCCGCCGTGCCGCTCGTAGAACCTATGTGTGCGGAGAAGATATTCCTTATTCAGAAGCCGGCCGTGTTCTTGATAGAACACTTTCGGTCCGACGTAGTCCCCGATCCAATAGTTGACCGTATCGCCGAGGATAGCGGCAAGGGCGAGCACGATCATCGATGTCGGCAGATCGAGCGCGCCGATAGCTGTCAGGGATCCGACGGCGAAGAGGAGGGAATCTCCCGGGAGGATGGGCGTCACCACTAATCCCGTCTCACAGAAGATGACGACGAACAGGATAGCGTACACCCACGCTCCATACGCAGTACAGAGCTCAAGCAGATGCCGGTCAAGGTGAAGAACAAACTCGAGGAAGTCTTGGAGGAATTCCATTCGGGGTTCTGATTTGATGGTTCTATATATGGTAGATGCCCGACTTCCCCTTAAACCTTCCGAAGGTCTGAGAGTTGCTCGGAGAACCTTCGGAAGGTTTCCTGCGTAGAAGTCGGACATCTGAACTTAGCGGTAAGCCGCTTTCTCGAGATCGTTGACTGACCTGATCGGGTGCGGCGGGTTGAGATAGCGTGCCAGGAACGCGTAGATCTTCACCCGGATCTCTTTGGCTTTCTTGGTGTCGATCCGGTCAAAGCTGTGGCCGCCCGGTATCTCCTTGAAGATCTCGTACTCGAACTTCTTCCCCGCGGCTTTCAACGCTTCGATGAGATGTTCCACTTCCAGCACGTTCACATCATCGTCGCTGGTGTTGGTGTGAATCAGGAGCGGGGTCTTGAGCTGCTCGACGTGGTTCACGGGCGATCGGCGGCGGTATTCCTGCACATCCTGGTTTGCCGTCTTGCCGATGTGATAGGGAGCGGAGTACAGCGCCCGATACTCGTCGTCGTAGTATCCCATCCGCTGAACGAGATCGCTCACCGGCACGCCGGCGAAGGCGACGGTGTAGCCGTCAGGGTGCTCAAAGATATCCATCAGCGTAATAAGTCCGCCGTGGCTCCAGCCGATTGCCCCGACGCGGGAACCGTCAATGATGTCGAAATTCTCGACCATGTAATCGCGAGCAGCGTGGTTGTCCTCGACCTCGAGGCCGCCGTAGTCGATCTGCTCGTAGAATCCTTTGCCGTAACCGGTGCTCCCGCGGTACTCCGGTGCAACAACGATGTACCCTTGGGCCATGAGCTCACGGATGATGTGGGTGTGGTATGTTGTGAAATCCGCGTGAACGCCGCCATGTGGAAAAACCAGCAATGGATACTTCTTGCTGCGGTCGATCTTCTGCGGGATGAAGATGTAGGACCAGAACTTAACGGGATTCTTCGCTCCCATGGCAGTCGGGTTCTTGACCTTCGCCGGCGGCGGGCCGACGATGAAGACCTTGTCGATGTTCGCCACATCGCCGACTTTGTTGTACCAGAGCACATCGTCGATGGCCTTTGCCAGCTGGTCCAGGCGGTGATCGAGGGACTCGAACTTCTTCTCGATGAGCTGCTTCTCGTCGGGAGGCTTCTCCTGTGTCGGGGCCTGCCCGAAGACGTATGCGATCCAGAGAACGGTCAAAACGAATATGGTAAGGTTCCTGTTCATAGCGATTTCCTCCACTGCATCATGATGTACATTTTGCGCTTCTGTTAGCGCTGAAGACCCATCTCCGTCAGAAGGTAACTCACGCCTCCGACCTTCTCCGTCACCCACAGGACGTAGCGGATATCCACGGCGATCGAGCGGCTGTACGACTCGCTCCACGCATAGTCGTTGATCGTCGCTTCGAATGCGCGATCGAAATTCACGCCAACGAGCTCACCGCGGGCATTGAGCACGGGGCTTCCGGAATTGCCGCCAGTTGTGTCCATATCATACAGAATAGCCACGGGGACGTCGTTCAGCTTGGCGTTTCTGTAACGCCCGAAGTCCTTCGCTTTGTAGAGATCGCGGACCTTCTGAGGTGTGGCGTACGGATCGTCATCCGTCGTCTTCTCCATGACACCGGTCAAGGTGGTGATCGGCTTGTAGTACGTCGCATCGGACGGCGAGTACCCTTTGATGCGCCCAAACGTCAAGCGCAGCGTACTGTTCGCGTCAGGAATGAAGCTCGTCTTCTGGAATTGCTGCTTGACATCCACCAGTAATGCCGACAGCTTTGACAGAGCGCCGTCGCGCCGCTGCCGAGTCTCGCGCAGCTTCTGATAGGTCGGATACAAGGCCTTGGCGAGCTGAACGAACGGGTCATCCATTTCCTCGACTTCGGCCGGCTTCTTCCCGAAGGAATCCATCAGAACCGTTTCGTCGTTGAGTTTCGATTGAGCGAAGGCGGTCTCAATGAACTGATCGATCGACTGCTCCGCGTTCCCTCCTTTCAGGAGTTCGTCAATTGCAGGTATGCCTTGAGCCTGCGGGAGATCGGCGGCCTGTGTCAACATGTATTTCAGAATTGCCCTGTCGGTCGGCTCGTAGTAGTAGTTTTGGAGAGCCCGGGCCAGGTACCTCTTCGTGTTGGGCAGATTCCGCTCCGTATAGGGGGAGAGTCGCTCGAGGTCCGGCTTCTGGAGCTCGAGCGCGGACTCGTATATCGTGAAGCCGTACCCCAGCATCGTCGAACTTCCGCGGAGGTAGTCAAGGACGAGCTCGGACGGTGCGTGATCGGACATCTCTTGATAAATCTTGCCAATCTCCTCGAGCACGGTACCATAGAGTGCCTTTCGATTGGGGTCGGATTCGATGAACCGCTGCAGGGCTTTTTGCTCTTCAATCTTACGGTCCACCAGAGAGAGGCGCTTCATGCCGAGCAATTTGCCGCGGTAGTTTTTCATGGTGTTCGCAAGGCCTTTGATGCGCGCATCGTGCTTCAGCGCAATCTCCCGATTCTTCTTACCCATTTGCTCCATCGTGGCGATCTCCCACTCGTAGAGATCCGCAACGTACGGCATCCGGTACTTCTCCTCATAGGCGAGGTAGTAGGACGTTCTGTGCCGGTACGTCCGCCCGGGGTATCCCATGATGAACACGAAATCCCCCTCATCGACGCCGGAGGGATTCACTTTGAGGAATTTTTTCGGGTGATACGAGACATTGTCAGGAGAATAGTCCGCCGGGGAGCCGTCCGGGGCGACGTACGCGCGGAAAAACGAGAAGTCGCCCGTGTGTCGCGGCCAGACCCAGTTGTCGTTCTCACCGCCGAACTCTCCGATCGACCGTGGCGGCACATACACGAGGCGGACATCCCTCAGATAGGTGTACACGAAGAGGACATACGTCTTGCCGGCGAACATCTCGGCGACCTCGGCGCGCTTGCCCGGATTTTGCTTCTCCGCCTCAGCGACGATTGCGCGCATTGCTCGATCGATGGCCTTGGTGCGTTCAGCCAATTCCATCTTGTCATTGACGGCGCTGAGGACTTCTTTGGAGACATCGCGATAGGACTCCGTGATGCGAACGGTCTGGCCTTTTGCGGGGATCTCCTCGGATCTGTTCCAAGCGATGAAACCGTTGGTGACGTAATCCTTCTCCGCTGTGCTTGCAGCCTGGACGAATCCGAATGCACAGTGGTGATTGGTGAGGATAAGGCCATCCTTCGAAACGAAGGATCCGGTGCAGCCACTGAGCTGAACGATCGCATCGATCAGACTTACACCGTTCGGATTGTAGAGCTCCTTCGGGTCGATCTTCAGTCCCTTTGCTCGCAGGTTGAGCTTGTGGATCTCGCTGATCGGGTACATCCCCTCGTCAGCAAGGGCAACGGCGAGAAAGCTGAGAAGGATAAACGAAAGGAAGAGAGAACGTTTCGTCATGGTGAACCTCCCGATGTGAAGAGAAAACTACGAGAGTTTATCTAATTTTTATTGAAAAGCCAATGGATCAGAGACCCCGTTCCGGCGGTCGTGCCAAAGAACCTGCGCGCGTCGGCTCATAGGTTTCTTCTCATCTGGATGAAGAGGGGAATCTTCTCTCTTTTCTCAGTGAAGGGCCAAGGTGAGGCTGTACCCAATGCCGAATCCGATCAGCGTTCGCTTTCAAACAACAGCAAGTCTGCAATCTTCCGTGCAATTTCAATCGGGTCCCCTTCGTTGCGGTTGGTGAGGATGGTGACCGTCAATCGCTGGCCGGGGAAACGGAGTATCGCGTTCCGAAACCCGCGTGTCGATCCGCTGTGATAAACAGTTGGGATCCCTCGATAGGCCTCGATGAACCAGCCAAACCCATACGTTGTACTCTTCCCGTCGCTCAAGACGCCCGGCGTGAATGCCTGCTGGAGAGTGGAAGCGCGAACAAGTCTGTCTGTGGAGAGCGCTTGATCCCATTTGAAGAGGTCATCGACCGACGTGTAGACTCCGCCATCTCCCAGCACAGCACTCGTGACGCTCTGGTCCGTTCGAACGAAGCCGCTGTCGGTGCGCGAGTAACCGTAAGCTCGATTCGCGACCGTCGACACTCCCTGCTGGTGGGCCACCGTGTGTATCATCCCGAGCGGGTCGAAGATCGTTTGCTTCAGGAATTCAGCGAACGGTCGCTGGGAGAGGGCCTCGACAACAAGTGAAAGGAGAGCGTAGCCGGAATTGCTGTACTGAAACTTCGAGTCGACGGGAAAGTACGTCGTGTCGATCTTGCTCAGGAGCGCAAATACGTCCCGGTCGAGCACCTGCACGGTCTGCGAGTCGGGAATCAGTGACTCGTAGTCCACGATGCCTGAGGTATGATTGAGCAGGTGTCGAATCCTGATGCCATGCATGTATGCAGGAGCTCCGGGCAAGACGTTTGTCAGCGGGTCATCAAACGAGAGTTTGCCGCGATCGGCCAGGATGATGATCGCCATCGCCGTGAACTGCTTCGTGAGAGAAGCAAGCCGGAAGTTCGTTGCTGTTGTTGCAGGGGTGCGCTCTTCGAGATTCGCCAAGCCGTATGCCTTGCTGTAGAGCACCCGGCCCTCTTTGATGACCGACACGCAGGCGCCTGGGGCGCCACTCTGGCTATAAGCCTGGAACAGTGCGTTGATCTCTCCGGACAGCTTGGGCTTCTTGGCATACGGCGCGCATGAAACCACGGAGAGAACCATAGTTGCTATGAGGAGTTTGGTCTTCATCGTGTTGGTGCTGAAGAGAAGTCCGACTTCTTCGAGAGAGAGCTTGGAAAGAAGTCGGACTTCTTCCAGCAGTTTTATTTCACCCGCTTTGGGTACGGCGCGTGGTGAATTTCGCTCGGAGGGTTCTTCTCCAGCAGCTTGAGCGCTTCTGACACCGCACGCTCAAGTTGCGGGTCGCCGCCGTTCACGGTCTCCTTTGGTAATTCCTCGACCTCAATGTCAGGTGCAACACCCTCGTTCTCCACTTCCCAGTTTCCAAATCTATTGTAGAACGCCACACGCGGGGCGGTCACGGATCCGCCGTCGATCAAAATCGGATAGTCATAGATCCCGACGAGTCCGCCCCATGTGCGCGTGCCGACCAACGGGCCGATCTTGCGCTCGCGGAAATAGTACGGCAGGGCATCGCCCCCGGATCCGGCATACATATTGGTGATCATCACCTTCGGTCCGAAGATGGCAGCCGTCGGCGTCTGGAAATCCTTGCCGTCCCGCGTCGTCCAATAATTGAGCAGCGGGCGATTCATCATGTCGACCATATAATCCGCCGCCGACCCGCCGCCGTTGAAGCGCTCGTCGATGACCGCACCCTGCTTCTCCATCTGCATGTAATAATAGCGGTTGAAGTTTGTATATCCGGCGCCGGCGGTATTCGGCAGGTAGACATAGGCCAGCCGGCCCTTCGAGAGCTCATCGACCTTCTTGCGGTTCTCCTCAATCCAGTCCCTCTGGCGCAAGGAGTTTTCGCTTTCGACAGGGACGACCGTCACTTTGCGCGCCCCCTGCTCCGTCGGCCGGTTGTTAACAAGAAGGACCGTCTGTTTACCGGCTGTTCCTTCGAAGAGGTTGTAGATGTTCGTCGGTGCTCGCAGCGAGCGCCCGTTGACTGCGAGGATGTACTCGCCGACAGCGACGGTACTGCCCGGCTCGGTGAGAGGCGCGCGGAGATCGGGGTTCCAATTCTCCCCCGTGTAGACCTTCACGATTTTGTAATACCCGCTCTCGATCGTATAGTCCGCTCCAAGCAGCCCAACCCCAACTTGCGGTGGCGTCGGCGCGTCGCCGCCGAAGATGTAGCTGTGTCCGACGACCAGCTCGCCCAGCATCTGAGCCAGAACATAGGAAAGGTCAGATCGATGGCCGACGTACGGGAGCCACGGTTCATACTTCGCTTTGATGGCCTTCCAATCGGCTCCGTGCATGTCCGGATCGTAGAAGAAGTCCCGGTTGACGCGCCAGGCTTCGTCGTAGATCTGCGCCCATTCAGCCTTGGGGTCGATCTTGGCCTCCATCGCGTCGGTCTTCAATTTTCCGTCGCCAACCTTAGCCGGCTTTGATGCGTCAACGATTCCGTAGGTGCTGTTGGGGGCAGAGTACAGCAGTTTCTTGCTGTCGGCGGAGATGACGTACGCAGTGATTCCTGAGATCATCTGTGTCGATTCGCGTTTCTTGAGGTCAAAGCTGTGGAGGGTGAACCCTGTTTGGTTCTCGATACTTTCAGCATAGAAGATCGTCCCCTCGGCCCCAGCTGCGAGCGAGAAGTAGTCGCGGGCCGGGATCTTCTCGATTGCAATGATGCGTTGATCGAGCCCGTCGAAGTCGATCCGCACATCCTTCGAGGACTCAGCTTCCTTTTTTTCCTTCTTGTCCGTCGACTTGCCGGCGGCAGCCGTTGTGTCCTTTGACTCTCCCTTTTCTTCGTCACTTTCTGGAGCCAGCGGCGATGGCACATCCTTGCTAAGCACAGCGAGGTACACGCTGCGGGTTACGGGCCGATCATAGGAGGTCATATCGAGCCATCCCGCGTTCAACCCAAAGTTCGTGCTGGCAAGGAAGTAGAGATATTTGCCGCTCTTGTCGAACGCGGGCGAGATCGCGTCCGAAAGTCCGTCCGTGATCCGTTGCGCCTTACCGTCGCCAAGCGAGTAAAGAAAGATCGCGTGCATGTGATTGTCCAGACGCTTCGGGTAGGTGATCCACTTCGAGTCCGGAGACCAAGCGGGCAGAAGCGTTCGCTCCGGGTGATCGTAGGTGTCCGTGGCAACCTTGATCGGTTTACCCTGCTCAACATCGAGATACCAAAGCGTCAAATGCTTGTCGGTGAAGGCGATCTTCTTCGAATCGGGCGACCACATCGGGTTGTAATAGAAACTTGGGTCATCGAACTTGATGTCCTTCCGCGGTTCCAACCCGGTCTGGTCGCCGATCACCAGGTGGTACTCCCCGCCCTCGTCGGAGAACCACGCGATCTGCTTGCCATCAGGGGACCAGGCAGGATCGCGATCGTTCACGCCCGTGCTGTTGGTGAGATTGCGAGGATCTCCCTTCTCCGCCGGGACGGTGAAAATGTCTCCTCGTGCCTCGAAGACTGCCCGAGCCCCCGTCGGAGAGATCTCGAAGCTGCGTATCATGGGTGCGACCTTGACGAAATGCGGTCGGGCCCAGGGGAGATCACCGTCGACGGTTATCGAGACTTTCCGGGAGGTTCCAGCCTTCGGATCGTACAGGTGAATCCTGCCGGCTTGTTCGTACACGATCACGCCATCTCCCGCGGTGGCATATTTCACATCGAAATCATTATGCTGCGTCAGCTGCCGCGCTTGCTTTGATCTTGTGTCGTACGAGAAGAGGTTCATCGTTCCGTTCCGGTCGGAGAGGAAATAAATCTCATCTCCCACCCACATCGGATCCGTGTCATTGCTGTTGTCCCGCGGGACTTTCTCGATCTCCAGCGTCTTCAGATCCACAATCCAGATCGGGGTCGTTCTGCCGCCGCGGTAGTGACGCCAAACGTTGAAAGCTTCCGAAACCGGGACGTATGCCATCCGTTTCCCGTCAGGCGAGTAGGAGCCCTTGTTTGCCATAGGGAGAGGGAGGGGCTGCGGGAATCCACCTTCAATTGAAACGGTCCAGAGGCGGCTGTAGCCGATGGGTGCACTGGTCCGACCCGAGGCAAAGATGACAGACTTGCCGTCGGGTGCCCATCCGCGAACGATATCCGGCGAGGGGTGAAAGGTCAGCCGTCGAGGCTCGCCACCCGCTGAGGGGACGACATAGACATCGGTGTTGCCGTCGTATTGGCCGGTGAAGGCAACCCAGTTCCCATCGGGTGAGAAGCGAGGCTCGGTTTCCGCGCCCTCAGAGGTCGTGAGGCGGCGCGCCATACCGCCCGGCCGGTCGACGATCCAGAGGTCGTTGGCGTGGACGAAGGCAATCTGTGCAGCGCTGACGGTGGGTTGCCTCAACAGCCGCGATTCTTCTCCCTGCAAGAGCAGCGTGAAGGCAAGAACCAGAGCAAGGACGAAAACAAGGGTTCGGGGGCGCATAGGGAGGTCTCCTGAGATATGAACAGGAAGCGGGTGGATTGCTGGCGTAGAGGAATCTACGCCGAAAGGAGGTGAGTTTCAAGGACTAAGAGAAATCCGACTTCTCCGGGACAGAGCTTGCAAAGAAGTCGGACTTCTGCCTACAAGCCTTCCTGTGCGATCACGTAAGAGAGGATCGCGAGGGCAGCAGCGCCGAGCGCGAGCTCGCGCTCGTTAACACCTTCGATTGTATCATTGTCGGAGTGATGATAGTCGAAGTACCGTTGGGTCTCGGGGATCAGGCCGATGAGCGGGACGCCTTGACGTGCAAGGGGGCTGATATCCGAACCTCCGCCACCAAGCTGGAAGTGGTCGGCATTGAAGAACCTGAACAGGGGCGCCCAACGGACAAGATTCTCATGTGCAACCGAATCGCTGATCCCAAAACCATCAGGCATGAAGCTTCCCATGTCGGACTCAATAGCCGCAATGGTTTTTTCACCGGGCCGCTTCTTCTCGGCATAGGCAATACCGCCGCTCAATCCATTCTCCTCGTTCATGAACATCACTGCCCGAATAGTGCGCTTCGGTTTCAACCCGAGCGCCTTGAGCAGACGCAGCGCCTCCATCGATTGCACGCACCCGGCGCCATCATCGTTTGCACCCTGGCCCTTGTCCCAGCTATCCAAGTGTCCGCCGATCACAATGACCTCGTGCGGCTTTTCTGTTCCTCTCAGCTCTCCAACGACGTTCGCTGATTCGACGTCCGGCAGAGTCTGAGCAGAAAGTTCGAGATGGACGCGGACGGGCTTTCCCGAAGCGAGCAGGGCACTCAACCGTTCCGCTCCGATGATGCTGACCGCAACAGCCGGGATTTTTTTCACTGAGTCATCATAATGCGTCGCTCCAGTGTGCGGCACATTATCGCGTCGCGTTGTCATTGACCGCACCAAGGCTGCAACGCCGCCGACTTTGGCTGCCTCGACTGCACCGGCTCCGCGTTGATCCACCGCGCCTCCGTAGGCTTCAAACGTGTTGACCAGCGTGCGATCCATCGGGCGGTCAAAGAAGATAATCTTACCGTTCGCCCTGTCCCCCAGCTTGTTCAGCTCTTCAAATGATTTGACCTGAAGAACCTCCGCGGTGATTCCCCCGCGTGGTGTGCCAATCGTACCTCCGAGCGCTGTGATTGCAAGGTGTTCGAGCTTCCCCGACGGCCCCCAAATATATGCTCGCTCTACGGGTCCCCGCACCCAGTGAGGGACCATCACGGGCTCCAGATGAACGTCACCGAATCCAAGTTCTTCCATTTTTTCCTCTGCCCATTGGACTGCCTTCGCCGCCGCTGGTGATCCGCTCAGCCTGGGACCGATGTTTGTGCAAAGATCAGAGAGCATCCCGTACGCTTCGTTCGTGCCGAGTGCCTCCTTCACGATCTGTTGTGCGAGGGAGTCATACGGTTGAGGGCCGGGTGTTTGTCCGATGAGAGCGGGAGAAAGGATGATTTGGGAGAAAAGAAAGGGGAGGAATGGATGACTGCGCATGGTTATTCTTGCTCCATCGTCTGTGGAAGAGGGTGCGCCTCGTGGCCTTGTGAAGATCCCAGGATCTGAATTTGGTCTGATTCGAAAACGTTGACGCCTTGCTTGTTCATTCCCGCTATAAGGACCATCGCGCCCGCGACCGCCTTCGCGTGGATCGCTCTGAACTTCCTCCAGCCACCGATCATGGACGGTTGGAGCAGTTTCACGAGTATGATCCCCGCTTTCTCGCCCCGGCGTCTCTCCCCCCGTTGGCCAAGCAAGAACGAAGGGCGGAAGATGAGGACTGAGCTGAACGGGAGTTTGGAAACGGCCTGTTCAACTTCACCTTTTTGCGCCATTCTTTGATGCCAAGGCCGCGGTCTGGACGACGTACGTGAAATCGACCATTCGAAAAAGCCCCCTGTGACCCGGCGGCCCTGATTAGGATCACGAATCGGTAGACTTCTGCGAACAAGGACCCGAACCTGCTTGTACCGTTCTTCGCGAAGGAGGAGCTGCAGCAGGTTCCTGCCGACAAGCCCGCTGGCACCGACCAGAAGTGCCGACTTTCCCGTTTCCATGGACGAGCAATCCCGAAGATCCCCAGGTTCTTGCGGAAGAAGCTACTGAATTTTGTCATGACCGTCAACGTTCTGACAGAGAAAACTTGCGGGAGAGCGCGACATGTGGTACATTTGTGTCAACCACGATCACTCATAAGGAGCACCCGTCTCACTTCCAACGGGTTTCCACCATGGCGAGAGCACTCGTTCTCCATCTGTTGAACGACACCTTCACCATCAACAAGCTTCCCCAGTTTGCCGAGATTCCGTCGATCCTCGCGAAAGGGGAGATGTGTTTTATCCTCCGGACCGATGAGGAGCTCTGCATCGTCTGCCCCGATTTCATGGCGCCGAACAATGTACAGCAGGAGCTAGGCTGGCGGTGTCTCAAGGTTGAGGGCGAGATGAAAATGCAGGAGATCGGGGTGCTGACCTCGATTACAAAGCCTCTCGCAGACGCGAACATCCCCGTCTTCGCAATCAGCACGTTCAACACGGACTATGTTTTCGTGATGGAGGAGCACCTCGTCAATGCCGTGCAGGCCCTTCAGAAGGCCGGCCACGAGTTCGTTCACAAGGAGTGAGAAGCGGTCTGAGCTCTCTTTCGATTCCTACGCGCTCTTCCGGTTTTGGGATTCCTCCCTCGCCCCTCACACAGCAGGGAGGTAAGTTGCACCAGAAGGCTCACCGGCAGTTCTCACCACCTCTTTTGCAGCTATCTGGCGATGTGGGGAGTTCACCGCCGCAACAACGTCGACGTGCCCGAAGCCTCGGCATTTCGCTGCGTCGATGACAGACAACGTCCTCGCCTCGCAGACGCACCGATTCGCCGTTCCGGGTTTGTTTCTCTTCGAAGCGCGTGAATGATCAGATATGCCGTTCCAGCTGGGCGGGCTGGGCTCCCACCAAGAGAACATCTGCGCAGCGGTTGAGTTTACCGGAGGCTCTGTCTCTGGAACTCCGCGGCTGTACGCTCGTGCACAGAAGGCGAGGCGAACCCTCGGTCATCCGGCTGCTCTTTTCGAGCGCGGCCTCTCGAGGGTTGCTCTCCACGATCGCATCGTGGTGAGAGAGAGCCGACGCGAAAGAATATCGGTCAGAGGGTTTCTACCCTTCGAAGCACCATCGTGAAGCCGCCTTTGCCCTGTTTGAGCCACTTGTGCACACGGGCGATGGTGCGGGAGCTCATTCCCGTCTCGCGTGCAATCGTTATGTAGGGGACGCCGTGCGAGAGCATGCGCGCTGCCTTCCACCGCCCGGCGAGCTCGTGGATCTCCGTCTCGGTCAAGAGATCGCGGAAGAACTTTCGGCATTCATCCACATTCTCGAGCCGAACGATGACAGAGTAGAGGTCATCGATGTCTTTCTGCTTGACGGGTTTCATACTTTACCTGGATAAACTTTACGCAACGATGGCTGAAGAAGCAAGAACTTTCGCAGAGAGATTTCTCTTGTCAATCAAACTCATTTTCTCTACATTTTTTTGACGCATGATCAGCTTTCAGGACATCGAACGCGCGTATGAGGTGGTCAGAGGCGTAGTTCATAAAACGCCGCTGCTCTCTTCGCGAACGCTCGACCAACGCGTGGGGAACGAAGTTCTTTTCAAAGCAGAGAACCTCCAGCGAATTGGCGCGTTTAAGATTCGGGGCGCGTATCATAAGATCCACTCATTGACGGTTGATGAGCGGAAGCGCGGTGTTGTGGCGCATTCATCGGGCAATCACGCACAGGGCGTTGCCCTGGCTGCAAGGCTGCTGGGTACGAAAGCAACGGTGGTGATGCCGAAGGGCTCCCCGGCCAACAAGGTGGCCGGCACGAAGGGGTACGGGGCTGAGGTTGTGTTCTGCGAGGACTCCTCCGATGATCGCGAACGGGTCGCTAAGGTGCTGGAGGAGCAACACGGGTACGTCTTGGTGCCCCCCTTTGACGACGACAAAATCATCGCAGGTCAAGGGACAGCGACGGTCGAGATCGCGCAGGAGGTGAAGGGGCTCGACTACCTCTTTGTTCCCGTCGGTGGCGGCGGATTGATCGCGGGCAGCGCTCTCGCTGCAAAACATCTCTTTCCCAAGGTGAGGGTCATCGGCGTTGAGACGGAACCCGCGAACGATTGTTATCAATCCTTCCGGAAGAAAGAGATCGTCCGCATCAGTCCTCCACAGACGATCGCCGACGGGATGAGGACACAGGCCGTGGGCAGGAGAAACTTCGAAATCATCCTCAAGTATGTGGATGACGTTATTACCGTTTCTGATGAGCAGGTGATTGACATGATGCGGTTTTTCATGGAGCGGATGAAGATTGTCGTCGAGCCGACGGGAGCGGTGGCGCCTGCCGCGGTCTTCAACAACATCCTCGATCTCTCCGGCAAGAAAATCTGTGCCATCATTAGCGGAGGGAACGTCGATCCGGCGGTCCTAAGAAAGATCCTGTAACGGGCGATCAACTGGCGGCGTGATGAAACAGGGAGAGGAGAGCAGTTTCGACTTGCTGCTCTCGAATTTCTTTTATACTATTCACCCCAGTCGTTCTGATTCTTCGATAAGCCTTTGAATTCGCAATCTCAAATCCACGAGTCGAAATCGCCATGAAACTAGCTGCTTGCATCAATCACGTGCCCGACACGGCAACGAAGGTCAACATCGGGCCCGACGGGAAGACCATCAACAAAGCGGGCGTGACCTATGTGATCAGCCCCTACGATGAGTTTGCCATCGAAGAGTGCCTCCGTTTGAAGGAAAAGCAGGGCGGAGATGTCACCGTTATCTCCCTCGGCAGCAACGCACACAAGGAAAGCCTCCGAAAAGCGCTGGCCATGGGGGTGGACAAAGCCGTGCTGCTGAAGGATGATTCGATGCGGGATTCGTTCGGGGTTGCCCGTGCCCTGGCCGATTATCTCAGAGAGCTCTCACCGGACGTGGTCTTCTTCGGAAAGCAATCCGTCGATTATGATAACTCTGCAGTGGGATTGATGGTCGCCGAGATGTTGGACCTTCCTTCGGTTTCCGTCGTGGTCAAGCTCGATATTGCAGACGGCAAAGTTGTGGCCGAGCGCGAGATCGAAGGGGGACGAGAGATCGCGGAGACGAAGCTTCCTGCAGTCTTCACCGCACAGAAGGGACTGAACGAACCGCGGTACCCTTCTCTGAAGGGGATCATGGCGGCGAAGAGCAAACCTATTGAGGAACGGCAGGCATCCGCGATCCAGGCAAAGGTTGAGACCCTCGCGATGCGGAAGCCACCTGCAAAACCGGCAGGAAAGATTGTCGGAACCGACTCGAGCGCGGTGCCCGAATTGGTCCGACTGCTGCACGAAGAGGCCAAGGTAATCTAGGCCTCCTCCACGCCCGGCCGTCCGGCGGGTCCGCTCGGGGCTGAGATTTTCAATTGCCAATTTTTCATTCTTACCCTCGTCGACTATGAAAATCCTCACATTTGCAGAGCAGCGTGACAACAAGCTTAAGAAACCGGCGTTTGAAGCGGTTAGGACTGCACGATCTCTCGCCGCTGAGGCTGGTGGTGAAGCCGTCGCGCTGGTGGTTGGCTCAAACGTTCAATCCGTGGCGCCGGGCCTGGGCGGATATGGTGCCCAGAAAGTCCTCGTTGCCGAAGATCCCCGGCTTGATTTCTATTCCCCTACCGCCTACGCAAGGATCATTGCCGAGGTGGCAAAATTGCAGAAGGCGACCCTGGTAGTAATCCCCGCCACCGCAATGGGCAAAGACCTGGCGCCCCGAGTTGCGGTGAAACTCGATGCGGGCCTCGCGGTCGACTGCACGGCGATCAGGATGGAGGGGGGCGCCCTCATCGCAACCCGGCCCGTGTACGCGGGCAAGGCACTCATCGATGTGAAAATGAATTCGGGAGTGAACGTGCTGACGCTTCGACCGAACGTCTTTAGTTCGGGCGCGAGTGACGGGACTGCGGCGCCGACGGAAAAAATTGCGCTTGCGCTTGAGGAAAAAGACTTTGCCTCTCTCGTGAAAGAGATCAAGCAGGTATCCGGGAAACTGGATGTTGCCGAAGCGGACATCATCGTGACGGGTGGTAGGGGGCTCAAGGGACCGGAGAATTTCGCGTTGATCGAGCAACTGGCAGAGGTGCTTGGTGGTGCTGTCGGAGCTTCGCGAGCTGTCGTGGATGCGGGATGGCGTCCTCACGACGAGCAAGTGGGTCAAACCGGCAAAACGGTTTCTCCCTCTCTCTACATTGCCGTAGCGGTGTCCGGAGCCATCCAGCATCTTGCAGGAATGTCTTCTTCGAAGTATATTGTAGCTATCAACAAAGACAAGGACGCGCCGATCTTTCAAGTGGCAACCTACGGCATTGCCGGAGACGCGTTCGAGATTATTCCGGTGCTGACGGCAGAGGTCAAGAAACTGCTCGGCAAAGGCTAACGTTGTTTGTGCTGTAAGGAGGAGAATTCGTGGAGAGGATTCAAGTTGATATTCTGGGATTATCCACGAGCCCGTCGAGCGGTGGCGCGTATGCGCTAATCCTGAAGGAGATCAATGGACCCCGCCGGTTGCCGATCATCATCGGAGCCTTCGAGGCGCAATCGATCGCCCTCGAGATAGAAGGAATCAAACCTCCTCGGCCTCTGACGCACGATCTCCTCAAGAACGTGATGGACACCCTCGGTGTGAGCCTCAACGACGTGTTCATCAACGAGCTTCGCGACGGGACATTCTACGCCAAGCTGAGCATGGACTCCCAGGAGATTGATTCCCGACCGAGCGACGCGATCGCGCTTGCTGTTCGCTACGGTGTGCCGATCTTTGTGGCAGCTAGGGTTATGGACGAGGCGGCGTTTGTGCCGGAGAACGAGGAGGCTGACAAGGTTCCGCCGACGGCTTCTCCCGAGCCGGAAACTGAGCAGCCGAAGCCCAAGGCGTCGCGACTTGAGCAGCTCCAGCAACAGCTGCTTGAAGCCGTCACCAAGGAAGACTACGAGAAAGCGGCAAAGATCCGCGATGAGATTCAGAAGCTTCGATCCCACACGTCCTAGCCCACGTTTCGCATTTCAACCATACGCAGTGTCTCAGGATCACTCCGCCTAACCGGGCGACCTCACAATTTTCCCATAACACGGGAGAACACCACAGTGAAAACTACCGTTCGATCAAGATTGGCGTCCATCAATTGTTTCTGTTTGTTTGTTGTTTTTTCGATGCCACACGCCTTCGCCGCGCCGCAGGATTCGCCCCGCGTTCAACAACTCCTCGCCCAGGGGAACGCATACGCCGAAGAGACCTTCGACAACCAGAAAGCACTCGAGAGCTACCAGGCGGCTCTCGCGCTGGATACCACCAACTATGAGATCCTGTGGCGAATCAGCCGCGCGTACACCGACATTGGCGAGCACCAGCCGGCGAAGAGCGACCAGGAGAAGAACCAGCAGCTTCAAACGTATGAAAAGGCTCTTGAGTTTGCCAACAAGGCTGTTGCTGCGAATCCGAACGGTTCGATGGGCTATGCGCGGAGGGCGATCGCGAACGGCCGCATCGCGCTCTTCAAAGGGGTTTGGGAGTCACTCGATCTGGTCAAACAGACGAAGGCAGACTGCGAGAAAGCCATCGCTCTCGATCCGACGAACGCGAGTGCTTACTACGTTCTCGGTCGCACGCATATGAAGGTGAGTGAAAAGCCGAGAATCATCCGATGGCCTCTGGGGCTCAGCTGGGCAAACCTGGACGACGCGGTCGAGAATTATGAGAAGGCGATTTCGATCAGACCGGATTTCATTATGTACCGGATTGACTGCGCCCGCGCGTACGTCGAGCTCGAGGAATACGGCAAGGCCCGCGCGCACCTTGATGCGCTCAAGACGCTGCCGACGCTCGACGAAGATGATGCCCAATTCCGGAAGGAAGCCCAAGAACTTCTCGATGAGATCAAGGGGAAGTGAACGTTCTGTCGAATGCGACAAAAGCCCGGATCCTTCAGAAAGGATTCGGGCTTTTCTGTTTTCGAAGGAGCCACTTTGTCCGCTTCTGGCTTCACGCCTGAGCTAAAGGTTCATGACCCGCCGGGCCGCTCGGCTTGTGGAGAATGGTGGGTGAGGGGTCGCCGGAGTCTCAGACCGATCGTGAGCGAAATAGCCATGACCACGGTTGCGGCAAGATATGGAAGGCTATCATGCATCTCAAACAAGGCTCCGGAGAGAATCGGCCCGATGATCATGCAGGCGGACATCAGCGATGAAAGGATGCCGATGGCCTCACCCTTCATCAAAGGATCCGCCCTCCCGGCAACTTGACTTGTCACGACGACCCGGAGAACGGACTGGCCGGTGGCGAAGAACGGAAGCGCAAGGATGAACAGGGACACGGTGCGCAAGCCCATGAGGAGGAAGCTCGCACCGAGCATCGCGATCATCAGAACCTCCAGGCGTTCCTCGGTAAAACGAGGAAGCCAGAGACGCTTCAAGAGTACCCCCTGGTTTATCACGGCGAAGGTCCCTGTGAGAGCAAAAACCAGACCTGTCGTAAGAGCATCGAATCCAAAGGCATGCTGACCGTACAACGCGAAGACCGATTGTGATGAAGCAATGGAAACTGCAAAAAGGATCCAGCTGATGAAGAGACCGCGCAGCTTGACGTTCAGAGCCGCACGCGCTAGAGGCGTCAGTGGATTGAAGGAGATCTTCGCGCTCGGATCGCGCCGCTTGTGAGTCTCGGGCAGAAAAACATACGCCAGGATGGTGTTCGCAGCGGCGAGGATTCCCGCGAACCAGAACGGGAACGCGTGCGATACCATGCTCAGGATCCCGCCGAGAAACGGTCCGAGCATCAACCCGATCCCGAAGGTGGCGCCAATGAGTCCAAGGTTGGCTGAACGCTCTTTCTCGTCTCGCCCAAGGTCAACCAGACAGCTTTGAGCCACGGTGAAGTTTCCAGCGGCCAAGCCATCGATGATGCGTCCGAGAAAGAGCAGGGGGATGCTGGGCGCGCCGGCGAAGACGAACCAGCCGAGGGCCGTGCTAGAGATGCTCACGATCAGTATAGGCCGCCGACCGACCTTGTCCGAAAGAGCGCCGAGCAGCGGGCTGCTGAGGAATGAGCAGAAAGCGTACGTGGCGAAGAGAAGCGTGATGAGGAAGGGGGAGGCGCCGAAGGAGCCGACGTAAAACGGCAAGATCGGTATCACAATTCCAATACCGATCACATCGACAAACACGGTGAACATCACAACAAGCTTTTCCCGCTGCATGCGCATAGGAAGGCCCCCCACATCCGTCTACAGGCAAATCTTGCCGAGGACAACGGGCCGCCCAGCTCCCGTTACGCTCGGAATGTTCCCCGGATGTTCAGAGATCGTTTCGTTCGCCAGGACTGCGAAGCAAATCGCCTCCTTTGCATCGGACGAGAAGCCGGTTGATTCAAGTCGTTTCACGCGCGCCGGCCGAAAATAGTCCTTCAAAGCCCCCATGATGGCGCGGTTGTGCACGCCACCACCGCTGACCAAAACCTCATCGACGCTCATCTGATCGGCAATGAAGCGTTTGTATTGATCGAAGACGGAGAATGCTGTTAGCTCTGTCACGGTGGCAATCAAGTCCTCGCGCCGTAGCCTCCTCCTGTACCTCAAGATTCTCGGGAGCACCATCGCCCCAAAGACCTCTCTCCCCGTCGACTTCGGCGGCCGTCGCTTGAAGTATGGAATGGACATCAAATCGAAGAGAAGCTTCGGGAGGATCGACCCTTTTAAGGCGATCCGTCCGCCGGCGTCGAATTTCTTTGCGTAGAGTTTCATCATCAGCGCGTCGATCACCATATTCGCAGGTCCGGCATCGAATGCCAGCACCTGCGTGACAGAGCAGTTCCGTGGAAGGGCAGTGAAATTCGCGATCCCCCCGAGGTTTAGAAGGATACGGTTCTTAGTCTTCGAGCGAAACATCAGGTAATCGAAGTACGGGACGAGCGGCGCCCCCTCGCCGCCAACAGCCATATCGGCTGCTCGGAAATCACCAACCGTGGGGATGCCGGTGAGCTTGGCAATCGTCGAAGGATCGCCGATCTGAAGCGTTGAGCGAATGAGCTTGCCGAAGATCCTCTTTGGCCTGGGGAGATGGTGAACCGTCTGTCCGTGCGAGCCGATGAGATCGATGTCTGAGAGCTTTACGCGGGCTTTCCGGGCGATCTTCTTGACAGCATCGGCAAAGAAATGGGCGATGAGAATGTTAAGCTCGCACAGCACGTCCACGCTGCCGCTGCCGGGAAGCGAATTGTCAAGCACATGCTTGCGGAGTCCTGCCGGATAAGGATAGGTATCGGAGGCAAGCTGGGCGATGCGCGTTGAGGTGCCGCTGCCCAAGATGCGGACGAGCGCGGCGTCGATGCCGTCGGCGGACGTCCCAGACATCAAGCCGACGACGAGCTTGGACTTCTTTCGTTGGAGAGCTGAAAGGATGGACATGCGTAGGTCGAAAACCAGAGAGCAAGAAGGTGAGTCACAGCACCAGATCTAGGAGGCTGAGACGTGGTGCAATTCCAGAGGTCGTTATCACATTGATTTTTGATTCGTAATTTTGCTATTTGATTCTTGATCTTTCCTATCACCTCATGACTCGATCATCCGATCGCACGATTCTCCTTGGCGCTCACATGTCCATTGCCGGCGGTGTTCACACCGCTGTCGAACGGGCGATGAAGATTGGCTGCACCACGATGCAGATGTTTGTGAAGAACAACACCCAATGGAAGGGCAGGCCGCTGTCAGAAGACGACATTTCAACTTACAAAAAGCTCTTGTCGGAATCAAGCATCGGCCCCGTAGTCGTCCACGACACCTACCTTATCAATCTCTGTGCAACGGACAAGGGGATCCTCAAGAAATCGCGCGCCGCACTGAGGGATG
>Ga0315282_10001024_pt1 | contig 54054 bp, 56 predicted proteins | sample YL17G07_20_MG_FD_203693 | JGI IMG/M metagenome (GOLD analysis project Ga0315282, IMG submission 203693) | Sediment microbial communities from Yellowstone Lake, YNP, Wyoming, USA - YL17G07_20 | ecosystem: Environmental > Aquatic > Freshwater > Lake > Sediment | place: USA: Wyoming | collected...
GAGCTTCCGCCACGATGGGGTGGTAGGCCCTTGCGTCCGCCTCTCTCAGTCTAAGTCTTTTCTTTTCTGCTTTTCCCAGTTTCTTCCCGGCCTCGAAGAACTGTCGCTTGAGACGACCTATCCCCTTCTGCCTCCCGTCTGCTTTAACCGATTTCACCGCCAGGCCTAGCACAAGTGCCATCAACTTCATGCTATAGTCGAGTCTCTCGTCCCATGACATGCGAGACATTCGGCATCCACTCAGATGAGATTGGTATTTGGAGGACGCTATCGTGCATAAATCATATAATCATTCACGCCTATGCGATCTGAGGATCCTAAATGACGGAAATGATGAAGGCAGCGAGGCTGCATAGAGTAGGAGAGAAACTGAGTATCGATCGTGTCGAAGTGCCCAAAGTTGGACCGGATGAGGTCCTTGTAGATATCAAGGCGAGCGGGATATGCCACTCAGACCTGAACTATCGCAATGGTGTGGTGCAAACTGCAAAACTGCCCATCATTATGGGGCACGAGATCGCCGGAGTGATATCCAAGACGGGAGACCGAGTTAAAGGGATGCGGAAAGGCGATAGAGTCTGCGTCCATTACATAAAGAGCTGCGGAAAATGCGTATTCTGTCAGACTAAGAGGGAGAACTTCTGCGTAGAGTATCAGATGATAGGCATGACCACCGACGGAGGATTCGCCGAGCACATTAGCGTTCCAGCTAGAAGCATTTTGAAGCTGCCTGAATCCATCCCGTTTGATCAAGGGGGCATACTAGGGTGCGCAGTTTCAACGGCTTACCACGCCTTGAGAAGAGGACGAGCAGGCGCCGGAGATATTGTTATGGTCAACGGCATCGGAGGCCTTGGGGTCCACGTCCTGAAGCTTGCAAAGATATTGCAGGCCGGAAGAGTCATCGCTGTGGACGTGTTGGACGAGAAACTGAAGCTAGCCAAGAAAATGGGAGCCGACGAAGTTGTGAACGCGGCTACTGAGGACCTTGCTGAGAGGATGAAGGTAATTACTGATGGCAGGCTTGCCGATCTTGTGGTAGACTTGGTAGGTGTTGGAACGATAGAAAGGTCGATCGATTGTGTCGGAAAAGGCGGAAGGATGGTGCTTGTCGGCATAGGTCAAAAGGAGATGAGGATCTCCCCTTACAAGACCATCATCGGCAAAGAGATGGATATAATAGGCGTGAATGATCATCTAGAATTCGAGCTGGCTGAATTGATCCAGCTCGTAAGCTCGGGCAAGCTAGACCTGTCAAACTCAGTCACACACAGAGTATCGCTGGAAGACGTGAACTCTGGGTTTGATATTCTCGAGAAGAAGATCGGCAATCCCATCAGGGTTGTTGTCGTACAGTAAGGTCGTATCTGAGAGACGCCCCGAGGCGTGAGTTGAAGCGTTCCTCGTGGACAGTGGTAGCCTTGATCAATCCTCGTTCACCCTCCGGTGCGAAGTACTGATGCGATCATTTGGGGAGGTGCCGCCCGAAGTCAGTAGGGTCGTCTTGGGGGCTGGTCCTCTCGCAGCGGGCCTTGGGTTCTACGAGGTTGCCATCGCGGTCTTTCTTCCTTTGGAGGGAGTGTCCATAACTGGCGTCGGGGCTATCCTGACCACGTTTGGACTCGCAGCTGTGGTCTGCAGTATTCCCTTTTCGATTCTCTCGGATCGTTACGGGCGAAAGATGCTGATGTTCATTGGTGTTCTTCTTTCTATGCCGGTAACGATTGTTCCAGGATTGACATCAGACTTCTTCATTCTTGAGATGTCAGCTCTGGTGGGTGGTGCGGCGGAGGCTATGTACATTTCGACTTGGAACGCTTACTGAGCTAGCTACCCACATGTGTCCCTCTTTGTGAAAGGGGGGAATATTCGCGGAAGATTGGGAGGAGGGACATGTTGGATCGTGTGCTGCGTCGAAGAAGATGGATCATCCGTAGAAGACTGGAAGGTTGGAAGATCAAGGACATTGCAGACGCATTGCGGATAAGCGAGAAGACTGTTGATCGATGGTGCAGCGTCTACAGGAATGAGAGGTGGGAGGGTCTCCGCGTCAAATCCAGAAGACCACACCGATACTGCAAGACTCCTCAGTCAACTGTGAACCTCATCCTGGAGTTGAGACGCAGCAAACATTGGGGACCAAACAAGATCGAAGGATACCTGCGAAACTATAAGGTTCAGGGAGTCACGCCTGTCAGTCACAGAACCATCCATCGAATCCTCGTCGAGGCTGGATTGAACAATCCCATCTCCGAGCCGAGAAGGGTTTGGGGTAAGCGCAGATTCGAGCGGCTGCATAGCAACAGCCTCTGGCAGGCTGACTTCAAGCTCACAGAAGACGACGAGTGGATGATCAGCTACCTGGATGATCACTCAAGCTTCATTCCAGGCTCAAGGATTCACCACAACCCAACAGCCGAGCATGCGATCAAGCTTCTGGAAGAATCTGTGAGGCAGTACGGGAAGCCTGATCTGATCCTGACGGATCGAGGAACCCAATTCTATCCCGCACGAGGAGGCATCTCGGAGTTCACGGAGTTCTGCAGTGGAAACGGGATTGAGCATATCGTCGCAAGTGTGCGGAGGCCGTCTACGATCGGTAAGATTGAGGCGTTCCATAAGGCGTACGTCTGCGAGTCGTGGATGTTTCCTACTCACGAGGGTTTTGTGAGTTACTGGAATTATGAGCGTCCACATCAGGGGATCGGTTATCTCTATCCGGCTGACGTATACTTCAGGGACAGATGTGGGTAGTTAGAACAACTTGGAACGCTTACCTTGCGGATGCTACACCTGTCTCTGCTAGGCCTGCGACGTTCAGCCTATCATTCGTGGTATTCACGATGGCCGCTGGTCTAGGCAGTTTCCTTCCCGCTATCTTTCCCATGTTGCCGTTGGATTTCCTAGAAGCTCATCGAATCGCCTTTGTTGCATTAGGCCTCTTGGGGTTGTTGACCCCGCTCGCGGTGTTGCGCTGGGGTATTGACATCAAACCTACACGATCTCGGCGTGGAATACTGCCTCGCAAGTCTCTGAGAATTCTAGCGAAATTCTCGACTGCGAATCTCATGGTTGCTCTCGGCGCGGGGCTCATAATTCCTCTCATACCGACATGGTTCTATCTTCGGTTCAGCGTCACCGACGCGTTTTCAGGTCCTGTGGTGGCAGTTTCGAGCATACTCATGGGGCTGGCCGCTATCGCCTCGCCAAGCATAGCAAAGAGGACCGGCCTAGTCGTTGGTATTGTAGCGACGTAACTCGCTTCAACGTTGTTCCTGTTAGCTACGCCGTTTAGCCCAACGGCGTCGATCGCAGCTGTGTTGTATGTCGTCCGCTCGATGCTCATGAACATGTCCAGTCCGCTCGCGGATTCGTTGCTCATGAATTTGGTCGCACAGGACGAACGAGCCACAGCGTCAGCCCTCAATGCCGTGGTCTGGCGGATACCAAACGCTGCAAGTACAGTATTTGGAGCCGCAGTCCTAAGCCTACCATTCTACCTCTGCACGCTGCTATACATTGTGTCGATTACGCTGTTCTATTTGCTCTTCAGAAAAGTCGAGCAAAAGGCAGGCACGCGGGCTGCGTAAGGGAACTTGCGCGGGCGTTAATCCCCCTGATGAGATTCCAACAGAGAATCCGGGGGAATCCTAGTCCTAACAGTGCCGTCAGAAATCAACGGCGTATCCGAATCAAATATCTGCCCTGTCTCTTCGGGTCTTCTCGAATCTCGACTCTATCTTTGGGTTTCAGTCCCTTCCAGCGGACAAAGTAGTGTTCATGTGGCAGGTCAGGTCCTCTGCATGTGCATCGGTAGGACTCCACTCTCGTTCTGCTTGATACCTTATCATGAATTAGGTGGAATGGTTCTCTTAAGGGAGGAAAGAACGGCAGCTTGTTCTTCAGAACAAGAACATACTCTCCCCGAGCCTCTTCTGACGATATCTTTCTCGAATAGACATGCCCTTCTTTCATGACATGTTGCTCCGACAATATCGGCACCGAAGATGTCAGCAACACGTGATAAGGATCTTGATACGAGCAAGTAGCTGACAGCCCTAGGCGAGGATGTGGGTCGTCACAAGATCTTCTCCTTATATATCGCGTTCCTGTCTGCAGTGAGCAGTGTGTCACATTGGATCTAGCAGGCAATTTGAGCAATAGCTTCGAGTACGCCAAGAAATTGTTTGGCGATTTTGGTAGACTGGTAATTCTCATCGTATTAGATCTCATACCTATAGTCAACTGGATCGTTGTCGGTTATGCCGCAAAAGTGCTGAAGGAATCTCCCGGGGCCGATGCACCTCCGAAACTCGAGGATTATGGTAAACTGTTCGTTGAGGGAGCGAAAATCTTCTTCGCCTCGATCATCTACATGCTTATTCCGTTGATAATTATCGCAGCAGGCATCGGGTCATTCGCTGCAGGCATGTTTATGGAGGGCGGTCCGGACTTCATGGCGAGAGGTTTCACACCAGGCCTGATGGGTCTATTGAGCGGCACGGGGCTCGTGCTTGTGCTCATTGGAGCGCTTATCGCGTTTGTCATGTTGATACTCCTCGCTGGTGGCATCGCTCACATGATCAAGACTGACAAGTTTGGGAAGGCCTTTTCGTTCGGCGAAATCCTAGGCATAATCCGAAAGATCGGATGGGGTAAGTACCTTGCTTGGATCATACTAGTCGCAATAATCGCCGCTATCGTCGGTGCAATAACTGGCGGAATACCTTATGTCGGATGGCTCGTGTCAGTGATCATTGGGCCTGGTCTGATAGTATTCTTCTTCAGATCACTGGGACTACTCTACAGTGAATAGGCTCGTTACCCGTGCAATGCCCGAGACGCCATCGGGCTCTTGACCATCAGAGCACTTTACGCGCGTAAGGGATTCGGGGTCAAGATCTTCCTTGCGCACACGGCAGATGGAACCCTGCTTAACAAAGGAGTAGGACTACGCTTTAGACAAGCGAACTGGGCCAGCACTAATAGTGAGTCCTGTTGGAGTCGCGCAGGGAACTACTCGAGCTTATACGAGAGCAGGTCGAAATCGAAAAAGAGAGCGTGGCAAGGCTCGCTGAGACCGAGCAAAGGGTGGGCACTGGCGCAGCGAGGCTTCTGTTGGTAGAAATGAGATGCGACTCACAGAAACATGCTGCGATTCTGGAGGCCGTCCTTGAGACGCTTAAAGGCGCGCAGTCGTCGAAATCTCTCTGGCAACAAGCGTTCAGCGTGTTCGCTGATCCCATCATAGTGAAGAGAGAGATAGAGAACCACAAGACCTTGGGCAGATCGATGGCAACTCACATACAAAAGGAAATGAGCAAGACTGATGACGAAGCAGTGAGGACACTGCTTCAACATCTCGCGGAAGACGAGAAAAGGCACAATGAAATCCTGGATACGATAGCGCAGAGATGCTACAGGATGATTCGCTAGACCGATTGAGAATCCATTCGCCTCATTGTCCTCGGTTTCACTTCGGCATCAGCCAGAAAACGTTGCCGTCGAGGTCTCTGAACATGGCGTAGGTCAGATCCTCATCCCATTCGGATTTGCCCAGCTCGCGAGTGAATTGCACACCCTTTTTGTTGAGTTCTCTGCACGTGTTTTCAATGTCTTCTGCAAGCAATGCGATTCCAGTGTTCCCGGGTTCAAGCGTTTCGCCTTGGCATAGGTGGATTCCGAACGACGAACCCCGTGGGGCAACCACAATCCAGTGTTCCTCATCGCTTTGCACCTCGAATCCAAGCTTGTCCCTGTACCATTCCTTAGCCTTCTGTCCATCCGACACGATGACTGCAACACTTCCAATTTGCTCGATCATCCACTGTTACACCTCCTACTCAGTCTTCGTTACCCGATCGGTATTTAACATTGGGAGACATGCGAAAGTAGGCGCGGGGAGAGTTATCGTATCGTGTCTCATTGTGGCGATGCTTTGATGAAGGGTGAGTTCAATGCGCGTCATTCTTTTTGACATCGACGGCACGCTCGTAACGAAAGTGAGCACTGATGCGGCCGAGCGAGAGCGGTTTAGGCGTGCGGTCTATGACGAGGTCGGAAGGTCTCCGCCGATCGAGCCTTGGCGATATGATGGTATGGTGGATCCGCAGATCTGCAGATTCCTTATGATCGATGTTGGTCTGAGCGAGAATGGTGCAAATGACCATCTTCGGAATGTGATCGACCGAGTCGGACAAATCTACATGACAACGGAGAAACGGCCAGTGCTGAATAACGGCGTCGGAAAACTACTCGAGATTCTCAGCGTTTCATCAAAGCCCAAACTTGGGGTTCTTACTGGAAACCTTTCAGTTGTCGCCGAGGAGAAGCTTCGTCTCACGGGCATCCGCGCCTATTTTGTTGAGACTTTCTACAGCGACGGCTATTTCGAAAGAGGCGAATTGGTGAGGGATGCCGTCCACACATGTGTTGGAAAGTACCGATTGCGCGACAACGAATCCGTGACAATTGTCGGTGATACGCCCCGTGACGTGGAAGCCGCAAAAAACAACGGGGCCAAGGCCATCGCTGTTGCGAGCGGATCCTTCTCCGAGGGTGACCTGGCAGCTGCTGGACCCGACGCAGTCTTCCCTGATTTGAATCCCCGCCGCGAGCTGCTTAGAGCGCTTGACCTCGAAATCGCTTAGTTCCTCTTATCCTAACGAGTCTCCAGGAAAGCTCGACGCGATAACTGAGCGTTGATCCGCACGCAGCCTAAGCAGCCACGCGGGTCCCTTCAAAGTTTAATGGCCCGGTTGTCCTACCAGTTGGTCCAAGTTGCGACCGCACGCATCGCCAATTGACGTCAACAATTAGCAGAACGGTCGAATCTGGACGGTCACTGGGGATGAAAGGCTTACAGATCCTGCGAGCATTCGAGGGGTTCGGAAGAGACGCTAAGCTGCTGCTCACTTCATCATTCATAGGAGGCGTATCCTATGCATTCTATTTTCTGATACTGCCGTTCTACCTGATTTCCGCGGGCTACGACGCGACGTGGGTCGGCATTGCCAATGCAGCATTCGGCGTGTCCATGACCCTGTTCATAATCCCAGCAGGAATACTTGCAGACTCCTTCGGCCGAAAGAAGTTCAATCTGGTTGGATACGTGATCATGAGCCTTGGAATGATCGTCGTGGCTCTGAGCCCTTCAGTGCCTGCGATCATTGGAGGAGCGGCTCTCTCAGGATTCGGTGGGTCATTGACCTTCGCCTCCTCCGGTGCGCTCCTTGCGGGTTCAGTTTCCGAAGGGCGACTGACGACTATTTTCAGCTATTCCTATTTTCTGAGCACATTCGCTTCGTCGCTGGGCTCTGCGGCAGGTTGGCTTCCGACGATTCTAACCGACCTCTCAGGCGTCAGCCGTTTGGTCGCCCTCCAAGGCACGATGGGAATCGGGGGAGCCGTTACCCTTCTAGGAGGCATTCCATTGCTGTTCGTCCACGAAGCTCGGACTCGGCGGAAGCGTGAGGCCAAGTTCAGTCTGGAATCTCGCGGGATCATCGCCAAGTTCATGATCGTCAACATCTTCATCGGGTTCGGTGCCGGACTCACCATTCCATTGTTCCCGGTCTATTTCTGGAAGAAGTTTGGCATCGATAGCGGCCCCATGGGAACATTGCAGGCAGCGTCGAACCTTGTCGCTGCACTGGCGTTTTTGGCGGCTCCTAGAGTAGCCTCATGGTTAGGGAGAGTCCGAGGAATAGTCATTACGACGGGGATCTCAGTCCCACTATTGGTGTTGATCCCTCTGGCTCCGAGCTTCCTGCTCTCGACGCCCCTCTTCGTTGCACGTCAGGCTATGATAAACATGAATTCTCCGCTTATCGACAGCCTCATCATGCGCTTAGTTGATGAGAAAGAACGTGCCACTGCATCTGGTGTCGCGCAGCTCTTCTGGAACCTCCCCAACTCGTTTGGGCAGCCTGTTGGCGGTTATATGATCGACAAAGTATGGATCGATGCGCCTCCGTTTTCCACGGCGGCTTTCTACGCTGTCTATACGACGATGTTCTGGTTGATGTTCAGGAACGTCAGGGACTCGCGCACGCCGTAGCTTTGACTAGGCAGCCTGCTTCGAGGTCTCAACTTGCAGAGTCTTCTGGAGAAGATCCAGCTCCTTCTCTGCTATGCTTTGCTGCCAAGGTTCGAAGCAGCCTATCTCACAGAGGCTCTTGATGAGTCGAACGCTGTTGTTCAGGTGGTCGACGATGTCGCCTGGCTCGTAGGAAATTCCGTTGAAGAGCTTGCGTTGTCTAGCGGACCAATCGCCAGGCTGATCGGAGCCTGGAACGAAGTACGGAAAGTATTCTTCGAGGCTAACTCTGTCGATGATACTGCCAATCTTCCGGATTGTGCGGGTCTTCTGCCAGTGTGCCTCGTCGATCCCATACAGTGGCATGTCATAATTGTTGGTTGATAGTCCAGTGAGGTTCCCCATGGCGAACGCGACGATCGAGATTTCGTTTTGCTTCGCAATGCGGTAAAGTATCTCTAGGCCGTATTCGGAAATGAAGCCGTAGAGGATCCACTTCTCAATCTTGCATCCAGATTTCTGACATTCCTTCAGAATTGCGTTGATGCTGACCTCTCCGGAACGCCCGCTTGCCACTGTATCCTGCATGACCAACACGATCTTCTTTCCCCTGGGGAAGTCTGAGAAATCCTGATGAACGATCTCGATCTCTCTCTGAACCGCTCCGTCATGATCCCGGTAGGACCTATGCGTGTATCTCGGCCGAAGGTACACGGTTCTATACGAAGTTCCCAGAATCTTAGGAGCGGCATCTTGAAGCTTGTATCCAGGAGCCGCGCGTAGGATCTGCTCGAAAACGATCTCGGAATCTTCACGTTTCCCTTCTACTTCGGACAGCTCCAAAATCGCAGGCAGTGCTTCAGCAGCAGCCTCACGCGATCTTTGCTCGAGCGATTCCCCGACCAAATGCGGACAACAAGCGATCTCACGTGCCATCGGCGTATCAATAATGAATGTGGGCGAAGCCAAGCGGCCTATCTCGAAGATCCTTGTGTGCTTTCCGAGTTTGGCTTTCTTGGTCTTCACGAGTCTTGTCGAGTCGGTGTCGATCTTGTGCTCTTGGATCATCCGGTCAATGGTGTCATGGGTTGGTTCCGTCATGCTCCATACCAAGTGGACTGATTGGACTACGGTGTGACTGATTTGAATGTGTATCTTTCGGCTCCGACTAGCAGTGGCCCCTGCTCGAGGTTCTGAGCAACACTATAATATGGATCCGATCTACGTGACGGGCCGAAACCGATTCAAGACGTGAGACACATGAGCATGCCTGAAGAAGAGATCGTCAAACGTGCACTGGATGAGCTTCACCTGAGAGTCTCAGAGTCCGCCAAGGGCGAACTTGTGCCTCCTGTCAAGCCGCTGCCAAATGGAAACAATGCAGTGACTCTCAAGTGCACCCAGGGATCGATCTCCTATGAGGTCGAGATAGAACTCACGAAGAGAGGGAAGTTCGTAGACCTCCGGACGAAGTGACGGACTCCCGCTGTATCCTGAGGGCCGCGGAGTAAGGGTAGGCTCTACGTGTTTGTTACATGAGTAGACTCTACTATGGTGACATTGCTCTCAGGAATGTCGAGGGAAGAAACAGGCGGCGTAGTGGTGCGGTTTGATCTCTTCTAGCTGCGGCTCGCGCTCCGAGCAAATGCTCTCCGCGTATGGGCATCTGGGGTGAAACCTACAACCCATAGGTGGGTTGATCGGGCTGGGGATCTCTCCCTTCGGAATGATGCGCTCCAGCTTTGCTTTCGGGTCTGGCACAGGTATTGAGGACAGCAAAGCCAACGTGTAGGGATGCAGAGGGCGGCTAAACACATCCTCCTTCGAGCCTGTCTCCACGATCTTACCGAGGTACATGATTGCGATGCTGTGGCAGACATAGTTCGCCATCGCAAGATCATGAGTGATGAATAGGTAGGTTAGATCGAATTCCTTCTTCAGCTCGAGCATCAACTCGAGTATCTGAGCTCTGACTGAGACATCGACCATTGCGATTGGCTCGTCTGCAACGACGAACTTGGGGTCCAATACTAGTGCTCTGGCAATAACTACTCGCTGTCTTTGCCCTCCGCTGAGCTGGTGAGGATAACGATCATAGAAGTTACTCCACGGCTTCAGACCAACTCGTTCAAGAATCGCTCGCGTTCTCTCGGTCTGTTCGCTCGCAGTGCCCACTCCTTGGAATGACAGTGCATGCTTTATCGCGTCACCTACCTTGATACGCGGGCTCAATGACGCCATCGCATCTTGGAAGATCAACTGCATGTTCTTCCTGAATCTGCGCAGCTCTTCTCCGTGGAGCTTCGCAAGATCTACTCCTTCAAACATGATGCTACCAGATGTCGGCTCGATTAGCTTGAGGCATAGTCTCCCCGTCGTGCTCTTTCCGGATCCGCTCTCACCGACTAGTCCAAGGATGTCTCCGCGGTTCACTGAGAATGATACGTCGTCTACGGCATGTACGAAGCTCTTCTGTGATGTCAGTAGTCTGTCTAGGAAACCCTTCTCAACTGGGAAGTACTTCCTCAGATTGGTGGCTGTGAGTAGGTTATCCAATGTGTTCTACCTCTTGTCGTAAAGGTGGCAAGCAACCTGTGAGCCATTGTGCTTGATGAGCAATGGTTCCTCTTTCTTGCAGCGATCGAAGGCGTGGGGGCATCGCGGGTGGTAGAGACAACCAGGGGGCGGTTCAGCTAGGTCCGGAGGCGCCCCAGGGATCCAGGACAACACCTGTCCTTTCTTTGTGATATTTGGAACAGACTTCAGTAGTGCTTGCGTGTACGGGTGCATGGGTTTCTCGAATAGATCGTCCGTTTGGCCGAGTTCTGCGAGTCTTCCTGCGTACATCACAGCAACACGGTCTGCTGTTTCAGCCACAATACCGATGTTGTGTGTGATCAGAATCAGGGTAAGCTTGAGGCTTTCCTTGAGCTCCTTGAGCAGTTCAATGATTTGGGCTTCGACTATCACATCGAGAGATGTCGTTGGTTCATCTGCAATGAGTAGATCAGGGCCGAGAGCGAGAGCCAATCCAATCATGACTCTCTGTCTCATTCCGCCGCTGAACTGGTGAGGGAAGTCATCAATCCTCTCCGGAAGTATGCCCAGACGTTCCAGCACGTCCTTACCTCGTTTTAACGCATCTTGGTCACTTACTTCGGGCTCATGAGTATGGATCATTTCCACGAAGTGAGCGCCAATCCTCTTGACTGGGTTGAGTGAAGTCATTGGGTCCTGAAAGATGTAACCAACCCGTTTTCCTCTCACCTTACGTATCTCCTCATCAGAGCAATTGATTATGTCAGTTTCACCAAGAACTATGTGACCGCTAGCAATCTTGCCCGGCGGAGGCACGAGACGGACTGTCGACAGACCAAGGGTCGACTTCCCACATCCAGACTCGCCGACTAGGCCAAGCGTATGTCCTTTCTCCATCGCTAGGGAGACCCGGTCAACCGCTTTCACGCTGGCCCTGAGGGTGTGATATTCGACGACTAATGACTCAATGTCTAGTAGTGCCATGGTTTTCGACTCACTTCTGTAAGCGCGGGTTGAAGAGTTCGCTTAGGCCTTCTCCCATCATTGTGAAGCCCAGGGCAAGCAAGACAACCATCAGGCCTGGAAATGCTATTACCCACCAAGCACCGCTGGGAAGCAGTCTTCTCCCATAGGTCAGATCCCATCCCCAGTCAGGTGTGGAGACAGGCAACCCTAGGCCCACGAATGTGAGGCCTGCAGAGGTAAGAACTGCGTCGGCGAAGTTGATCGTAGCAACTGCCACTATAGATGGGATGACATTTGGAAGAATGTATCTGAACAGCGTGGTTCTCGATTTGGCCCCCATCATGCTAGCCGCCTCCACGTAAGGAAGCTCCTTGATGGTGAGGACTTGACTACGGATTATGCGGAAGTATGATGGCACATACACAACCGCGATCGAGAGTGCCATATTGACGACTCCGGGACCGAGCATTGCAGCAATTGCAATAGCCAGCACTAGGCCCGGAAACGCGTAGATGCTGTCCATGACTAATGAAGCGACTTTGTCAGTGTAGCCGCCGAGGTACGAGGCGAAGAGACCGATCGGGACCCCGACCACAAGACAGACAATCACAGACAGTACTGCGACTTGGAACATTATTGCGCCGCCCGAGTAGACTCTGCTGAGCATGTCCTGACCTAGATGATTGGTGCCCAGTGGGAATTCAGCTGAGGGAGGCGAAAGGATCGGGCCGACGTTTATGGCAATTGGGTTATACGGGGAAATCCAAGGAGCGACAACGGTCATCACGGCCATAACCGCCACGATTGCTGCCCCGATTAGGATTGCCCAGCCAGCGAGTCCCCTTGACGCTAAGTTGGCTAACGATGGAAAGAGCTGTACCAGAATTCTCCCTTGGGGCTTTTCCTTCTTCATGCTCATTTCTCCTAGAATCTGATCCTTGGGTCGAGGTACGCGTAGATGATGTCGACTGCCAGACTGACCATGGCAACTAGAATTCCAAAGAAGACGACGACTCCTTGGATCGCCGTGTAGTCTCGGAAACTGATCCTGTCAACCAGGTATCGACCAAGGCCTGGCCATGAGAATGTAGTTTCGGTCAGAACAGCTCCTGCCAGCAGGGCTGCGAATTGGAGGCCCATCATTGTCAGGATAGGGAGAAATGCGTTTCTAAGTGCATACCCATACACTACGGTTCGTTCCTTGAGTCCTCGTGCCCTTGCAGCGGTGACGAAGTCCAACTGCAGTGTTTCCAGCATGTTTCCTCTTGTTAGCCTGATGAAGATTCCACATAGGACGGTTCCTAGTGTCAGCGAGGGAAGAAACAAGTAGCGAAGGGATACTCCAAGCTTTGTTGGATTGCCTTCCAAAATGCTGTCCAGAACATAAAGACCACTGCTCCAATGTAGTCCACCAATGGTCAGCCCTGTTGGGGCCATCCCAGGATAGATGCGGTCTCCTGCGGGAAACAGGTGGAAGTAGATCGCGAAGATCATGATAAGGACCTCACCAAGGAAGAAAACTGGGATCGCATACGAAGTTATGCCGAAGACGCGAATTGAGTGATCCCGGACTGAATTGTACGAACGTGAGGCCTGCACGCCGAGTACAACTCCAACTAAGACCATGATTATCGATGAGAAGATCGCAAGCTCGAGTGTTGCAGGAAAGGCTGAGAAGATCTGCTGGGAGACCGGAGAGAAGTCCTGCATCGATTTCCCAAAGTCCCCTCTCAACAGGCCTGCGAGATACTCAAAATATTGGACTATGAGTGGTTTGTCGAGTCCAAGCCTTCGCTTGAAGTCAAGCAACATCTCAGGGCTTACTTGCTTCTCGAAATGGAGCGAGGCAGGATCTCCCGGCAGGACTCTGACCACGAGAAAGACGAAGGTTAGAAGTAGCATAATCATTGGGATTGTAAGCAGAATTCTCGCGATCACGTACGAGCGAAGTGACATAAAAAAGGGAATTAGGACTACGTAGTTAAGAGTTGCTCGTGCTCTCGACTAACCGTAGCCCAGTTCTTGCAGTACGCTTACGGTAAAGGTAATGTTTGCGTCACCGAGTGTCTTGTAGGAGTCTTGGTGGAAGGCCATTCCGTTCGGGATCATGCTGTAGAGTGGTACTGCTTGGCCAAGGAACACAGTGTCGACAAGTTCCTGTCTGTTCAGTGCCGCAGCGATTGCTTGCCTCAGTTTAGGATTGTCGAATGGTGCGATCTTCTCTTGGAAGCAGATGTATTGTATGAAGGCGCCGGTGCCCTGCCAGACCTTGACGGTTGAATCACTTTGCATGTTCTTGATGTCGGTGGCCGCTAGTTGTCTGAAGGCCATGTCGATGTCTCCAGACTTCATCGCAAGTGCCAAGGCGGTTGCGTCAGAATAGAATCTGATAACGATGTGCTGGGTCTTCGGGTACCCGTCTGCGATGCCATAGTAGTTAGGGTTTGCATCGTACTTCATCTCGTAGTCTTTCCCGGCTTTCCTCGACCAAGACGTCAGCGTGTACGGCCCTAGGTCGTTCGGATTGCTTGCACTGGCGTCGCCCTCCACATAGTTGACTGCTTTGTCCATTGGAGCGAGCTTTGGATTGACAATGAAGGATCCCTGAAACGCCATCAATGAAATGAATGGTGCAAACGGGATCTTCAGGTGGAACACTACTTGATACTTCGAGGCCGCTTCGACGCTGTCAATGATGTCCTTGTATCCTATGCCGGCTTGGGAACTGTCGTCCAGATATAGACTCAGAGATCTATCGAAACTGTACTTCACAGCGCTCGAATCGAACTCTGTTCCATCCGAGAACTTCACACCTTGTCTCAGATCGAAGGTCCACGTGAGCCCGTCTGCGCTTGCTGACCATTTTGTCGCCAATCCTGGGATGAAGTCATCCGGACCGGCTGCCGACCCAGGCTTTATGTAGACTAAGCCCGCTCCTGTGTTCAACACGACGTTCAATCCGAAGAAGTCGTATGCCTCGGCCACGTCTACGTTGGTCTCCACGGAGTCTGTGGTTCCGAGAACTAGTGTATCTTTGCCCGCTGGCGGAGTGATCAGCCAATAGTACATGTTTTGAGTGATGTCGAGTACAACCCCTCCGACATCTGGTTTGGTGACTGCCCAAGCGCTGCTCTGGAAGACTGGTACGATGGCGGCGTCGTCAACCATGATCTTCTGAACCTGTTGATAGAGTTGGTTTCTCTGTGTCGGATCTGAAATTGCCCGTGCCTGCTCGATGAGTTTGTCAATCTCAGGATTCTTGTAGTTCATGTGAAGCCATCCTCCGCCTTGAGAGTGTAGGAACGGGTAGATGTAGTCGTCAGGATCCAAGTAGTCAGGATACCACCCGTAAACGTAAACGGGCATGTTCTCGGCATCCCTGTTTGTCTTGTAGCTTGGCCAGTCTGCTGCGTGCAAATTGACCGTAATCAGTCCAGTCCTCTCAAGTTGCGCCTTGTACACTGCCGCTTGGTCCGCGCTCTGTGGGTAGTGTCCTGATGACTCGTACCACCAGTCGATCACTAACTTCCCCTTCTTCGGGGGGGCCGTCGGAAGCGTAGCGTAGATCCCTATGACAGCGATTACGACAAGGATCACGATGATTCCAATGCCCTGCATTCGTGTGATTGCTTTCTTGTTCAATCGAAACTTCATTCTATTTTCCCTTGAAGAGATGTATTGCCTCGTGTGCGGATATAAATCTAAGCGGCGGAAGTCGCACAAAATGCGTGTCTGCGGGTCAAATGCAGGTAACGGGCCGCACACGTTTCTGTTCTTTCTTGGCTATCCAAATGCTTTCAAGAAACTAAGAATTGATGCGCCGAGAGTAGTATGATTGTAACCGCCCTCCAAGACGGCGAATCGCCTCCCCTGGGACTTTTCTAGCGAGAATTGTCTGAGAAGTTCTCCAATCTGTTGATAGTGTTCGTCGGTCAGCGTACCGCCCCAGTCTGCAACTCCCCTGTCGAATCCAGCTGAGACTCCAAGCATGTCGAGATCCCCTGCATTTGAGATGAAGTCCTCAAGTTCTTCTGGACTAGCCCCCATGTGATGATACACAACGTTCGCATCTCCGGCGAATGCATTGCTTGTGCCATCTCCAAAGTGCAGGTCGAAGTCGACAATCAACGCCCTACTGATCTTGCCCGCATGAATGAGTCTTCTGATAGCGATTGCGATGTTGTTGAAGTAACAGAATCCCCAACATGAATTCGGGCTAGCATGGTGTCCCGGCGGACGTATTAGTCCGAATGCCGCTTCGCCAGCAACAGCCATCTCAGAGGCGCGAATGGCGCCGCCGACAGCTAAAGATGCCACATCGAAGAGGTGCGAGCTCTGTTCGATATCACTGACATGTGCCTGATTATGCACAAGGAGTAGATCTTCTTCACGCGCGGGTTCGGGTTGAACGAACTCAAAGTTCTCTTTCAAAACTTTGTAGGCTCGATCGAGTCTCCCTTCCGCAGAGGCGGGATCTCCGCTGTAGACATCGAAGTACTTTTCGTGGAAAACGATTCTCAACGCGATTCAGCATCTCCCAAGCGGAATCCGGCTAAACGTTCGATCGACAGAGTCAGGCAGGGATCAAGTAATCTCTGGATTGGCTTCTTACGTAGATGGTAAATCTTAGGCAGCAATTTATGCCTAGTGTTAGTCTACAGCGGTTCATCCGTAGGGAAAACGATAGAAGCGGCGACGGAATCAGCAATCTACACATCAGAATAGTGAGACGGCGTGGGATAGTTGACATTGTTACGGATCTTCAATACACTCACAATGCACGAAGATGAGTTGCCCGATCCACGCGGACAGGAAATCAAAGCATTTGTCTGCGGGCCCACAGTCTATGACTATGCACACCTAGGTCACGCGAGGACGTACCTTGCCGTCGATATGATGGTCAGGTACCTCCGCTTCAGGGGATATCGCCCCTATGTCATAATGAACATTACAGACATCGATGAGCGGATAATCAAGAAATCTAAGGAGACGGGCAAAAGCGTCAAAGAAATTGCCGCCCGTTTTGAAGAGTCCTTCTTAGAAGATATGAAAGCTCTCGGGATTGAGACTATTGACAGATTCGAACGGGCCTCAGACCACATTCCGGACATAATCCGGCAAATTGAACAATTAATCTCCACCGGCTACGCATACGAGACAGAGACCGGGGTCTACTTCGATGTCTCGAGGCTCGCCACCTACGGACAGCTATCTCATCAAAGCAAGGCAGATCTGAAACTCCGGCGGCTCGAACTCTGTTCAACAAAACATCACCCAGAAGACTTCTCGCTTTGGAGAAAATTCGAAGAAGAACCTCTTTGGGAGTCTCCATGGGGTCAGGGACGACCAGGATGGCACATAGAGGATACAGCGATTGCCACGAAGTATCTTGGCTCATCATACGGCATCCACGTAGGTGGAGCTGAACTCGTCTTTCCGCATCACGAGGCCGAGATAGCTCAAGGCGAAGCGTTGACCAGCAAGAAACCCTTCGTAAAGTATTGGATCCATACCGGGATGCTCAATGTCGGGGGCGTGAAGATGAGCAAATCGCTCGGAAACGTGGTGACGATTAGGGACGCCCTTGCGAACTACACCGTCGAGGAACTAAGGTTCTTTTTCGCGAATACCCACTATCGGCGAGTCACGAACTTCTGCAAGAGCAAGCTTCTGGAAGCAAAAAGAGAGCTTGAATCCATGCGAGAAACAATGAACAAGCTGAGTGCATGTTCGTCCGGGAAGGCAGCTGGCAAGTCAGACTTGCGGCTATTGAGAGATCTCTCACGTGCTGAAGCTAATTTCACGGCTGCTATGGATGATGATTTTGACACTGCAAGAGCTCTGAGAGTTCTGTTCACGTTCCTGCGCGGCGCAAGGAGCCAAGTGAGGACGCGCGGGGAATTCGAGGCCGGTACATGCCAAACAGTCGTGAAGAGACTGCTTACTATGGCCAACATTATTGGCGTGCTGACCGATTAGTACAGCCATGCCCTCAACGGTTTCCGAATGAGTGGTCGCAGGAACTTCCAGAGGTCTGTGAATTCCTCAAAATAGAACCACTTGTCGTTAGATCCAACGGTGTACTTCTGAGACTGTTCGTCTCGGATTCGATCGCAGAGGTTGACGCAGTAGCTGCCTCTGTAGAATCCGACGAAGACGTATCCGCCGTTTGCTAAGTCTGGTCGATTTCCCTCTATTCGTATTCCTTCGTCCTCATCGAGCGCTCTGATGAACCTCTTCAATAGCGGAAGGTCAGGGATGGTTCTTTCCATGTATATCGAGCGCGCCTGTTTCATATCGATCAGGACTGTCATTCTGCACTTAAAAGGAGACTCAAAAACCCTTTTACCATTCGCCTTCGAACCTAACATTTCTTTCGCCACCAAGAGAAGAGCGGAGCAGATTTCGAAGTGAGATCATTACAGGAGAAGAACAGGGTTGCTGTCTCCTCCCTTGCCGTAGCTGTCGCTCTGACTTCTCTGAAGGCAATTGTCGGCATCCTCACAAACAGTCTGGGAATAATTTCTGAAGCTTTGCATTCAGGCCTCGACCTGGCAGCGGCTGCCACAACCCTCTATGCGGTAAGGACCTCCAGCAGGCCCCCTGACGAAGATCATCTGTACGGTCATGGGAAATACGAAAGCTTCTCGGCATTGGTTGAGACGCTTCTTCTTCTGGCGACTTGCGCTTGGATAACTTACGAAGCAATACAGCGCTTGTTCTTCAGACAGGTCCAAGTGGAAGCGACTCTGTACGGTTTCGCTGTCATGATCATTTCGATAGTGCTGGATTTCTCCAGGTCTCGCGCTCTGTACCGAGTTGCTAAGAAGTACCGAAGCCAGGCGCTCGAAGCAGATGCTCTTCACTTCAGAACTGATATTATGAGCTCTCTGACGGTCATTGCTGGGCTCTTCTTCGTAACTCTCGGCTACCGTGTCGCTGATCCATTAGCGGCTTTGGGCGTGGTTGTTGTAGTGGTTGCATTGAGCCTACGACTTGGTAAACGAACTGTCCTTGTGCTTTTGGACAGTGCGCCTGAAGGGCTGGCTGAGACCATACGCGCAGAAGTCGCTAGGATTCCTGGGGTGCATTCATGTGGCCGTGTAAGGGTGAGGCCATCTGGGACGGAAACCTTCGTTGACCTAGAGGTGTTCGTTGACCATTCAACCAGTTTCGAGCGAGTCAACGCGATTGCGCTCGAGGTTGAGCAGGCTATTAGGAAACTGGAACCGAATAGCGACATTGTTGTAAGGACTCAACCGACCGCTGAGCCGGAAACGGGGCTGGCGGAGAGAGTCAGGAAAGTTGCGAGTCAAATTGACGGCGTGAAAGGAATTCATAACATCGAAGTTCATGACGCGGAGAACGGACTTCATGTTGAGATGCATTTTGAGGCTGATCCTGACGCAAGCCTTCAGACCGCGCATGGAATCGCAAGCAAATTAGAATTAGCGATCAAGGCGAATATTCGTGAAGTGGCCGAGGTCGTAACACACATAGAATCAGCGGAAGAGATGCCGCTCACCAGTGCAGACGTGACGTTGGAGTCTCAACGGATCCTAAAAACTGTCAGGGACAATGCCTTACTAGTTCCCGGTGTGAAACGCTGTCGTGACATTGCAGTTCACAGTGCCGAAGATGGGCTTCATTTGACTCTGACATGTATTTTGGACGCAGGACTGTCAGTGTCAGAAGCGCACGAGCTCTCTACGCAGATTGAAGATGTCTTGCGCACGCGTATTGATGGTGTCTCTAGGGTCCTGGTTCACGTGGAGCCAGACCTGAAGAGTGCTCGAATCTAGAATCTCACTCCGACGGGGGTCTCCAAGACCTCTCTGAAGCTGATGGACTTTCCACCAACGACTTTGAGTCTAGCTTTGATCTCGTTTTTGCTGACTTCAACTATGTTGTATGAGTTGTGGAAGAATCCTCTAAGTCGCTCCGAGGAGACGCTTCCTGCGTGCAGTATTGGAAGGTCTTGAACGTTCCACATCCAGGGTCTGTGTCTGTGCCCGCCGAGGACTAGGTCTGCTTTTGATCTGATTAGCGCTCGTAAGGCATCTCCTGAATCTATGATCGGGATGGTGTCAGGGCCGGTGTCGGGGACCTGCACTAGGTGATGGTGCATGATGACAACTCTACATTTCCGTTTGTATCTCTTCAAGGTCTGCTGGAGCCAGACTACTTGACGATGGCCGATTTCTCCTTCATCTCTCTCAGGTCTGGCCGTCCCAACGACTATCATGATGGTATCATCAATCATTGATGTTCTTCTGAATCTGAAGGCCTGCTTGAAGAGTAGATATCCGGTTGAACGATAGTCGTGGTTTCCGCTCGTCACGACGAGGTTCTTGCAGTTGAGGCCGTCGAGCCGCTTTCTCGCTTCACGATACTGGCTCAGAAGTCCGCTGTCAGTGAGATCTCCCGTAACCACAACTACGTCAGGATCAAGGTTATTGATTTCACGGGCGGCCTGTTCGAATACCGACGGTTGAAACTCATGCCCGCAGTGCATATCTGACATGTGCGCTATTAGCAAATGAAACCGACTCTACAACATAAAGCCAGAGCGGCTATCGAGGATATGAGTATGTGGTTCTGGCCCGACTCTGCCTTGCAGGCGACTAGTCGCCCTCGGCTTCCGGCAAGTCTGGAAGCTCTTCAGCTCTTTCATGAAAGCCCTTTTCCTCGAAATTTGAGGCACGCTGGAGCGCGTCAGAAAGAGCTATCTTCGGAACCAGGATGCTCATGTGCTTCTTCTCGTCGCCGGAATCACTTCGAAGTCTCAGCATGATCCAGTACGCCTTGGATTCCTTGTCAACGCATAGGTCAATCCTAGCTTGCCAAACGTCAGAAGACAATTCAGACCCTCCGTCGGTCTTTCCAACTAAGACATCCGGTCACGCACTTAAGAGAATCCATCTTACAGGGAAGCGCTTGGAATAATCTCAGGTTTTGGAGACAAGATAGTGGGGGGACCGTGACTCCGGGGAGATCGAGTCACGGTCCGTGTGGAGCTATTTCAGGCTGGGCATGTGGTCGTCGCAGTGTCGAGCTTGCACGGATCATCTGTCTATTCGCCAAATTCGAACAACCGTGATGGGGAATGAGAGAGTCAGTGAGGGCACTATCCCAAGCCCGTTTCGCAAGTTGGTTGGCATACGATTGCCAGTCGCTGTGATGAGTATCCTTGGTCGGTTACGGGCTGTGTTGATACTGTTCTCGTTGGAAGAGGCAGAGGAACGAGTCTCGCGCGGTTCTGCCGATGTCGTAGAAGTCGTGCCGGTTTGAAAAGGTGCGTTCAACTTCTCAGTGCTCACATGGGCTTCTGTCCTTGGTATGCTGCTTGCCAGGAGTGTAGGTCGGATGGCTGTCAATGTCAGAGGTATTCGGGGAGTTTTCACGGTGCTTTGGTTCACATTCTTCCCCCACGAAAGTGCATGGACTGGGGGTATATGAGCGTTCCGATGATGAAACATCAATGTATCATGCTGCCGGCGCATGGACCCCGGCTCTCAGCAGCTGTGAAGCTCCCATCCGGGAACCTATGTTAGGCTTGATGATTCACTTCTTCTCTTTCTCTTCTAGCGTCTTGCCGCACTTTTGGCAAAATTTAGCGTCAACTAGGTTCTTGTGTTTGCAGACAGGGCAGGTCTTCATCGGTACCGACTCCAGCGAAGTAGAGCCTTTTATGAAGACCACGTCTCCGATCTTCTCGACCTGATCAAACGAGAGGTAGGATTCTTCCTCTTTCCCTCTCTCGACGACGATGGCCAGCTTCCCGTCATTTGACCATGCCAGGTCCTTTACCGTGCCGACCTTCTTTGCCTCGTCGTCGATGATCTCCTTACCAGTAACCTCTTCCCGGCGATGCCACTTGACCAAGAACGTGTCTCCACAACTGATTTGGGATCATTCAGTGTATTTAGCATTGTCGAGCAGTTCCTTTGGGCATGTTGCGCGATCGCGCCAGACTGCACAGGGCTTTTTGGCCGTTGTTTTCAAGATTGAAATTCTCGTGTGCATAAGAGGTTCACAAGTTCGCGAGAGAAGTCCAATATGGTCAAGGCATGTGCCCTTGGTGTCGCTCTCAGCAAGGGTCAGACTGCAATTAACATAGCCCGGAAGATGTGTCTCATAGACTACTCATTGAGGGTCTTTCCGACAAGTTATGAGCTTTGGATTCCACTCGCACGTCCGATTGAGGATTCAGAATCCAGTTACCTCACGACCACGTTGGGCCCAATCAGGATTGAGGAACGAGAGTTCAGCGAGAGATCACAGCGCCCTCGTACATTGATGGAGGCGCTCAAGGGTCACCTCCCACCCCATCTACTTGCAGTCGTTCCGAAGTCGCTCGATCTAGTAGGTCACATTGCAATCGTTGAGCTGCCAGAGGAGCTTGCCTCTTTTGACAAGCTTGTCGGCACGGGCGTGCTGGAAATTTGCCCCAACATTCGCACTGTGATGGCGAAGGCTGGTGCCTTCTCTTCTGACTACAGAACGAGAGAACTGAGACTAATCGCAGGTGAAGACAATCCAGTGACAAATTACAAGGAACATGGGTGCGTCTTCCTGCTGGATGTCAGGACGGTCTTCTTCAGCCCCCGACTTAGCCACGAGCGTTTGCGAATCGCTTCCCAGGTCCAACCCGGCGAAACAGTGGTAGATATGTTCGCCGGAGTGGGTCCGTACTCTATACTCGTAGCAAAAAAGCAGCCACTGTCCACTGTGTACGCTGTCGATGCGAACCCCTCAGCGTTCAAGTTCTTGGTGTCGAACATACTTGCCAACAGAGTCCTCAGTAGCGTCAGACCGATGATGGGAGATGCTCGAAAAGTTGTCGGATCCAACCTCTCGAAAACAGCAGACAGGGTGATTATGAATCTCCCCGGGAGCGCCTTGGAATTCGTCGACGTAGCTTGCTCAAGCATTAAGGAAAGAGGGGGCATCATCCACTTCTACTCGTTTGAATCTGCTGAGAACCCACATGGCACCGCGACAGAAAGACTCAAAGAACGAGTTGAAGCATCAGGCAGAGAGCTGAAGTCGATCTCAACGGTCAGGATTGTGAAAGAGATCGCCCCGTACCGTGTTCAGGTAGCTGTAGACGCTCGTGTGGGCTGATCGTGGTCATGGGTCGAGTTCTGCAACCAGTTCGATTCGGATCCTTGTGAGTGGATCGCGTAGCGGCTTGACGAACTCGCGGTCTAAATCCGAGGCAGACTTGTCCGCCAGAATCATTATGGTTCTATTGCATGTGTAATCGCTCTTGCGAGCAACTAGGTCAGTCGGATGACTGAGGACAAGTCTACCATCTCCTCGTCCCGTGATAGTCTCGCTCCGCTTTCCGGCCCTGATCGTGAGGGTCACACACGTTTCGTTGTTCCTCATCAGTTTCGAGAATTCCGGCGAGAGATCAGCACATCCCTTAGAAGCGCAGGTGGCGATTATGCAGTCTCCTCTCTTCGTGAGATGGTCTTCCTTGGTGATCTCGAGCGTCGTCGGATGATTCGCCCTAATCTCGGGATGCCCTGAAGCTTGAATCACCTCGACGATCCGCATGATCAGTTCCGCTGTCTAGTCTGGCGGGGTTCTTCTAAGGCTTTTATTAGTGCCTTGGTCTAGGCGCTGTGTGGATTGGGCGCTAGGTTTGATTGACTTCTCTGAGAGACGGAGAAGAGCTGTCGAGGCGCTTCGATCCGAGGGAGTTCTACACGACAGTCGCGTCGCTCGAGCAATGATGACGGTCCCACGTGAATTGTTTCTACGATCTGAAGAAATGCCGTACGCGTATGTCGATTCGCCACTTCCCATCGGCCATGGGCAGACAACGAGCGCTCTGCACATGACCGCCCTATTCTGTGAGTACGCAGAGATGAAACCGGGCCAAAAGGTACTCGAGATTGGGGGAGGTTGCGGATACATGAGTTGCGTCTATGCGGAGGTTGTGGCTCCCAGCGATCGGCCTGAACAGGAATGGGGTCATGTATGGTCGGTCGAGATAATCAAAGAGCTGGCGGAATTCGCGAAACTCAATGTTGAGAGAGCAGGATATGGCAACAGAGTCACTGCACTGCACGGAGACGCATCTATGGGTCTCCCGGAACATGCTCACTATGATGTGATAATCGTAACTAGTGCTGCGCCCAAAATTCCACCTCCACTAGAGGAACAACTCAGCCCTAGCGGTGTGCTATTGATCCCGCTTGGAACACCACATTTCTTCCAAGAACTCTTCCGCGTTAGGAAAGCAGATAGTGGAAAAGTGACCCGGGAAAACATGGGCGGGGTTGCATTTGTGCCCTTGAGAGGACGACTCGGATGGCATGAATAGGACCCAAGGAATTCATCGCGATCTGGACTCGCTCGTGAAGTGAAAGGGCTTGGCATACCCGGGAGATTCCGCCTCGCATGTCAAGAGTCTGATCAGAGATCGTATCTGGAATCAGCTGGAGAAGCAGAAGGTCACGAGGTTTCCTCGCCCGGTCCTTAATCGCATTCCAAATTTCGTGGGAGCAGAAGAAGCAGGTATGAGAGTTGTATCCTTGGAGGAATTTGAGGAGTCAAGAACGGTGAAGGTGAATCCCGATGCTCCTCAAAGACAGGTCAGACTTGAGACGCTTTTGCATCGAAAGCTTCTCTTGATGCCTACTCCGCGTCTTTGCAGCGGTTTCATTCTTCTCGACGGTACCTTGCCAGATGATCGGCTGAAAGTCGCATCAACGATACGCGGCGCATTCATGCTCGGAAAGACAGTATCACTGGGCAGGCTTCCCAAGATCGACCTAGTAGTTGTAGGTTCGGTCGCGGTCGCGAAGGATGGGGGTAGGATAGGAAAGGGCGAAGGATACAGCGAGATGGAATACGCAATCTTACGCGAACTGGGGCTCGTAAGCGAATCTACTCCGATCATAACAACAGTTCATGAGCTACAGATCGTCGAGTCAGTTCCACTCGAAGATCACGATATTGCGGTCGATTACATCGTGACGCCAACGCAGGTACTGGCGACGAACCGTACAAGACCTCGACCATCCGGCATTTTTTGGGATAAAGTCACACCCGAAATGATGAGCCGAATGCCGGTCCTAAAAGAGCTCAGGGGAAGGCGGAAGCGTTAGCCGAAATAGCGGTCAAGGGTGGGTTTCGTTGCTGGCTTTGCCAAACCTGCCTCCATCCTGCCCAGAGCCTTTCTGACGCGATCCTCGCTGAAGTCCCGCTCTTTGCATAGGAAGTCTACTACCTCCTCGACATTCGGTCTTGTCCAGTTGAGTCTGTAGTCAGACTTCACATCCGGTCTCAGGAAGAATTCCTTGATCCTATCGACATTCTCAGGTAGATCGAGATCCGGAGTTCGAGTCGGAATTGCTGTTATGTCGCCGAACTCTCTGACCAATTTCAGTGCGGTCTTGGGTCCAACTCCCTTCACGCCGTCGGGATTGTAGTCAGTGCCCACGAGTATACTGACGTCAACGAGCTGCTCACGGGTTAGACCGAGATCGGCGAGAGTCTCAGCGAGCTCGATAATCTCCGGTTCGATCTCTACGTATGCCTGCCTATTGGGCAGTTTTCTTCTGCCGGATATTGTGAGGTTCTTCACCATGCGTGGTGCTCCGAACAGTAACGAGTCATGATCTTGGGATGCTGCGGCCCAGACGTCACCTTTGATGGCCATATAGGCTGCTTGTGCTTCGCCTTCTGAAGGAGCTTGCACCCACGGAATACCAAGGCCCTCGAGTAGTCTCTTCGAGTCCTCGATCATGAGTTCTTTTACTGTTGCAGTGGCCTGAGCGTACTTTCTCGCATCCTCAGTGCTTCCGGCTTTGAGTGCAGCCTCGTACTTCATGGCCGCTTCTTCTCTGACCTTTCGTCGACGTTTGATCTCCATCTCCTTCAGTTCAGGCGGCTGGCCGTCGAAGGCGTAGACAATCCGAATTCCCTTCTCACACAGGTTGGCCGTCCTGTACAAGATGCCGCTGAGGTGGCTAGTGACTCTGCCCTGCCTGTCCTTCAGGGGCGTGCCATCAGGTTGTCTGATAATCGCGAGAAATTGGTAGAGTGTATTGTACGCGTCTACGGCTAGGGCTTTGCCTGATAGGTCGTCCAAGAGTATCTTCCGTCTATGCAAGACTTCACTTAGGTCTACCCCCATAGCAAAGGCCTCGGTCCTAATTTTGGTCGAACTCGGTAAAGGCTGTTGTGAGCCAGTCGGGTCAGGTGCCTCGGTTGTCTCGCTAGGTGCAACCTGGCACTTGTATCGGGACAATACGTCCAAACGGTTCAGGCAGAAAGAGGTAGGCTGCGTCAGGTAGAATTCTGGTTGCGAAACGGAACGGAATGCCGTATCTTCTGAGTATCTCCATCAAGGGCAAGTAGTATGAGCCTGGCTTTGCGGCAATGTGTTGCAACCTTTTGCGTGAGACTTCCACATGGGAATCTACCGCACCATCCGCAAACCCCTGTATGTGCCATTCCAGTAGATCTGTGAGAGGCCTGGACACACCGAATCTTTGCCCAACCCTCCATCCCTGAAAGACCGGATCTGCAAATCCAATTCTTCGTAGCATGATAGCCACTCTCGGGATGTTGTTTGGGTTAACTCGCAAGGCATTCCTTGTATGCAAGGGCATCATCCTGCCATGTCTCACTTTGACGACTACCCGACGCTGGGTCTTATGTTCGCGGTAGAGTTCTGCAGTACAGGATCGGCAATTAAATCGTTTCGAGAACAGGAGTGTGAGGAGACACATTGAGATGTATCAAAGGCGTGTCTGATTCATTGGCTGCACAGAAAGACATACACGTCCTTGTGATCGAATCACTCCGAATGACAAGACAATCATCAATTACATTCGCCTCTCTCACCTTAAAATAGTCTGCAACATCCATGGATATTCCATTAGGGCCACCAAGGCTGCATGTCTTTGAGTTCTGAACTAGTCTGGGTCAATGACTTTCTCTCAAGTGGGATAGGCCATGAACCCGATGCCCTGAAAGACCTTCGCATAGTTCGAGGCCCCTCCGCGGATCTTTGCATACGCTGTAGAGGAGGGAGAATGCTCTGTGGTAAGATCTCTTGCCCTCTTCTGGCAAAGGCAAGAGCGATAGCCACCTACGGCAATCTCGTTTCCTCTGAACAGATAGACGGCTCTACGCCGCCCGGGGTGTTTGTAGGTAGATTTGGGTATCCTCGCGTGTCCGTCGGTCCTTTGATACCACCATACCATGGAGACACGACAATACTCGATGCGCCTGAGCTCTGGCTCGGCAAGACCATACAAGAGATAGTCGACATGAGATACTCGCTCGTCAGGGGGAAGACTCGCGTCAGTATCTTCGACGCACAGGAACCCTTCGGAATAGTCGACCGACTCCAAGAGCTCACCATGAGCGCCGCCCCAGCAGAGTCAGAGGCTAGATTCGCACGCAAACCCGGAGGCCCTCTGACACTGAGCGACGAAGTGCAGCCGTTCGGCCCCTCAGCTCCGCTGCGGAGTTTTCAGGCTTGGGGGGTCAAGGCGGATACACGAATAGAGAAGGCATACTATGATCGGGATCTGAACGCCGCTGACGCGATACTTACTCTACATGAGGACGGCGTCCAAGTCACGCGCATACAGAGAGCCCTCAGCATGGGCATGTTTGGAGTTGGATCGCGAAGGCGTCTTGTCCCAACCCGTTGGAGCATAACGGCAGTCGATAGTACGATCTCAGAACGATTGCTCGATGACATCAAGCATCTCCCCACTATAGACGATTTCCGCGTCCACACCTTCCAGTACATCGACAACAGATACATCGTTATGCTCATGCCTGAAAAGTGGTCTTACGAGTCGATAGAAGCTTGGTTCCCGGGAACAGCATGGAACGAGGGCGGCAACTATCCGGCAATGATGGGCGATCACGAAGGGTATCAGGGAAGGACAACCTATGCGAGCATTGGTGGCTGCTACTATGCTTGCCGACTTGCAATCGCAGAGCATCTCCTCAGAGAAAGGAGACAGAGCTCAGCCTTGGTTCTGAGAGAAATCCACCCGGGATACATTCTACCTGTCGGTGTATGGAACGTGAGAGAGAGCGTGAGAGCAGCACTTTCCAGGAACCCAGTGCGATTCGATAACTTCAACTCGGCGCTGGAATTCGGCTTGTCGAGGCTAAGCATTCCACGCAGGGCATGGCTGCAGAGCAGCCACATGCTAAGGGAGGCATTCTTTCAGAGAAGAATTACCAGTTACTTTGACGCTGGAGCCAGCGGCGTCCGGGTGTGCTAGTCCCCTAGTCCCTTCAGTCCTTCCTCTTCGCTCTGTTTGCGGTATTTCCTGACGTATCCCTCTCTAAGCGCGCCCGCGGTGCTCAAGTTCACGATTGTGTTCGTGCTTGCCTCGCCCACGAGCTTCCCGAGGTCGCCTTTGAACTGCCTCCACTTCAAGTGAGTATTCCCGCTTTTCGAGTTGTAGATTATGCCGAGAACATTCGAGACCCGCATGAATCTTACGTCTCTGATCTGCTCAAGAGTCTCTTTATCCTCGGCCTCTACGTACATGGTTCCGTTTTCTGCAGCCCTTTCGGGGAAGATGCTCTCGTCGCCGACGAATTCGTCAGGAATGAATGAGTCGCAGGTGCTTACGATCATGAACCGTCTGAAGCTACTCAGATCGCAGACGGTATCGATTTTCAAGTGCGTAGCACACTCTGTTGCGAGCGTAAGTTGAGGCGACTAGGAATAGGCATCCACAAGAGAATGAAATATGCCTGTCGGTCCTACAGCTTCGCTACGGTCCTACGCAATAGGCCGAGATTGACATTTCCGGTTGGATGGATCGGCTGGGTCCAGCCCCGAGCAACGGATAAATAAATGGCGGCTGGTGCCCTGTAGGAAAAGAAGGCGTTGAAACTGAGCGAAACCAAAACGGTACGAATGCCAACCTGCACTTGGTGCTCGAGAACCATAATGCCTGGAGAAGGCGCGGTGCGTTTTCCCTGTCCAAATTGTGGTGAAGTCACTATGTGGCGCTGCGAGAAGTGCAGGACCTTCGGCAGATCATACAAGTGTGCGAAGTGTGGATTCACGGGGCCATAGGTAGTGACGGTGCTTGGCTAAGGTAGTTGCACAAATCAAGATCTTCCCTACCGAGACCACGGTGGATCTTGGAGAACTGAGAAAGAAAGTCGAGAAGGCGTTGCCGCCTGGGACTATGGTTGCCCGGTTCGATGAGGAGCCCATAGCTTTCGGGCTCGTGGCATTGGTTGCAAGGGTTGCAATGCCCGAGCAAGAGGGGCAAATGGACAAGGTTGAGGAGGCCCTGAAGTCCGTGGAGAATGTGGGTGAGATTCAGGTCGTCAATGTCTGGCGGGCCTGAGCGCTGTTACTAAAAGTAACGCTTATATCCATGGGCCGTTACCTATAGTAACAGATTTCGCGGGCCCCGGCCGCATCGGGAAAGCGGGGCCGCAAAACCGATCAAGATCAAGGAATGAAGAAACGTGGCAGGAAAAGACATACAGTTGAGAGTCGCCGACGCACGACAAAGAGACGTCGGCCACGGCAAAGTAAGAATAGACAACGAAACAATGCAGAAACTCGCAATCACTGCAGGTGACTTTGTCGAGATCCATGGTAAGAAGATGACAGTCGCTGTCGCATGGCCGGCATACGCAGAAGACCAGGGCGAAGAGATCGTACGAATGGACGGCCTGATCAGAAGAAACGCAGGCGTAGCGCTGAACGAGTATGTAGTGCTTAAGAAAGCCGACGTGAAAGATGCACAAGCGATAATTTTCGCGCCGACCGACGTAAGGCTAAGTGTCGATGAGGAATTCGTCAGTTTCGTGAAACGCAGATTCATGGACATGCCGTTCGTTGAAGGCGACATGACTCTTCTGTCAATCTTCGGAAGTGCTGTCCCGCTTGTGGTCACTCGAACCAGACCGCACGGTCCAGTCAAGATACTCGAGACTAGTCACGTGCAAGTTCTGAGCGAGCCGACACCTGAGAAGAAAGGCATCTCGCTGGTTACCTACGAGGACATCGGGGGCCTTCAGGAAGAAATACAACGTATCAGAGAGATGGTCGAGCTTCCTCTTCGACATCCAGAACTGTTCCAGAGACTCGGCATCGAGCCGCCCAGAGGGGTCTTTCTCTACGGTCCTCCGGGTTGCGGCAAGACACTCCTAGCGAAGGCTGTCGCGAACGAGTCCGATGCAAACTTCTACGTAATCTCCGGGCCAGAGATAATGTCCAAGTTCTACGGCGAATCCGAGGCCAGACTTCGAGAGATCTTCCAGAAGGCACACGAGACTGCCCCGAGCATCGTGTTCATCGACGAGATGGACGCAATCGCCCCGAAACGGGAAGAAGTCACGGGTGAGGTTGAGCGACGTGTTGTTGCACAACTTCTCTCACTCATGGACGGCATGGGCACTAGAGGCAACATCATAGTCATCGGCGCGACAAACAGACCCAATGCGATCGACCCTGCATTGAGGCGTCCTGGAAGGTTCGACCGTGAGATCGAGATCGGCGTCCCGGACAAGAAAGGTCGCAATGAGATCGTGCAGATACACACGAGAAACATGCCGCTCGCCGAAGATGTTGACATCAAACGTCTTTCAGACATCACACACGGATACACCGGAGCTGACATCTCGTCGCTCTCAAGAGAAGCCGCGATGAAAGCGCTTAGGCGCTACATGCCCGAGATAAACCTCGAAGAGGAGCGTGTTCCACCCGAAATATTGGAGAGGATGGTCGTGAAGGAGGACGATTTCCTCTCTGCGTACAGAGAGATCACCCCCACCGCGATGAGGGAAGTCTACGTCGAGATCCCATCAGTACGCTGGAAGGAAGTCGGCGGGCTCGACGAAATAAAGAATGAGCTAATCCAATCGGTCGAATGGCCTCTAAAGAAGCCAGAAGTCTTCAAGAGGATGGGCATCAAACCTCCAAGGGGCATACTACTCTACGGTCCCCCAGGATGCGGCAAGACCCTGCTTGCAAGGGCTGTCGCAACAGAAAGCGAGGCGAACTTCATCGCAGTTAAGGGACCTGAAATCTTCTCAAAATGGGTTGGGGAATCTGAGAAAGCAATCAGAGAGGTATTCAGGAAGGCAAGGACCGCAGCGCCCGCAATAATCTTCTTCGACGAACTTGATTCGATAATTCCAAGAAGAGGAGCTGGCTATTCGGACTCGGGAGCAACGGAGCGGGTAATCAGTCAGCTTCTGACGGAAATGGACGGCATAGAATCACTCCAGAACGTAGTCGTAATTGCTGCAACGAACAGGCCTGACATACTCGATCCGGCAGTGATGCGGCCAGGTAGGTTCGATCGTCTGATTGACGTACCCGCACCAGACTCAAAGGCGCTCATGCAGATCTTCAAGATCCATACCCGCGATATGCCTCTCTCAAAAGACGTGGATCTACAAGAGATCGCCGAGAAAGCAAGAGAATACTCCGGAGCAGATGTTGAGGCCCTCTGCAGGGAAGCAGCCATGAACGCGCTTCGTGACAGTGTCGATGCTAAGGAAGTCACACGCAGAGACTTCGACAAGGCAATTGAGACGATCAAACCCAGCATCAATGAAAAGATGGAACAGTACTACGCACAATTCTCCGAACGATCCAGAAAGGAACGCGTTACTCCGACTGCAATCATCTCATAGGACAAGAGTAGGAGAGCACTATGAACAAGATCTGGGGACCCCGCCCTCTCAACCTAGCCGTCGTTGAGGCCCTTCAGCGCAAAGGACCACTCACCGACGGCGACCTCCTAGATCAAGTCAAAGAGAGCTACGGGGAAATCAGCTTCCGAGAATTGAACAGCGTCCTCCTCAAGCTTGAAATCAAAGGCATCCTCCGCGTCTCGCGTCTCATGAAAGGAAAAAGACGAGTAGAACTCGTTGCCTCCACGCAGTCATAGCCCAGCATCCTATGCGTGTTCACGAGCCTTATTTACCAGAATTAGCCTCGGAACGAACATCCAGCTTTCAGCTCTAGAGGAAGAGACTGTTCCAAACCGAGGCATGCATATCCAGTGGATTTGGACACCGACATCATTGTAGTCGGCGGCGGCGTAGCCGGTGCCACAGCCGCCGAAACGGCCGCCTCCTTAGGATCCAAAGTCCTTCTTCTAGAAGAACACGATCGAATCGGTATCCCATCACACTGCTCGGGTCACGTCGGAATCAACAGCATGAAACGTCTAGGCATCTCACTGCCGAAGCAGGTCATAAGGAATCAGATACGGGGTGCGATCTTCCATTCACCGTCAGGTCAAGTTCTTCAACTCGAGCGTCAGGCCCCAATCACGTGGGTTCTTGATCGCAAAGCCTTAGATGAGCACTTGGCAGACAAAGCCCAGAAGGCAGGAGCGCAGATCCAGTTTAACTCACGGGCGGTCTCGGTCCAAACTCCTAATGACGACCACGTCCAACTGCGAGTTTCAGTTGGTGCCAAGACACAGGCGCTCAATTGTAGGCTCATTGTGGACTGTGAAGGCGCGTCGCCCGCGCTTGCACGTCTTCGGCCCACGAGCGAGCGCTCCAGATCGATGTGGGTGAACTCTGCTCAAGTCCACGTGGACCATGTGGAAGACTTGAACCAAGACATGGTGGAGGTGTATCTTGGATCTGCATACGCGCCCGGATTCTTTGCGTGGATAATCCCTTGGCGAGATGGGTCTGCAAAGGTTGGGCTCGCGACTCGCGAAGGTAATCCAAGGTTGTTTCTCGAGAAGTTCATGACGAAGCATCCTGTCGTTTCTCGAAAATTGAAGAACGCGCAACGGCGTGATGTTACATTTCATCCCATACCTTTGGGTGGGCCGATTCGGAAGACGTACTATCCGAGCATGCTGATTGCAGGAGATTCAGCGCAGCAGGTCAAGCCGACAACTGGCGGAGGAATTGTGTTCAGCATCATCTGTGGGAAGATTGCGGGGGAGGTCGCGCACGACGCGTCGAGATGCGGAGATGTTTCCGAAGCGTTCCTCTCCAAGTATGAGAGACGATGGAAGCGCGAGATAGGTCGCGATCTCGACACAATGCGTCGCATTCGAAGGTTGCTCTTCAGACTCCCCGACCAACGACTTGAGAAGATCTTCTCAATTGCCCGAAGATTCGACATCGCAACCGTTCTGAGCAAGGCAGACGACATAGATATGCAAGGCAGAACTCTTGCCAAATTGGGACTCGATCCTCGTTTGACGATAAGCGTGCTCTGTTCCTCAATCCTCTCGCTTCCATTTGTCGTGGACTCCCGCAAGACCGAGGCCTGATCCAGCGCGTTCAGTCCGCGTTCCTTTCATGCAGCACTCAGTAGTCCACACTCGGCTCGGCTTGTAGTGTGAGCTTCGCCGAGTTCGTTGTGCAATGGGAACCGCAATAACCGCAGCATAGAAGACACGGTAAGGAGTGCCTACAGGGGTAGGCAGAGGTACCCAGCCCCCAGACCTCCGATACCAGTTCCAGCGCAATGATTGCTGCGACTGAGTTCGTTCAAATGTCTATCGGTCTTCCTGCATCTGTCCATTCGATTAACTCGTCAGGATAGGGGTCAAAGAATGTCTGACTCAGCAAGTATTGGTTCTGAAATCTTACGGCCCACGCCTTGAGCAATCTCAGGGCTGACGTGAATGGTACTCTTCCGTCCCTGTAGAGTTCCAGTGTTTCCAAGAAGAATTGTCGCTCGTTCTTTGAGAGTTCTCTTGAGAAGTAGCCTAGGAGATGCATGAGAACGTTAATGTTGGATGTGCGCTTAGGCGGATCTTCCAGACTGCTGTGCAGATGCTTTTCGTATGCCTCAGTGATTTCCCCAAATGATCTCTTGTCGGGATTCGCGACGAGGTTACCCAGCACTCTCAGCTCTTTCTGGCTGTACGCCATCAGAAGGAATTTGTTCTCTGTATGGAAACGAACCAAGTCATGCATTTCATGGGATCTCCTCACTGCCCGGAAGCGTGCAAGGGTGAACAGTTTCGTGAGGAAGTGTTCTCGAATCTTCAGGCTTCTTAGCCTGCCCTCGTCCTCTATGGCCAGACCTGGGAAATGCTTGAGAACCCATCCGCCAAAGAACCCTGGACCCTTGCCGGTTGCCGGAGATTTCTCGCTCTTAGCATATATGCGAACATCTTTGATTCCATATGATGGTGATCGGAACTTCAGTATGAAACCGTCCACCTCTTTCAGCGATGACAGGAACTTCTCGGAGAAATTATTCATGGCATCTGTAACATCCTTACCGGTTGCAGGTTGGACGAGTTTCGGGCTGTTTGCAGAGACAATCCTTATCGGAAAACGCGCGATGCCTAGACCTATCGCAACTTCTGGGCAAACAGGGACATAGTCGACGTGTCTCTCTAGTTTCCTGACAAGAGCATTCCGTATAACTTGACCATTGTATCTGCATGCTTCAAATTCCAAGCATTTGCTTACAACGACGCTAGGCTTGTGGTGCACGTCTATTCCTCCGGGTTTTTGAACATCCATACCGAAGATCCAGACTCCGCATTGTTTACATCTCTTCCTGCAGGATCTGAGCAAGCTGTTCGGGTTCTATGTTACCGCCAGTGAGGACGAGCACAACTTTGCTTCCGGCCAACTCGTTCTTGATCTTGAAAGCTGCAGCGGTTGCTGCGGCGCCTGCTAACTCTGCCACTTGTCCTGTTGTGCTGAGAATGGTCTTGACAGCTCGTTTCATCTCTTGATCACTAACTAGTACGATATCGTTCAGCTTCTCTCTTAGAATTCTAAGGGGCAACTCGTACGCTCGGCTTGTCGCGAGTCCCTCTGCAGCCGTATTGACGCCATCTGTAGACGTTGTGGCACCTGTCTTCCACGAACGGTAAACAGCAGGTGCACCTTCAGCCTGTACGCCTATCACTCTGATGCGAGGGTCCAAGCTCTTGTAGACTATGCATGCTGCCGAAGCACCGGACCCTCCGCCGATCGGGTTGATCACAACATCCACATTCGACTGTTCCTCGATGATCTCGAGGTGCATGGTTCCAACGCCTTCGTAAAGCAATGGTTCGTTGATACCGTGCACATGGAGAAAGCCTCTCTCAGCGGCCAGTTTCTCTGCGTGCTCCCGAGCCTCATCGTAGTATCTACCGTGGATTATCACCTCTGCGCCTAGGTCTTTGATCGCGTCAACTTTCATCTGCGGAACTCCATGAGGCATAACAATGCGAACTTTCGCCCCGAACAGTGAGCCTGCGTAAGCGATTGACTGTGCATGGTTCCCGGTTGAGGCTGTGATGACTCCACGAGCAAGTGCTTGCTGTCTCATCTTCTCCATGTAGTTGACGCCTCCGCGGACTTTGAATGATCGTGTCGGTTGGAGGTTTTCCAGTTTCAGGTAGGCTTCGCACTCGAGGAGTTTCGAGAGCCGTCGGGAGTAGAGGAGTGGAGTCGGCTTCAGATAGCGGTTGACTATGTCCCTCGCAGAGTAGATATCCTTCAGCTGTGGAATTCTTAGCTCCTCCAATTTCACCTCAGCTCTCTGTTCCGGATCAGTGTTCGATCTGTCCAACTGCTGTCAGCCACATCGCCTATAGATGTCTATCATGCTTTTGTATCGACCCACTGAAGGCGCCGATCACATGGCGAATGATGCCGGAGAACCAGCCCGGAAAGCCTTGTCAGGCAAAGTTGCCAAGTTGGCTGATCTAGTCAGTTATCAAGAAGGCGCCGTAGTAAGCAAGACAATAGTGGACAAGAAGACTGGGACTGTTACCCTGTTTGCTTTCGATGAAGGGCAGGGATTGAGTGAGCATACGGCACCGTTTGATGCTCTTGTCTCCGTTCTTGATGGCGCGGCGACGGTCACAATTTCGGGGAAGAGTCACCAGTTGAAGGAGGGGGAAGCTATTCTGATGCCAGCCAACAAGCCGCATGCTTTGGAAGGACCGGGGAGATTCAAGATGATGTTGACTATGATACGCTCCTAGATTCGAACTGCTAGAAAGAAGCGGTGAGGAAGCAACTTACTTTTTCGATGAGAGTTGCTTGAATGCCTCCGTCAGAGCTGGCACGACTTTGTAGAGATCTCCAACGATTCCGTAGTCGGCATACTCGAAGATCGGCGCTTTCGAGTCCGTGTTTACGCACACCACGACACGAGCGTTCTGTATGCCGGTAATATGCTGTATCTGTCCGGAGATACCGCAGGCGACGTACAGTTTCGGTGCGACCTTCTGACCGGACAATCCTACGTATTGATCGATCGGGAGCCACTTTAGGTCCTCAGCGACCGGCCGTGAACAGCCAACGACGCCGTTGATGGTTTTTGCGAGCTCTTCGATTATCGGTATGTCTTCTTTCTTCTTGAGGCCACGTCCAAATGAGACAATGGCTTCAGCTTCCGTGATTCTGACACCAGCGAACTGCTTCGGGTTCCGGCCTACCACCTTCACAGGAGATTCAGCTGTCTTTGGCTGAACCTGCACGATCTCTCCAGTCCGATTCGGATCCTTGCTTAGTGGTTGGAAGACCCCTTTCGGAAGAGTGAAGATCTGTGGCTTGTTTCGAATGATCAGCGTCTCGGTAATGTTGCCTCCGAGTATGAGACGATCAACAACCACGCACTTTCTTTCCTGGTCAATGTCCAGTTTCGAGCATTCTGTGCAACATCCCGTCTTGAGGCGTTCCGCAACTCTGGCAGCGAGTTCGAGTCCGCTTCGAGTTGCCCCAATAAGTATGACATCCGGCCGGTAGGCCTTCGCCATCTCAGTTAGCACGTCTGAGTACAGATGAACCTCAAACGCTTTCAATGATGGATCTTGGACGGCGTAGACCTTGTCTGCGCCGAACGATATGAGCTCCTTGCTTGTCTCTGAAACGTTCTCACCGAGTGCAACGGCGGCCAGATGGGTTCCGAGTTTTCCTGATAGTGCTCGCCCCTTGGAGAGCAGCTCTCGTGCTACTGCAGGGTTCTCTGAGAATACCCACACTCCATCGTATTTCTCAGGGGCTGTCAAGTTACTTTCACTACTCCTTCGCCGATCAGGGTACTTGCGAGCTTGTCCGCGGCTTCCTTGGGTTCGCCCTGTATCAGGATTCGCTTCCTTTCGCCAGTGGCGACAGCTGATCTCAGGGGCTCGGTAAGTGAGCCTTCACGGCCCAGCTCGCTTGGCTTCAATCCTATGTCCGCGACTGTCCAAGCTGTCATCGGTTTCTTTGACGCAGCCATTATGGCCATGAGCGTTGGGAGTCTTGGTTCGTTGATCTCTCGTGAGACCGTAATGAATGCTGGAAGTTTGGATTCCACTGTCTCGTAAGAGTCTTCAAGGCTTCTCTCAACGAGGGCTTTGCCGTCTTGAAGTGTGATCTTGACTGCGTACGTTATCTGAGGAAGGTTCAGGATCTCAGCTGTTCGCGGTCCAACCTGGAACGAGTACTGGTCCTCAGATGTCTCACCACATAGTATCACGTCGAACTGTCCGATCTTTCGTATGCCGGCTGCGAGCGCGGCTGCTGTGGCGTGAGCGTCTGAGTTCTCGAACTCGGGGCCAGTTAACATGTAGCCTTCGTCAGCTCCCATGGCTATGGCCTCGCGGAGCGCTTCCTTCGCTTGTGCTGGTCCCATCGTGAGGACAGTGATCTTACCGCCGAGTTTCTCCTTCAGTCTAACCGCTTCCTCGATCGCGTTCTTGTCTGATTCGCTGATGACACGGGCCACCCCTTCTGTTACGAGTTTCTTGTTGGTGCGGTCAATTCGCAGATCTTGTGTGTAGAAGATCTGCTTGGCAAGCACAATTATGTTCGGCATGGTTTTCTCCTCCACCACGCGCCTCGCATCTATGGCCGGCTAGGGTTTATGATACTGACTATTCCAGCGCTTCCACGACCAGTTCGGCGATGTCTCGGATAGGCATCTTCTCCGATGTGCCAAGTACTTTCGAGGCATCCTCGAACATGGAGATGCAGTACGGGCAGGCTGCCGCTAGAACGTTAGGGGCTAGCCGTTGGGCTTCCTCGATTCTTATCACGCTGCACTTCTTCTCGGCTTCGACGGTGTACCATGTGTTTCCTCCGCCTCCGCCGCAGCAGAAGCTCTTGGTGCGTGATCGTGGAAGCTCAATCAGTCTCCCATTGGAGAGCGTGCGAATGATGGTTCGTGGAGATTCGTATTCATCGTTGTATCTGCCCAGATAGCATGGGTCGTGGTATGTGACGGTCTTTTCAATTTCTTTCCTGAGTTTGAGCCTCCCGTCACGCAGCAGTTGCGCTATTAGCTGAGTGTGGTGTATGACTTGGAACTTTGCGCCGAATCTTGGGTACTCGTTCTTGAATGTATTATAACAATGGGGGCATTGAGTCACGATCTTCTTGACGCCGCGCTTGTTCATCAGCTCGATCAATTCCATCGCTGCTTGCTGGAATCTGCCTTCTTCACCAACTCGGCGTGCAACTTCGCAGTTACATTTCTCTGCGTTTCCTAATATTCCGAAACTGATCTGAGCCGCCTTCATGATCTTGACGAGCGCACGAGACACCATCTGGTTTCGCGTGTCGTAAGAGCCAGCGCATCCAACCCAATAGAGGAACTCCTGGTCAGGCTCATCGCCATAAAACTTTACGTCGAGTCCCTCTGCCCATTTCGCTCGGTCTGAACTGGCGAGTCCATATGTGTTGCCAACCGTTGTCAGGAAAGTAAGGAGGTCCCGCTTCTTCTTGTCCACCTTACCTTCTGCCATTAGATGCCTGCGCATATCGCAGATTGCCTCGACCTGTTGTATCAGAACCGGGCATTCTTCAACGCAGGCGCGGCAGGTGGTACAGGCCCAAAGCTCCTCTGGATCCACCGTTTGCCCGTGAAGCTGTTTCGCCGTGTCCGGCGGCTGCAGTTCGAGGTTCTTCAGTTTCAGTATGAGATGCATCGGTGACAGTTTCGTTCCGCCTGCTTTTGCGGGACATGCGTCTGAACAGCGCTGGCAAAGTGTACAAGCGTCGAAGCTGAGCTTCTGTCGCCATGTGAAGTCGTTGATTTCAGATGCGCCGACTTTGACGTCGAAGTTTCCTGATTCCATCATCTGTTTGAGATCGAATGGTGTCGTCATCTCGCCCTTCACTGTAGTCGGCGCCCAGTAGACGTTCGTTGGTGAGGTAATCAGGTGAATCAGGCGAGAGTTTGGTATGTATGCAATCAGTGAGAAGACCAATGCTGAGTGAATTAGAAAGAGGCTTGGGTAGAGTTCCACGAGCACTTTGGGCCCGAATGGCGCGAACAGTGGCGAGAGTACTTCTCCAACGGGGGAGTCCCAAGCCCAAGTGTTTACTCCCATCATCAGAAATCCAGAGGCAGCCATCGCGACTATGACACCGAACACAAAGGAATCTTCCCAAACGGTCTCAAGTGGAGGCCCGGTGGCTCTGAGGCGTTTGTATTCAAGCAGAATCAGACCTAGGGCGAACAGCAGAGCTAGGTAACCTACAATACTTTCCAAGATCGGAAAGAACATTCCAAGGAGCAGCAGAAATCCAATTATCGAGATGAGCACGTGCATTGTTCCATTGTATCTCTTGCTGAGAACCTTCGCTTGGGCGATTCCGAAACAGAGGAGTTTCTTCAGCCGTGAGAGCGCTGTTCCGGGGATCTGCTCTGCTCTTCCTTGCTTCCACGCGCGCACATGTCTTCTGATTCCATAGGTGAAGAGGAAGGCGCTGATGACGCCGAATATCCACCAGGCGATCACGAAAAACAGAGGAACATACTGGAAGACATCTCTAATGATCTCCATCCTCAGCCCTCCTGTGCGCTCGTCTCCTTGGCATGACGGCTAAGTATCACATAGAACGGGACTGCGACTGCAAGTGGGGCCACGATCACGATTGATCCCAGAAAAAAGTTCATTGTGTCAATCGGAACGGAGAGGCTTGCTGACAGGATTTCATTCAACGCGTACAGTGTTAGTGCCGATAGGAGTCCGATACCCCACACGCCGACGGCTGTTTTGATTGGTCTTCTAAGCACACGCACCTCGGTCCCGCGATCGATCACCGGCATTAGAAGAAGCACGAGGAACATCACCGCCGCCATCAGTATGCCAACAACCTTTGCGCTCAGCAGGTCTACACCGAAGACTGTAGCCGGCGGGACAAAATGCACGGCTTCGTAGGCCCAACCTACCCATTTGAGAAGCCCATACGCCCAGAGAAAGTACCACTCCGGCGCTATGAACTGCGGCGTGAGGAACTTGTTCGCAGGATCGCCCGGCATCTGGACAGCATATGCTCCCAAAAGCAGCACAATACCCAGCGTGACAAGGGAGAGGATCAGCACGGGAGCAATTTGGTGCGGGATGAAGGGGCCGAAGAGTGGTCCTGCCTGCTTCCCTGTCTGGCTTTGACTTAGCGGCGGTTTCCATGCTTCTTCAGGTTCCGATACGCCTTGAAGTACGACTAGGACAATGTGCGCGCCCACTAGGATGATCGCGATGACGGGCAGTAGGCTCACATGATAGAAGTACATCCTAGTAAGCGTGAGGGCAGATAGACTGGTTCCGCCGAGAAGGATCTGCGCGATCAGGTCGCCCAAAACAGGGATCGATCTCATAATCTGCACGCTGATCGTGGCGGCCCAGTAGCCGAGCTGATCCCAAGGAAGAAGATACCCTGAAAACGAGTACGCAAGCGCGAGCCCTAGCGAAATGACGCCAAGCAACCATGATATCTCGCGTCCAATTCTGTACGGGCTACGGAAGAACGCCCAGAAAGCATGAATCACGAGCGCCGCAACAAGGAGGTTCGCCCCCCACTGATGTATCCCTCTGATCAGCGCGCCTAGTGGTATGAATTTCATGATGTTCTGAACACTAACGTAAGCCTGTGTTGGGGTTCCCGGATCACCCACGGCGGAGGGCACGTAATGGAAGGCAAGAAGGAGGCCTGTTATTCCTTGCAGAATAGCAAGAAAAGCGACTATCGAACCCGCGTAGTAGAATGGGTAGCCAAACCAGAAGATCTTGGACCTGTTCTGCCGTGTCAGAGAGCTCGGCAGGGCGAAGTTGACACTTCGCTGAGCTTCAGCGATCAGGGGGGAGATGTTGAAGCGTCTGTCAAACCACTCGTAGATTCTCTTCATTCGTGATGACATGACCTGACTCACCCACAATAGTCATAGAGTCCGAGATCCCCGACAACGCCGGCGACTTTACCATCCGTAATCTCGATCGGTATGATTGGCGCAGCTCTCGGCGGCGGGCCGGCGATTACTTTCGCTCCTAGATACTCAGTGCCGTTGAGCATTACATCCTTGACGATGTTGTAAGGATCGAAAACGCCGTCATGACATCTACAGAACAACACGTCCTCGTTTGGCCGATCCAAATGCCATGTGGATATGCAACACAGATGCGTGCAGGAGGACGCGAAAGCGATCAACCCGCTCGTGGGCGTTGCACCTTGAACCTTGCTTTCGTCAACGCGTATGAGGATGGCTGGAAACCTTCCACGCCAAATAACACTCGCGCCTTTCCCAACTTGGTCGAAATCCTCCAGTTTCACATCAGTCCCAGACCTGTCAGAGTACCACGTGCCCTTCTCCGGTCCATACTTGAACACGTTGTCAACATTTCCTAGCTCTTCACCGGCTCCAGCGCTAGGAAGAAGCGACACGAGGAGCGACAGGAATGAGACGAGTGTTCCTACAATGCCGAGCGAGACTACGGTCTGCACAAACCGGCGTCTGTCCATGCGGATTCTAGGCTTTTTCTCGACCCGGTCGGAGGTTTTCTCAGTCATGCTCTTCGCCTTCATTGGCTTTCTTCAGCAGGTTTGCGGCGACGATTTCCAATCGCGGTTTTCTTGTGAATGCTTCACTCATGTACGTGCTTCTGTAAACTGCAAGGATGGCTGCTGCAAGGAATGTTGCGAACGCGAGCATGGTTCCGAGTGCAATTGATCCCATTCCTTGAAGTGCACTTACAACTATCAAAGCGTCCAACGCAAGCTCCAAGATCACAAAGGTTATCATTCCAACGTATGCGGCGTCTGATGACGAGAGAGGATTATCAAACCTGGCCACGTCTTTCGGTCCGAGCGGGCTCAACTGTGGCATCGTCTTGTCTCTATCCGATCTGAGAACGTAGTATGCGAGGCCAATCAGGAGGAAGACAAAGAAGAAGGCTATGAGCCCAGCCTCGAACGAAGGAATCTCCGTTATCAAGGCTGTCTTCCCGAAGGCTCCGAGGGGGCCGGTGATTACAGATTCCATCGGAGGATCGATCGGGGAGTAGCCTTCGTCATTGTATATTAGTCCTCCTTACGACTCATGTACCGTCCGCATGTACTCGAAGATCCGAGATACTTGTTGACTATACTTCTTAGAGAGAATCTCTTTCTTTCGACACGATTGAGGGAAAACCCTCTATAGGCGCGTCCCAATATGGTAATCAACTAGGCGTGAAGTGGCAAGTATGCGGGGTACCATCTTCAGTACGGTGCATTGACATGGCCTCACCTCTAATCAGATGCGGCTTCTGTGGACAGTGGATTCCAAGATTCTCATCATACTGCCCCTACTGCCAAAAGAAGTTCCTCTTCAAGGGAATGGGAATCTAGGCTTATCCGCAGCACATCCTCCCAATTTCAATTCCTGTTACTACTGATATTGCTGTTTAGTCGACCACTCCACCTAAAGGCCAATACCGAAGACAGTTCTTTTCCATTCATTGTCTAGAACAGTGTGACCTGCCGTAGAAGATCGACATCACGAGTGGAACAGGAAATGCTCGGGGCTTTGGAGATCATCCTCATAATCATCGTCGTCGGCGTGCTAGTGCTTCTACAGATTAGGACGCGATCGGGATCACTGTTTCCTTACTTGGCTGTGGTAATTCTACTCTTGTCATTAGTCCTTGCTATGCGAGTCATTCATTCCCTCGTTAGTCTAGTGATCGTGCTTGTGTTACTTTGCGGTTTTCTTTTGTGGAGAGTTGCACGGTCAGCCAGACGCTCCGCTGTGACTCGCGACTTCTAGAATCGAGAGTTACTTGGAAGTCACACGTAGGATCCGATCAGGAATCCCGTAGCCAGCAGTGCAATAGTAGAAAGGATCATTATCACGTTCATTCCCAACGCCGGCACGAGCTCAGGAATTCGATCATAGCTCTTGAGCACCACTCGTATTGCTTTGTAGGCGATTGGCGTTGCGATCAAACAGACGAGAGCCGTTAATGGTGATGCGCCTATGACGACCGCCAAAACGATTGACAGGTAAGTAGCGACGACAAACGTAGCGTAGATCCAAGCTGACTTCTTTCTCCCAACCAGTATTACTACATGCCGCCGCCCAGCCGTTTTGTCAGCTTCAGCATCAGGAAACTCGTTCAAGAATAGCAGCAATCCAACAAGGATGCTTACAGGTACAAAGACCGCGATACCGGCGGCGTCCACGACTCGCGTCTGAGTGACGTACGCTCCTAGAGCCATGAATCCAAATCCGGTTCCCGCCACGATCTCGCTAAGCGCATGCACCTTCGAGAGTAGAGGTGTGTAGAGGCATATCGCGATCAGTCCGTAGAGGAGAATGGGAAACAGAGGGTAGAACGAGCGCGTTAAGAAGAAGACGCCTATCACAGCGGCCCCGATGAGACACAAGAAACCAACGCCGAACGCAACAGACGGTTTCATCTTTCCTTCCACGAGTATGTCAACGCCACCACTGAAAGGCGTCTTACTTGTCTTGGCGTCAATTTTGGATCTGTAGTCGAAATAGTTGTTGAACACGTTTGCAGCCATGTGAGTAAGCAAAGCTCCAATCAACACGAGGAATGCGCCGAATGGACTGAAGACTCCGTGTGCGTAGAACGAGGCCGATAGTCCAGCTGTGACGATAACGACAGTCAACAGCAGGAAGTTGGCTCTGGTTATCAACATCAGGTTACTCAAGATCTCAGCTCCTCACAGGGGATGTCGTTCGTGGGATGCCGTTTCACGTTAGAGTGGGTTCTATCCCTTTGTCACTCCGATTGGTGTGAGACGGCATACTTTCGTTGCGATACCCACTTGGTGGCTGACCTCGACGACACGGTCAACGTCCTTGTACGCTCCCGGTGCCTCCTCCGTTACTGTGCCCATTTCGGCCGCTCGAATCATGATGCCCTTGTCAGCGAGTCCCTTCTTGACTTCCTGTGGACTCCATCGTCTCTTTGCGGCTGCTCTACTCATCATGCGTCCCGCACCGTGCGCGGTGGAGCCGAAACTTAGCTCCATACTCTTCGCGGTTCCGACGAGCAGCCATGAGCTCGTGCCCATACTGCCAGGAATGAGGACGGGCTGTCCGATCTCTCTGTACTCTGCCGGGATGTCAGAATGTCCAGGAGGAAACGCGCGTGTTGCGCCTTTGCGGTGAACTATGACTTTCTTTTGATGACCTTCTTGGTCAATTATATGGTTCTCGATTTTTGCAACGTTGTGGCAAACATCGTAGATTAGATGCATGTCCAACTGGTCAGCGGTCTTTCCAAACGTCTTCTCGAAGGCCTCTCTGGTCCAGTGCGTGATCATCTGTCTGTTCACCCAAGCAAAATTGCACGCTGCGGCCATCGCTGGAAGGTAATCCTCTGCCTCCGGGCTCTTCGACGGTGCACACGCTAGCTGCCGGTCAGGTAGGCTAATGTGATACTTGCCTACGGCCCGTTCCATGACTCGCAAGTAGTCGCTGCAGACTTGGTGGCCGTATCCTCGGCTTCCAGTGTGAACCAGGACCAGAATCTGTCCAGCGCGCTCTATTCCTAGGTACTTGGCGACACGTTCGTCAAAGATCTTGTCCACTTTTTCGATCTCAAGGAAATGGTTTCCGCTCCCAAGACTACCGAGTTGGCGATTTCCTCTACTCTTCGCTGTTGAAGAAACCTTGGATGGGTCCGCGGTTTCCATGCATCCGTTCTCTTCGCAGTGGTTCTTGTCTTCAGTCCATCCGTAGCCCTGATCTATTGCCCACTCGACTCCGTCCGTCACCACTTTGTCGATCTCTCCCTGCGTGACGCGGATTTTGCCGAGGCTCCCAAGACCTGACGGTATGTTGTTGAAGAGAGCATCCAGCAGCTTTGGGAGGGCTGGTTTCATGTCGCTTTCGTTGAGGTTGGTGCGGATGAGTCTGACGCCACAATTTATGTCATAACCTACTCCGCCTGGGCTGATGACGCCTTCGTCGTAGTCCATCGCCGCGACGCCACCGATTGGAAAGCCGTAGCCTTCGTGGCCATCCGGCATCGTGATTGACCACTTGTGTATGCCCGGTAGAGTGGCGACGTTTGCGCATTGCTCAAGTGTGGCGTCTGATCTCATCTTCTCGATGAGCGTCTTGTCAGCGTAGATCCTTCCAGCCACTCTCATGCCGGATCTGAATGATTGAGGGATCTCCCAAACGTACTCACTGAGCTGCTTCAACGGAACACGTTCGGATGATCGCCCGTAGGCGCCTTCGTCAGCCAAGGGTTTGCACTGGGTCGCGTCATTCCCGAACGCCGCGTATTTAGGTTTCGTTAGTCTTCATGAGAACTCTTGCTTGTCGTCAAAAAGGTCGACGATGTCAGAGACCCGCGATGCGCTTGATCGCCGGCACAACGTCCGAGACTGCAGAGACTGTAATGTCGGGCTCGACCGTGACATCGAGGTCTATTGGCATCTCATCAGCGTTGTCATCGAATTTGACGTGGATGGTCTTGATGCCGAGAGGTCGGGCTCCAGCCACGTCAGCCTCCGTCGAGTTGCCGATCATCACTGTCTCGCTTGCGTTAACCCCGAGCAATCCGAGCATTTGCCGGAAAGGTTCCGGTCTAGGTTTTCGAATCCCAACTGCTGCTGAGGTCAAAATTGCGTCGAAGAATCTTGTGAGTCCTAGATGCTCCATGATCACTCTGACGGCCCAGTCGTTCCTTGCGTTCGAGAGCAGTCCCATCTTCAATCCGAGATCGCGGACCTGCTCTAGCATTTCCACAACTCCAGGGAAAAGCGCCCAAGAGCCAATCTCAGCAGCAAAGAATCGTTTCACCAGGTCTTCATTTTCAGGTCGCTGTCTTGCTTCCACACCTAATCGATCGAACAGGTTGTTGAACGATTGCCGGATCTCTATCTCTTCCAGCGTGCGGGTGGCGTATTCAGATTCCTCTTCATGCAGTCGCAAGTACTCTCGTTTCAAGTCGCTGAGATCCAAGACGACGCCGTGTTCTTTCAGGGCTTCGTCGATGGCGTTAATTCTGGCTTCTCTGATCTGCTCCCATGTCACGGTGAGGTGCATCAGCGTCCCTCCGAGGTCGAAGATTGTGCCCTTCAACAAAGCGATCCAGCCGCAATCTCAAGACTGCCTACTGATAATCATTGCCAGTCAGGAAAAGCAAGAGAATATCAAAGCATCCTGCGATAGAGTCTGTTGGGACGCGTCTGCTTGAAACGGTCGAGCTCCACTTTCACTCCGCTCGGCGGAGTCGGAGAGATAGGCGGCAACAAATTCCTCGTTGAAGACGGAGATACTAGGATTCTGCTAGACTTCGGAATGAGCTATGCGGACCGCCGGAGATTCTATTCGGAACCGTTTCTCTCGCCGAGGGATGAAAGGGAACTGTTCGAGTTTGGAATTCTCCCCAAACTTCAAGGTTTGTACAAGTTCGAGGAATCCGAGCCCAGTGTCCAAGGAGTCTTCCTTTCTCACTCACACGGAGATCACTCGGCTTGCATTTCGTTCCTCAACAGGAAGATACCCGTGTACTGTGGAGAGACGACCGCGACCATAATTCGAGCGCTCTATGAGACGCGAACGAAGAGCTTGGAAGCTGACATTTCAGGTTTGAAGTTCAATACGTTCAAGACGGGAACGAAGGTCAAACTGGGATCGATTGAGGTCGAACCGATACATGTCGATCATTCGGTTCCGGCGGCATATGGATTCATAGTTCACACGTCAGAAGGCACACTCGTGTACACAGGCGATTTGAGAGTTCACGGCCCAAAGTCAGCAATGACGAGCGACTTCATCGAACGTGCAAGGCAAGCAAGAGCGGACGCGCTGCTCGCGGAGGGTACGAACCTCATAGGTGCAACGTTGACCACAGAATCGGAAGTGCAATCGAAGATTTCCTCGATCGTGAAGACAAGCTCAAAGATAGTCTTGGCCGACTTCTCGAACGTGGACGTAGATCGCTTCAGGACCTTCTACAATGTTGCTAAGGAGAGTGGAAGAGTGTTGGCGCTCTCACTTAGGCAGGCGTACCTGCTCTCGAAGCTTGCAAAGGAAGGTAAGATCGACATTCCTGATGTCGCTCGCGACAAGAACGTGGTTGTCTATCAACGTAGCAAGAAACGATATTTCGAATGGGAGAAGAGCGTGCTCTCATTCCAAAACGTGGTGGAAGCATCAGACATCAAGGGCACGCAGAGCAAGACCGTGCTCGTGAGTTCAGCATCGAACTTCAAGGAGCTTGTTGACATTCGACCGGAGCCAGGGAGCTGTTACATTCTCTCAATATCTGAACCTTTCACGGAGGAGCAGGAATTCGAATTTGAGCGTGTGGTCAATTGGCTCGATCATTTCGGATTGCCGATGTATCATGTACACTGTTCGGGTCACATAATGCCTGGCCAACTCAAGTCGGCCATAGCTAGAATCGGCCCCAAGACACTGTATCCTATACACACTGACCATCCAGAATTGTACGCGAGGTTTGTGTCCGAAGTTGCGAGTGTCACGGTGCCTCAGAAGAACGTGGCTTACCCAGTGCATTCATGAAGGGTTAGTTTCTCTCAAACTCGATCCTAAGACTCATGTTTCGCAGCTGCTTAGCGAGTCCTTTCACCGTTTCGAAGTCGACGGGCATCCTTCTTGGCTGCCGACCACTGAGTATCACTTTCGTTTCTGTAGTCCCGTCAGGGATCCAGATCGTGTTCAATGTCATGATCGACATCGGACTAAGAAGGTCTTCCAAGAATTGTCGGTCGTCTCCTCCATAACTGAGGATCTTCACCTTCTTTCCGAGCGAATCGGATATTGCATGGACCGCCTTCGCTCCTCCTGAAAGGATCTTTGCCATGTCTCGTCTGTCGACTAGGATTACCACATTGCTATCTGTTTCAACTGCTTTGTGGTATGTTACATCCTGCAGTGTTGGATTCCCTTTCTCCAGTTCGGTAAGAAGTCTAATGATCTTCAGGTCGAGATCTGTTATCTGACCTTTCTCAAGCTTCTCTTGGCACTTGCGGCAGAGTATGCCGCTCTTGACGCAGAACGCGTCCAGGATCGTTTTGACCATGCGTCTTCATCGTTTGGTTGCCCTTAGCAGTTGGTTCAACGTCCCACTCGATGAGCGGAATGTTTCATCGAGGCACTACGACTCTGCAACGCTAATTAAGTTTGCTCGCGCTTCTGCCCCGGCGAAGTCATTGAGCAAGACGAGACCTGCTTATCGAGTCCCGGAAGGCGTTATATCAACCGACTCGAAACAGTAGGTCGCTTCCGAAGGCTTGCGGATTGAAGGTGGGGATAGCTGAAGATCTTTGAGTATGAGGCGAAGCGAATTGCTTCCCAATATGGTCTGCATGTGCCCCTTGGCTATGTGGCGTCCAGTCCTCAAGAAGCAAAAGAGATCGCACAGAAACTTGCTTGCCCAGTAGTGGTGAAGGCGCAGGTCCTAGTTGCCGGAAGAGGGAAAGCAGGTGGAATAAAGGTCGCCGATACGCCTGATGACGCCGAAAAGGCCGCGTCCGCTATCCTCGGATCCAAGATCAAAGGCGAAAAAGTCAGCAAACTCCTCGTCGAGCAGAAACTCGATATCGCACGTGAGCTCTATGTTGGCCTCGTCGTCGATCGTCCAGCCAAATGCTACATTCTGCTGGCTTCGCAGGTGGGAGGCGTGGACATTGAGGAGGTCGCGCAGAAGACACCTGAGAAGATACTCAAGCGTCCTATCGAGCCGGGAAGAAAATTCGAAGTATTTCAGGCTCGCGAATTGGCGCAATCCCTCGGGTACAAAGGAACTCAAATTGTTGAACTCAGCGCCTTCATTACGGAGCTCTGCTCGGTGGCGACTGAGTACGACAGCGAACTCGCCGAGTCGAATCCAATGGTCGAAACGAAAAAGGGGGAATTCGTTGCCGCAGATCTCCGGATGATCGTGGACGACAACTCATTGTTCAGACACAAGCCTCTGCTCGAAGAAACAAGGGATGTGGAGCACGAGCTACCTCCGCTCGAAGTCAAAGCGCGTGAGAAGGGCCTTGCCTACGTCGAGCTCGACGGTGACGTGGGTATAGTCGGCAACGGGGCAGGCCTAGTCATGGCGACCCTTGACATGATCCAAGACTACGGCGGTCGGCCGGCTAACTTTTGCGATGTTGGCGGCGGCGCAGGCGAGCAGCGAATTGCAGACGCTCTCGAAGTAGTCTTGAGTAACCCGAAGGTGAAAGTACTCTTCCTAAACATCATGGGCGGAATCACGCGCTGTGATGAGGTTGCAAAAGGGTTGCTTGATGTTCGCAAGAAGCTCGGGCTAACGAAACCAACGGTCATCAGGCTCGTGGGAACGAACGAGGAAGAAGGACGCAAGATCCTCCAAGACGCTGGGATACCTTCGCTGGAAACAATGGAGGATGCTGCAGCAAGAGCCGTCGGCCTTGCGAAAGGAGGGAAATGGCATGGCCATACTAGTTAGTTCAGGCACGAAGGCGATTGTGCAAAATATCACGGGCCGTCAGGGCACCTTTCACACCAAACTAATGCTTGCATATGGTACCAAGATCGTGGGAGGCGTTACTCCCGGGAAAGGCGGCGCACAGGTCGAGGGCGTCTCCGTATTCGATACGGTCAGTGAAGCGGTCTCGAAGACAGGCGCCAACGCATCGATAATTTTCGTTCCAGCCCCATCCGCCCGCGACGCCACACTTGAGGCGATCTCTCACGGACTGAATCCAATCGTGGTGATCACCGAAGGAATCCCGATTAGAGATTCGATGGATATCATGGCTCGCGCGAAAGAGAGGGGATGCGTCATAGTTGGCCCTAACACTCCAGGCATAATCACGCCAGGCGAGTGCAAGCTCGGCATCATGCCCTCACATGTGTTCAAGAAAGGAGAAGTTGGTCTGGCCTCCCGAAGCGGAACATTGACCTACGAAATTGCCGCAAGCCTCACCAGAACCGGCTTGGGACAGTCTACCTGTCTCGGTCTCGGCGGCGACCCGATCGTGGGTCTCAGCTTTGTTGACATCTTAGAAATGTTCAGAAATGATTCTCAAACGAAGTCAGTCGCACTGGTTGGAGAGATAGGTGGCAGCGCTGAGGAACTGGCGGCTCAGTACATCAAAGATACAAAGTACCCGAAGCCGGTCGCGGCCTACGTTGCCGGCAGATCGGCCCCGCCAGGAAAGCGCATGGGTCACGCGGGAGCAATAATAATGGGAAGAACCGGAACTGCAGAGTCCAAGCTTGAGGCTCTGAAGGCCGCAGGCGTACGGGTAGCCTTCAAACCTGGAGAGATCGCGAAACTGCTCGCGAAGAAATGACGAGGCATAACAAATGGCACTCGATCGCTTGGGTGACTGGAGGAGGACACATTACTCTGTCCAGGTTTCTCCGGAAATGGATGGGCAAGAGGTCACTCTGTTCGGTTGGGTTGAGGACATTCGTGACCTAGGCAATCTTACTTTTCTCACCCTGCGCGATCGAGAAGGCATCGTGCAGGTCACCGTCTTCAAGAAGAACGCTCCTGCAAATGTTGTGGATAGGCTCGCATCCGTGGGCAAGCAGTACGCAATAGGTGTGCGAGGAAAGGTCAAGGCTCGGAAAGAGGCTCCACATGGCATCGAAGTGGCTCCTAGTGATCTGAAGCTCCTAGGCGACGTCGTCTATCCACTCCCCTTGGATCCCACGGGGCGGGTCCCCGCAGACATCGATGTCCGGCTCGATGCTCGAGTCATGGACCTTAGGAGAGGCGCGTCACGAGCGATCTTCAAGATACGTCACGAGATCCTTCGTGCCACAAGGGAATTCCTAGACGCTGAGCATTTTACGGAGGTTCAAACACCGAGACTGATCGGTTCCGCGACTGAAGGCGGAGCCGCTCTTTTCTCGCTAGATTACTTTGGCCAGAAAGCGTACTTGGCTCAGAGCCCGCAATTGTACAAGGAGCAGTTGACGTCGGTCTTTGAGAAGGTTTTCGAGATCGGGCCTTTCTTTCGAGCTGAGCAATCGCGCACGAGGAGACACATAAGCGAGTTCACTTCCCTCGACATCGAATGCGCCTTCATGAACCAGAAAGGTGTGCTCGAAATTCTCGAACGCCTCGTTCACGAGGTATACAAGTCGATTGTTAGCCGTTGCTCGACAGAGCTGGAGACGCTGAACGTTCGCCTCGAAGTGCCGCCTCTGCTTTTCAAGCGGCTCACTTACGATGAGGTCATAGAGAAGCTCGCTAAGGAAGGCGTCGAGGTCAAGTGGGGAGAAGATATTCCAACAGCCGCTGAGAAGAAACTCGGCGAGCTCTACCCGGGATACTATTTCTTGACGGACTGGCCTACGGAGATCAAGCCGTTCTATATCGCGCCGAGAGAGGATGACCCGAAGTACTCTGACTCGTTTGACATGATGTACGGAGCGCTTGAGCTCGCATCGGGCGGGACTCGAGTTCACGAATATTCCGTGCTGTTTGCGAGGTTGAAGGAGCAGGGCCTCGATCCTGAAGGCTTCAAAGATCACCTTGCCGTTTTCCGTATGGGTCTAGCCCCCCACGCTGGCTGGGCAATCGGTCTCGACAGACTCGTGATGCTCGTGACCGGGGCCGAGAACATCAGAGAATGCATCTTCTATCCAAGAGACCGCGACCGACTACGACCCTAGACTGGCCCAACAAGGCTCGATCGAATGATCATTAGCGATTGCTTGTGACAGCGTAGATCGAGCGTTCGGAAACTGTATATATATGACATAAGTTATGCGCGGCAGGCTCCTGCGATGGTTACCAAAGAGAACGTGATGCAAGTCCTCAAGAATGTGAAGGACCCGGAAATCGGCGCCAGCATCGTTAACTTAGGTATGGTGCGAGCTGTCGAAGTGCAAGGAAGCACAGTGCACGTTAACATCGCACTGACAATTCCCAACTGCCCACTCAGTTCAACAATTAGAAACGACGTTACCAAGGCTGTCTCAGGAATAGAGGGTGTCGCGAAGGTTGAGGTCGAACTCTCTTCGATGACAGACCAAGAGAAGGACCGGGTCTCGCAGACGCTGAAGAATCGTCCTGCTGCAGAGCAAAGCAATGTTCAACAAACGTGGCGCTCGCGGGCTGAGGGAATTGACAAGCTTCCAAAGGGGAAGATCGGTCAGATCATAGCGGTAAGCTCAGGCAAAGGAGGAGTTGGCAAGTCACTTGTCACAGCTCTGCTGGCCGTTGAACTCCGAAGACATGGGCACTCAGTCGGCATTCTTGACGCGGACCTGACGGGAGCAAGCATAGCTAAGATCCTCGGAGTCAAAGACCGCCCGGTTCCGGTACCAGACGGGCTAGTTCCTCCGGTCAGCCGCAGTGGTATCAAACTAATGTCCATGAGCCTTCTCATGGATCGAGACGACGCCGCTCTGATTTGGCGCGGCCCAATGATCAACAACGCAATTCGTCAATTCTTCTCTGAGGTTGAGTGGGGAGAGCTTGACTTTCTTCTCGCTGATCTTCCCCCCGGAACGTCTGACGCCCCGCTGACGGTTTTCCAGTCAATTCCAGTTGACGCGGCCCTGATAGTCTCATCCCCGCAGGATTTGGCGGTGATGATTGTTGGCAAGGCGATCCACCTAGCTAAGATCATGAAAGCGCCCGTCCTCGGACTGATCGAGAACATGAGCTACGTGACCTGTCCGGACTGCGGAAGGAAGATTGAGCTGTTCGGAAAATCCACGGGACAAGAGGCATCCAGAACTGCCGGCGTAGAGTTCCTCGGCTCGTTGCCGGTGAATCCGCTGATTTCTCAGCTGTGTGATGAAGGGAAGATCGAGGAGTACAAGAGCCCCGAGTTCGGGGCGATAGCCCAAAGGTTGATTGAGAAGATGAGAAAACTCAAGGCGCCTCAAGAGCTGAGTAGCACGGACAAGGAACCGCGGAGGTGACTTGTATGGTCACTATGGAAGAGATCGTGAAAGCACTGAAAGAATGTTATGATCCAGAGATTCCGGTGAACGTGTGGGATCTGGGCTTGATCTACGATGTGAACGTTGACGGGGATAAAGTGCATGTGAAGATGACGCTTACCGCGCCTGGCTGTCCAATGCACTCGTTCATCTCAAAAGAAGTCGAGCAGAAGCTGCAAAGCGTCAGCGGAGTGAAAGAAGCGACCGTCGAGGTTGTCTGGGATCCACCGTGGAGCCCTGACAAGATGAGCCCGGACGCTAAAGTCCAGTTAGGCATTGAATAGGCTTCGCATCGCAAATTGGCGTGAAGCAGTCGTGAACGGTGTAGCCGGTGGACTGTGACTACTTGGCTCCGAGTTCACGTTTCTTCCAGCGAAGGTTGTGGCCTTTGCATTTTCGGCAGCCTGTGGCGGCTTTCGCGTTTCTTGCTCCGCAGTCGCGGCACACCTTGTAATGTAGTCTATGCTCTTGCGCGAGTTGTTTCTTGAATACGTCTGTTATCGGCAATGTTGAATCGCCTTGAGGGTTCGGCTTTAGTGGCGGGGGCTCAGATATATCTTGTGCGAAGTCGTCTGAGACTGTGCTGATCGGGGAGTCAATAATGAGCGAGAGCGTCGAGTCGAGCATTCGAGACCTTCACGAGAGGATCTTGACTTGCACGCTTTGCCGACTCTCGGAGACTAGACATATCGCAGTGCCTGGCGAGGGGCCTACGAACGCGAAGACAATATTCATCGGCGAAGGGCCAGGCCGGCAGGAAGACCTTGAAGGTCGCCCCTTCGTCGGCAGAGCGGGAAAGGTCCTAGACGAGTGTCTTCAGTCGATCGGTCTCGAGCGAGGGCAAGTGTTCATCACAAACATCGTCAAATGCCGGCCCACGGAGAAGGCGGGTAGCTGGGTTAAGGATCGGAAGCCCGCCACGGACGAGATGGACGCCTGCAAACCCTACTTGGACAGACAGATTGAGCTTCTGAGGCCGGATGTGATTTGCACGCTCGGCGACACGGCGAGGTCTGAGGTCTTCAAGCGATTCGGCTTGGAAGAGGACACGATCGGACACGTGCACGGGCGGTTGTTTCTAGCTGGAAATGTGAGGATCGTGCCGCTGTATCATCCGGCGGCGGCGCTGTATGACAATAGTCTTCGCCAGATAATCATGATCGACTTCCAGAGCCTACGACGGCTGCTATCGCAGAGTAAGCTCACAAACTTCTAAAGCATAGATCAGCAAGAGAAACGCTTGGTATCTCATCGCGTATGGGCCGGTAGTCCAGCTTGGTTAAGTGACGCTGCCCTCACATCCCACGTAGAAACGGTGAGCACGGCAGAGATCGAGGGTTCAAATCCCTCCCGGCCCACCAACTTTCTAGTTCAAGATCCTCGCACTTTCGTTCGA
>Ga0315282_10001025_pt1 | contig 54002 bp, 62 predicted proteins | sample YL17G07_20_MG_FD_203693 | JGI IMG/M metagenome (GOLD analysis project Ga0315282, IMG submission 203693) | Sediment microbial communities from Yellowstone Lake, YNP, Wyoming, USA - YL17G07_20 | ecosystem: Environmental > Aquatic > Freshwater > Lake > Sediment | place: USA: Wyoming | collected...
TTGTACTATGAGCCACTCAAAATCATCCTCGCGCAGAAGCCTGATCTGGTGCTGATGGGCGGCCCTCCGATTTACCTATCGTTCAAGCTCGAACCCGAAGATCTCGCCGCAGCACAGCAGAACCTGACAACCTTGGCGCGCAGCGTGCCGAAGCTCGTTGTCGATCATCACCTGCTTCGCTCGCTCGACTACCTACAATATCTACAGCCGGTAATTCAAGCCGGCAATCAAGCGGGCAATAAAGTTCTCACGGCCGCTGAGTTCATAGGACGGGAACCCATGCTCTTGGAGGCAAGGAGAAGAGAGCTACACGAGAAAGAGCCAATCGAACGTGAATGGTACGAGCGCCTTGAGAAAGGTGAGTTCAAAAGTGGATTTTAAATTAGGACCATAGAAAAATTAAAAATTTTGATCCAAGGCTAACCTTCTCCACTGTTACCGACCCAAAGTCCACGTCTCATGCACCGTACGCACACGCCCACGTCCGGCTGGAAGTCGCGCGAGCAAACCGTCGAGCCGCATACCCTGCAAGTGTGAACATCCACTCCAGTACGCCCGCATATCGCGCAGACGCCGGCTAGCCTTCCCATATCTCCACCATAACAATCTTTTTATTGAATCCCCATTTGAATTTATCTCTCTGGGGGTGGTAGGTTGGAGTTCATTACTATGAGCTGGTACGAGGTTGAAAAGGCGGTCACTGCCCTAGCCAGCAAACTGGAGCGGGAGTTCCAGCCAGATATGATCGTCGGCATAGCGCGCGGGGGCCTGATACCTGCGGTAAGGCTATCGCACCTGCTCGGGGATAAGCTCCTGCAGATGATCCACATAAAGTTATACAAGGGCATCAATCTCAGACAGGAAAGGCCGGAGCTGCTCGCTGACGTCGGCGAACTCCCAAACAAGGTACTAATCGTGGATGATGTTTCGGACACTGGAGAAACATTGGAATTTGTGCTCAAGCACGTCAAGGAGAAGGGGGCAAAGGAAGTAAAGATAGCCACCATCGCGTACAAGCCGAAATCTCGAGTAAAGCCAGATTACTACGTTTTCGAGACTGACAAGTGGATTGTATTTCCGTGGGAAGAAATGCCAGTTCAGTGTGGGGGCTAGTAAGGCCTGCTCTTGTAGCCCAGCTTGTAGCCGATGAAATTCGTTGCCAGGTGGATCGGTGGAGTGATGATCAGAAGTGTTACTATAACCTGCCATGAAGGCACTTTCACTGGACTTGCGAGTAGAAGGGCGACCACGACGAAACTAAGTTGGTCCATTACGGGTGCCGCCCCGCCTCTTTCTATATCGATGCGACGCTTGATGAAGCTGCTGACCAAGTCCCCGAGCAGTGCGCCCAAAGCGAGCATGAAACCGAGTAATATGTGCTCTCCAAGCGGGGTCCTGAAAACGCCCTGAAGTAAACCTATTACTGTACCGGCGATTATTCCGCCCACAAATCCGCGGGTGGTCTTTCCATCGCCAAAGATCCTGCGCCCGTCAAAGAACTTCTTGCCCATGTCCAACGGAGGTCCATCGCCCAGCACCACTGGAGCGGCATTTGCAAAGTAAGCAGGTAGGATGAACCAAATCGCGGATGCTATTACGTCAATCGGCCCGCTCAATTTATCAGTCATCCTCTAGAATCTTTCCGAAGAACTTGGGCTTCCCTTCTTAATACAGTATATGAAAGGCGTCATTTAATCGATGAAAATGCACCGAAAAACCGTATTAAAAAGACGATCGATTTAAAATTGTTTTATGAGAAATCAGCGGGCCGGCGCATAAAAAGCGGAAGTATGCGATCCGCCGAGACTGGGAAAGGAGGCAACCAGGGAGGATCGCGCCGGTCCGACCCGCAGTTAAATCTTGGAAATTTTAGGCTATAAGGCGTATACGTGTTTATTCCTTAAACAGTTCCTTTTGTTTAACTTGAAAACAGCCTTGTGAGACCGCCGCCAGATTTTCACTAACGTACACGCTAAAGCGGCTCAACTTTCGGATTGAACCTCTATTTCAAAGATTTTCTTGTCCCGCCAAAATGTTTGGACCTCATCTTCGTTATAATTAGCAAGATCCATGCGGATATCACACATATCAATAAAATCAGCGGGACAATCGGGAGTCTGCCCGGTTTCTCAAGTGCTATAGTTAACTTAAAGTTCTCAGACCATGCGCTCCAGTTGCCCAAATTGTCTCTGGCGCGGACCCTCCAATAATATTCATTTGATTTTCCGAAAGTGTATGTAAAAGAATTCTCTACGACATCCGTGTTTTCGTACACGTATGGTGATGTGAAGGATGCCTCGTCATCGATCTGAATACTATAGCTCAACCTTGGCCCGGGCTGGCTCCAAGTAAAGGTAACGGTTGGCGTGTTTTCAACAGCGTTGTTTTCAGGGGATACAAGGATTGGAGCGGGTTCGCCCACTGTAATGTTCAACGGGATCCCGGTGACTGGAACGATGGGAGTTGCACCCTGCACCTCCAAGCTATAAACGCTCACCGATATCTCGCCCTTATAAACACCCTCAATCATAATCGGTAAAACGGTCACCGTCACATCCTTTTCCGTGCCTGGAGCAAGGATGAATTCATTGTCGGAAAAAACTAGGGAAAGCCCCACATTTTCTATTTTAAACCTCGAGTTCTCGCCCACAGAATAATTTCGCACCCCTATCTCAAAGCTCGTCCCCTGCCCAGCCACCAGACGCAAGTTGTCGAGGTTTGGAGGGTTAGATACTCCCACCTGCACCTCGGCTGAAGCTATACTAACTAGCGCTAGCAATATGGATAGCCCAAGCGCGCCGCATACAAACTTTATCGGTGCCAATTACCTCGCCTACGTGTACTTGATTGCCCTGACATAGAAATCCGCTGTGTATGTGTCACCCATCAACGGGTATGGTATGTCGGCGAACCAGTAGATGTCTTTCTCTATGTATTCACCATAGTCCATGTTCGACCAAAGGTTACCATAGTTGTCGCTCAGTTTAATCTCGCCCGTGTGTGTATTATCCTGTGCCGCCTTTATGTTTGACATCGGTATTCTGTCGCGAAAGGTTGATCCAATCAGATCGCCGGACAACTTACATTGTATGTTGAAGTTATAGTTCGCGGTTACTGTTACAATAGTAGGGTTCTCCGTCGGTTGAAGATCGTTCTGTCCTGGATATGCGCTTATTGTCAGTTTTGCATCGTCTATCATCAGCATAAGGTACTCATTTACATCGAATGTTTTTGTATTATTGCCAGATGAACCATTATCGTCTGTGACTATCCACTTCGCAGTCCAACCTCTACTGGTTGTCGGTGTCGTGACCGATGAGAGATTTACCACGAATTTGTACTCGTCGCTCACAACCGAAAGTTCACTTGGTTTCACGCAGAGCCCCGTCGTGAGGTGATCGTTGAACTGACCTGGGCCTATCTCCGTCCAGGTGTTGTCGCTCGCCCTGAAAAGAAAAGTGTAGTGATTCTCAACGGCATCCGCCGCATTCTCGCCAGCTGCGTTCGTGTAGAGCTTCAATAAAATGTTCTCTATGTCGGTAAGATTGTTGTTGTCCCGAACGGTCACTATGAACTTGTACTGCGTTTGCGGATTTAGGGTGTTCTCGTTCACGTCTGCCATGGTCTTTATTGCGACGCTGGTAGCTTCCGGAGGGACGTTGCTAACTGTCGTTGATCCTGGTATGTCGTTCGCGAATATTGGCGCGCACAACGTTGACATGACGAGCCCTAACATCAATGCAAATCCTATAATCCTCTTCATATTCATATCCTCACAGGAATTCTTTCCCAGGCCAGAATATTGCCTTTATCCTTCGTGTCATCGACTGTCGAGTGAGGCGTGGGAACAAGTTCGGGTGAGCCGGTGGAGGTAAACTTGACCATGGCGCGATTCAAATGAGTAAGAACGCGGCGAACCCTGCGCTTAGACTTTAACTTTAGCAATGCTAGCAAGGTGACCGCAACTATCACGCATATTGTTATCAGCAGGATTGCAACTTTTGTCAGTTCAATGGTCGTAGGAGGCAACTCCGCGTGCACTTCCACATCGAATGCTATTGATTTTATGATGGGGTTGCCTGAGACATTTTCTTGGGAGGATTCTGAGATTACTACCGAGCTCTTGAATACGCCTGTCATCGTCGGTGTGAATATGCACCTAACCTGTTTCGATTCGCCGGGAGTGAGTGTGAAATTTTCGGGATCGAAGCTTGCAAACCCCAGCGCGTTCTCGTTCTCAATCTTCACACTAATCTCCACCGTAGTGTTCTCCTCTCCCCAAATCATCATCTGAAATTCCGTGTTCTCCCCCACACGAGCGGGTATCCACGGCTTACCCTTAGGATTCAGATCCTCCATCTTCGGTTTCGAGACGGCTAAAGCCTGGACATTGGAAGTCGTTAGGGCGATAGCTATTGCTAAAACTAGTGCTACCACAATCCATTCTGCATTTTTTAGTCCAGCCATTTTACCGATCTCTGACACGCGCCCGATCTATCTATGTTCTAAAATCAGTATGTATCTTGTTGAATATTTTCCTGAGGTGAAAATCTAGTAAATAGTATGTCAATGCTTTAGCGCTCTCACTTTGGGGCTTCAAAGGGAACATGGCCCTCAGCCCGCTTATTGGGTTACTTGCACGTTAAATGTCGTAGTGTATGTGCCGGGGAGCATGCCAGTTGGGACGGTCAGCCAGAAGTACATGTCGTGGGTTCTGCCTGGAGTCCAGCTCTGGTTATCATATAGAATCTGATAGTTTGTCGAGAAGACCGTTGACGTCGCTACGTTGTCTATCGAGTTGAACTTTGTGTTGTCAGCTCCGATGACGTTTGTACCGCTCGTCCAGTTTCCGCTCAACTTAAGGTTGAGATCGTAGTTATCGTTCGAGATTATGGCCGCTTGGTGGGGATTGGTGGCTGCCGCGTTATTTTCGCTGGGCACCGAAAGATTGGTCCACGTCGCGTTCGAAGACAAGCTGGATATCTCAATGTACTGATTCACGGTGAAGGTAGTGTTATCGCTGCCGCTCGCGCTGTTGTCGTAAGCGTAAAATTTTGCGGTCCAAGCAGTCGGCTCCGCCACCTTGGCCAGCTTTATGTTGAAGGTAATGCGGCCGCTTACTTGCGAGTTATCTGGAGCCACACTGCTTCCCGCGTTGATGTGGGAGCCACCCGCGTCTGGGCCTATTTCGTGCCACGTGTTGTCATTTTCCTGCCAGTAAAACGTGTAGTGGTTCCTCGTGTTGTCGGGACTTCCCTCTGACACACTGTTTGAAAAGAGCCACAGCTCCACGTTCTCCAGGTTGGCGAGGGTATTGTTATCTTGGATGTCAGCTGTGAAGTTGACCGCGCTGTTTGGGGATACCGGCGTCGGCGCGTTAGCATTTTCAGCTACAGGGGCAGCACTTTGGATGGTCGCGTTACCGCTGATGTTATCTGCCGAAACCACAGGTGAGAACCTAGCTATCAGACCCAGCGCTGGAAGAATTGTACAAGCTAGTAGCAGTCCGCTCAGCACCGCTGCGATTGGTTTTTCCAATTTTTACCTCCTCTATTGGTATATTCTAAATTAAATTAGGCATATACCAGTATTACAGTAATCAATATAGTAATCAACACTTATAAAATTGTTGTTAAATCACCGTAAAAACGACAAAAGGTCCGAGAATTTATTAGCTTGGGAGAGATTCTAAGAGGTGCGGGAATCCTTCCAAAGGTACTCAAAATATTCTTTCGCGAACTTCGTTAGTCCAACCTCATCGGACCAAATTCCCAACTTTTCACTCCCGCTAGCTAGGAGCAATAGAACTTCTTTACCGTCGACGATGATTCCACCTCCGAAGAGAGGTTTTCTATATCGAACCCCGAGGTTTTGGATGCGGCCCAATTTCTTTGCAGATGAAGTTTTCTCAGCGGTTATAATTCTGACGGCCAAATTTTTCACCTGCAATAATGGCGTGAAGGATTGAAGCTCGAGTAACTCCTCCGATAAGGTTGGTGCAGAAATTAGGATTTCTACTTGAGCGCGAGCAAGCATCTCGCCTATTTTCCCCATGAGGTTCCTTCCGCCCCTGATAACCCATATATCCGGCTTTTTGACCTCCGCCTTCTGCTCGTAAAGCGGCTCCAACTCCTCAATGATGGTATCGCTCGCCTCCTTGAATCTCTCCTCCTGTTCGATCTTGAAAAGCCTTATCGCCTCCGCTGGCGGCTTAGCTCGATACCTTATCGGCCTGCCGGATTGAACCTCTATCCAACCCTTCCGCTCGAGCTTCGAAAGCACATCGTAAATCCTTGAATAAGGGACATTTGCCAGCTTGCTTAGGTTCCCCGCGGTTGTTGGCCCGCCTGAGACCAGCGCGATGTAAGCCCTCGTCTCGTACTCGGTGAGTCCGAGGTCCTTCAGAGTCCTCGTGATCTTTTCACTTGGCATCATCTTCAAAACCTTCCGACATTTCATATTGAGTGAAGTTGGACAAAGTTTAAATATTTACCCCTTTTAGTGGTGAATAAAACTGGAGGCCTAAAAACGCTGCTCAAGGAGACCAAGAGCCTTTGCCCTGAGTGCTTGCAAGTCATCGATGCTAGAGTCGTCGAGGAAGATGGCAAGGCTCTTATCAAGAAAACCTGTCCCAAGCACGGTAAGTTCGAGGATATCTATTGGTCGGATGCTTCGATGTACAAACGGGCAGAGAAATTTGCGCACGTTGGTAAAGGGATAGAAAATCCGCGTACTAAGGAAAAACGAGGTTGTCCCTTGGACTGCGGGATATGCCCGAACCACAAGTCTCATACGGTACTTGGCATTGTTGATGTCACAAATCGCTGTAACCTTCGCTGCCCGATATGCTTCGCAAACGCTTCAGCGGCTGGCTATATTTACGAGCCCACCTTCGACCAGGTGAAGGCGATGCTTGCCAACCTGCGGGCGAACAAGCCAGTGCCTGCGCCAGCGGTGCAGCTGAGCGGGGGGGAACCGACCATAAGGGACGACCTCCCGGAAATCGTGCGTGCGGCGAAGGAACTAGGCTTCCCGCACGTCGAGGTGAACACGAACGGAATTCGCCTTGCCCAAGATTTGGATTTCTTCAAACGATTAGTCAAGGCTGGCGTGAACACCGTTTACCTCCAGTTCGACGGCGTTACACCAGAGCCCTACAAGACGACCCGTGGTCAGGATATTTTTCACTACAAGCTGAAGGCGATCGAAAACTGTCGCAAAGCTGGCCTCAGTAGCATCGTGCTAGTAGTGACACTGGTCAAGGGGGTAAACGATGACCAGGTCGGCGACATCATCCGTTTCGCGATTAAAAACATGGACGTGATCAGATGCGTAAATGTCCAACCGGTGTCCTTCGCCGGCCGCATCTCACAGGAGGAGCGGAAGAAATGGAGGATAACGATTCCTGATTTCATAAAGGCAGTTGAAAAACAGACCAACGGACAAATAGCCGCGACGGACTTTTATCCTATACCCTGCGTTGTTCCGGTCTCGCACTTCGTCGAGGCTTACAAGGGCAAGAGCTACGTAGAATTCACCTGCCATGAGCACTGCGGGGCAGCGACATACGTGTTCGTCGATGATGGCAAGATAATCCCGATAACTCGGTTCGTAGATGTGGAAAAGTTCTTCGAGCTGCTTGATAAGTACGCGGCGGAGCTCAAGCGCGGCGGTTTTGGCGCCAAGACAAAAGTGCTTGCTAAGGCGGTCAAGGATGTGCCCGGTGTGATTGACATGAGAAAAGCTCCAAAGGGACTAAATCTGCTGAAAATTATCCTCAACATCATCCGCACGGGCGACTACACAGCTCTAGCAGAGTTCCACGAGCGGGCCTTGATGATCGGTTGCATGCATTTCATGGACCCGTACAATTTCTGCCAAGACCGCGTGGAGCGCTGCGGGATACATTACGCGGTCCCAGATGGAAGGATAGTACCTTTCTGCAGCATGAACTCTATTCATAGATCAGCAATCGAAAAGGAGCTTGGGGTGCCGCTAGACCAGTGGAAGGGCAAAAAGTAATATTTTTATATCTTCCAACCTCTCGAATTAATCTATAGAATTCGCTAATTAGTAAAAGAAAGGAGGGATTAAATGGCAAGTCAGTTAGGTGGACAACCGATTTTGATCCTGCGGGAAAATGCCAGCAGGTACATCGGGAGAGATGCCCAGCGGATGAACATAACGGCAGCCCGTGCTATAGCGGAAGCTGTACGCACAACATTGGGCCCGCGGGGCATGGACAAGATGCTGGTGGATAATTTAGGCGACGTCATCATAACCAACGATGGCGTAACTATATTACAGGAGATGGACGTTGAGCATCCGGCCGCCAAGATGATGGTGGAGATTGCCAAGGCGCAGGAAAATGAGGTCGGCGATGGCACTACCACAGCGGTCATGCTAGCAGGTGAGCTCCTGAAGAAGGCTGAAGAAATGCTTGATCAGGATGTACATCCCACCGTCATCGCTGCAGGCTACAGAAAGGCCGCGGAAAAGGCTGGGAAGATACTTGACGACATGGCGACCAAAGTCTCAAAGGATGATGACAAGATCCTGAGACGAATTGCAATAACATCCATGAGCAGCAAGGGGTCGGAGATGAAGGGGGAAAAGCTCGCCGATCTGTGCGTCCAAGCCGTCAAGCAGATAACTGAGGAGGAGAACGGCAAGCTCGTGGCAGACATCGACAACATAAAGGTCGAAAAAAAGAGCGGGGGCAGCTCGGCGGACTCTGAGCTAATTAAGGGGATAATCATAGACAAGGATGTCGTCCATCCGGGTATGCCGCAGCGGGTCGAAAAGGCCAAGATCGCTCTGTTGGCCTGCGCGCTGGAAGTTAAGGAAACGGAAACCGATGCCGAAATTCGGATAACGGATCCACAGCAGCTTAAGGCATTCCTTCAGGAGGAGGAGCGCATGCTGCGTGAGATGGTCGATCAAATCAAAAAAACTGGCGCAAACGTCGTCATCTGCCAAAAGGGGATTGATGACGTGGCACAGCACTTCTTGGCAAAGGCTGGCATAATGGCCACGCGAAGGGTCAAGGAATCCGACATGGAAAAGCTGGTGCGTGCAACCGGAGCCAAAGAAGTAACAAACTTGAAGGACCTGACCGCCGACGACCTCGGTTCAGCGGCACTGGTGGAGGAACGGAAGGTGGCTGGCGATGAGATGATATTCATCGAGGGCTGTAAGGACCCGAAAGCCGTGAGCCTGCTCGTGCGAGGCGGTACGGAGCACGTCGTCGATGAGGTCGAACGCGCGGTGCACGATAGCGTAAGCGTTGTATCCGCGGCAATTGAGGACGGCAAGATAGTGGCGGGCGGAGGCGCTCCAGAAACAGAGGTGGCCAAGCAATTGCGGGAGTACGCTGAAACGGTCGGCGGGCGGGAAGCACTTGCAGTCAAAGCCTTTGCGGACGCCCTTGAAATTGTTCCACGGACGCTCGCGGAGAATGCCGGTTTGGATCCCATAGATATACTGGTTCAGCTCCGCGCTGACCATGGAAAACCAGGTGGCAAGGACATGGGATTGGATGTGTTTAGTGGAAAAGTGACCAATACAATGAAGCTAGGCATCGTCGAACCTCTCCGAGTCAAGACCCAGGCGATAAAATCTGCAAGCGAGGCTGCTGAGATGATACTTCGCATAGACGATGTCATTGCAGCTGGCAAGCTTGAGAAGGGAGGCGGGGGAGAGGGAATGCCTGAAGGAATGGGCGGCATGCCGCCTATGTGAGGAGACTCGTCCATTTTCCCAAAAAAATATACAAGGTTCGAGAAGGCTCGAATAATAGGTGCTAGGGCACTTCAGATATCGATGGGCGCGCCCGTGCTGATAGATCTGCCCGAAGGGGCCACAAACCCTATCGGCATCGCCCTAATAGAATTTGAGAAGGACGCAATACCGATAACGGTGGTTAGAAGGCTACCCGGTGAGAAGGTAGGAGAAGTCCTCAAAGTTGGGAAGTGAATTCATCAGCCTTGATTTTCAGATGTGGAACCTCCTCCTGATGAAGCTCCCCATGAAATACCAAAGTGGCCTGCTTGGTTGCACCTTTCTCACTTCCCTTAGCTGAGGCAACATAGTTATCGAGAAGAGGAGCCTTAGCACTCCAGATATTAAGAATAGGAACAGAATCGGAGTCAAACCTATTATAGGATGGGTCGCGAGCAAACCCCCTAATGTAGCTCCAATAAATATTCCCAAGCCGTTTAGAACATTGAAGTAAGCGAAGCAACATTCCCTTTTCGGCCTGGTCACTGCATCATAGATAAAATTGAATGAACCAAGGTCAAATGCTGCCCATACCAAACCCCCAAACATTTCAACTATTACCAGGTAAGCGGGGTTGGATGAAAACATCCAGAGGATTGGTATGGCGGGTATCAAAAATCCGCCTATCCTCAGAGTTCTCAATCTTCCGTATTTGTCCGAAAATCTTCCCCACCAAGGCATGCTCAGAAGCCTGATTAGAAGGGAGCTGACGGTGATAATAATGAAAACCGTATAACTGAACTTTAAAGATCGGAGCATGTAAACGGCGAAAAAAGGGGCAGCTAAGTTCACCGCGAAACTCATCGATGTGACATAAAGAGTGAATCTTCCGAAATTATTTGCCCTATCACCTCTCTGCCAGATCTGTCTCACGAACTGGGAGAAACTGAAATAGTATTTTTCCTCTTCTTTGAATTTAGGTTCATATTGTTTTATCAGAAAATGTCTCGAAACCAATCTTGCGACCATCGCGATGAAGAAAAGTGTTGCGAAGCCAAAAAGTAGTGAACCCATTTTGAATATGTCGAGGAAAAATCCTGCTAACAACATCGAGGTTAATCTTGCAAAGCCTATTATCTCGTTTCTCCTATCCATAAGCTTTGAAGCTACCTTAATTTCCCAACCAACTTTCTTTTAAACATAGTTATTGGGTATAGTGCAACTGTCAAGTTTTCCTTTGGTTATCTCGTATGCTTGTACCACGGCTTGAACCGCTTGAAGTGGGCGGCGCGCAAAGGGCAAAATTTATTATGTGATAACATTGTAAATTAGAATCAACCCGTCTTGCCTCCACTCCGAGGATGTGACGGGCCAGCTAGCCTGGACGGACGTTGGCTAGCGCTTCGGAGGGTGATTATGTTGTGTCCGAAGGTGAGAGCACCTGATGTTATTAAAACGGACATTGGGAATGTGCTACTAGTTGTTACTTTAGGAAAAAGTTCCCTAGACTTGTACAGCAAAATGTTATCTGCCAGCTTTTACGTCCTGCCGGTGATGCCTTCAAATATTTATCTCGTGTCCGCTGGGCTATTCGGTGTTTTCGCGCTCAGTATTGGGTCACTCAAGGCGCTTATCAGCGACTACCGCTTTGTTAAGGCACTCAACAGCGGTAGGGCTAAGATCGTGCACCTGCCAAATCAGCACCTAGGACGGTACATAAATTTCCTCAAAAAGAAGTGCGTGGTGACGGTCCACGACATCATAAGGTTTTTCGACATGAGGGGGCGCCGCCCTCCCCTCATCCACAAGCCAAACTTGAGGGACAGAATAGGTTTAGAGCTGGATTATCGCGGGATAAAAAGAGCTGAAAAGATCATTGCAATGTCTAAATATACAAAAAATGACTTGGTAAAGCATCTCAAAGTACCTGAAGAAAAAATTGTTGTGGTCTACCAAGGTATCGATCATAAGCTCTTCAAGCCGACTCACACCCCAACGCCAATAAAAGAACCTTACATTCTTTACGTTGGTTCCGAACAGCCGAGGAAAAATCTATCTATCTTGCTTAGGGCGTTTTACAAACTTAAGCAGAGCAATAGGAGATTTAGTGATATAAAATTACTCAAAGTTGGAAATCCAGGAAAAATGCCATGTTTCAGAGAAAATACCCTCAAAACCATCGATGCCCTAAACTTGCATAAAGATGTAGTGTTTGCGGGTTTCGTCCCAAGGGAGGAGTTGCCAAATTACTATTCGAACGCAGAATGTCTTGTTCTCCCCTCACTATATGAGGGCTTCGGACGGCCCGTTGTGGAGGCGATGGCGTGCGGATGTCCAGTCATAACTTCAAACACCTCTTCCCTACCCGAGGTGATCGGGGACGCTGGACTCATGGTTGATCCACTCGATGTAAATGCATTAGAAAATGCTATGAAAGAATTTCTGACAAACGAGGAACTAAGAAGAGACATGGTTAGAAAGGGATTGAATAGGGCAAGCAATTTTTCGTGGCAGAAAACCGCCAAGGAAACATCAGAAGTTTACAAAGAAATAGCGCAGTAATCTAATAATCGACAAGATTTTTAGCATCGATAGGTTTTTCATGATTACAGAAGTATTTACTTTTCAGCCTCTTATGATATTATTTTTTACAAAACAACTATCTTTTAGCCCAGTAGATTTTGATATTTAAACGCTGAAATGAAACCTATTTTCGGTGTTCGAGGTGGGCGTTCAGCTCGGCGACATCGTATCAAAGGAGAGAATCGAGCTTGAGCAGCTGCGCGGCAGGACAATTGCAATTGACGCCATGAACTCACTGTACCAATTTCTGGCAATCATCAGGCAACGGGGTGGTGAACTTCTTCGGGATTCTAAGGGAAGGATCACATCTCACCTTTCGGGACTTTTCTACAGGACCTCCAACCTCATCGAACTAGGGATTCAACCAATATACGTGTACGATGGAGAGCCGCCAAAATTGAAGCGCCGAACTGTCGAGGAACGCCGTGTGATGAGGAAGGAAGCTACTGAGGGGTGGGCCGCCGCCGTTGAGGCGGGTAAAATGGATGAGGCTAGAAAATTTGCCCAACGTTCAGGTCAGTTCTCTGATGAGATGATCAGCGAATCTAAAGCACTTTTAGATCGAATGGGAGTCGCCTGGGTCCAAGCGACGGGCGAAGGCGAGGCACAGGCAGCGTACTTGGCTCAGCGAGGTGACTCCTGGGCGGCCGCCAGCCAGGACTTCGACAGCCTGTTATTCGGGGCTCCAATTCTAATCCGGAATCTAGCGATAACCGGGCGGCGAAAGCTACCTGGTAAGGATGTGTTTGTCGAAGTAACTCCCGAAGTTATTGAACTTCAGAAGGTGCTCGATGAACTCCAAATAACGCGCGAGCAGCTAGTGGATATAGGCGTCCTGATAGGCACAGACTATAACGAGGGGATAAAGGGCATCGGGCCGAAGAAAGCGCTCGAGCTCGTCAAGAAACATGGGACGATTAAGGAAATCATGCAAACTGAACTCGGGGACAAATTTGAGGTTGATTCTCTCGAGGTGCGCGAGATTTTCCTTGAACCCAATGTAAGCAAGAATTATAAGTTGAGGTGGGGAGAGCCGGACCCAAAGAAAATAATAGAATTTCTGTGCGAGGGTCATGATTTTTCGGAGTCGAGGGTCCAAACCGGGATCGAGCGATTGCTAAAGGGGTTACGCGAGCGTAAGCAGGTAAAGCTCGAGCAGTGGTTCGGCTAATCCTTCTTCCAACCGTACTTGCCGACTAAGGGCACGAATGAGCAACCCCCACGCTCTCGCGTGATTATTTCTTTCTCGCTGCGCTTTTCAACAACGAACCATGTCTGAAACATGTAATGCTGGCCCACTGGTGTGGCCAGTTTTCCACCGACTTTTAGTTGTTCAATGAGGTGGCGAGGTATTTCAGGGGAACAGGCGGTCACTAGGATTCTATCCCAAGGTGCTTCCTTTTTGTGGCCAGTTGTCCCATCTTCAATCAATACATTCACCCACCCATAGCCAGTTTTTTGGAGATTAGCGCGCCCGAATTCGGCGAGCTCTGGAATCCTCTCGATCGTAAAAACTTTTCCCGTTGGCCCAACCATCTCAGCTACCAGCGCAGCGTTGTAACCCGAGCCAGTGCCTATCTCTAGGACCTTTTGGCCCGGCTTTAGCTCGAGCGAATCCAGCATGATGGCGATCATGCTTGGCGCGGATATCGTCTGCCCGTGGCCAATCGGAAGAGGTTGATCATCATATGTGTAATCTCTGAGGTTTGCTGGCAAAAACTCGTGGCGTGGAACCTTTCTGAAAGCTTCGATGATATCAGGTTTCGTGAGATAACCCCATCGAATCAAACGACTGATAAGATTCTCTCGCTCCTTCTCGTACATCGCGACCGATATCAATATCCCTCTTTCGGACTTAAGTCGATATGGGAACATGAAGATTGTAGAAGTTTTTAGAGCTCGAGGACACCCGCGGATAACAGCTAGACACCTCACGACGTTGATGATCACCAAGGAAGAGGAAGTAGGACCTAAGGGTGACTGCATCGTTGCAGTTTGTGCCGACAAAGGCGCGAAAGATCTGAGCGAAACCTTAAAACGGGCAATCCGAGCCGGGCGTAGAGTTCGCGTAACGCTAAAGGTCGGAGATGCTGCTGAGGTCATTCAAGGATTTGGAGATTCAGGTTTGGCACAAGAAAATCCAACGGACATTGTCATAAGAAAAAGCAGGTTCACGTGCGGACGAACGGTTGCGATTGAAGCTGACAAGGCCGCCGGTGATTTATCCAGAACTTTTGTATCTCGTTTACTCGATCCGGCTGCCGAGATCCAAGTATCAATCGAAGTTCTGTAGTTATCGAAGATCATCCGGCAGCATGTGTGGGATGCCGTCCACGATGGGATAGCACCTGCCGCATTTCACGCAGACGAGTTCATCGTCCTTTAGCTCAACCTTTTCCTTACAGATCGGGCATGCCAAGATTTCTAGCATCTCCCGGCTGATTCTCTCTCTCGTCAAAACTACACCATTTTAACATTTGTAAACAGTTAAGTAAAGGTTTTGCCTGCTTTATAAAATGGGGGTAGAAATTCCAAACAGAAAAATTCAAAAAATCAACGTGAAGAGAGCACTAACAACAATAGTTTTAGTGTTAGCGTTGGCTGGCGGGTTAGCGGCGATTATTTTAAGGGAAGACTTGGGCAAGATTTACGATGCGATAATCTCTTCAGATCTAAGATTGGTTGGTATAGCTGTCGGGCTGTACTTTTTTGAAGTACTTTTCTGGGCTGATCGGTGGAGGGTAGCCTTAATGGCGGCTGGCTACAACCTCAGTTTTAGGCAATCGTACGTAATCGCCCACAGCGGCATATTTTTCAGCAACATCACACCCTTCAGCAAAAGTTTCGGTGAACCCTTTCGCGCATACTTAATCAAAAAAATTCAAAAGGTTCCATATTCTACGGGATTTGCCACAATCTTAGCGGAGGGAATTTTGACTATACCATCATTCTTTGGACTTTTGCTTGCGGGCATGGTGTTCTTGATTCGTTTACAATCTCCACCACTTTGGGTTAGCGCGGTCATCCTTGGAACGATCTCCTGTTTACTCATAGCCTTCGTTCCGCTCGCTTATACCCTGGTCAAAAGAAAGACCGCGTCTGGGGGTATTTTCAGGATGATCAGATGGGTATACAGACGCCTAGGACGAAAAACTAACGATAAAAAAATCATGGACCCAATAAAAAGGTTCTACGCGAGCACTAGGATAGTCTTGCACGACAGGAAAAAGGCGGTGATCATCTCCGTCATAGCGTTGCTGCTAAATCTCGTGAGTTTGATGAGAATATGGATAATCCTGTTCGCCTTCGGTCAGAACGTTTCATTGGCTGCCCCATTATTGGCCGTCACCATTCCAATACTCGCTGGGGGAATTCCTTTTCTGCCTGGCGGGCTGGTTTTGGTGGAGGCGAGTATGGTCGGGGTATTTGTGGCTTGCGGGATACCTTTTACGATAGCGGTCTCAGTGACCCTCGTGGAGCGATCAATATCTTATTTGTTAAGCACGATCGCTGGGGCGGCGGCGACATCTTACCTTGGGATAAAGATGTGGAAAACAAGTAAGAATTAAATCTTCGTGGTGTAGCCTTTTCCATAGCCGTATCCATAAACCTCTTTGCGGATCTTCCTTATTCGCTGGTAGTGCCTCACGTACTGTTTCAATCCATACAATATTAGGTCAAACCGCCGGCCATCTAGAACCTTTCGAAAGATGCTTTTCCAGCCTTCCCTCTTTGAGAAGTCCGTGCAACGGGAACACATCTCCCTGAGTTCATCCTCAGAATACGGGGTTAACCCAAGCTCAGGAGCCAAGGCCATGTATTGGTCCGGGGCGATTTTGCCGGTTTTCCTCGCCCATTTCCAGATCTCTGAGCCTACAAGATACATCAGGACATTTCCGTTTATCATATCGGCTCCATTTTTTTCAAGGAAATCGATAGAGTGCTCCATGTCTGCCTTCATCTCCATTGGCGCCCCAAAGATGAGGCTCCCTAAGAAGATTATCCCATATTTATCGCATAGTTCCAGCGTCCTTTTCACATAGGATGGCCATTTCTCGGGGTACCTGGTCTTGTTGTACCACTTCACAACTTCAGGGCTTAGGGACTCCACACCGTAACTGAACCCGACGACGCCCATATCCTTCATGCTTTTGTATAGGGCCTCGCTCGCGGCATCTACTCTAGCTTGGCCGATGAAGTGGAATTTTAGCTTCTCCCTTTTTATTAACCTCGAGAGCTTCATCACGATTTGAGGGTTGTTAGTAAAGTTATCATCGGCAATCCACACAAATTCGAACCCCATCCTATCTATCTCCTTTAGCTCCTGAAGGATGTTTTGTGGTGATCTAGCGCGAAAACAAGATTTCTTCGGGCGGTTGCAATAGGTGCAAGCGTACCTGCAGCCCCTAGTTATTAGGATCCCCGTCACATTTCCGACTATATCCAGGCCATAGAACCTGCCATATTTGACGTGCTCAACTAGGGTTCTATCTGGGAATGGGATGCTATCGATGTCCATTATCTCCTTCGCGCGAATGACCCCATTTGGTTTTTTCTCGACTACATCCTTTATGATCGTTTCAGCCTCACCGATGACGTAAGCATCAGCCCCTAGTGAATCAAGAGAAGTTTCCGGCACCACTCCGGTGTGAGGACCGCCGACGACTACGTACGCATCCGTGGCATCCTTGACAGCTTTAATTGCAGCTTTGCAGGAATCCAAAGAAAGGGTGAGACAGGTCAGTCCGACGACATCGGGGTCTATTGATTTCACCCTATCTTGTACCTGGTTTAGTGATAGCTGCTCAGCATCCGCGTCTATCACGTGCACCTCGTGCCCATCGTTTTTCAGGATGGTGCCTAAATAGAGGGGCCCAAGTGGAGGGGAATAGGCCGATAATGCGCTTCTCTCCTCGAAGCTGATCGGCGGGTATATGAAAACCACGGATGCCATTTTCTATACCTTCTTAACCCTTTTAATCTGAATCTTGAATTTAAAACAATTGGGAAGGCGAATCAGTAGAACAATGTTTTCCGATTCCTTCGAGAGACGGGCCTTTTGTCACCTCTTAGGATAAGGCTATAGTTCTGTGTGCGGTTAATATCGTCGTAACACTATCCTTTGGAAGTGAAAATATGCGCATCGCGATGGTCGGGGATGAGTTCTACCCAGCGATGGGCGGAGCGCCTTCATACACAGTTGATCTTGGAAAGGCATTGAGAGAACTCGGTGCTGAGCCAATCGTGCTTACCCATGCGTACCCGGGATATCCTCGCGAGGAGGAGTTCGGTGGGTTAAAGGTCAAGCGCTTGGAGGGCTTTGTAATGTCAAGGGTGAATCGTGCGGCCTCGGCTGGGTTAATCCGCCGCCTTTATGAACGCATCAAATTTGGTGGGTTCGATGTGGTCCACGGTCAAGATATCTATTCCCCAATGGCCCTGGCGTCCGTATTCTCAGCGAACAAACGCAAGATACCATCCGTGTTAACCTGTCACTCAATTCACAAGGCAGGAAAAATATGGCAACTGATTTATAAGCCAATAGTTTCTGGGATGAAGCGCACAGATCGCGTAATAGCGGTCAGTGACGCTGCAAAAGCATATTGTGCTGCGTTGGGCGTTCCACAAAATAAAATAGAGATAATCCCGAATGGCGTAGATCTGTCGATATTTAACACAAAGGTAGACGGTTCAGCGATGCGGGCCAAGCTTGGGATAGCGCGTGAACCCCTGGCGGTGACGGCAATCCGATTTGTTAAGAGGAAGGGGCCGGGATACCTCGTGAGCGCGTTTTCGAAGGTTCTCAGATCTATGCCGGATGCAAAATTAGCGATAGCTGGCAGCGGGCCGGAAGCAGCGAATTTACGCGTTCAGATCAGAAAGCTTGGCATGGAAAAGTCAGTGGAAATTCTGATCGGGTTAAAGCGTGAAGAGGTCGCAGAGCTCATGGCCGCAGCGGACCTCTTCGTTTTGCCTTCTTTGGTTGAGTCATTTGGTATTGTGCTGCTGGAAGCGATGGCCGTTGGGACACCCATCGTGTGTACCAGAACACAAGGAGCTACCGAGATAGTGGATGATGGGGTGAACGGGGTTATGGTCCCGCCCGCGGACAGCGACGCTTTAGCCGATGCCATACTGCGCGTGCTGAACGATAGCCAGCTGGCCAGAGGCCTACGGAAGAATGGGTTGAAAGTCGTTCAAAATAGATTCAGCTGGGAGAAAACCGCCAAAATGACTCTCGCGCTTTATGAAAAGGTGTGCGAAGAATATGCGAAATGTATCCCTCACAATTGACGTCGAGCAAGATGTCCCGCCTTACTTGAATACCTGGCGTGGCATCGAGGATGGATTGCCAAAACTGCTCGACCTGCTGTCAAAGCATGAAGTACGCGCAACATTTTTCGTTACAGGGCAGGCAGCCGAGAAGTTCCCAGATATCGTAAAAAAAATCTCACAGGGACATGAGGTCGGTTGTCACGGATACGAACACGAACGGTTAGATAAGATTGATGCTCAAGAACAATTTCGGAAAATAGAACGGGCCACAAAGGTTCTAAATGAGGTTATTGGTCAGCGAATTATTGGGTTCAGGGCCCCAAATTTTAGGCCAAGTTCGCACACCTTCGCAGCGTTAAAACAGATTGGATACCTTTACGATGCTTCAAACGCATTGTACAGAATTGGCCCAGATCCGGCGCGTAATGGGCTGGTGGAAATCCAAAATACTTGGCCGTCTAGTTTTCTTCGGTTACCGCCCACTCTATCCAAGCATGCCTTGCGCCTTTGTTTAGCCGCCTTGCCACTAACGGTTTTGGACTTTCACGTTTGGGAGGTTGTTAAAATGACCGGCGTAAGGTTCGATTGCAGATTTGCCACCGGCGAGACCGCGCTGCATCGATTGGATCAAGTGCTGGGTTATCTGCTAGCGAAGGGGGCAAAATTCGTGCTAATGCGAGAGTTGGCCAGGCCAGATTTAAGCACACCTAATTTTAATATGCGCAGACGTCATACCCGCATACCGGCGAGCAAATGATAGGAATGATACTCTGTGGTGGTTACGGCAAGCGGTTCCGCCCGTTGACAGATACAACCCCAAAGGTAATGCTGGAAATCAAGGATGGCTACTCCATTTTGGACAGACAGCTTTTCGCCTTCGGAAACGCGGGATTTGATCGTGTTTTCTTGCTAGCGGGCTATCTGTCCGAGAAGATCGAGGAAAAGTACGGATCCGAGTACAAGGGGCTCAAAATAGAGTACGTGGTAGAAGAAAAGCCCCTGGGGACGCTCAACGCGATCCGCATGGGTATGGAGATGGCGGACGAGAATGTGATGGTAAGCAATGGCGATGTGGTGACGGATTTAAACCTAAAGGGTATGAGGCAGGCCTTCGAGGGTGCAGCGTATCCTGCGTCCACGTTTGTGGTGCGAATGCGGAGCCCGTACGGTGTTGTTGAGCTTGGCGACGGTTACATCAAATCTTTCAAGGAAAAACCGCTCCTCAAATACTTCATTAATGGTGGGTTTTACTGCTTCTCTAAGGATGTCTTGGGACTGCTCGAGGAGTTCAAGGTAGGTGATGTAGAGAAAACGGCTTTCCCAAGGCTTGCGGCGGTTAAACAGCTCGCTTATTACAGAGAGAGCGTACCTTTTTGGGCCGCCATAGACAGTCCTAAAGATCTGGAGAATGTGAAAAAGGAGTACGAAAACCGTACCGACAAGCCATGGGGTTACGAGAAGATCATAAACCTCACAAATGAGCGTTTTGAAAAGGAGTTGTTCATCATGGGGGGTTACCGAACATCAATTCATTATCACGAACAGAGGGATGAAACCCTGAACGTGTTGAGCGGCTCGGGTTACGTCGAATTTAAGGGACGCAAGGTAAATTTCAAGAAAAGGTCGAAAATCCGAATGAAGCCGAACACTGTTCATAGCGTAGTGGCGGCCGAAAACACTGTACTCCATGAGGTTTCCACGCCACATCCTGATGATGCTGTCCGGGTAAAAGATTTCTACCCTGCTAGATGAATTTTCGACTATGGGGGAGCTTGAACGCAAGATTGGCTTCACGCTCTAGCAAACTTTGGCTACCCTGGCATCTTTTTATTGAGCTTTATAGGCGCCGCATCGATTTTCTTCCCTATACCATATACAGTGGTTTTACTTGCGATCAGCGCAACGAGGCAATTTAATCCACTTCTCCTTGCAGTTTCAGCTGGCTTGGGCTCGGCAGTGGGCGAGATGATCGGATACGGCCTTGGCTACATGGGAAGGGGGATTGTTGGTAAAAAGCGCGAGAGAAGCTTAAACGCCATGTTGAGGCTTTTCAACCGTTTTGGAGCCGCAGCCGTATTCGTTTTTGCATTAACTCCTCTTCCCGATGACCTACTGCTCATCCCGCTGGGTTTGCTCCGGTACAAGTTTTGGAAAGTTTTCGTCCCTTGTGTAGCGGGAAAATTTCTCATGTTTCTGACGATTGCCTACGTAGGAGGAGCCGTTGGCCAATGGTACACTGAGAATCCGATTCTCGCCGTGTTAGCATTTGCGCTGTTGGTTTTAGTCGCAGTTGCAATGTTTCGGATTGATTGGGAAAAATTAGAAAGTACTTTGATGAAAAGGGGGAAGAAATTAAAAAGGGATATTTGGCGGCTCACGGAGCTCGGGATTACCCTTTTCGTTTATACAACCACCACTTTTTTGGCATTCGAAACTGCTATGAAGGTCGAGTGGGCTTGGCGTGGTCTACAATTTATACTTCCGATTGCCGCGCTTTTGATACTGCGACGTCCACCAAAAAGTTTGGGGTTGACCTATGAGGGCATATTTAGAGGTACAGAGCGGGGCGTACTTGCTGGGGTATTGCTCGCGATATTTCTTGCACCATTTTACTTGACTTTGATAACACCGAAAATGGGGGGACCTTTTACCTTCTTTACTTTCGGTTCTGCGGCACTCCTTACAGTTAGCGATGTGGTAGCAATGGAAATCTTCTACCGAGGCTATATGCAATCGCAATTCGAGATGACAATTGGTCAATCTCAGGGTTTGATTGCGACAGCCATTCTGGCAGGATTCGACTTTCGGGAATTTAAAATCCTCAATCCAGTTAAGATGGGCCCCCTACTTGTCCTCGGATTCGTTTTTATTGTAATCGCAGCCCTATTGTACGGATTTTTGTATCAAAGGACAAAAACGCTTGCCACGCCGATAGCGGCGCATGTAGTATTCTTATTGCTCATCAAGATCTTGTTGGCTTCTTAACCTTTGACCGGCTTATTTTCTGCTTGCGAAGTTGGCGGATTTCTGGAACAAGGTACAGGATACCCACTAGGCCAAGGCCGAGCAAGTTTCGTTCAAAGAGTGGCAAATATTGCCGTAGAACCTCGCTGCCGGGGTGCACATCGGTTGAGAAGCCCTGGTGGTCATACGGAATGTTTGACATTGGATAGACATTTTCGTAATCCGCAATCACGAAGTTAAACCACGTTTGTTCATCGATATCCGAGGGCAAGGGGCAATGCCATATGTCGATGAGGGTGTAGCTATCCACCGGATCGTAACGAAACGCGCTAAAGTGGTAATCGCTGATGGTGAGCAGATTCTCGCCGTTCTCGGCTGAGAGCCAGAGCTCGACGCGCTCGGTATCGGGTATTTCCTCTCCTATACCCCCTTTATCAGTCCAGTAAAATATTTGGCGCGTCACCCAGCTCGGGCTGCCCTCCCAATTGGCATAATAAAGCTCGAACCTTCGAAAGTCAAAGTTATTGTCGCCCACCGCCATGACAGTTGGGACTTGTACGTTTTCATATCCATCTCCGCCCCACAGCCTTGCCTCGCCGTATTCAATGGCTCCGATTTTCCACGGCAGCGAAGAGTTTTCGAGGATTTTTCCTCCGGTGTTGTCATCGACGAGGATGTTGCCATTTTCACCCACCAATAGCCAAACGTAGCCCAGATCAGCGTTATCGATCTCATTAAACTCAGGGTGCCAGTACCGACGATATTTTGGTATGCACAGTATGAGGGCGTTTTCAGGAAGGCCCCACCCCTGAGCTTTTGAGACCAGGTTTTCGCGCGAGAGTTTAGGCACTATCACATTCAAGGTTAAATTTTCATCTCCTACCAATTCATTATCATTTAAATCGATTAGGGTGAACTCCACAGCGCCGCTTTTTGCGTTATCGGACGGGATGAGGGCAATGCTATGGTACACTTCTTCGTTTTCTCCTTTGCCAGGTATGTTGAAGATATAAGGCAGCTGTATCCCATTGCGCCCAACTGCGGAGAACCCTGGAGGCAAACTAACTAGGTTCAGCTCCGCATTTCCACCTTTATCACCGCTGTTGTGCATGCTTACCGTGATCGTCATATCAGAACCAATGTAGAATGCGTTGTAGGGATTTTGTGGGAAGAGTTGAAAAGAGATTTTAGCAGGTGAAGAACCGGCCCGAACAGTTGGGAGCACGTTAATCGATACTAAAATTGCGATGGCGCACAAAGCCTTAACATATCTCATGCGCGCCAATGTCATCACTCGACCGGCTCAAAACGTTTCTTCAGTCTCTCGATGACCTGTGGTGGAGTGGTATATTCTAATTCCTCCGGGTGGAGCAGGTGCGGCTCGAATGGCCCGTGGCGACGCATGTAGTCACTGATCTCCATCGCCTTCCTGCGGGAATAATCAAATGCGATGTCATCGAATAGATCTACGGGCCCTAGGAGCTTGCCATCACTCACCTGGAAGCCGAGCGCTATTATCCGTGGCGGGCCATCGAACCTCGTCGGGTGTGCATCGCGCTGCGCAACTGGGGTGAGCGGCCCTCGGTGGGAGCCGCGCATCCAGCCAGGCACAAGCTGAGGCATGGAAAATGCCTCTAGCACCTCACCAGTTGCCATGAATCCGGATTGGGTGCGCACGATGGCAACCGGGTCGTCCTTCCCGACGTAGTGACCTGCGATCTGGCTCAGCCGCTCTGTGCTCATAACCGCTGCAATTTCTCCGTCCTTTCGGAATACCCGCTTGAGGATATATCGGCTCGACATGCCGATCAGCGCGATAAGGTCATAGAGTTCCTCTGGACAGCTTAGAAAAACACGTTTAGACTGTTTGACGTCGAGCACTTCAAATTTGAACCCGGGATGGAGCTTCGGGTCGATTATCAAACCAGCTGAGTTGAAAGGGTCAGCGAATATCTTAAAGATTGGTAAATTGAATGCAGATGAAGATGTCTTGTCGCAGGCGAAAACCACGATTGGTTCGCTCGGTCTTTCATCGAATTCAAGTTCAGCTATACCAGGCCCTCTACCTCGGACGGTACCCGTGAAAGCCTCGGCCAGGAGGTCCTGGCCAGCGGCATAATAATGACGTTTTCTTGCAAAGTCGGCTGAGATCTTGAAGGCGTTCCAAGCAAGCTCGTGGACCGCACTGCTATCTACACCTCTCCCGTGGCTCATTATCAGCTCGATATCGTCACCGCAGCTCGTGACGCGGAAGTCCTTGATTACGCCTTTTTTAAGTGCGCGGGACAGGGATGTTTCACACAGTTTTAATAGCTCCTCTGGCACCTTGATGTGACCGGCTAGGCTTCCAACGTCAGCCTTGATAACACTCACTGTGGTGTGCACCTAACCCACACTTCCTGTATTTATTTGAGACTTTAAACCTGTTGTGCAAAAGAAAAGAGAAATGATGCAACAAGACCCGCGACGATCGACGCGGCGAGCACGAGCAGGAAATCCCGCATGGGCCTCACGCCGGTCTCTGGCTTCACGGGCTTCCCAGTCAGGCGTTGCCAAACGTACAGCGAGCGCTGAGTGCCCATGTGTGCAGCCCATAGACAGAGCGGTAAATTGACGGCGAGGATAAGCACAATCAGTAGTACATTTATAAACTCACCAACTGGTAAATTTGGGAAGGTCCAACCGCGCACAGTACTCTCTGCGCTCATTATCAAGGTGCTATCGTAGAAACCTCTTGCGAAAAGGAAAAGTGCCGCGCCAGCCCCGAAGAAAAGCTGGGCCAAGACGAAGATCGCTACAGTGGTGAAAATGAAGTAAACCATCGGCTCCCACCAAGAGCTAAATTCGCTAGGCACGCGCACCGCCTTGCTGAGCTCGAAGAAGAAACCCCCTCCCAAGCCCACCCATCTACCAAAGGCGACTCCGAATACCCAGCTTCCGATTACAAGCAGCCAAAATAATGCATACCAGTATTCCTCGCGCATTACCTCACCTAAAGCTCAGATATAACATTTAGACAACTGTTTTAAAACAATAATACGTTTAGTTGATAAGAAATTAACTTTTTATTAATTTTTACTTCTCGGGCGGCGCGCAAAAGCTTATTTAATGTAGTTACCAACCTTATCCAAATTGTAAAAACTACATTAAAAAGGGGGGCTGGAATGAGGGCGAAACCTAGGTCGATATCAATTTCGTCAGGGAAAGGTGGAACCGGCAAGACTACGCTCACGGCGAACCTCGGCATAGCGCTCGGCAACCTCGGTCATGACGTCACGATTTTGGATGGTGACTTGGCGATGGCGAATTTGGCCATCATCATGGGAATGCATAAATGTGAGTTAAACTTCCTCGATGTCTTAGCGGGAAAGGCCAACGTAAGCGATGTCGTTTACAAGAATTATGGCATCAAAGTAGTCCCTACAGGATTTAGATTTGAGGATATCCAGGATGTGTTGGCCGGCTTGAAGAAGGAGAGGGTTGAACAATCGATAGGCGAGCTGCTCCGTCAGACCGAGTTCCTACTCATCGATGCCCCGGCGGGAATCGCAGACTCGACGATAATCTCGATTTTGGCAGCGCGCGAGATGATCCCGGTCACTAACCCAACTTACTCAAGTTTGGTTGACTGTTACAAAACGATCCGTCTCGCGAACGTTCTTGGGGCATGGACTAGGGGCTTAGTGGTCAACCGCGTCGGCAAGGCTGCGGACATCTCGCTTAAGGATATAGAACATTTTATGAGCAAGGCTCTAGGGGCGATGCCGATCCTAGCCGACATCCCGGAGGATCCGAAGGTTCTCGAGGCTGAACGCGAGGGCGTGCCTGTGGTCGTCTATGAGCCAGGGTGCCCAGCTTCTGTGGCGATCAATGAACTAGCCAAAGTCGTCATAGGCGAGGTGGGCCTACCTTACACCCCTTCTGCTAAAAATGAGGTTGACGAAACTATAAGGAGGCTGACGCGCGCCCTTACCGGCCGACGCGTTTAGGCATTTTCGTGAACCAGTATAACACAGCTCCGAAAAGAGTGAGACCTAGTACAATTTTCGCGTATGCTATGACCGTTCCACCGAGGGGACTGATGAAGCCTTCGATGAAACCTGCAATTATCAAAAGTAGGAACACGACTGGCAACATGTTTACCACGTCGCGTCCGGCATTTCTTAATGGTGTGCGCTTATCCTCCTGAGCCAATGCCGTCAAGGAAGCTATGCCAAGCCTCAGGCCGCACGTTATAGCGATCATCAGCGCCGACAGCTCGATCAGCCCGTGGGGGAGGATTACGGAGAAAAACCTGAGAGGCGTAACATCGGAAACATAAAAATAAACGTAACCGAGGACGAGCCCATTTATTGTTAGGGCAAAGATAGGGAAAATTCCGAAGAATACTCCGAATCCGACGATCTCTACAGATGCTAGGAGATTGTTCGAAATTATGTGGGCAGTGAAATCTGGTACATTTGATATCCCCCGCACCTCATTTTCCATTTGCCTAAGATCTGGCTCGACCTCGCTCCGAACAGCCCTTCCAGGCGCGCTCTGCTTCCAAATTCCTGCTACGACACCTAATGCAATCGTGAAGACGAATACTGCGACCACAATCGCAAGCAGGCGGGCATTCCGGTGGAGTGATCGCAAGAAATCGGTCTCTACATAGCGCCTAAAGCGCCGGCTAAGTGACTTCTTAGCGGCCATCGGAACACCTCACGAGCTTATCTTTAATATGGCGACAACTAGGGCGAGGAAGACAATGCTGGCGGCTAAAAAAGATTTGTACAGGCCGAACTTTGGTAGGGTGAGGTAGAGCACTATAGCAAAGCCAACGTTGGCGAGCATAGCGAGCACCACGCCGCGGGTCAGTTCCGTGGCGGACTTTGTACCACGTTGAAGGCCCTCGAGGAATATCGTGGAGCCGGCCCTTATCGGCGCGCCTGCAAATATCCCCCCGTACACCGGACCGAACAATGACGCAACAAATAGAGCTCCTGCCACTATTATTCCGCCAACGATGAAGTCCAAGGCAACAGATCTTATTCTAAACTCCATATCGATCACACCGGATTCTAACTTCAATGTTTTTATAGTTGAAAAGTTTTCATCGGTCGCCTTAGATTTTCTCAGTTATTCGTTTGACAAAATAATGCAGATAGTTTGAATTTAAATGCGTTTGAATCAACTGTGTTAAGGATTTAAAAATTAATAATCCAACCAAAGTTCGATTCGAATGAAAAGATACTGAATTAGCAGGTAGTTGACAATATGATAGAGCTTAAGGACCTAACACGCGGATTTAACGGGCTAACCGCGGTCGATGGCATTACGTTTGATGTTGAGGAAGGGGAGATCTTCGGCTTGCTCGGCCCTAACGGTGCAGGTAAAACGACCACGGTGAGAATTTTATGTTGTTTGATCAGACCATCCGCCGGTAAAGCCTTCGTCGGTGGATACGAGGTTGGAAAGGACGCGCTGAAAATAAGGGAGATAGTCGGCCTACTTCCCGAGTCACCTGGTCTTTATGGAGAGTTAAGCGCGTACCGTAACCTCGAATTTTATGCAAAACTTTACGGCATGCCGAAGATTAAGCGAGGAGAAAATATCGAACGATTTTTGAAGATGCTCAACCTTTGGAGGAGAAGGAACGACTCCGTAGAGACGTTTTCAAAGGGGATGCAGCAGAAGCTCGCGATAGTTAGATCGATGGTGCACGAGCCCAGGGTACTCTTCCTCGACGAGCCGACCGCCGCCCTTGCACCCGAATCCGCTAAGGTGGTGCGTGATTTCATCTTGGAGCTTAAACAGGAGCGACGGACGATCTTCCTCTGCACCCACAACCTCTACGAGGCCGAAAGGCTCTGTGACCGAGTGGCGATCATCAACAGCAAGCTCATCGCTGTTGGCTCTCCTAGCGAGCTGGAGCGAAAGTTCGGACCCAGCAGAACCGAAATACACCTCGAGAGGGCAAGCAAGAGGATAGTGGACGCGATTAAAAGGGTAAAAAATGTGAACGGAGTCGAAGTTGCTGAAAACAGGTTGTTGATAGACTCGGAGGATCCAGAAGTAGTAAACCCCGTGATAGTTGAAACTATAGTCAAGCTGGGAGGTAAGGTACGTTACGTGACTCGCTCCGCCAACGCTTTGGAGGAGACCTACTTGAAGCTGGTGAAGGAAAGTGAGGCTTGACAGGGTTTGGGAGATAGCCAAGAAGGACATGGCGAGCATTAAAAAGCGCAAGTACGTGCTCTATGGGCTCATCGGAATACCGTTAATTTTTGCCATCTTCGTTCCAATCAGCACAATTTATCCAATTACAAACAGCGAGGGGCCATTTGTTCAGCTGCCGCCCTTCGCCCAACCGGGGCTGCCGCCGAAGCAGGCGATGGTGGCGGGATTGGCGAACCTGACAGTTTTGATGTTCATGTTTTTACCAGCAATAATTCCCGCGACCATAGCATCCTACACATTCGTAGGAGAGAAGCTTAACAGGCAGCTGGAGCCCTTGCTCGCAACACCCACGAGCGATCTGGAACTTTTGATAGGTAAGGGGTTGGGTGCTTTCGTGCCAGCAATGGCCGCGACCGTTGCCTCATTCGTGGGGTTGGTAGTGGTTGTTGATCTTCTCACATTTCCTCTCTTCGGCTACCTTCTGCTCCCGAACTTAATTTCAGCGGTCGTCATGATAGTTTATGCACCGCTTGTGTGTCTGCTGTCGGTTTCTTGGTGTATTTTCATTTCATCAAAGGTGAGCGATGTCCGTGCTTCGATGCAGTTGGGCGTGATCGGGATCGGTCCGGTCCTAGCGTTTTATTTCCTGTTTGTGGGCGGGATCGTCTCGCTGGAGTGGAGGGCGCTCGTGGCTTTTGGCCTGATGCTCGCCTTGGCAAGTGCAGGTTTATTCTCCCTAAGTAAGGCAACTTTCCAGAGGGAGGAGATTTTAACAAAGTGGAAATAGGTGGGCTGGCCCCTTGGGATACGCGGAGTTTAAAGCACCTAAAGGCCTGATAAAGGTCGAGGTCGAGCTGGCGGGCGATCAAATTTTGCGGATCTCTATCAGCGGAGATTTTTTCATGTATCCTGAAGACGCACTAGAGAGATTCGAGCGGGCATTGATTGGCTCCAGAGTGGATAGAAAAAATTTGATGGAGAGGGTGAAAAATTTTTTCGAATCAACTGGCGCACACACGCCGATGGTCGAGCCAGAGCACTGGGTCGAGGCAATTTTGCGCGCAGCTGGAGGTTAAGTCTACGGTATAATTGTTATAAATATAACAAATGTGGGCGATGAGATTGGCGAATGAATGGCGGTTGCTTCCGATGCGGATCGATGATGCATCCTTGAGCATGGCGATAGATGAGGCGCTGCTCAAACTCAACTCCGAGGGAAAGTCTCCTAACACTGTTCGATTCTGGCGCTGGCTGCCCTCGACGGTTTCAATCGGTTGCTTCCAGAGCGCAGAGTTCGAGGTCGATTTCGATGCGGCTAGAAGGTACGGCGTTGATGTGGTTAGACGTATCACGGGCGGTGGAGCGGTGTTTCACGATCACGAGGGAGAACTAACCTACAGCGTCGTCTGTGGGCAGGAGCATATGCCTGATGATATAATTGAATCATACGAACTGATATGCGGAGGGCTCATCTGCGGTTTTCGGCTGCTCGGTCTGCAAGCCGAGTTCAAGCCAATCAATGATGTTCAAGTCGACGGAAAGAAGATCTCGGGCAGCGCTCAGACTCGTCGATGGGGTTCAGTTCTTCAGCATGGCACGGTTCTAGTTGACCCGGACGTGCGGCTGATGTTCGAGCTACTCAAGGTAAGCCCTGAGAAAATTTCGGATAAATTTATCTCATCGGTCTACGAGCGTGTGACGACGGTTGTGCTTGAACTTGGACGGAAGCCTGGATTCGAAGAGGTGAGGGTTGCGATGAGGGATGGTTTTGCCGATGCGCTTGGCGTAAAGTTGGTGGAGGGGGAGCTCACGCAAGAGGAACTCAAGCTAGCGGACATGCTTAAACCAAAATATTCATCAGAGGAATGGTTGAAAAAGCGCTAGGGGGAATAAAGTTTCAGGAACAGGCGTTGAAAACAAAGCTGGCGAAGGATCCAACTTTTTACGCTTGCTATCCACACCCTAGATTTCCGACGATTTCCATCACCGGCGATTCATGCGCTTTTCGTTGCAAGCACTGCGGTGGGAGTTACCTTCAGCAGATGACCCACTGCTCGACGCCTGACGTCTTACGTAAGACATGTCTCAAACTCGCATCAGACGGGGCGCGGGGCGTGCTGCTCAGTGGGGGGTACAATGAAGATGGCTACGTGCCGTTCGAGCCGTTCTTGGACGCGATAGAACAGGTGAAGCACGAGACCGACCTCTTCATCAGTGCCCATACCGGCTTGATGCCAGGCTGGCTCGCGCGGGAGATCGGCAAGGCGGGAGTCGACTTAGCAGACTTCGATCTGATAGGTGATGATGAAACAATCAAAGAAGTGCTCGGTATCGCAAGGGTGGTGGAGGACTATCGGCGGACGCTCATCGAGCTCAGTAAATGGTTGCCCCATGTCGTTCCACATATATGTATCGGCTTGCACGCAGGCGAGCTGAGGGGCGAGTTGGCCGCGCTCGATATCGTGGCTGATCTAAATTTCTCGACCCTTGTGCTACTGGTGCTCAATCCTACCATCGGCACCAAATTTGAGAATGTTAGCCAGCCCGCGCCTCCGGTGATCGGTGAAGTGGTAGCTCGCGCTCGGCTGAGGCTACCGAATGCGACGCTCGCGTTAGGCTGCATGCGCCCCAGAGGGATCGAGCGGGTAGAAATCGAGCTGCAGGCACTCCGATCCGGAATCGATCGAGTGGAGATCCCAGAGCGGCGGACTATCGAAGCTGCTCGGGCCATGGGATTGAATGTAAAAAGGCTCGAGGCTTGCTGCGCCGTGCCGATCGAAAAATTTGACGGGGTGTAAATGTTGTCTCACGTGAGACATTTTGTCTCAGCTAAGACATTGCCTCGGGGGAACGCGAAAGTGCATGGCAGGATGTATATACGTCCAAATATGCCGGAGCCTCGGATCAGCCAAATCAGGGTTGCCTTCGGCACTGGTGTCTTGCTGGACCTGTGGGAAGGTCGGCTTTCGGCGGCACCGACGACTGCGCATTTTCTAACTTATCACAGCGATAGGTGCAGTTCAAATTGCAAGTTTTGTCCTCAGGCAAGGGAAAGCAATGCCGACCGGAGGATGTTATCTCGCGTCGTTTGGCCGACGTGCGAACTCGAAATGGTGCTCGCCGCTTTAAGAGAAAGCCATACAGAATTCAAGCGCATCTGCTTGCAGGCTGTTAATTACCCGTTTGTAGTCGACGACATTCGTGAACTTGTAGGAAAAATAAAAGGTGTTTGTGACCTGCCAATCTCGGTTTCATGCAACCCGCTGGCAGCGAGAGACATCGAGAGGCTTGCAGCAGCGGGTGCAGAGCGGGTTTGCATAGCTTTGGATGCGGCCACTGACAGTGTCTTCAACCGCGTAAAAGGTGTAGGAGCTAAAACACCATACACTTGGCAGGGATGCGTTCGAGCCCTGGATGACGCTCGTGCAATTCTAGGCGGGAGAGTCTCCACTCACCTCATCGTAGGGTTGGGCGAAAGCGAGGAGGAAATGGTGCGGGCTATCCAGTTTTTGCATGACAAGGGAGTCACCATCGGACTATTCGCGTTTACTCCAATCGCAGGAACGCCGCTTGCGGATCTTCCCCAACCAGACCTAGCGAGCTATCGCAGGATTCAGCTGGCGCGGCACCTAATAGTGAATGGTATTATCAGATCTAAACTGGTGAAATTCAACGGAGATCGAATCGATGATTTTGGTGTGATCGGTGATGTCTTACGTAAGATAGTTGACTCAGGGGAACCTTTCATGACATCTGGCTGCCCCAACTGCAATCGTCCTTTTTATAATGAGACGCCGCGGGGGCCGATTTATAATTATCCATGGAAACCGACGCCTGAAGAAATTACAAAAATTCGTGGGCAACTAAACCTCAACATTTAAGTTTTGGCGCCCAAGTTTAGCTGGGGTGGTAAAACGAAGGTCGGAGATCATGATGTGCGTGAGGGGCTTTATTACAGCAAGGATCATGAGTGGGTGAAGCTCGAGGGCAAGCTCGCACGAGTTGGCGTGACAGACTACGCTCAGCACAAGCTCGGTGATGTTGTGTACGTCGAACTCCCTGATGTCGGCAAACGTGCCCTGCAATTAAAGGAGAAGAAATCCAAGGAGATGGAGCTTGGCACGGTTGAGTCGATAAAGGCAGTATCCGCGGTGTATTCTCCCCTGAGCGGTTCGGTGAAGGAAGTCAACTCTGCCCTGAATGAACGGCCTGAATTGGTCAACACTAGCCCCTACGACGAAGGCTGGATATGTTTGCTAGAGCCGAGCGACCCTCAGGTAGAAATCAAAAATCTCATGCTTGCCAACGAGTACGCGGAGTTTCTCAAGAGCTTGAAGTAATAGGTGGGTTTCGTGGGCCACCCTTATATTCCAAACACGCGCGAGATCAGGGAGCAGATGCTTCGTGAGATTGGGGTGGCAAGCGTCGATGAACTTTTTGCTGATATTCCGGCAAAAATCAGGTTGAGGCGCAAGCTCAAGCTGCCCGGGCCGATGTCGGAGCTCGAGGTAAAGCGGCACGTGCATGAGATCTTGGCGAGGAACAGGCCATTCACAAAAATGCTCTCCTTTATGGGGGGAGGCGTCTGGCCCCATCAAATTCCCTCACATGTCAGAGAGCTGGTGAGGCGCTCCGAATTTCTGACATCCTACACGCCGTACCAGCCAGAGGTAAGCCAGGGAATGCTCCAAGCGCTTTTCGAGTACCAGAGCATGATTTGTGAACTCACCGGAATGGATGTCGCAAATTCATCGATGTACGATTGGTCGACCTCGCTTGGCGAGGCTGCGCTCATGTGCTCAAGGGTTACCGGCAGGCGAAAGTTTATCGTACCCGCGTTGATCGATCCTGAGCGATTTAGCACCATGCAGAACTATGTTTCGGGTCCGGGTCTTGAACTCATAAAAATCAGTTATGATCAGGGGACTGGGCAACTCGATATATCCCAACTTCGCAAAGAGCTAGGGGACGATGTGGCAGGAGTTTACGTCGAAAACCCAAGCTACCTCGGCTTCCTCGAGACACAGGTGGATGAAGTTGCAAATGCTGCGCAAGAAGCCGGGGCTATTTTCGTTGTGGGGGTCAATCCTATTTCCCTCGGTCTGTTGAAAGCGCCGGGTGATTATGGTGCAGATATAGTTATAGGAGAGGGGCAACCGCTGGGAAACCCCGTGAGCTTCGGTGGTCCTTTGCTGGGTATCTTTGCCTGCCGAAACGAGGTCAAGCTTGTGAGGCAGATGCCTGGCAGGCTTATAGGAATGACCACAGCCCTTGACGGTAAGACTAGAGGTTATGCGATGGTCCTGCAGACTAGGGAACAACATATTCGAAGGGAGCGGGCGACATCAAGCATCTGTTCGAACGAAGCTTTGTGTGCGGTGACAGCAGCTGTTTATCTCGCCTCCTTTGGGCCCCGAGGGCTCCGCGAGCTAGGAGAGGCCTGCGCTTCGAACGCCAGCTATGCAATGAGAAAATTGAGGACAATAAGAGGACTAAAAGTTCCGATATTCGATGCGCCCCACTTCAACGAGTTCACGGTAAACCACGATGACATAGGTATGTCGTTGACAAAGCTAAATGCGGGACTATTAAAGCAGGATATCCATGGCGGAAAGCCGCTCCGAGGTGAGTTTCCCGAGCTTGGGGAGGCCGCGCTGATGTGCGTTACCGAGCTTCACACCAAGGATGACATTGACCGCTTGATAAAGGCTTTAGAAGAGATCCTGGGGTAGGATGATGACGAACTATAGACAGGCTAAGTGGGCAAGCGATTCCCTCTTGGAGCCGCTTGCATTCGAGTTGGGCAAACCAGGTCGTAGCGGATACACCCTGCCTCCAAAGCTGCACGAGCAATTGAAGATACCCAAAAATCTTCTCCGAGAGAAGCTTGAGCTCCCAGAGCTCTCAGAAGTCGAGGTGGTCAGGCACTACACCCACCTCTCTCAGATGAACTATGGAGTCGACTCAGGCTTTTACCCTCTAGGCTCGTGCACTATGAAGTATAATCCGAAAATCTGTGAGGAGTTGGCTTATCTGGAGGATGTGGAGTGCATCCATCCCCATCAAGATGAGGATACCGTCCAAGGCGCGCTAGAACTCATGTACAAGCTCGAACGCTTTCTGGCCGAGATAGCTGGCGTGGACAGAGTTTGTCTCCATCCCTCCGCAGGGGCCCATGGTGAATTCGTTGCGATGCTCCTCACCCGAGCCTATCACAAGTTCAAGGGCAATGGAGGTCGGACTCAAGTGATCGTGCCGGACTCTGCCCACGGTACGAACCCCGCGAGCGCTGCGATGGCTGGTTATGAAATCGTCACCGTGCCATCTGATAGTCGGGGGCGGGTCGACTTGAAGGCTCTCAAAGCGGCCGCGTCTGAGCAAACTGCTGCCCTGATGCTGACGAACCCAAACACCGTCGGCCTTTTCGAGGACAAGATATTGAAAATCGCGGAGGTCATCCATGGAGCAGGAGGTTTGCTTTTCTACGATGGTGCAAACCTAAACGGGATATTAGGCGAGGCACGCCCTGGCGACATGGGCTTTGATATAGTGCACTTCAACATCCACAAGACCTTTTCAACGCCCCATGGAGGAGGCGGTCCGGGCGCGGGCCCAATAGGTGTGAAGGGTGAGCTCGAGAAATTCCTCCCCGTTCCGGTGATCGAGTACGAAGAAAAACACAAACGTTATCACCTAAACTATGATCGCCCGCACTCGATAGGGAAGGTGAAGGCATTTTACGGCAACTTTAGAGTTTTGGTGAAGGCCTATGCGTATATCTTGCTGATGGGCGCCGAGGGCTTGTCTGAGGTGGCGGAGGCTGCCGTGCTGAATGCGAACTACATCATGCGAAAGTTGTCTAATGTTAGGGGTTATGAACTGAAGTTTGACTCGAGCGGCCCATGCAAACATGAGGTTGTCTTCAGCGTCGATCCCCTGAAGAAAGAAACTGGTATATGTGCAAAGGATGTGGCAAAGCGATTGCTCGATTATGGGATGTATGCGCCGACATACTACTTCCCGCCAATCGTCAGCGAGGCCCTGATGATTGAGCCTACGGAGAGCGAGCCCAAGGAGGAGCTCGATCGCTTTGTGGAAGCACTTAAGGATATAGCTGAGGAGGCCCGCTCGAACCCTGAGAAGCTTCGCTCCGCGCCTACCTCGACGGCGATAGGCAGGCTGGATGAGGTCAAGGCCTCTCGCGAGCCCATCTTGAGCTGGAGAATGTATCGCAAGCAGGCCGGAAGATGAATCGAAATCTCTTAGGATGTTGTGGAATCTACTGTGGTGCATGTTTTGCGTACAGAGGCAGGGTTTCAGAGGGGGCCGCAGAGCTTAGGAATGAGTTGAAAAAGGAGAAGTTTCGAAGGATAGCCACAGCTTTCGATTGGGTTGGCGATTGGCGGCAGTTCAGCAGGTGGCTCTACTGGCTCATGAAGTTTAAGTGTGAAGGTTGCCAGACCGGCGGCGGGTGGCCGTGGTGTCCTGTCAGGAGATGTTGTAAAAAGAAGGGCTTCACGTCTTGCGCTGAATGCGAAGAAATGCCGTGCGAAAAATTGGGGTGGATAACCAAGCGCTACAAGGGATGGAATTTGAAAAATCTTAGAAGGATTAGAGAGGTCGGCGTCGGAAGATGGCTGAAGGAAGCTGATGCTGAAGTCAGAAGAGGGTTCGTAGCGGGTGAAACAATTGCCGGCATCAAACGGACAAAACGTGCAAGTTAACCTAAAAATTTTTGACATCGTGGCACCGTTTGATTTCGATTTAACCGCCAAAGTATTCTCACGTGGGGACGGGCAAATCCAGACGTATTCGGGCGGTGAATATTCGAGAGTCCTCAGGATTGGCGACAAACTGTTGCTTGCTTCGATCAGATCAATGGGCACATTTGATCAGCCTAAATTATTGGTAAACCTGAGGTCCGACGGGGAGATATCTAGGGGGGGATAAGATAGCGGCCAAAAAGTTGATTTCCACAATTTTCGATTTGAAGCTAGATCTTAAACCCCTTTACCGGGCAGTTGCGTCCGACAAGGTAATGTCGAAAATTGTCAAGAAGTTGGAGGGATTAAAAATATGCTCAACGCCGACAGCATTCGAAGCATTGGTCAGCTCGATCATAGAACAACAAATTTCGCTCAATGTTGCGTTAAATATGGAAAGAAAACTAATCAAAAAATTTGGTGAAATGTTAACCTTGGACAGCGATACGTATTACGCATTTCCGACGCCTGAGAAATTGTCCCTCGCTAGCTTGAAGCAGTTTCGAGCTTGCGGACTAAGCACTAGGAAGGTGGAATACATCAAGAGGATATCCAAACTTTTGTCAAATGGCGAACTGGACCTAGAAGAAATGAAAAGTATGAGCGAGGAAAGGATCTTCAGGGAGTTGTTGGAAATAAGAGGAGTCGGTATTTGGACGGCCGAACTCACTATGGTAAGAGGAATGCAAAAGTACGACACAATGCCTGCAGATGATCTAGGATTGCGAAGGTGCGTCGCCGAATACTACACCGGTGGTAAACTGGTTTCTAGCGATGAGGCAAGAACAATAGCGGAGAACTGGAAGCCTTGGCGGGGTTATGCTAGTTTTTACCTTATAGTGGCTGAAATGATAGGTGTTGAAGCGTGAAGGAAATCTAACAGCGCGTTTTAGGCCGGGTCAACTTGGGCTTTAACTTTCTTGGTCATTAACTTGTTTAAATTTCACCGCTCAAGCTTATTGGTCACTATTGTAAAATAGCGATTGGTAGCATGCAGAAAAAGCTCGGCTTGGTCGTTAACCCAATCGCAGGCATGGGCGGCCGCGTAGGGCTAAAGGGGACAGATGGGTCGGACATTTTTGCGAAGGCTCTCGAGCTTGGGGCAAAACCTGTATCACCCACGAGGACTGTCGAGGCTTTGAGGATAATCAATCGTTCTAGGTTGAAGTTTGAACTGATAACTTATCCACGCGAGATGGGTGAAGACGAGGCACGCGAGGCTGGTTTGGAGGCGCGGGTGGTGGGCCAGATTGTCTCAGGTGAGACATCAGCTGAAGACACGAAGCATGCGGCGAGGGAGATTCTTGCGGAGGGCGTGGATCTCCTACTCATTGGTGGTGGAGACGGAACGATAAGCGATGTCATTGAGGCGATAGATATGCGCGTACCAGTTTTAGGAATACCCTGCGGCGTCAAGTTGCAATCCGCGGTGTTCGCAAATACGCCAGAGACAGCTGGTGATGTCGCTGTGCGTCTTTTGCGGGATGGGTTACCCATACGAGAGGCCGAGATAGTGGATATAGATGAGAACTCTTATCGCAAAGGACGGCTCTCGGCGAAAATCAAGGGCTATGCGCTGGTACCCTATGAGCCGGTAATGGTTCAAGGGACGAAGGAGGGGAGCGCGAGCTACGAGCTAGAAGATCAGAAAGCTATCGCCAGATGGGTTGTCGAGCTAATGGAGCGAGGACGCATATACGTCCTTGGCCCAGGTACGACTACGCGAGCAGTGGCGGAGGAACTGGGCATCCGTGACTCAACCCTGCTAGGAGTCGACCTGATTCTAGATCGTGAACTCCTGGCGCGGGACGTTAACGAGCGGCAGATCCTCGAAGCGATCGAGGGTAAGTCAGCGGCGATGATATTGAGCCCGATAGGCAAGCAGGGCTTCATTTTTGGGAGAGGGAATCAGCAGATCAGTCAAGAGGTCATCAGAAAGATCGGAAAGGATAATTTAACTTTAATCGCCACACCTCACAAGCTGGACCTAACGCCTGTCCTCAAGGTCGATACAGGCGATGCGGGACTCAATGATGAATTTCGTGGCTATATCCCGGTGATAACTGGCTATCGTCAGAAGCGGATGATTAAGGTTAGCTAATGAAATTGGCATTCTTCCATCTTTTTTCTCTGGCCACCTTTCCGCCCTTTAATTGGACCATAGGTTCACTTTGAGCTCATCGGCACGATAATGTATCTAAAATGCTACTTAGATACCGCTTCGTACTTGTTATAGGTTGCGAGCTCGAACTCCTTGGTCATTGTGATTGATTTTACTGGGCAGACCTCGGCGCACCTCCCGCAATATATGCAGAGCCCAAGGTAAAATCGTGGCTTTTTCTCCTCATCGTAGGTTATCGCTCTATCAGGACATACCTTCGCGCAGAGCCCACAGCTTATGCACCTCTCTCGGTCATTTATAGGCTTGCCTCGGAACCTCTCCGGAAGCTCAGCCTTAAAGTGTGGATATTTCACCGTCGACGGTTTGCGCAAGAGGTTTTTGAGCACATCGAGCTGTATTCGCGGCATTTCACAACACCACTATGATCAAGTTGACGATAGCGATCAAAGCGATAATAGTCCAAAAGAACTTCATGGCTTGATCTATCCTAAGGCGGGCAGCAATGTTTCGAATATTCGTCGTGAACAACACTATCGCGAATGTCTTGATGAGGAAGCTCACCACGCCCGGTATTTGTACCCCCGCTATCGTGTGCGCTACCGGACCCCCAAAGAAGAGCGCAGTAATTAGCCCAGCCACGGCAAATAGCTCGATAGCGTAGGCCAATCGCATGAGCCCCAGCTTTGGCCCTGAGTACTCGGTAAACGGCCCATGTACGATTTCACTTTCAGCCTCAGGGATGTCAAAAGGTACTCGAAGGAGCTTTGCCTGGGCAGCCACCACAATGGCGGCAGTAGCTAGCGGTAACTTGAACGCTAGCCAACTGTTATGGGCCTGATAGGTGATGATGTCTCCGATGCTGAGTGATCCGACCTTGACAGCAGCCGTGAGAACCGTGACGATAAAAATGAGTTCATAGCTGAATAGTTGGACGACGTACCTATTTGCACCCACCGCACCGAATGGGCAGGCAGATGAGTAACCGCCTAGCATCACACAAATTGCAGGGATGTTGAGCAGGTAGATGATAATGATAAGATCCGCTACCGAGGTTAGCGCCGGTCGAGCTGAATTTATCGGCAACAGTAGCATTACCGTGATGGCAGCACCCAGCGCAATCAATGGGGCAAGCGTGAACACAAAGCCCTGAGCGGCCGCGGGAGTTATGTCCTCCTTCCCCAAGAGCTTCCCAAAGTCGAGGAATTCCTGCCAGATCGGAGGGCCGATACGGTGCTGCATATGTGCTGTGACCTTTCGATCAATTCCAATGAACAGGAGCCCAAGTACGCTCGCAAAAAGTAACCCGGGGAAAATGAAGTATGCGAGTAGGAAACTTAGAATTTCTATCATTTATGAAGACCTCTCAGCTCCGCTTTTATCATTACTTGCTCACCTCACCGTCAGCATGATAATGATCACAATGATGATGAATCCTACAACCACCCAGAGCAAGTATGTGCTGAGAACGCCCGTGTGCGCGGGTTGGATGTAGCGGTAAAATGGTCTGAAAATTCTGCGGATGGGCGAGAAGAACTGTTCGCTATCCATGTGCGTCTCCTCAGGTTTCAGCTCTTCACCGCAGGCGTAGGTCTTCAATTTTTCAGGAGTAAGTCTAGGCTTGGTGATTTTGTGCCCAATCATTAGTATGATGTAGGCAACTAGTGAGCCGAGCAAGATTGCTGTGGTAACGACGATAGGATCCCAAACCAGCTCAACCATCAGATGCCCCCGATCACATGGCCGATATACCCAGCCGAATTTTCGGCTGCAGCTTGGGCAGGACCAACAACGTTAAACCCCAACGCTGGGAAAAGACCGATGACGATACACACTACTGCCATCGCGAGCATTGGGAACAACATCAGCTTAGGAGCCTCCTGGATATCTCTTAAATGCTTGGGCCTTTGGCCCAAGAAGACCGAGCTGAAGGCCTTAAAAAAGCTCGCAAAGGTTAAAGCGCTCACGAGGACAGCGATTATAGTAACTATAGGTAGACCCGCCTCGATTCCTCCCAAGTAGATTGTGTACTTGCTCACAAAGCCATTGAGCGGTGGGATTCCAGATATCGCTAGAGACCCTATAAGAAACGTCAGCGCAGTCAATGGCATGTTTTTGCCAAGGCCGCCGAGTTCTTCGAATTTTTGGCTTCCAGTACGATAAAGTACAGCACCAGCACACATGAACAACATGGACTTGTAAATTGAGTGATTGAGCAAGTGGAAGAGGCCGCCCTGAGCTCCGAGCACGGACCCTAAAGTGCCCAAGCCAATCCCAAGCACCATATAGCCCTTTTGGCTTATGACATGGTAGGCTAGCATACGTTTGAAATCGCGTTGAGTAAGTGCCATGAGGACCCCGACTATCATGCTGAGCAAGCCGAGCGAAACTAGAATGATGCCAACTGGTAGGCCAAACGGTAGGTAAGGGAGGCGTGCTACCCAGTAGATCCCGACAACCGCGGCGGGACCTGCTAAAAGAGCGCTAACAGCGGTCGGAGCCGCGGTGAAGGCATCAGGGAGCCAAATGTGAAATGGAACCATAGCAACTTTTATCATAATCCCTGTCACGAAGAGAGCTAGGGACGCGACCAGAATCGTCGGTACGGGTTGGGCCGCTCCTCTGTATATAGCTAGCTTTGCTCCTAAATCAGCGATGTTAAGGCTGCCGACGAAACTGTAAAGCATCGCAATACTCAAGAGGACGAACGATGTGCCGAGAGAGCCTATAAATAAATACTTTAGCCCTGCTTCAATGCCACTTGAATCGCGTCTAAAGGCTATTAAGGCATAAGATGCAACGGACATTATTTCAAGAAAAACGTAGAAGTTGAATATGTCTCCCGTGAGAATCGTTCCCATCATACCCGTTATCACCAACAGAGCTAGGGTGTAAAAGAGATCTCTCCTACTGTCACGCTGCATATACGCCACTGAATAGACCATGACTAGCGTGCCGAGTCCAGCAATCATAAGTGCCATCTGGATCGACAGCGCATCGATGGCTAAATTGATACCCCACGGCGGTGACCAATCCCCGAACTTATAAACTATGATCTGACCTCCCCACACTGTCGGGGCCATGCTCGCCACGACGATGAGAGTTCCAACCATGGCGGCAACCGCAAACCAATCGCATGCCCTATCGATATTGTAGCGCTTCGATAGTAGACCAATCATCGGCATCAAAAACGCAGAAAACAACGGCACAACGATAGCTAGGATTGGGGCTTGGGGGATCATTCGCTCAGTCTCCTAATTTTGGACGGATCGAGCGTTCCGTAGTGGCGGTAAGCGTATATGGAGAGCGAGAGTGCCATAGCCGTGATGCAGATATTTATGACTATTGAGGTCAGCACTAGAGCTTGTGGAAGGGGGTCGACAGCGCGTGATGCAAAATTAGGAAGATTCGAGGTTGACTCGCCAGTAACAATCGGCGCTATGCCTCCCGTGCGGTAACCCATGCTTATCAGGAACAAATGGATCCCATCAGTCATCACTGAAAGCCCGATTATGAGCTTGATAAGGTTACGTTTGAACAATAGGCAATATAGTCCGAGTGTAATGAGCAGCATTGCAATGACGTAGTTCAAACTCATTCTTTTTTACCTCCTAATCGGACAACATCGCGTAGAAAATCAATAGGATGCTCGCGGTAACCTTTAATCCAACGCCGATGTAAAGCAGGGCTAGGTTACCGGCGCTGAAGAGCTTCCCTAGCTCACCTAGTGGGAAAACGTTTTGGAGGAAATAAGCACCCAATAAAATACCTAGAATACCTATAACCGCTATGGTCGCACTCCCAATTATGTCGAGCATCTCTGCTTGCAGTATACTCACACGTTGTTGGGCTCGCTCGATACCATATGCCAAGATGAGCATGACGACCGATGCGGCGATTATTACCCCTCCGGGAAACCCTCCACCGGGGGTCAGGTGCCCATGTAACACAATGTAGACCCCAAATAGGAAGATGAATGGGAATAATAATCTCGAGGTTGTGCGCACGATGATGGTCATGCCAGCCGTTCACTCATTCCTCCTCATGGCCCTGAAAGCCATCAAAACCCCAACAACTGCGGTGAAGAGTACGGTTGACTCACCTAGCGTGTCGTAGCCACGGTAACCCCACACGATGCTCGTCACAACGTTTGCAGCGCCCGTCTGCTGAGGGGCATTTTCTAGGTACTGCTGTCCAACGCTGGTTTCTATTTCGGTTCCGACTTGGCGCAAGGGGAAGGAGCCGAATGGTGGCTCGATGGAACTTGCTGTTAATGTAAGAAACACGCCGACTGCAATGACTAACACCAACGCCAATGCTCGCTGGACTTTTTCCATTACTCCTCCCTTCTCGTGCGGCTTATTGCTATGACGTAGAGCACGGTGGATATTCCAGCCCCTACCGCCGCTTGGGTGATAGCGATATCGGGCGCTTGAAGCATGTAGAATATCACGGCCAATGTTGTGCTCGCCCCGGTCAGAATGATCACAGAGTAGAGTAAGTCCTTGAACTCAATCGCCATAATGATCAGCACGAGCAGGAATACGAGAAGGACGTTTTGGATCAGGATTTCAATCATGGTTTCTCCTCTTTCAGCTTGTCGACAACACTTTGGCGCCAGAGTTTGACCCCGGACTTATGCGCTGCACGGGCTATGGCATGCGCACTCACGGGATTTGTGAGGAAGATGAAAATGGCAATTATCAGAGCTTTTAGGGTGAAAATAGTTATCCCCCCGATGATTCCAGCGCCAATCATCATAACCATGGCCCCTCCAACCACGACTATGGTATTGGCGTGGATTCGATTGTAAACATCAGGGAACCGCACGATACCCAATGCTCCTATCAAGGCGCAGGCTGAGCCGATCCCGAGCAGTACGTAGGCGACAAACTCAATCACGTTTCCACTCCCCTCCCCTCGAGATATTTAGCGATGGCGAGGGTACCCAAGAATGATAGGAAGGCGTAGACGAGGGCGACATCGAGGTAAATAGAGGCGCGGTAGTCGACACCAAGTAAGACCATGGATGCCACCATAAGAGTCACAATGGCATCCACTGCAACCACTCGGTCAGGAGCCGTTGGACCCAAGGCCGCACGGATAGCGCAGAGCAGGATTGCGAAGATTGCTATCACGACTACAAGTAGGATCACCCAAATATCCTCCTCAGAAATCGCTCGAACGGTGCAGAGATCTCGGCGCTTGTTTTCTCAGGTTCAACAGCTTTGACGTTGATCCAGTGAATATACAAGGATGGCTCCTCTTCGTTGACCTCCACGCTGAGGGTTCCAGGGGTCATAGTAATAGCGTTAGCTAGTCCAGTTATGCCGAAGTCGGTTCGAAGGTCTGTTGATATTTTCACTATTCCCGGCCTTATGGGCATTTTAGGGTGCAGGATGCGGTAGATGACGTCCGTGTGTGCCTTGATCTCGGCCCATATGTACGCCGGCAAGTATGCTAGCAAATATGCCCAGCGTTTGGGCTGAAATTTTTCCCTCATCGGCCCTCGGAATAGCAATTCGTAAGATATAGCGGCAACTAAGGCGGCGCAGATAGCGCCGACCGTCAGTTCCTGGGGATCGAGGGAACCTGTGAGCCAGATCCAAGCCAACCAGAGACAAACGAATACTGTGGTCAGCTTCAGAATGGACAACTCATCGCCCCTGCGTGCTGTAGCAGTATCATACTTTAAACTTTACTAGTAAGAGGTCGAACGTCCGTTAAGTGATCTTTAATTTAATGCCGAGGACAATTGAAGCTTCACTTTCGAGTTCAGATTTACTCCGCTCAATCTCCTCCTCGATCCTTTCCATTTCCATTAAGAGCCATTTAAGTTCGGATTGAATTTTTTCGAGCTCGGATCGGTGAGTCTCCAGCGACTTCTCAAGCTCGGTTCTCCTTTTAATGACGCGTGAGGAAGTATATGCTTCTTCCTTTGCGGCCTTCTCCACTAATGCTTCTTCGTACATTTGCCTGAGCTCTAGTAACCTGCCATCCAGCATTCTCTCTATTTGTACGAGCCTTTTCTTCCGCTCCCGAGGGTTAAGCTCGACCTCTCCACTCTCCACAGACCTTTTGGCATCCTTAAGTACCTCTATAAGCTTTGGTAAGTTCACCTCATCTGATAAAAACGCGTTCAAAGGTTCTTCGATACCCATGTCGAGCATCGAAAGCTTATCTCTGCTCAGCGGATATTTTCCATCCAGTGCTAACTTTTTCATCTTCTTGAATGGCCTTTGAAGGCTTGAGAGGGCGCTTGTGGCTTCGCCCCTCAGCCTAGCTATTTTTTGCCCGATTTGTTCGAGCTCGTATCGGATTTTTTCGGCATCTTTCAGCTCTTGGCTGCTTGTGAGCCTATCGAACTCAACGCCCTCGGCTTCTATGACGCCCTCCAAGCTCTTTGCCCGATTTTCAAGCACCTGCTTTTGAGAGCGCAGGTTTACTAGCTTTTGGGCGAGGTCCTTTTGATGGGTTATCTGAGCGTAGGTATCATCAAGAAGCCGAACCTCATCCTTTTTTACCTCGATTGCGGCTTTGAACTGGGATTCCAAGTCCTGTAGTTTACGAATGGACTGGTAGGCACTCTGCAAATGTTGCCCGAACAACACCGATGCATAGCGCCCGTGGACGACTCCAGCACCCGTCAATAGGTTTAGCGTCCTGTCCAAGGAATCGCCAAACGCCAGAAGGCTCCGCCACGTAAGTTCCCTAGGATGCTCGAGACCCTCTATCGCATGGGTCACCTTATCAACGAAAAGGCGCCTCGCCTCGCGCGCGCTCTTATCAAGTCCAACATACACCTCCTTTGATACCTCAGCTTGAGCAAGGATCTTAGCAGAATTCCTGATATTTTCACATACTCCAATAATTTCTTCAACAAGTGGCCCAATCTCGCCCTTGACAACCTCGAGCTTGTCATCCTTCAACTTCTTTATTTTCTCCTCAATTGAATCGAGAGAGAGTTCCTTGACTTCAACCAGAGGTGGCGGTTTTGGTTTTTTGCCGAATATCCTGCGGAACATAAGCTACCCCAATCTAGAATATGGACCTTAATCTTAAATTGTCATCTAATTATGAAGCTTTCGTATGCAGGCATCGCAGAAAGTGGAGGATTTCCTATTGACCTCAAAGATGCTGTTTGAGAATGACATTACGCAGCTCGGATTGGGGCAATGGTCGAGCCCAAGGGTATGCCCAAGCTCGTGGGTCGCTTCCTTGGTCGCCCGCTCGAGCAAAATTTCATAGCTGGAGGGTCTGTCATAAAACTTGGGATCGAGGCGGCAGATCGAGATGAGGGCAATCCTGCCAGGATATTGCGCTTGGCCGAAGACGAAGTTAAGTGTGGGTATATAGAGGTCGACATCGGTGATCGCGAGTACCTTATTCTCACCGGTTATCCTGTGTAGAATCCGCTCGAGGATGATGTCTGAGCGGTATTGTTTGCGATGTGGGTCGTAAGCAGCGGGCGGTAGCTCCAATGCGGCGCCGATTACACAACTCTCGATGAGCGGCGAATAAATTTCCGCGAGTTTCGAGACCAAGTCCGACAGCAGCTGACGGGATGTTTCACCTATGGTGACGATCTCGATGATCAAGCCCACCACCACTCCTATGTTATGGCGAACGCATTTACACGACTAACCTTTTAAGTTGGAGCACGAGCTGGATAGTGGTGTCACCATGAAGGGAGAAGTTCCGCTGAGGAAGGAGTTCAAAAAGGTTCGCCCTGCACCCCCTAAGGAAACCATGATGAAGATGAAGGTGAAGGATGTTATGAATCCCAGGCCTAGGACCGTCACCTCAGACACTTCAATAGAAGGCATGATTGAGCGCCTCCGCCAGCAGATTGAGGATTGTTTTCCGGTCGTGAACAAAAATCGAAAGCTTGTGGGCATAATAACGGAGAGTGACCTATTGGATATTCTACATGTCCCGATACGTCGGGCTACCGTCGGCAGCACCTTGGTGAGGGAGGCCATGAAGCGCGTGGCGAGCAATGTCGGCGAGATAATGACTAAGCGCCTGATCACCGTGACCCCCAAGATGACAATTCAAGAAACCTTGGATATCATGGCGACCCACAAGCTCCGCCACCTGCCCGTGGTCGAAGGCGAGAAATTAGTAGGCCTGATAAACTTACGCGATATCTTGAATCTCTATCATCTTATCAGGTAGGTCAGGCACATGCCAGTTGAAATTTCTTCTATGTTAGTTTACTTAGCCGTCTTCCTCATCGCCGCAAAAATCGGCGGTCTTCTAGCAGCTAAGCTCAGACAACCGCCGGTATTTGGGGAGTTGCTGATTGGTATTCTTATAGGACCCTCAGTGGCAGGTTGGATATCGCAGCAGCTAGGTTTTCCCCCACTTATTGATCCTGCTTCTGCGGCGGGGGACTTCATAAGTATGTTGGCGGATCTTGGGATAATCCTTCTTCTTTTCCTCGCTGGCTTGTCGATAGATGTTGGCGAGCTTAAGGCTGCAGGCAAACCTTCACTTATAGTTGCGACCACAGGCGTTTTGGCTGCATTTACGTTGGGCTTCGGGGTTGCCTACCTATTAGGTTGGTCGAGCCTGCAGGCGGCCTTCATGGGCGCGGTGCTAGCTGCCACAAGTGTGGGCATCACGGTCAGAACTCTGATGAACATCAACAGGCTCCACACACGCGTCGGGATGACAATATTGGGCGCTGCAGTAATAGATGATGTAATGGGCATAGTCATCTTGAGCATATTAGCGGGCCTTGCATATGGCGGGGTTTCCTTCCTCGGATTAGCTGAAAATCTTGGGCTGATAGCGGTTTTCTTCCTCGTCGTGATATACATCGGCTTCAAGCTAGTGCCCCGCATGATGACATACGTAGACAAACTACCAGTGGAGGAGATCGCACTCTCGACTGCCCTAGCGGTGGCGTTTTTAGTCAGCGCGCTCGCAGATAAGGTCAGGCTTGCTGCAATCACAGGAGCTTTTGTGGCGGGCATGGTGATGAGCAAGGCACCGGTAGCAGGGTCGTTGAAGGACAAGATTTCAACGATTGGGTATGGATTATTTATTCCCATCTTTTTCGTCGAGATGGGGGTGCGCACAAGCCTCCAGGCGTTAGGAACCGTTAGCCTTCTCGCACTAGCCATAGTGGCGGTGGCAATGTTTGACAAAATAGTAGGGTGCGGGCTAGGCGCCCTCCTTAGTGGTTTTGGTCGCGGCGATTCGCTGCGTGTAGGCGTTGGCATGATGCCCCGAGCCGAAGTGGCGCTCGTAGTCGCAGCCATCGGCATAAAAGCGAACGTAGTTGATTCCACATTATTCTCGATAACCGTGATGATCGTGCTCGTAACATCTTTGATCACGCCATTGTTGGTGAAATATGCATTTAAGGGCACTTGATGTCAAGGATGAAGCCTATCTGTGATTGCTCACCTAGTCGGAAGAATTTTAGGGATGCAGGGAGGACAATTTAGGGGGACTGGGATGTTCGATGATATATTTGAAGAGGAGCTCAAGCGCGATTCTGTTTTCAGGGACGCCAGCAAGCTCTCGCCGGACTACGTGCCGAAAATTCTCATCCATAGGGATAAGGAGTCAAAGCAGTTGGTGCGCACCTTCAAGCCTGTTCTGGAGAACAAGGTGAGTCAGCGGGTTTTGATAACAGGGAACGTGGGAGTCGGGAAGACGGCCCTGGCTAGGAGGTTCGGCGAGGAACTGACGTCCGTGGCGAAGGGGCTCAAAATGCAGCTGGATTACATTCACATAAACTGCCGCAAGCAGAGGACTCCCTACTCTGTGCTCATGGAGATCATGCAGCACTACAACCCCCGGTGGCCATCTCGCGGATTGGGCCCGGAGAAGATCCTAACAGAGGTCATAAAATTTCTGAATGTGCACGATTCCTACCTGACTGTCGGGTTGGATGAGATGGATTTCTTCATCCAGCAAAACGGTCCAGACCTGCTTTATTCGCTTACTCGAGCGGCTGAGGAGTCGGAGGCACCAAATCGAATAAGCATAATCGCCATCTCCCGTGATCCCACTTTCCTTAACAAGCTCGATGCCGCGACGCAGAGCACCTTCATGCACAACGTCATCGCCCTCGACAATTATAACTCGGCCCAGCTTGAGGACATTCTAAATTACCGCATCAAGGAGGCTTTCAAGGCAGGAACTGTCGATGAGGACACGGTTTCGTTGATTGCCGATGTCGCATCGAGGTGGGGCGACGCAAGGCTTGCGCTCGAGCTGCTTTGGCGGGCCGGAATGATCACGGATGAGGAAGGAGCGGATGTGGTGACGCCGGAGCACGCCCGCCGTGCAAAAATAGAGGTTCATCCAGAAGTCCGCAAGGAGGCGCTCCGGGAACTCCAGCTGCATGAACAACTTCTGTTGCTCGCCCTCGCTCGGAAATTGAAGATATCCAAACGTGCGTACGCTTTGACCGGTGAGGTGGAAAAGAGCTATCGGGTTGTCTGTGAGGAGTACGACGAAAATCCTAGAAGGCACACACAGCTATGGGGATATCTCAAGAGGATGGATGGGCTCGGATTGGTCGACCTCCAGATATCAAGGAAACTCCATCGGGGACGGACGCAGCGGGTAAGCGTGGCGGATGTGCCCGTGACCATGCTGGAGGAGGAGCTCGAACGTTTGCTCAAGGCGCAGGTGATATCCCAACGCTAACCGCAATTTTAAGTCATCGATATAGATTATTGGGGTCGTGGGGTAGCTTGGCCTATCCTTCTGCTGTAGATTACTTTCGGCAATCTCTCCCTCAAAGGTGTTTAAAAAAGAAAACAGAATGCGATTAAATAAGCTGAAAAATTGGAAGTTGAAGACCAATTCGGGCGATTATCTCCCGATGAATTTCGCAAGCTAATGGCCGTAATGCTTTTGACAGATGGATGCTTCAAAAGGAGGAGTAATAGGAATGCTTGCCAGATGGTGTATTATGGGAGAGATGCGGTTTTACATCATATTTTCAAATTTTTGGCGGTAAACGGACTTGGGGGAAAACCATCAAGTTTTTTGCAACCCGGTAAGCGGTCCTACCACACGATATTTGAACGCGGGCTGAATTCGCAATGCGTGAATGCACTTTTCTCACTGACGCCTTCTTTTAAAACAAGTCCCGGGCGACAAAATAAGGACGAATACATTAAGATGCAAAATCCAACGCTGAAATTTCTTTTCACCGAACCTTTGCGAATAAAAGTGTTAGCTTTTAGGCTCGCCATGAGTGCGGACGGAAATGTTGCTATTATCAAGGGAGGTCTAAAATTTAGATTAAGACTTGGTTGTGCTAATCCAGCTTTGGTAATGGAATGGAAAACACTCGCAGAAGAATTGGGGATTTCGATGAATGTGTCAAAGGATAAAAATACGTGGTCTGGGGTTCAGGGGCTTAACACAGATCGGAAAGAAAATTTGTTGAAATTCTTGGAGTATGGCGGATTCATTGATGGTGTTCGAGCACACAAATCGCTTAGATATCGTGGATTCCAGAAGAATGCCATTTTGTTTGGAATAAGAGATGTAGTGGAAGAAAAAAGCAATTCTCTTAAAGAAGCGGTTAAGAGATATGAAGCTGGGGTCGTGGGGTAGCTTGGCCTATCCTTCTGGCTTAAGATCTACTTTGTGATCTGCCAAATGGGACGAGGTCAAGCAAAAAAGCCAGAGACCTGGGTTCAAATCCCGGCGACCCCACCTCTACGTCCTTTTTTTCCAGAAAATTGCGGCCGGAACTGTCTTTAGCCCACAGGTGGATATTCCCGTTCTACGAAGGTGCATTTTTATCGTCATAACCTCTCGTAAGCTCCTTTTGTTGGCAGCAAGGGTGCTCATAAACCTGAAGGATAACTTCAGAACAGATTTAAACTCTCAGTCCAATTTTCTATTGCGGGTCGGTCGCGATTTATTAGCCTCCTAAAGCCTAGGTGGGTCCCACTCCCACCTCTAATCCGGCCCGCGATCTTTAGCGATATTATTAAAACCGATAATTTTTTGAAAATTCGTTATTTCCTATCCAAAATAAGATTGGATATTTCTGTGGTTATTAGCATTCATCTAGCTATCAAGGACTTTTGCAAATTGATTCTTGGGCGCCCCACACACAGGGCATACCCAGTCATCCGGCAGGTTCTCGAACGGCGTGCCCGGATCTATGTGAGCTGAGGGATCACCCACTTCTGGATCGTATATGTACCCGCAGATTATGCACTGCCATTTTTCCACTTTTTTACACCCAACTCATCGTGAATTACATTCTTATTAAGAGTTAGTTCTGCTTCTATTGGGAACATTATGAATTTTTATTCAAGAACTTCTCAGCTTTTACTTTTGTGGCATTTCTGGAATTAGTTAATTGCCTTTTTACAAAGGATATAACTTTGTCTTTATTTTGGATTTGGTCGTAGTACATATCAAAGGCCACGATAGTTTTGCCCAGAAGCATGTTTCTGCATTCTTCTGTTGGCAAGGGTACTTTTTCAATTTTCAGAAGTTCATTTGTAATTTTGCTTTGAAGGTTTGGCTTTGCACCCGCTATCTTCCCAGAATTGTCAACAACATGGCTTGCGGTAATTAAGCTGCCTTCATAAAGAAGCCCGTAAAATTTTTTGAATATTTTGTTAAATTTATTTTTGGAGTCAACAATCGCTAAATTTGCTATTGTATCCATCGCATTCCATCTTATGATGTCGTTTTCGCTACCAAGGAAATCTATAAAAAAATCGATTTTGGAATAGAGTAGCTTAGGATTTTTTTCGCTTAGGATTCTTAGAACTTTTGCGGATCTGAACTTTATTCTTGGATTCTCTGAAGATATTCCATTAAACACAACAGAAAGTCGGTTAGGATTTTTCACGATCATTCTTGCCAAACTTTCAGAATTGTCTTGTTTTCTATTAAGTTCGCCTAACATGTTAGATCACTTTGTAATCACTTTGACCATTCTTTTACATTTTTTAGGCTGTATCATACGCATATTTTTAAATAAACTCCTCTTTCAAAAAATTCTTCCACTATCTGACTTGAAATGGACCACTTTGAGAACTGTTTAAATACAGATTTTCAAGCAAACATCCTTTTAGGTTCATCGGCGGCGTTCGTCTTCTCGTAGTGTTCGGCGATTTCCTTCAGCTTTTCCCTTATTTCCTTTGCTCCAGCTAGGAGTTCTGTAGTATCCACCTTCAATCCATGAGATTTGTTTAAAGCTTCGATTAGGATAGATGCCCCTTCGGGATCCGGCAAGAAGGATATTGCAGGGGTTAGTAGCGCTGTTCCGCCAATTTTCCTCCTCAAAGATTCGGTAAGTAAAGCTCCAGCCATCCCCCCGATGACGCCTTTCCTAATCGGGTCTATGCCCTTTTCCCTGAAAATTTCACATTTTCCATATTCGGTCACGCAGAAAGGTTTGCGCTCCTCTGGCAATCCGGGGGCGGTTATCCCGTCCAAAACCACTATTTCCTTGGCTCCCTTTTCCTCCGCCCAATCGAGAACAGCGGAGGAGATCGAATATAGGCCCTCATATCGAAGGGGTATTTCGCAGATTATCACGTAGAGATTTTCCTTTTGGCTCGCGTAGATCCTGAATGGCTGCCTAAGTTTTTCGCCAACGAAGATCGCTGCAGGGGGTAGGTGTTCCGACCTCACGTAAGCTACCTCCTCCATCTTGAGCTGTTCGATGAGGTGGCCAGCAGCAATCACGCCAACCAAGCCAGCTCCAACGAATCCACAGATCACCAAGGGCTCCTTAATGTCGAGCTCTTTTACGTTTACTATTTCAACCTCGGGGGTTTCGGACCTCCCAGCCATGGTTTCACCACTTAAAGTTTGTCAATATCTATTAAAGCTTCGAGTAGACGAGCTAATAGCAATCATATTTTAGAGGGAAATTGGTTCATCGTTCCCGTTTCAAACCATAATACTGGACCACAGGAATTCATACAAGATAATGCAAATATTAGAAAGCATAAAGTCATTCAAAGTATTTGGTGATGGCAATGGGTGGGAGGGTAACTGGAGCTTCCAATTCATACCAGATATTAGAGCTTAGCAACCGATTCAAAAGGAGCTAGAAAATGGCGAATAAAACCTTTTCTTACACCATTGAAACAGAAGTTCCTACAGATTATTTCAAGAACTTGTTCGAATTCATTTATCAAGAATTCGCTAAATCCGAAAAGCCGCGGTTTGCAGATATCTCCAGGAAGGTGGTGGATGGTTATCCTTCCCTTAATTTTACTGTCCTGGATCCAGCGGGTAAGCCAAACCTTGATGTCGAGGTCAGGGGTGATAAACCAATAGAAATAACAATTGTACGAATCGACGAAACTGTTCCAGAAGAGGTGATAGAAGAAATCAAACAAGAAATCGTTGTCACTGTTGAAATTTTCGAAGAAAAAATTAGAAAGAGTACCCTGTACTTCGCATGGAGAGAAGGAGAAGAGATAGTACCGGAACAACTTCACTTAAAAGAGAAATCTTCGATCAACCGATTATTCTTGGAAACTCAGATTCTTCTATTCGTAATCTTCATCGCTCTCGGGATGGTTCTATTTCTAGTCTTCATCAGCATTGGAAAAGGATGGCTAGCTCCAATTACACTATTGGCGATACAGTTGGTTTTCGTATTTTACTCAAACAAATTCATCGCAAGAGTGGGTGACTGGCACATAACTGAAAGTAATCCTATTATACACCTGCTGGAGTACCACCTCCCTCTGGAAGAACAGGACGCTTTCAGAAAAAAGTTTTCAAGGGAAAAATTGTTGAAGATGAAAAAAGAGGTGTACGATCAAACCATTTCCAAAAAAGGGAAAATCGACTGCGGAATTGCCAGCAAGATTTTCAAAGAATATGGATTGGAATGTGAACCGGAGCACTTGGTTACCAAAGAGGTGAACGTATATCAGTTGGTGAAAAGAACCGCGGACAATTTTGGCTTCCCTGTGCCAGAAATCGTCGTATCAAACACCATGATTCCCAACGCAGCCGCCGCTGGACCCAGCCCAAGTCGTGGTGTAGTACTCATCACGACTGGCCTACTAGTTCAACTTGATGATGATGAAATCCTCAGCGTCTTGGGGCATGAGTTTGGCCACCTGAAGGGACGCGATCCTCTTCTACTTTATGGGCTGACTGGAGCTGAATTTCTCTTCCGGTTTTACGTGCTCTTCCAACTATTCCCGGTTATCTTCCTTTCGCCTCTTTTCTTCGTTTACTTCTGGCTAGTTATGACGCTTATTTTCTTTATTGCAAAATTCTTCGAAGCAAGAGCAGACCTCGTATCCTCCATAGTGGTGGGGCAACCTCAAATTTTGGCCATGGCTCTCGAAAAAATAGGCTTCAGAAGGCTGCTGTACGAACGGGCACCGCAGTATCGATTTCAAGAGTGGATAAGTTTGGAGCCGCATCCCCCGATCTATTTCAGGGTGGCCAGATTGGAGAAACTAGAAGTCCCGGTGAAGATAAAGCACCCCTTAATCCAGTCAGCCAAGGACGTCATAAACGGATTCCGGGCGAGCTTTTGAGCGCAACGATTTGACGAAACTCTCCACTTTTCAAGTTAAAAGAAGACTAAACAACTTCCAGTTTGAAACTATTAAGGCCGCCTTCTACCCCGCCTTGCAGGTTTTCTTTTCTTAATCAGCTTTCTTCTCTTCACAACTGGTTTTCTCATCACAACCTTTCTTCTCTTCACAACTATTTTTGCCCTCACAACTTTTCTTCTCTTAATAATCTTTTTCGGCTTCCGACGAATAAACCAAAGCACGAACCCTAGGGATATAGCGATGAGCAGAAACACTATTCCCTTGATCAACCAGGAACTGTCCATTTTGTTCGCCTTCCATCAGGTCTTAGAGGACTTTTGAGCCGGAGCTTATAAAGGCTAATAATCTCCGGGGCTGATGTTGAGATGGTCTCCAAATGAATTGGAAACGAAATGGAAATGTAGCAAAGGACGTGACGGATTTGATAGGCCTCACGCCCTTGGTGCGCCTGAACAAAATCATGGAAGGTCGCGACTTAGAGGTACTGGGAAAAGCCGAGTTCCTCAACCCTTCTGGGAGCCTTAAGGACAGAATTCTGCTGACAATTATAAAGGACGCGATGGAGGGCGGCAAACTCCGTCCGGGCATGACACTAATTGAGGGTACGACGGGCAACACAGGAATCTCGACCGCCATGATGGGGGCCATGCTCGGATACCCAGTTCTCATAGTCATGCCGGAGGGAATGAGCGATGAGCGCAAGAAGGCTGTCATGGCGTACGGCGCCAAGATATCGACACTGCCGGGGGCGGAGTCGGACGTAGATTTGGTGGTTAAAAAAGTAGAGGAGATCGTATCAAAAGAACCCAAGCGCTACTTTTGGATAAATCAGTTCAACAACGAGCTTAACGTACAAGCCCACTTCGAGACCAC